>Ga0315273_10010818_pt1 | contig 11650 bp, 11 predicted proteins | sample YL17G02_0_MG_FD_205753 | JGI IMG/M metagenome (GOLD analysis project Ga0315273, IMG submission 205753) | Sediment microbial communities from Yellowstone Lake, YNP, Wyoming, USA - YL17G02_0 | ecosystem: Environmental > Aquatic > Freshwater > Lake > Sediment | place: USA: Wyoming | collected... | reverse complement strand
CCATGGCGGCAAGGCCCAACGCAACGGTCGTTTTGCCGACCCCGCCCTTCTGGTTGACGATCGCGACAGTGACCATCCGGGCACGCTAGTGCTGTGTCCGTGATCGTTGGTGGGGTCGCGTCCACCGCTTGGGTGGCTGGGTCCGTTTTGATCGTGGGATGTCAACTCCTGTGGGGGTCCGTCGGTTGAGGGTCATGAGGGTCGTCTCTTGCAGCAGATCGTGCGGCGGGGTGGCGGCCGGTCCGAGAAGTCGATCGTGCGTTGGCGGCGGGCGATGGTCGTGAATGGCCTCGGCGTCGGGCAACACGGTCCCGGTGATCGCGAAGTTGGTGATCACGTCGGAGTCTCTGGACCCTCGGTGGGCGGGTGGCCGTCCCCGCCTGATCACGATTGACGACGAAACGTTCATCGTCGCGACGGCCACGACGCGACCCGAGAAACCCGGCCGGCCGTTCACCCGGTGGAGTCTCCGAATACTGGTCGCCGACCTGGGGGCGAACTCGGTGCGGGTCGTGCGCGTCGGCCGCGAACGGCTCCGTCAGATCCTCGAGGCTCACCAGGTCACGTTCCAGCGGACCAAAACGCGGAAGGAGCCCAACGACCCCGACCGCGACACCAAATTGGATCGCAGTGAGGAGGTCACCGGCGTCGAAGCCACAGCGGGTGCCGGCGACCCATCACGAGTGGCACGGGGTCCGGAGGTTCCACAGCTGCTCCTCGATCGGCGACGACACCCTGTGGGGTGTGGTCCGCAATCGGAAGTCCGCGGCCAACGTGCTCGCCGCGTTGAAATCGATCCGGGCGGCGCACCCCGACGACGACTGGGTGTTCGTGATCCACGACAACCTTCCAGCGCACAAGGGCACCAAGATCCGCGAGTGGGCGGCACAGAACCATGTCGAGTCGTGCTTCACGCCGACGTACAACTCGAACCACCCCAACCATGTGGTGCTCACCCGCCGCCTTCACCGCTACCTCGCCTGGCGGAACGCGAACGCACGACACCCCAATGTCCTCGCCGCTCAACGCAAAGAACGAACCCGAGTCAGAGCCGAGAGGCAACACCGCCGGGGCCGACCCCGTGCCGCCTGAACCGCGCGACCTTTGTGGACACAGCACTAGCTCTGATGGCCGGGGTCGTCCCGGTAGAGGTCGGGCTCGATGTAGATCAGCTGCGCTGCCGGCACAGCAGCACGGATCCGCGCTTCCACGTCATCGATGGCCTCAGCCAGGTCGTCGAGGTCGATGTCGGCGACGAAGGCGAGCTTGGCAGCCACGAGAATCTCCTCCGGCCCGACGTGCTCGGTACGCATGTGGATGACCCGGGTCACTCGTGGACTCGACTCGATCGCTGTTCGGATGCCGGCGACGTCCTCGACCGATGCCGACTCTCCGATCAACAGGCTCTTCATCTCCACCGCCAGGAGCACTGCGATCACGCCGAGGAGGAGGCCGATGATGATGGTGCCGTATCCGTCGAAAACCGGATCCACCTTCCACGCCAGCAACAGTGCGACCAACGCGATCATCAGGCCGGCGAGCGCTCCGATGTCCTCCAGCACCACGACGGGCAACTCAGGGTTCTTCGATGTCCTGACGAAACGGAGGAGCCCCTGGCCGCGACGGAGCTCCCGAGCCTCGGTCATCGCCGTCCGCAGCGAGAAGCTCTCGAGCCCCACTGCCACGAGCAGGATCGTGATCGCCACGGGGGCGGACCGGATGGGTTCGGGATGACCGACCTTGTGGACACCCTCGTAGATCGCGAACAACGACCCGAGGGTGAACAGGACGAGCGCGACGACGAACGACCAGAAGAATCTCTCACGGCCGTACCCGAACGGATGGGCCTCGTCAGCGACGCGTCGGGCCCTCTTGCGACCCAGCAGCAACAACCCTTGATTGCCCGAGTCGGCGACCGAGTGCACCGACTCGGCCAGCATGGATGACGAGCCCGTGATGAGGAACCCCAGAAACTTGGCCACGGCAATGCCCATGTTGGCGAAGAAGGCCGCGATGATCGCTTTCGCCCCACCTCCTGCTGACATCCGCTGCTCCTTCGTCGGTCACGCTGGCCGCGAGACTGACACGGTATGCCGGAACTTCCCGAGGTCGAGACCATTCGCCGCCAGCTCGAAGCGCGACTCGTCGGCCGGCGCATCGATTCGGGGTGGGCGTTCGAGTCACCCAAGTTCACTGACGCACGCCTGGTTGCCCCTGCGGCGATCAACTACGTCAATCGCCGCGGCAAGTACCTGGTGGTCAGCCTCGACGGCGACCGGGAACTCGTGATCCACCTCGGCATGACCGGTCAGCTCCGCGTCCACCCTCACGACGAGTCGCTACGGGATCCCCACGTGAGGGCCTGCTGGCAGCTCGACAACGGCGGCGTCCTCGAGTTCCGCGACATCCGGAGGTTCGGTCGGATCGCACTCGTGCCGTGCGGGGTGTACCAACGCCTCCCCACGCTCGCGACCATCGGCCCCGAGCCCTTCGACCCGACATTCGACGGCGACTCGTTCTGGACGGCTCTGCGATCGAGCCGACGTCGGATCAAGACGCAACTGCTCTCGCAACAGCCGATCGCCGGCGTGGGCAACATCTATGCGGACGAGGCATTGTGGATCGCGCGTGTGCACCCCGGTGCGCGGCGCATCACCAGGAGCCGGGCGACCGAACTGCTCGCCGCGTTGCGAGAAGTGTTGGCTGCGGGTATCTCCAACGGCGGAACGACGTTGCGCGACTATGTGGACTCCGACGGTCGCCGGGGTGACAACCAGAACCACCTGCACTGCTACGGACAGGCTGGGCTTCCATGTCCACGCTGCGGAACGGTATTGATCCGTCGGTCGATCGATGCGAGAAGCTCGACGTTCTGTCCGAACTGTCAGCGGAACCGATGACCTCACACTTTCCTCACATCTCCGACACAACTGCATGACACGGGCCACCGATCATTCCTTGGTCCAACCACGCACCGGAGGTGCATCATGAACAAGCTGTCCACCAAGATCGCCGTCGGATTCATTGCCGCCGGACTCGCCATCCCCACCTCGATCGCCGCCGCGGGCGCGGACGACCAGCCCTCGACACCGGGATCCGCTCCCAGCTCACAGCAGCAGGCACCCGGCAAGGGCGTCCAGCGACAGCAATGGGTCGCGGAGGTTGCGGCCGAGGCCGGAATCAGCACCGAGAAGTTGCAGTCGGCGATCGACGCTGTCCGTCTGAAGCACCTGACCACACGACTCGCCCGAGCGGTGTCGAATGGCCGCATCACCCAGGAGCGGGCCAATGAGATCCTGGCCAAGGCGAAGACCGGCGATTGGCCGAAGCGGCTGGGACGGGGCAACCACTCCGGGTCGGGTCAACACGATCGCAAGGGCAAGGGCAAGGGCAAGGGCCAGCCTCGCTGATCGCCAGACGAGATCGGTGATGACGCAACCGGGTGGGCAACTGTTGGCAGCCACCCGGTTGTGTTACGGTTCGGTGACGAAACCGCGCTCCCGTCACACCAGATTCCGCATGTCGCTCCAACCGACCCCCCTCCGCCGAAGCCTGACCGTTGCCACCCTGGCAGCCGTTTCAGTCGCGTCGATGGTCTCACCCGCGTCCGCGTCGCCGGCGGTGACGAAACCGACCGCAACCAGACCACCAGGCTCAGGCGACGGAACGATTCGCTCCCTGCAAGCCAAACGGGATCGGGTGAGAGCCGAGAAGGCGAAGAAGGCGGCCCAGCTCGATGCGCTCAAGGCAACCGACGAGCAAGTGTCGCAGGCCATCTCTGATCTCGGCGACAACGTTGCCGCTCAGACCGCGGAACTGAGCGACATCCAGAGGGCGCAGGCGCAGGCCGAGGCCGACGCGGCGACGGCACAAGCGCAACTCGACCAGTCCCAAATAGAGTTGGACACGCTCCGTCTGAACATCCGACAACAGGCGATCGACGCGTACGTGACGGGCCCGCGCGAAGACCTGTGGTCGATCCTGTCGGCCGGCGATCCGAACGACGACCTCAACCGGCGGACCATCCTCGAGCTGCGGACTTCGAACAGCCTCGACTCCGCCGAGCGATATCGGGCGATACAGGAAGATCTCACGAACCAGCGGCAGGCCAGAACCGATGCCGCTGCGAACGCTCGTGCCCGCAAGGAGGAAGCTTCGGCCAAGCTCGGATCGCTCCAGGACTCGCAGAGCAAGCAGCAGAGGCTCCAGGAGGGAGTCGACGCACGGCTCGCGTCGTCGTTGGCCGAGGCCGATGCGCTCGCCGCGTTCGACGCCGGGCTCTCGGGCGAGATCACCCAACGTCAGAACCAGATCGCCGCGCAGCTCGCTGCCCAGGAACGTTTCTCGAGTGCGGCACGCGCCGCCCTCTCCAGAGCCGGCCGATCCGTCGCCGGCCCCACGAACAGAGCCACCCCGACGCTCAGCAACTCGGGCGGAGCCGGCATCGTCAACGTCGGGGGCATTCTCGTCGCCGCCTCCCTCGCCCCCGGTCTCTCGTCGCTCCTGAGTGCTGCATCGGCAGCCGGTATCAACCTGACTGGCGGTGGTTACCGGGATCCGTCTGCGCAGATCGCCGTCCGTCGGAACAATTGCGGATCCAGCGACTTCGCGATCTACCAAGCCCCAGCGAGCTCGTGCCGACCGCCCACGGCCCCCCCGGGAACATCCATGCATGAGCGTGGGCTGGCGATCGACTTCGGAGCGAACGGGCGAACCATCTCGCGGGGCGATGCGGCCTACGGGTGGCTGCAGGCCAACGCTGCGAGCTATGGGCTCTACAACCTTCCGGCCGAACCGTGGCACTGGTCGACCAACGGCAACTAGTCGGGCGCTTCGTCCCGCGGATACCTCAGCACCTGTCCCGGAGCGAAGACTTCGGCGGCAAGCTCCTCATCGGAGAAGACCACTTGGTCGCGGCCCAGCTCCTTGGCCGTGAGCAGGCCGGCGTCTGCCACGCGAATGATCGAATCAAGATCTGCAGCCACCGACGAATGTGACACTCCGAAGCTGCAGGTGAACGTCGGAAGCCCGGACTTGGAGACCGCGTCGCGGAGGGCCGACTGAATTCGCCCGAGCACCTCCATCGAGCGGCCAAGGTCCATCTCGGGGTAGGCGATCACGAACTCCTCACCCCCGAACCGGGCGACAATGTCACGACCGCGGGCATTCTCCTTGAGCACGTCACTGAAGAGTTGGAGAGCCCGATCGCCGAGTTCGTGACCGAAGTTGTCGTTCAGCAGCTTGAAATGGTCGAGGTCCGCGAGCACCAGCACGAACGGGGTCGAGGTGCGGAGAAGATCCTGCAGCGCCGTTTCGAGCGACCTCCGGTTGGCAAGCCCGGTCAGAGGATCGGTGGCCGCCTCGAGCTGCGTCGAAGCCAGAGTCCGCATCGCGCCGAGTCGTGCACCTGCCGCGCTCGACAATGTCACCAGCTGCTCGACCAGGACAGGGCCGGGAGGCTCACCTTCGACGCCGGTCGAGTGGAGGACCCCGACCACCTGCCCTGCGGCGTTCACCGGCACACACACGGCCGAGCACCGACCCGACGGCCGGTCGCGGAGCTGACGGCAGGCATTGAGCGAATCAGGGCCGGCGAAGGTCATGGTCCGTCCCCATTTCATCGCCGGGCAGGAACCTGAGTCGAGAACCGGACAATTGGGAGGACCGGCCGAAGGATTTCGAACCTGTTGGTGGAGACGGTCGCTGGTGCCGTCCGTGAGCAGGATCTCCGCAGCATTCGTCGGGGCGAAGATGCCCAAGGCCCGCTCGGAGATGCGGTGCACGTCCGGTTCGGTCATCGCGAGGTCGAGGGCTTCGGAGACAACTCGGAGCTGGGCGATGCGATCGGCAGCGTTCTCGAGCCCGGCGATCCGGTCCGCGGTTCCGGCGGCGAGGAGATTGAATGATCGGGCCAGCATCCCGACGTCTCCGCCTTCCAGAACCGAGCGCTGATGAAGGTCTCCGTCACCGAAGCGCCGCATGGTCACTCCGAGGGACCGCAACGGCTTGGTGATCGACCGCGTCAGCATCCAACCGGCGATGATCACCAGCAAGGAGCCAACCCCCAGCGACGCCAGCACCACCGCCACTGCAAGGTTGCTGTTCACCAGGCGACCCCGAACCGCCAGGACGGCGACCACCGACATGGAAGCGAGCACGAGGACCACCAGACTTGCGAGGCTGACGACCGACGCGCTGACCCGGCGCGTCTTCATGACCCGAACCTGTCCATCTGCTCGACCGACCGGGCTGTTGGGCGCGACCTGACCGGCGACGACATCGGGGAATCGGAGCAGCGGCCGCTACTGCGACCGATGATGATCCGCCTCGGCGACGCCGCCCACCAACTCGGTCGGGCAACAGAACTCCCCAGCACTGTCCGGGAGAGTACCAAATGACATTGATGGCATCGAGAGGCGATCAGCGGATCAACGGCATGACGAGTCGGGCGAATCGCTCGGCCTCGGTGCGGTGTGGATAGCCCGAGAGGATGAAGGAGTCGATTCCGAGGTCGCGGTAGGCGGCCAGCTTGTCCCTCACCTGACCGGGATCTCCCACGATCGCGGCGCCGCAGCCGGAGCGGGCGCGACCGATGCCGGTCCAGAGATGCGGTTCGACGTACCCGTCGTCGGTGGCGCCGGCCCGTAGCGCGGTCTGCCTCGAGACCCCGACCGACGACGAGTCGAGGCTGCGACCCCGGATCTCCTCGCCGACGGCGTCGTCGAGCCTGGACACCACCTGCTCGGCGGCGGACCGGGCCTCACTCTCCGTCTCGCGGACGATGACGTGCACCCGGTACCCGAAGCGCAGCTCCCGACCGTGAGCAGTGGCCCGGCGACGAAGATCTCCGATCAGCTCGGCGACCGTGCCCATCTTGTCGGGCCACATGACGTAGACGTCGGCCTCCTGCGCAGCTACCTCGCGTGCCGGCTCGGACAGCCCGCCGAAATAGAGCGTCGGGCAGCCTCGTCCCGAGTGCGCTATGCGGGGTGGATCGATCTCGAGGTCGTAGAACTCGCCGTGGTGCTCGACACGGTGGCCATCGAGCAGCCCTCTCAGCACCTGCATCACCTCCGACGTGCGCCGGTATCGCGCCTCGCTCTCGACGGGCGCCCCCGGGAGGTCGGAGCTGATGATGTTCACGGTGAGTCGACTGCTGCCGTCACGCGCCGGGCCCAGCATCTCGTCGAGGCTGGCCAACTGCCGAGCCAGCTGGGGTGGCCACAACTCCCCGCAGCGGACAGCGACGAGGAGTCTGATGTCCGCGAGCAATGGTGCGACCCCTCCGGCAAAGGCGACGGAGTCGATTCCGAGCGAGTATCCCGATGGCAGGAGCAGGTTGTCGAACCCACAACGGTCCGCAGCGACCGCAATATCGCTGCAGTGCGCCCAGCTCGATGCAAGGTCCGGCTCGTCCTCACCGAGATACTCGGCGTCATCGTCACAGAGCGCCGCGAACCAGGCGATCTCGATCGGCCGGTCATGGGCGGGCATCGACGGATACCGTACCGGCGATGAGTGATCGATCTGGGGCGGAACCTGTCCGATACGCGGTGATCGGCACCGGGATGATGGGCGGCGAGCATCTCCTGAACCTGTCGGCGAACCCGGACGCCATCGTCGTCGCCATCAGCGATCCGAACGAAGGCTCGCGTGAGTGGGGCCTGGCCTGCGCCGGTGGCCCGGACTCGGGAGTCGCGGTGTACGAGGACCACCTCGAGATCCTTCGCCGAGACGACCTCGACGCCGTGGTCATCGCCAGTCCGAACATGACCCATGCAGCAGTACTGGCCGATGTGCTCGGCACGGATCTGGCCGTCATGATCGAGAAACCGATGTGCACCACCGTGGCCGACTCGCTCACCGTCTCGAGGCTGGCCCACGACCGTTGGGCCCACCGGCGGGCTCTCACGTGGGTGGCGCTCGAGTACCGGTACATGCCAACGGTGTCGCGGTTCGTCGCCGGCATCGAGGCCGGCGCGGTGGGACGGCTCCACATGATCTCGATCCGCGAGCACCGCTTCCCGTTTCTCGACAAGGTTGACCACTGGAACCGGTTCAACGCGAACACCGGCGGCACGTTGGTCGAGAAGTGCTGTCACTTCTTCGACCTGATGAACCTCGTCGTGGGGGCCCGTCCGGTGCGGGTCTACGCGTCGGGCGGACAGGACGTGAACCACCTGCACGAGGCCTACCGAACCAGGGACGGCTCGATGAGTCGGCCCGACGTGCTGGACAACGCCTATGTGATCATCGACTTCGCGAACGGGACACGCGGAGCGTTGGACCTGTGCATGTTCGCCGAGGGTGGTCGCCACGAACAGGAGCTGGTGGCCATCGGCGACCACGCCAAGATCGAGGCGACAGTACCTGGCGAGGTGGTGCGGATCGGCCCGCGGGACCGCTCCGGCGTGGTGGAGCTCCCGGCGCCGCTCTCGAACGAGGTCGGCTACGAGGGCTTCCACCATGGCGCCAGCTACGTAGAACACCTGAGGTTCATGGAGGCCCTCCGCTCGGGCTCGGCGCCGGCCGTCGGCGTCGACGAGGGCCTGTGGTCGGTCGCCGTGGGTGAGGCGGCACACCGATCCATCGATGAGGGCCGCCCGGTCCTTCTCGCCGAGCTCGGCATGATGTGATGCCAGCCGACGGCGGGGCCGCCGCGGAACTGGTGGAAGAGGTCGATACCGCGGGCCGGGTGCTCCGAATCGTCACCCGGGCCGAGATGAGGGCCGATCGGCTCCGTCATCGGGCAGTGTTCATCGCCGTCGTGGATCCAGACGCCAACCTGCTGGTCCACCGCCGCGCCGCCACCAAGGACCTGTGGCCGTCATACTGGGACATCGCCTGCGGAGGCGTCGTGGGGCCAGGAGAATCCTGGCGAGATGCAGCCGCCCGTGAGCTCGCTGAGGAGCTCGGGGTGACCGGGGTGACCCTGGAGGAACTCGGAAGCGGGACCTTCGACGATGACGACGTCCACCTGATCGGTCATTGCTTCGTCGCACGGTCGAGCGGCCCATTCGCCTTCACCGACGGTGAGATCACCGAGGCTCACTTCGTCGACTCCGACGGGGTCGATGAACTGATCGGGTCGCGCCCCGTGTGTCCTGACTCCGTGGCACTCGTCCACCCACTCGTCCACCCACTCCTCGGCCCGCTTCTCGGATGACTCCTCGGGTGAGTGTCACAGACCGTCGCCATGATGGAGGAATGACGAGCAGGACCAACGAAGCCAGCACCGCCACCGCCCGACGAGCACTCCCGCTCCACTCGCACGGCCGACGACTCCGCTGCGAGGTCGCCCGCTGGGCGCTCGCGCAGGGCCACGTCGCCAGCCTCGATGCGTTGACGCTCATCATCTTCGGCCGCTCGCAGGTCGGCGCCACCACGTGGTCGACGGCCGACATCTCGACGTTCCTCGCCATCGACGCTCCCGAGATGTGCCGCTCCCACCACGTCGAACTCCCGCCGGCAACCTCAGAGACCCTCTGGACGTACCTCTCGTTCCTTGACGCGAGCGATGAGCTCCGCGGTGCCTCGATCGGCCCACTCCACTCGGAGCTCACACGGTGCGCCGGACTCAACCGGGTGGGCCGACTCCGGCACCCGGCCGGCGGCGCGCCCCGCCCTGGTGGCGTTGTCCACGCCCTGGCGAATCGTCATCACGCCTGACGAGGCACGGCCATCCGGCGCGACCCTCAGGCGACCAGCCCTCAGGCGACCAGCCCGAAGAACCGCAGGATCTCGGTGGTCGCCGGATAGACGGGGGCGGTCGGCCATTCGTGGCCCCGATTTCGCAGCATCACATACCGTACCGATGCGCCGTCACGACAACCCGACCAGTTGAGTACGTCGACGGAGCCGACCGAGTTTGCGACGGCGTCGGTCGTACACCCGGCGGACGCAGCGACGGCCTCCACTGCCTGCAGGACCGGAGCGAAGGTCGTGCCGTCCACGAAAGGGGTCTCCGACCAACTGCCCGCCGCCGGAACCGTGACGTCGGCGAGGCCGTGAATCTCGATGAAGGGAAGGGAGGCCGTCGGTGGACAGTCGGCGACCGACGTGCCCGACACCGACGCCGCGCCCGCGAGTCGATGGCGGGACCCGCAGAGGTACCGGTGGACCATCATCCCGCCGTTCGACTCGCCGACCATGAACATCCGCGACGTGTCGACGTCGGATCGGGCATTGATCCGGTCGATGACCTGATCCAGGAAACCCGCGTCATCGATTCCCGTCGACTGTGCGGGGCCGCAACAGCCTCCTGCATTCCAGCTGTGCTCGAGTCCGAACGGCGCCACCAGCACGAGCCGGGCCGACAGCACGGTGCGACGCCAACCACCGTCGGCAATGACATCCTCGGGTCGTTGGTGGAACCCATGGAGAAGGATGACCACCGGAAGCCGCTCGGTCGGGCCGATCCCGGGCGGAGTCAGGACGTCACACTGCCGAGCGGACCGGGCCATCAGGCCGCAGGGTGCGGTGGTGATGCCGTCGGTGTCGGTCGACCGGGGCGTTTCGGCCTGCTCCGATCCCAACACACTGGGAAGGTTCACCTTTCGGGTCGTGGTGACACCGTTCTCGAACACAGCGGTGGGCGCGCCGGACGCGCTCAATGAGGGCCGCTCGCCGGTCAGCACGAAGAGCGCGGCGAGCACGGAAACGCCCGCGATCGCGACCACGATCCCCCATTTGGCCCTGCTGTTCCGCACCGCAACCATTATAGCACGGTGCAGTTAGTACCGTATCTAGGCTCGGGGACCTGCCGGGGCCTCAGGTATCGTGACGCCGTGCTCCTCAGCGACACCCCGTCCGACGCCGACTTCCGGGCGGAGATCCGAGACTGGATGGCCAACAATCTGATCGGCCGCTTCGCGCCGCTGAAATCACGTGGCGGCCCCGGCGACGAGCACAGTTTCGTCGCCGAGCGCCAGGAGTGGGAACGCCACCTCGCCGAGAGCGGGTGGACGTGTGTCGGCTGGCCGATCGATGCTGGCGGTCGCGGGCTCCCCCTGAGCCAGGAAGTGATCTTCCACGAGGAGTACGCCCGCGCCGGCGGACCCGGTCGCGCCGGCCTCGTCGGCGAGGGACTTCTCGGCCCCACGCTCATCGCCTTCGCCACGGGCGAGCAACGACTGCGGTTCCTCCCTGGGATCGTCAGCGGCACCGAGTACTGGTGCCAGGGCTATTCGGAGCCGAACGCCGGGAGCGATCTGGCCAACGTGGCAACCTCAGCCCGCCTCGAGGGCGACGAGTGGGTCATCAACGGTCAGAAGGTGTGGACCTCGCTCGCGCAATGGTCGGACTGGTGCTTCGTGATCGCCCGCACCGAGGCCGCCAGCGTGCGTCATCGCGGTCTGTCCTACCTGCTGATCAAGATGGACGGGCCGGGCATCGACGTGCGGCCGATCCGTCAGGTGACCGGCACCGCCGAGTTCAATGAAGTGTTCTTCGACGATGCCCGGACTCCGTCCGACCTGGTGGTCGGAGAGGTCGGCGGCGGCTGGAAGGTCGCGATGGGAACGCTCGCGTTCGAGCGTGGTGCGCTCACGCTCGGCCAGCAGATGGCATTCGGCCGTGAGCTCGACGCGATCATCGCGATGGCCAGGAGCAACGGAGTGATCGATCACCCTCCGATCCGGCAACGTCTCGC
>Ga0315273_10010815_pt1 | contig 11651 bp, 14 predicted proteins | sample YL17G02_0_MG_FD_205753 | JGI IMG/M metagenome (GOLD analysis project Ga0315273, IMG submission 205753) | Sediment microbial communities from Yellowstone Lake, YNP, Wyoming, USA - YL17G02_0 | ecosystem: Environmental > Aquatic > Freshwater > Lake > Sediment | place: USA: Wyoming | collected... | reverse complement strand
TACAGAATAGCCCGCGAAGGAGACAGTCTTGCAAGAGAGGCGCTGAAAGATGCAGGGAGGTGTCTCGGTATCGGAATAGCGAACATTATTAATATCTTAAGCCCTCAGGCAGTCATCCTTGCCGGCGGCCTCACCGGCGCATGGGACATATATATCCAGGAGGCAATAAAGGAAGCATCGAAACGGGCTTTCCATGAACTCTTTGAAAAGGTAAGGATCATACCTTCTTTACTCGGAGATGACGCAGGCGTTATTGGCTCTGCAGGTCTGGTATTTCAAGGATTAGAATACATATGATAATGATGCAGATAAAGCCCATAAGATTAAAAATGCAAAAAGAGAAAAATTCAAAGACTTAAATAATATCGAATCCAGCGATAAATAGTATAATTCCGTGACAAACTTGTCATTGCGAGCACCAGAAGATGCGTGGCAATCTCCTTGGGAAAAAATCGAGATTGCTTCGTTAACTCGCAATGACACTATTTATCTCTGGATTAGGGCAATGATTAAAAATTAGATCAGAAAGGACTGTTTTTTAAGATGACAAAAGACAAAAAGAGACTCATTAAGGAATACGCAGAAGCTATCATCACTGCATTACTGCTCGCCCTCATTATAAGAGCTTATATCATTCAGGCTTTTAAGATACCCTCTGGTTCCATGATACCCACGCTTGTCATTGGAGATCATATACTTGTCACCAAGTTTATATATGGTACAAAGATCCCCTTTTCAGATAAAAGCATTTTGGTATTCAAGCAGCCGGGGAAAGGAGATATAATAGTTTTCAAATATCCTGAAGACCCTAAGAAAGATTTTATAAAAAGAGTTGTTGCTACGGGTGGCGATACCTTAGAAGAGAGGAATAAAATCATTTATGTGAACGGGAAAGAAGTTACAGAACCGTATGCATACCATGGTGATAGCTTTGTCAGACCCCGAGGTGATCCAAGGGATAATTTCGGTCCTTTGATAGTTCCTGAGAATAAGGTTTTTGTTATGGGGGATAATCGTGACCAGAGTTTTGACAGCAGATACTGGGGGTTTGTTGATATAAAGGCGATAAAAGGCAAAGCCCTTATTATTTACTGGTCCTGGGACCCAGGGAATCGTCTCAGATTCAATAGGATAGGGAGGTTAGTAAAATGAGGAAAATCATTTGGCTCCTGATTCTTTCCTTTCTTGTCTATTCAGGAATTAAGTTCGGTATGCCCTATTACCGGTATGTGGCATTTAAGTCTGAAGTAAAAGAAATGACAAAGGTCTCTGTCGGACTTAAAGATGAGGAGATAAAGAACAGAGTGTTTGAACGGGCACAGGAGTTGAAAATTCCAATTCAAAGGGATGATATAGAACTTTTCACAACAGAAAAGATGGTGCAGATCAGGACATCATGGTTTGAGGTTGTAGATATACTGGGACTGTATCGAAAAACACTTATATTCAGTATTGATTCAACAGAATAAGGTGTTTACAGGGATCATCATAGAAATGGGAGAGATCGCAGCCTTGGAGCAGAAAGGCGGCATCACCCGCCTTCTCCTTAAATCAAAAGAGGTCATAAAAGATGCAAAGATCGGTGACAGTGTGTCAGTGAACGGAACTTGTCTTACCATCGTTGAGATAACAGGCACTGCTATGAGATTTGATCTCTCTGATGAAACCATGAAATCTACAAACCTTGGCTTGCTGAAAACCGGTGACCGCGTCAACCTTGAACCTTCCCTCCGGCCTGACTCGAAACTCGGAGGGCACTTTGTTTCAGGACATGTGGATGATACAGGCAGGATCAAGTCGAAGATAAGGATGGGGGATGCCTTCAAGGTAGAGATTGAGGTACCCGGGAGGATCCTGCACTTTCTCGTTGAGAAAGGTTCGGTTGCAGTAGATGGAATAAGCCTTACGGTTGTTGATATACTAAAAAATGGTTTTACCATAGTTATTATTCCCCATACAGCGCAGCTTACGACAATTGGTTTCAAAGGTCCTGGCGCTACCGTGAATATTGAGGTTGATATTATTGGGAAATATGTTGCAAAGTTTTTAAATAAGGGAATGGATAGAGACGCAAGGTTCATGAAGACATTGGCAGAGGAAGGATTTATTAAATAGCAGGGTAAGGGGTACAGGGTTCACCCCTTTGCGTTCTCCCTTATTAAGTCGGTACGACTCGCAACCGAGGAGGGAATTGAAGGGGGGTCGAACACTCGAATCCTTGAGAGGGAAAAATGGAAAAATACAAGTTTAACACCATTGACGGAGCCATTGATGATATAGCAAAAGGCAAGATGGTTATCCTCGTTGATGATGAAGACAGGGAAAATGAGGGTGACCTGTGCATGGCTGCTGAAAAGGTTACGCCGGAAGCGATCAATTTTATGGCAAAGTATGGGAGAGGTCTCATCTGTCTTTCCCTGACGCCGGAGCGTGTAGAAGATCTCAAGCTCCCGATGATGACAACAGAAAATACGTCGTCCTTTTGTACTGCCTTCACCGTTTCAATAGAAGCAAAGAAGGGTGTTACAACAGGCATATCAGCAGCAGACAGGGCAACAACGATACGGACTGCCATTGACCCGAAGGCACAGGATGAGGACCTGGTAAGACCCGGCCATGTCTTTCCCCTGAGGGCAAGACGCGGCGGTATACTCCAGAGGGCCGGACAGACTGAAGGGTCTGTTGATTTAGCAAGGCTTTCAGGACTCTATCCGGCTGGTGTTATCTGCGAAATAATGAATGACGATGGCACCATGGCGAGGGTTCCCGAGCTTATGGAATTCGCAAAAAAACATAATCTCAAAATAATAACGATAAAGGACCTTATCAGATACAGGATGAGGACAGAGTCGTTTGTAAAACGACTTGTAACCGTAAAAATGCCGACGGAATACGGAGGAGAGTTTAACGCTATCGCTTATACAAGTGAAATGGATAGTGGCGTGCATGTTGCCCTGGTCAAAGGTGAAATCAAACCAGGAGATGAGGTGCTCGTACGGGTCCATTCTGAGTGCCTTACCGGTGAAGTTTTCGGTTCAAGGAGGTGCGACTGTGGAGAACAACTGCACAGGGCAATGGATATGATTAAAAAGGAAGGTAAGGGGGTGATCCTCTATATAAGGCAGGAGGGCAGGGGCATCGGTTTTCTGAACAAGCTAAAGGCTTATGAACTCCAGGATAAAGGTCTTGATACGGTAGAGGCTAACCTGAAACTTGGTTTCAGACCTGACCTCAGAGACTATGGTATTGGTGCCCAGATACTCGTTGACCTCGGTATAAGGAAGATGAGACTCATGACGAACAATCCAAGGAAAATCGTAGGGCTGGAGGGTTATGGCCTGAAAGTTGTGGAAAGGGTATCTTTAGAGGTGAACCCTCATGAGAAGAATATTATCTACCTCAAAACAAAGAAAAAGAAATTGGGGCATATGCTTGATAATGTTTAACGAATTGAAAGGATTCAAGTGGTCCAGTGACTGAATATGGACCGACAATTGTTAGACCCTATGGTAATTGTCATTGCCGCTTGTCGGCAATCCTTCTGAAGAAAGATTCTCGCCCCGGCGAGTCGCCGAGGAGACCGGACAAGCCGGAATGACAGACTAAAAAGGTTAGGCTACAAGGAGGGTTCTATGAAAATCATAGAAGGTGAGCTGCAGGGAAAAGGTTTAAAATTTGCCATCATCGTCAGCAGGTTTAATGATTTTATTACCGATAAGTTGCTTGATGGTGCACTGGATGCCCTCTTGAGGCATGGAACAAAGGAAGAGGATATAGATGTTATCAAAGTTCCCGGTTCTTTTGAGATACCTACAGTGGCAAGGAGATTGGCATTGAAAGGAACACATAATGCAATCATATGCCTCGGTACTATAATACGGGGAGCAACGCCTCACTTTGAGTATATTGCTGCAGAGGTATCTAAAGGGATTGCTTCTGTATCGATGGAGACAGGTCTGCCGATAGCTTTTGGCATCATAACATCGGATACCATAGAGCAGGCTGTCGAGAGGGCCGGAACAAAGAGTGGAAATAAAGGATGGGATGCAGCAGTAACTGCTATTGAAATGTCACAACTCCTCAAGAAGTTATGAGCATAGAGCGGGGAGCGCAGAGCACAGAGTCTATACCTTCACCCTCTCCCTTGCCCTCCCCCCTCGAGGGGGAGGGATGTGTGGGGGGGGCTGTGTTCTGCCGTTTGTACTTTGATATCTACCGTCCGCTTTCATGAGACGTCGCAGGGCAAGAGAGTATGCACTGCAGATACTATTCCAAATAGATTTTAAGAGTCAAGAAGTCAGCAGAAATGACTTTGAAGAGTTCTGGTTGGACAAGAATGAAAGTGAAGACGTCAGAAAATTCACGGAAGAACTTGTCAAAGGTACAATCGAAAGACTTGATGAAATAGATTCAAGACTTGAAAAGGTTGCGGAAAACTGGGTATTGAAGAGAATGGCTGCAGTTGACAGGACTATATTGAGATTTGCAGCATTTGAAATACTCTACAGGAAGGATATTCCCCCGGCAGTAACCATTAACGAGGCAGTAGAAATAGCAAAAAAATTCTCTTCTTCCGAAGCTGCTCCCTTCATCAATGGTATTTTAGACAAGCTTGCTAAAGAGATGGGTAAATCCTGATGCGTTCTGCCATACTTTCTGATGTCCACGCAAACCTTGAAGCCCTTGAGGCTGTTCTGCAGGATGCAGATGCAAGGAAGATTGAGAATATACTGTTTCTTGGAGATGCAGTGGGATATGGCCCTGATCCGAATGAATGTGTAGAGATCCTCATGAAGAGGTGTAAAGTTTTCCTCGCAGGGAACCACGACTGGGGTGTCCTTGGACAAACAGATATCACATACTTTAATGAACATGCAAGAACAGCAATCGGGTGGACAAAAGGAGTGCTTACAAAAAAGAATCTCAAAAACCTTAAATCTTTCCTGCTTCAGAAAGAGATGGAAAAGGAAGATATGCTCCTTGTACATTCCACTCCGAAGGAGCCTGAGGAATGGCATTATCTGCTTACGCTCTGGGATGCCGAGATAAATTTCCATTACTTCAGCAAAAAATACTGTTTCATCGGTCATACCCACTATCCCTTTATCATTGAGAGGCTTCCGTCGGGAGAGCTGGTGACGTATAAAGAAAAGGCTTCCAAAGGTGAGATGGAGAGATACATTATGAACGTCGGAAGCGTCGGACAGCCGCGAGACGGAGACCCGAGAGCAAGCTATGCAATTGTTGATGACGAAAAGCTGGAGATTGTAAGAGTTCCTTATGATGTTACGGCTGTACAAAAGAAAATGAGAAAGGCCGGTCTGGACTCTTTGCTGATAGAGAGGCTGGCAGCAGGAAGATAGAGGGATATTATTCAATTCATAGACCGAGATTTTTTCTTCGAAAGAATTTAAACCCACTCAAATACTATATCTACTCAAAACTTTTTTAACCCGAAAAATGCAAATAGTCCTATAAAGCCTTACAATTATACGAGATGCTGAAATAAATTCAGCATGACATTTTTATGAATAATGCCTTGATAATTGTCATTCTGAACTTGTTTCAGAATCTCTAACTGCATTTTTTGGGTTAATCAAGATCAATTGGTTGAAGCAAATATCTGATTTACGTATAATAGGAATATCAGATAATCAGAAAGGAGGGTTGCAAATATGCCTGTTGTTAAATTGAGAGAAAGGGGACAACTGACTATTCCATACGAATACAGGAAAGAGCTTGGCCTTGGCAAAGAAGACATGCTCAATGTCTTAAAAATCGGTGATGTGCTTATCCTTGTGCCGAGGCAGCTCGCCGGTGATATCATATCAAGGAAAATCGAGAACGAAATGAAGGAAAAAGGCTTGACACTTGATAATCTTCTCAAGAATCTGCGTGAACAGAGGAAAAGATACTCAAAAGAAACATATGCGAAAACAAAGACCTAAGGTCTTTCTTGACACAAGCGCTTTGATTGCCGGCGTTGCATCTGTAAGGGGTGCGGCAAGGGCTGTGTTACAGCTTGCTGAAATCGGGTTGATAGAAGTCATTGTCTCTCGACAGGTCATTGTTGAGGCAGACAGGAACATTGAAGAGAAGTTGCCTGAGATGCTGGACGGATACCGGGAGTTTATTGAACTCCTTGCACCGGTGTTCATTGACGACCCTCGCCAAAATGACGTTGAGAGATTTTCAAAAATGATTAATTATGCTGATGCACCTATTTTTGCCTCAGCGGTTAACTCTGGCGCTGATTTCCTTATCACATGGGACAAGCACTTTATAGGCAAAAAATTCACTATACGCTCAAACCTGAAAATCGTCACTCCTGGGGAATTTTTGAAGTATTTCAGGGAATCGATCGAATAATTCCTTCTGCTCTACTTATTCTTTTTTTGTACAACCGGGCTGCATTCAGGCCGAAGATCGCCTTCTTCACCATGCCATCGGCGGAACCGAGCGGGGCAAACCCGAATTTCTTCTGCAGGTTTTTCGGGATGTTGATTCGCCTGAATGCCTCGATCTGCCATTGCGGAGAGCCATACCAAACAGAGTCGGTGCCCCAGAGTATGTGGTCAACGCCGAGTCCTTTGATAAGGGTACCTAGGATGCCGGAGCAATAGCGAGGATTGCTGATTTTCCGAAATATAAGAAGTTCGTAAGGGAAATAGAATAGGAAATACACATTCCTATTCTATACTCCACGTCCGATAACTATATTCAATTTCCTTCCTATAGCAGGTGTCTAAAGGGACAGTTGTATACAGGTCACTGAAAATTATATATAAATTTTACACCCTGCGGTCTCTGCCGCAGTTCCTTATTTCTGTCATTCTGGCTTGTCCAGAATCTTTTTTGCGATCCCGAACAGTCGGAAGGATTCCCGACAAGCGGGAATGACACTGGAAACAAATATTCAATTTCTGACGCCCTGCGGTCTCTGCCGCAGGGTTCTTCACTTTTTTCATGTTACTTGTAGAACTCAGACATTTTTAGTGCAGTACCTAATAATATATTTTTTTTCTGTTTAATTACATCTTTTTGATTCCCAATAAGACTGTAGTCATTTGTTCTTCGGACCTCGAGTGAACGTATATTATACATTTCAGTTGAAAAAATAATTTTGTATTCATCATCAATGATAGCGGAAGTATCCCAATTGGCAGATATTATGTACGTGTGTCGTGTCTTGTTTAATAGAGAAAAACCATGTGAATAATCTTCGGGAGGAGAAATGCAGCCGAGTGACTCGATCAGCGTTGGAACGAGGTCCAAATGGCTGGTGATCCTCTCGGTACTAAACAGCTCGACTCCGGGATAATGAAGGACAAAAACGGTTTTTACCTGATAATCATCGAATGAAGATGTATGACCGAAATATCCATTTTCGTAAAACTCCTCTCCATGGTCGCCTGTTATCACAACTATTGAATTATCGAAAAGGTTGTTCTTTTTTAATGAAGCAATGATGTTACCGATCAGGTAATCGTTATAAAAGATGGCATTTTTGTAACGGTTTTTTAAAATAAAAATATTATCTTTGCCGATGTCTTTGAAATAGTTTATTTCATGATCACCTACGGGCTGGAATTTCTCAAATCCTTCGGGATAGTAATAAGGCTGATGAGACGAGTCATAAAATATAAAAGTAAAGAATGGTTTCTTACCTTTTGGATTTGATATGTAGTTAATAAATTTTTCTGTTATTATCCTGTCTTTTTCAGCGGTGGTATCTGTGTTTACAAAACTGTCCTCTATACTGTCTGGTATTCTGATGAAAGCGGTCTTCCTGAATTCAGGGAAAGTCAGATGCGTACTGGAGAGAATCTTGAACTCGTATCCATTATCAATAAGCATATCTATGAGCACAGGTGAGACCCTCCAGGCAAGAAAGTTGTGCCAGTAGGTTCCCTCAATGCCGTAGAGCAGAGAAAATATTCCGAATCGTGTTCCGTTTCCACCGCTGTAATGATTTTTGAACACGATGTTTCTCTGACCGAATTCCCACGTGTTCGGCATTGTGTCTTTGCTCAGCATGTCAAAGCGGAGGCCATCTACAACAATGATAATGATATTGAATTTTTTGCCCACTGAAGGATTAAATCTGAGGGCCTTTTGGGGGTAATTAAGAGCTGTATCCTTTGTGGATACCTTAAAATTAAGCTCCCTATCTACTTTTATATGCAGGACTTTTGAGACGAATCTTTTTATTGTAAGGGGTTGATAAAGTGGAAAAAGCTTTGCATTTTGTGTAATAGCTGTATTGTTTACAATATCACCATAGGCATATATAACCTTATCAGCCCCTATCAGCAATAGGCCGGTCCAAAAAATTACCTTTGAAATATTTTTAGCCATAAGAAGGCTCTTCTGTTCGGGGTTTTTGTTGATATTGCTGAAATACAGATGAATGATGATTTCAGCGCAAAGTATGCCGACCAGAATCAGGGAAAAAACAGCAATCGTGCCCTTACCGATAATAACGGAATCCGATACACCCTCTGTGGTTATGACATTCAGCACAAGTGGATTAATATGATAATGGAAAATGGTATAAATTCTGGTATCGAATAGCAATATTAGCTGTAAGAGGGAAAAAAAGAATATCATTAAAATGATAGCTGTCTTTTTATTTAATACGACAGAGAAACAATAAGCGAGCAACCCGATAAGGAGATTGAGTAAAAAGTAGTGTGCCACAAAAGTGATTATGCTAAAAAACATATATGCATTGCCTTGCTGGTTATTAAAATTCAGAAGTGAGAAGGATATAATCATAGAAATCACCGTGTTTAAAAGAACAATAGGAATAAGTTTGGTATAAAAATATTGTGAAGATATAGTTCTTTTGATTTTATCCGTTATCATGAGAGACAACAAACATATTAAATGAAAATATATTAGCATAACTATTTTGAAATAATTAAGAAAATAAAGAGATCAGGGTCAGACAGAGGTCAGACAGACTTGCTTATTGACTTTGTCCGAGGGTTGCTGAAGCAATCATTTTCTGAAAGGCAAGGGGCAAGCTCGGAGTAGAGATGGACTGCCGAATAATAATTTAACAGAAGTAACACGCATAATTTTCAGCTTACCTAAACACGTTTATTCCTGTGAGAAAGTGAGATATCTGGAACTATGTTCCGACGTAAATAATCCGGCCTCGCACAAGGTCGCCCCTCGCGCAGGGGCGTGGATTGAAACTTATGATCTGGTATGTCACTAATCCTATGTGGTAGCGTTAGCCGGGACATGATCTGATGAGGGCAACTATATGATGGGGAGGTCGGAGGAGAATGAAGTACAAAATCTCCCCTTGCAAATTCCAGGTTAATAAGATATCCTTACAGTAAGGAGGTAAGGAATGCTTGCAAAGAAAACATCAAAAAATCAGCTTACATTACCAAAGGAGATCGTCAAGGAATTTCCGGACACGGATTATTTTGATGTCACGGTAGAGGAAAGAAAGATAATACTTATGCCGGTCAAGATAACCCCTGTGGATATGACACTTGATGATGTGAGGGACAAGATGAAAAAGCTTGGCATTACCCAGAAGGATGTAACTGAGGCAATAGCTTGGACAAGAAAGAAAAAGCGTTAAGAAAGGTTGTTCTTGACACGAATATACTAATATCGGCCCTGTTGTTTGAAGGCAAACTCGCACAGTTAGTAGATCTTTGGAAGAATGGCCGGATTGTTCCAGTACTCTCAAGAGAAACTTTTGCAGAATTTAATGCTGTTCTTGAATATCCGAAGTTCTCCCTGACACAGCAGGAAATAAAGGTGATCATCGAGGAAGAAGTTCTCCCTTTCTGTGAAATTGCAGAGGTTACAGATAAGATACGCGAAGTATGCAGGGACCCTCATGATGATAAATTTATTGCCTGTGCCGTATCCGCATCAGCGGACTTTATTGTCACCGGAGACAAGGATTTGCTGGTTTTAGGCAAATACAAGTCTGTCAGAATTATAGACGCTCCAATGTTATTGAAGATGTTCAGTATGAGGGGAAACTGAAAAACTTCAGGTTTGTTTCGGTACTTTTTCTGTACTCAAAAACTGCAAGTTATAAAGCTCCCGGTAGAGGCCACCCTGTGAGATCAGTTCCTCATGGTTGCCCTGTTGGACTATCATGCCCTGACTCATAACAAAAATCCTTGTGGCTTTCTGGACTGTGGAAGGTCTGTGGGCTATGACGATTGTTGTTCTGCTTTCACGAGTCAAGATAAACGTCGCTGACCCCACCATTAAAGCGGCAGTTCTATTTCATACTTTGCTTGAATACGCGATTCAACGCTATAGCCCGAGCTATCATAGAAAAGTTTCCGGCCGCTTTCGGGATCGTAGCGCTTAATCAATCTTTGCAGTCTTTCGGCATCGGACGTATAGGTTTTGATGACGATCGAAGCACGGGAAACCCTTGTCTCGGGGTTCGATTTGATGTAGAAGCGGATTCTTTTGTTCTTACAATATTTGTAAAAAGGGGCCAACTCGTCTATCTCCTTGCAGGGATTGAAATATTTAAACCGGAAGAACCATAAAACTTTCACACGCATGCAGTCATCGTCGATTACGGCTATGTCAGACGGTTTATATCTTCCAAATCCTTTTTTACGGAAATATCTACCGAGCAAACTTTTACCAACGCCTTTGTTCCCGACTATGCAGATTAAAACATACGGTTCTTCTCGCAGGCATTTTTCCGTAAGATACTCCAACTCGTTGAGTTTGTCTGGTGTCGGACCTCGATAATCCATCATCAAGCCATTCTTATGGTTAAAATAATTTGTAAAATTAGCTGTCCGCTTTAGCCCCTATTTATTGGATGCTGGAATTAGGATTCGTTTTTTCCTAAGAAGATCCCAAACTTGCGGTTGTATCCTCCATTGTAAATCAGGTTTGTTTCGGTACTTTTTCTGCATCCAAAAACTGCAGGTTATAAAGTTCCCGATAAAGACCCCCTTGCGAGATCAGTTCCTCATGATTACCCTGCTGGATTATCATACCCTGACTCATAACAAAAATCCTTGTGGCTTTCTGGACCGTTGAGGGTCTGTGGGCTATGACGATTGTTGTTCTATCTTCCATGAGTTTTTCGATTGCTTTCCTGACAATATGTTCCGATTCCATATCAAGGAACGATGTAGCTTCATCCAGGATCAGCATGTTGGGATTTCTGAGAATTGCACGGGCTATCGTAATCCTCTGTTTCTGCCCCCCTGAAAGCTTCACTCCACGTTCTCCAATCCTCGTTTCATAGCCCTCCGGAAGTTCCTGGATGAATTCATGGGCATAGGCAGCCTTCGCGGCTTCAATGACCTCGACTTCCTTTGCATCGGGACGACCATAAAGTATGTTAGCCTTTACTGTTTCATCGAATAAGATCAGATCCTGGGAAACCAATCCAAGATTTTTCCGAAGAGATCGAAGAGACAGATCTCTTATATCAACTCCATCAATGAAGATATTTCCCTTTGACGGATACCAGAATCCTGCCACGAGATCAACAAGGGTGCTTTTCCCTGCGCCACTATAACCAACCAGGGCAGCAATTTCGCCGGGTCTAATTTCAAGGGAGATATCTTTGAGGGCATAATTCTCTGAAGACGGGTATTTGAACCAGACATTCCCAAACGTAATATGACCTT
>Ga0315273_10010814_pt1 | contig 11652 bp, 6 predicted proteins | sample YL17G02_0_MG_FD_205753 | JGI IMG/M metagenome (GOLD analysis project Ga0315273, IMG submission 205753) | Sediment microbial communities from Yellowstone Lake, YNP, Wyoming, USA - YL17G02_0 | ecosystem: Environmental > Aquatic > Freshwater > Lake > Sediment | place: USA: Wyoming | collected... | reverse complement strand
ATGTATTGTTTGAGCCCTGGCGGGGGTACTTTAAGAGCCTTGGCCGGTCCGAGGCATTCCAAGGGATTCAAGTCCAGGCTGCGCAGGCCCTGTTCAATCGCGGGGTGGCGCTGTGCAAGAAATACGCTGTGACTTCTGAGCGGGGCGCGGCTCTCTTGTTTGACATCCTGGTGCAAAATGGAAGCATCGGGACGATCACGGAGGCGCAAATCCTGAGGGACTTTGCGACGGTGGATTCAGGTCTGTCCCCGGAAGCGCAGGAGGTCGAACGCATGAAGATTATTGCCAACCGGAGGGCGGATGCGGCAAAGCCGGAGTGGAGAGAGGATGTACGGGCTCGTAAGTTGACCATTGCGCAGGGAGAGGGCGTGATTCATGGGAGGTCGTATCAACTTGAGGAGCAATTTGGACTCCGGTTGGCGCCCTATCGAGAAGCCAGTTAATCGCAACGCGTGGAACTCCGGAGGGGGATCGGCAGGACAAGTCAGGGCAAGAGGGGCAGTCGTCGAACGAAGAGGCGACTGTAAGAGCAGTCCATGGAATCAGTCATTTTTCCTCAGGAAGTTTGGAAGGAAACGGTCTCCGTGAGTCGCGTGGCAGGAAGTCAAAGCCCATCAGAAAGAATGTTGATTGAGGCCGAGTACGAGAGTGGTGTCTGATTGGTCCGTCCCTCGGTGAGATCGGTGAGAATGGAGTGAACCCGCATGGCTGAGACGTATGCCAATAATCTTTCCCACCTTCACGACGAGTTGGCCTGGCTCGACTTGAATATCCGGCTGGCTATTCTGCGGGCCAGGTCGCTCCGTCGTGACGAAGGCGGGATGTACGTGTCTGACCAAGCCGTGGAGGAGTTGCTCAAGGATCGGGCAACGACGGCGGAGATTGCCGCGGAGGAAGCAGAGCTGATCCGCCGCATCGACGGAAAACGGGAGGAGATTACCGCGCGGGTTGCCATGAGCTTGGATCAGGGTATCGCGCTGCGTCTCCCACAGGTTGCGGCGCTCTTTTCCCTCTCTCCCTTCGAAATGGATGTGTTCGTGATCTGCCTGGGGCTGGAGCTTGATGTCAAGTACGAACGGCTCTACGCCTATCTCCAGGACGACGCTACCAGGCGAACTCTGAGTGTAGACCTGATCCTGAATCTGCTCTGCCGCACGCAGGAGGAACGTGCCTCGGCGCGAAGCGTGTTTCTTTCATCGAGCCGGCTGTTCCGCTACTCGCTCATTCACTGTATTGACAGTAGTGGGGGGGCACGTCCGTTCCTGAGCCGCAGTGTAAAACTGGACGAGGGGATCGCCCATCACGTCCTTGGAGGAAAGGGGGTGGATCCGCGGATCGCTTCCTGCTGCCGTCTTATTGCTCCCGTGAATGCATCGTCCGGGTCATCGGACGATCTGCCCCTCCTCAAACCGTTTCAGCGGTATCTTGCGGAATCGCCGGCGGAGCAGTGGATCGCCTTGTTCTCCGGGCAGGATCTGGCGCGCCAGGAGGAAACGGCTCGTCGTCTCTGTGCCGAATCCGGCGTTTCGCTTCTCAAGGTTGATCTGGAAGCCTTCACGGAAGGCGCGATGCCCTTGTCGCAGGTCATTCCCCTCATCTTTCGGGATGCAGCGCTCAAGTCCGCTGCCGTTTATGTGGACAACATTGATGCGATTGTCCGGGAAGCCGACAAGAATGTCGGACGGCTGCATGTTCTGGAAAAGGCTATGGAAGAACTGGGCTGGGTCACGTTCCTTGCGGGACGGCAAGCCGTCGAACTCAGCGATTCCTTGAAGCGGCAAATGCTATTTGCCGTCGATTTCCCACTTCCCGCGTATCCAGAGCGGACAAGGATCTGGCACGAATATGCCGGCAACGGCACGCCCGCGCAAGATACGCCGGCCTATGCCGATCTTGCTGCACGGTTTCATTTCACCAGCCGGGAGATCCGGAACGCCTTGGCATTGGCCAGGACGAAGGCGATGCTGCGCAACGGGGGTGATCCGCAGGTCACACAGGCCGATCTTGAAGCAGCCTGCCGCGCCGAATCGAATTCGCGTCTCATCGGGTTTGCCCGGAAGGTGCAGAGCACCTATTCCTGGGACGATCTGGTGCTGCCTCCGGCGCACAAGCAGCAACTTCAGGAGATCATCGACCATATTCGCAACCATGAAGCGGTCTATACCGAGTGGGGATTCAGCCGGAAACATTCCCTGGGCAAGGGGGTGAACATGCTGTTTTCCGGACCGTCCGGTACAGGCAAGACAATGGCCGCCGGTATCATTTCTTCGGAGTTGGGACTCGACTGCTACAAGATCGACCTCTCCACCGTGGTGAGCAAGTACATCGGCGAGACGGAGAAGAACCTGAACCGCATATTCGCCGAGGCGGAGACGAGTAACGCCGTGCTGTTCTTCGACGAGGCCGACGCGCTCTTCGGTAAGCGCACCGAAGTAAAGGATTCGCACGACCGCTATGCAAACATCGAGGTGAACTATCTTCTCCAAAAGATGGAGGAGCACGAGGGGGTGGTGATTCTGGCCACGAATCTGAGCAAGAACATGGACGAGGCCTTCCTGCGCAGGGTGAATTTTTCCGTGGTCTTTCCCTTCCCGGAAAAGGAGGAGCGGCTTCTGGTGTGGAACCGTGTGTTCCCCGCCGAGGCGCCGGTGGGAGAGGATATCGATCGGGAATTCCTGGCACGGAAGTTCAAGATCACGGGAGGCCATATCAAGAATATCGCCGTCGGTGCCGCCTTCCTGGCGAAGCGTGACGACAGCGGCATCACGATGCGCCACGTCGTGCTGTCGGCCAAGCGGGAGTTCCAGAAAATAGGCAAACTCACCACGAAAGCGGAATTCGGAGACTACTATGACATCACCGCCTGAGTACGACGACACACATGAGAGGACGTCGGATACGGACGCGTCCCGGAAGCCGTCTGAGACCGTCGACCCTTCGTTTCGAGTAAGGATGCAGCGGTCACTCGGTCAGGACCCGGGCGATGTGCGCATCCACACCGGCGCTGAAGCGCAGGCTAAAGTTGAGCAGCAGAATGCGCAGGCACTGACCCGGAAGAAAGACATCTACTTCGCCCGTGATGAATATCGGCCTGGAACGGAAGAGGGAAACCGGCTGCTCGCTCATGAACTTGCCCATACGATTCAGCAGTCCGGCTCCGGCGAGGAAACCGGAGATCGTCGATCGCTGGAGGCGGAGGCTGATAGCGCGGCCGCCTCGGTCATGAGTGGAAGCCGTGGCCGAGTCGGCCTGAGGGCGCCGCTGGGGACTGTACAGTTGCAGGAGAAGGGGAAGGTGACGGTCCCGACCGTGCAGAAGCATCCCGACGAGATCACACCCGCTCCTGCTCAGGGTGCAATCAGCGGTGGGGGGATGACCGTCTCCTATCTGTATAGCTCAAGCGCCGGCGCGAGCGTCGTTTCCCTGGTGCTTCAGGTTCCCGAGGGCATCGCCGTGGTCGCGACTCCACTCACGGATCTCCACGAAGGCGCCGACTATCGAGTCCAGAACGCCGCCGGGACGAAGGCGCGGTCCGTGGTCATCTCCGTGAGCAACAAACTTGTGGCGCAGCCCAAGATGCAAGTGACGTTCACCAGGGGCAGCGCCGGATACGTGGTCGTGTTTCAGTTCCCATCGACGGCTGGGAAGAAATAGATCCATTGTCTTTTCCGTCATGCCGGACTTGATCCGGCATCCAGCAGGTTTTTTAGACGGACTTCTCCTGTCGCTGGAATGATGTTCTTTGCTGAATCGGTAAAGTATAGACATGGTCTATGGTAACTACTCAGGTAGATAGACTGAAGTCTTTTAGTCTTCAGCCTGCTATTGAAGGATTCATCTCTTCTTGAACCCAAGGTCGTAGAAACCGAGAAGGTTTTGAATAGCCTGATTCGTGCCTTGCGAGATAATTTATAGCCTTCAGCCTGAACACCTGAGTAGTTACGGGCTATGTTGATTTGTATGGCGTTATTTTAGTCAGTCGTTCATCCGAGGCACTTTAGGGGACTTATGGCCTCACCGACCCGCCAAGGACTGGAGCAGAAGCCGAACAAGAAAGATGCGAAGGCCCTCTTGAAAAAAGAGGACCGGTCCACGCCCCAGCAGGACGTCGGCTTCATGCAAGAGGGTGATATGGGGATGCCTTCGGGGTTCCCTGCGGACCGGCATCGGCTTATGCTGAAGCGACTTGAAGAGCCTGGTCGCGGCGCCAAGAAAGCGGACTTTTTCACATCTCTTCAGCAGTCTTATGGAAACCACTATGTCCAGCGACTCGTCAGCAGTGCTGCATCGGACGGAGGTGATTCTTCCGTCGGAAGGAACAGGATTCCGTCCGATGGAGGAAGGCCCCTGGACAAGCCGGTGCGAAACGACATGGAAGGCAGGTTCGGTGAGTCCTTTTCGAACGTACGCGTTCATACCGACGCAGCGGCAAGCGACGCGGCGCGAGGCCTCGGCGCACGGGCCTTCACTACCGGTCAGGATATCTATTTTGGCCAGGGGGCCTACCAACCAGACTCTCCTCAGGGCAAAGGGCTCCTGGCCCATGAACTGACTCATACCATTCAACAGCGCGGGGGCAGACTCGGTTCGCAGCAAGCGCTGGAGGTTGTGCCCCCTGACGATCCTCTTGAGCAGCAAGCCGAGCAGGCTTCGAGCGCGGTCATGCGCGGCATTCGACCGGCCGCTCCTTCGACGATTTCACGCGCTCCCATTCTGCGCTCTGGAGCATCGCTCATCCAGCGCCAGCCGGCTGGCGCACCCCCGACACCAGTCATGCCGAAAGCCGCACCTGCGGGTCCTACGCCGGGAACTGAAGAAGGCGGCGATTTCATTCTCGGCCTGGGCGGGCTCAGGATCACGCGGGCGGAGCTGGAGCGGGAGAAGACCAAGGGCACGTTCACCAAGAACCTCTCCGCACAGTCTCTTCCCGGTCTGAAGCTCAAGAATCTCACCCTCGACATGGACAAGACATCGGGTGCGGTAAAAAAGGGGCGCGTTGAAGCAACTGCCGCTGTTCCCTTCGTCAAATCCCTGAGCGCGAAGGACCTTCAGATTGACATCGATAAGGACGGCAAGGCCATGTTGTCCGCAAGGGCTACGCTTGATATTGCGGCGCTCAACAATCCCCAGATCGAACTGACCCTCAAGGAAGGCAGTATTTCCGCCGAGGCCACCATCACTGCCGAGAAGATCAAACCGGCCGGGCTGCCGAAACTCAAGATCCCCCAGGCGAGCGTCACGGTCGGCATTGCCGATGGCAAGCTCAGCGGGAACGGTCTGGTTGCTCTTGAATACCAGGACCTGGCAAAGGGAGACTTCAGCGTCGAGTTCAAGGACGGCGCGCCTACGGGAAAGGGCCGGGTGGAGCTTCTGCCGGAATATCTCAAAGGCACCGAGGCCACGCTCGGGATATCCGAGGGCAAGCTCTCCGGCGAGGTGACGGTTCCTGCGTCGAAACTGAAACCGCCGATCCCGGGTTTCACTATCAGCGAAGGGATGCTTTCGCTCGGCATGCAGAACAGTGAGTTGTCCGGCAAGGGGGAAGGGATCGTCTTCTCGTACCGGGGGCTCGGGACTGGGACGATCAGCTTCACCATAGCGAAGGATCATCTCGCTGGCAGCGGTTCCCTGTCGCTCCAGATCCCGGGGCTTTCTCCGGTCCAGGGATCCTTGAAATACGCTGAGGGCAAGCTCTCGGGAGATGCGACAATCACGCAGGACAAGTTCCCCAAGGGACTGCCGATCAAAGGCGGGTCGATCACTGTGGCCGTCGATGAAAAGGCAGAGGTCTCCGGAAAAGGGAACGTGAAGGTAGATCTGTTCGGTGTCGGAAAGGGAGACCTGACGCTTGGCTATGAACAGGGCGTGCTCGATATCGGCGCTGACGTGGAACTCACCAAGATCCCCGGGCTGGATTCCGGCCGGGTACAGATCGGCCTGAAGAACGGCAAGCTCGAGGGGGAAGGCGAGATCGGCGTCGCGCCGAAGCAGATACCGGGGCTCAACGGCAATTTACTCGTTGCGTACAAGGACGACCGCTTTTCCGGCAAGGCAAAACTGGGATATGCGAAGGAAATGTTCTCCGGCGAGGTGGAACTGCTCCTCAACCAGGACGAGAAGGGGAAGCTCGGGATCAGCGGGAGCGGCGACATCACGGCCCGGCTCACCGACTGGCTCACAGGCAAGGTCCACATCGAGGTGCTGCCCGATGCCACGACAAGGATCGCGGGTCAACTCAAGGCTGATGACATCGAGCTTTTTCCGGAAAAGAAGGCTGACAAGGAGCTCTTCAATATCTCCCAGAACATCCCGCTCTGGCTGATCCTCGTCGCCGTGATCAGGTTGCGTGGTGGTGTGCGCGCCGGCGTGGGACCGGGAAAACTTCGGGGCATCACTGCCGAGGGCGAGTTCAGCACGGTGCCGGGAGAAGAGCCGAAGTTCAAGATCCACGGCGAGCTGTTCATCCCGGCCTATGCCGAGGCATACATCGCCTTCGGCGCCGGCCTGGGTCTCGACGTGGTGATCGGCTCCCTAACGGGGGGCATCGAAGCAGTCGGGACCGCAGGTATCTATGGGGCTGTATCGGTCATCCCCGAGATCGCCTACGAAGGAGGGAACTACTCCATCACCGGCACGGCGACCCTTGCAGCCGGAGCCAAACTCAAGCTGGGGCTCCAGGCATGGGCCGAGGTGGAGGCCCTCTGGATCACGGTCTGGAGCAATGAGTGGAAGCTCGCGGAATGGGTCTGGGACGTGGGGCCGGAACTGGCGCTCCAGGCGCAGATGAAGTACGTCTTCGGCAAGCCCGAGCCTCCGACACTCGACTTCAAGACCTCGGACATCGATTCCAAGCGCCTGATCCAGGACGCCATGCCCAAGGACGGACCGAAAGGTTCCGGCGCCCGTGAGGCGCTCAAGAATACGGCGGAGTGGAAGGGCAAGCTCAAGGAGCAGAAGAAGGACGCAAGCAAGATCCCACCGGCGTTGGCGGAACAGCAGAAGAAAACGCCCAAGCCCAAAGAGGCTCCACCGAAACCGCCGAAGAAGGCGCCGCCTGCGGATCTCAAGGCCAAGGATCCGGCAAAGGCAAAGGACCAGGCGGCAAAGGACTTGAAGGACAAGGCGACACCGGACAAGGCGAAGCCCACGGATAAGGCACATCAGGAGAAGTGGGATAAGGGGATGGCGGCGCTCGAGAAACTTGTTGAAAAATCGCAGAAAGATCCTTTGGATGAAGAGCAGATATATACGGATCTTGAAGGTCTTAAGAAAACATACGGTTTTTCAACGTTAAACCATGAATTAGATGGAGACTCGTGGCTCATAGATGCAGCAATGAGTCCCGGGGTAAAGAAACGCGCTGGTAAACGTAAACCAAAAAGGCCGGAAGGTGATGTTGATACTTTTAGTGGTCTTCAAGGCCCTACGGGTGACCGCATGACACCTGACCATGAACCGCAGCATTCACTGATGGATTATGTGGCAAAGGAATTAAAGTACGATGGTGATATTCTTTTCAAAGGGACGTCACTCGACAAATATACGCGGGACGATGGCATTTGCCTCAATATGCACGAAATAAGACACCGCAAGACGAGAAGCTACGGAAAGAGCAAGGCCGCGGCAGTGGCGCCTATCTTGAAAGCACGGAAGGATAATATCCCGAAAGGCACCGGCAAGAAGGATGCTCGCAGACTTATTGGCGATGCAGTAATCACGGAGTTTAACGAGGATCAGAATAAATTAAAAGGCTCAGATATTTATGGCGGTACACTGGGATCGAAGCTTAGCAAGGAAACCAAGGACAACGTGGACAAGGGAATCAAGAAAGTTAGAACAGAGAATAGAAAGAACTATTTCAAAGCATTCGATGAGTGAGGTTCATATGAATGACATCTATCAGTCCGCGGTCCACAATAATCGTGGATCGGCCCTCGTCATGCAAGGCAAGCTGGGAGCAGCGCGCGATGAGCTTGAGGCTGCGCTTCGGGAATATCCCACGAACAGCACAGCGCTCACCAACCTGGGCTATCTCCTGAGTCGTGAGGGAAAACTTGACGAGGCGATCCTGCTGTACCAGAAGGCCATCGGAATAAATCCTTCCTATGCAGTGGCCCATAACAACCTGGGTCTTGCCTACACGGAGAAAGAGCAATATCCCGAGGCCCGCGAGGCATTCAGGACTGCGATCTCCCTCGATCCTGCTTATGCTGTAGCGTTTCTGAATCTGGCTCAGCTCCATCATATCGAGGGAGAGTTGACCGCCGCGGTCGAGGCATATCGGGCCTGTCTGAGGATCCGGCCGGGAGAGGTGCAGGCGCATTATAATCTCGGCGTGGTCCATCTTGAACAGGGCCTGCAGGACCAGGCGGCTTCGTCGTTTTGGCAAGCCATCCGTATCGATCGGGATCATGCAGAGGCCCGCATCAATCTCGCAGCCATTCTTGTGAAAAGGCGGCGTTGGGACCAGGCCATCGAAATGATTACACCGGCGATCAGGAAGCAACCTGAGAATCATCTGGCACGGTACCACCGTGCGCTGGCATTTTTAGGAAAAGGGGACCTTGATCAGGCTGCAACAGATCTGGAAGAGATTCTCGCCCGTGATGCGGGTGCTGTGGCCGCGGCGAACAATCTGGCATTGATTTATCGGCAGCAGGGGAAGCCCGAGAAGGCCGCCACCCTTCTTTCGTCCTGTCTCGACAAGCACAAAGGAAATACGATGCTGCATTATAACCTTGGGCTGGTGCAGCAAGGCCTGGGTTGCCTGGATCAGGCTCGCTCCCATTTCACCCGGGTGATCGAATTGGAGCCCCAGGGAAGCGAGCGGAGAGAACGGGCACAGAATTCCTTGAAGGAGTGCAGGGCGTCTTAACGGTACTGTCAACTCAGTCCACTCTGGTGGTCTGTTTGAGGGACGTGACAACGAGGGGGACCGAGTCAGACACCAATCGGAACATCCGTTTCTTTGACGACGACGGGGAAGCAATCAAAGGGGTCGGGAGTCTTTTCCAAGGGTCAGAAATGTAGGAAAAGAGGAGTTAATAACCCGAATATAAGGGGCCTGACCCCTTTAATAATTCGCAAGCGCCTGAGTAACGAGGCGGGGCACAGGGACGGAACTGCTCATAAGTTGGACGAAGGTTCTGTCATGGAACTGGACCGAAGGGGTGGCGTCGTCCGGTGTTATCGGGCGGGCAACTCGCACGAGGAGGACTCGCATGGATAACACCAAACCGTTTGGCGTCACCGGTTGGACGATAGGAGCCGGATGAATCGAGAGGTTCACCTCCGATTCTGGGAGGGCCTGGCGGTGAGATTCCGCTGGGCTACTTAACTTTGTTTCTCGCGACCGCCAGGGTGATCGGACGGACAATTTGAAGGCTACTTATGAGTTAGATGGGGTTGGGCGAAAATTAATTGGTGTGGGAGTCACGTTTGGGGAAGTTGGGGGCTCAAGATTTACGATGGGAGGTGTTGGCCGCCTCTTTCTTCCGAATTGCCCACACCATATGAGTCAATGAAGGTATCATCGGAAAATAAATAGTATCGGAGTCGAGTATTCTTTCATCACAGTAACGCGAGAGAAGGAGGTTCCAATGTCACAAAAACACACATCACAAACAGAGGATTCTACTATGGGTCTGGTCAAGATCTGCTTTGAGCGAATCATTCCAGATGAGCTCGATGCAGAGCGTACTGCACGGCACGTGTTGCGCGATCATATGGCTGCCAGTCGGGGGAAGACTTTGAGTGCCGCGGAGTTTGCCCATATTGCGCGGATGGCGGTGATCAATTTGAAGAGGTGGTCACCGGGCTCTATTGTGCGGTGTCGATTTTTGGATGGAAGTCCCAAGATGCGCCGGCAGGTGAAGGCACTCGCACATCAATGGGAGAAGTATGCCAACGTCAAGTTCAAGTTCGTGGCGTCGGGTCAGGCCGATATACGCATTTCTTTCTATGCCGATTCAGGGTCATGGTCTGCAGTCGGGCGCGATGCCCTCAATCAGCAGTATTTTCCTCTGCACCAACCGACGATGAATTATGGATGGCTTCGCGACGATACCGACGGCCAGGAGTACTCGCGAGTCGTCCTGCATGAGTTTGGTCATGCGCTGGGCTGCATTCACGAGCATCAATCGCCGAAGTTTGACCGCTTGTGGGATGTTCAAAAAGTGATGCACTACTTTCAGGGGCCGCCAAATTACTGGTCGCCTGACGACATTCGACATAATGTTTTGGATAAGTATTCCCCGAAAGGGATCTCGGCAACCCAGTTCGATTCGAAGTCGATTATGCTCTATGCCTTTGACGGAGCGCTGTTTTCAGATGGTCGTGGTCCGACGAATTCGAATACGATCGTGTCCCAGAGTGACATCACCATGATTAAAAGCATGTACAAACAAAATACATGAGTCAGTTTTTCACCGATCGTTCGGTGAATAAATAGTGATCGATTCGCATTTGCTAGGAAGATAACCTCTTAAGAGAAGAGGAGAGGTGTCAGCAACTATCTTGATGCTCAAGCATGCTGAGCCTCCTCATATCGCTAGGGGGTCCGATGTTTCAGCATCGCCTTGAGGAGGGTGAGGAGTTTGCGCATGCAGGCGGTGAGCGCCACCTTCTGGGCTTTCCCAGCTCGCTGCAAACGCTGGTAGAAGGCGTGAATACGGAATGATGAAATTGAACTGTGCCGCCACGATGGCGCTCAGTCGAATCAAAGGGGTCGGGAGTCTTTTCCAAGGGTCAGAAGTGTAGGAAAAGAGGAGTTAATAATTTCAGAGGTCGGTTGGTAGGCGGTCTAATGCCGCTTCTTGCGATGAAACTCATCGGATAACCAAGTGTGAGGGATCTGTATGAAGACGGTGAGCACCATCTTTGGTGTGATGTTGGGCATTGTGATGCTCGGGGCCATCGCGGCGGGGGGCTATGTTGTGTTCAAGGTTGTGCTGGATCTGTTCGGCACGCTGGAACCTCAGGTGGCTACGATGACGGCGATTGCCTCGATGGTGGCCTTGCTCTGTGCCGCCATCATTGCTGGTGGGTTCAAGTGGACCGGTCGCAAGGAAGCAGAGGTTCAGGTGAGAGCAGACAAGTCGAATCTGTATGAGGGAATTATGCTGATCTGGGGCGAGAAATTGAACAACAGGACGAAGGCCATGGATCAAGCCACCGGGGACGAACTCCTAAAGTTAGAGCGACTGTTGACCCTTCGAGGAAACTCCCAGGTCATTAAGGCCTATGTGGCGCTTCAAGCTCTGGAAAAGAAGGCCGGCCTTCACAGCCCTGAGATTCCGTCACAGGTCGCCAAGGTTCTGCTCGAAATGCGGAAAGACCTTGGGGAGGATGTGCTGAATCTGACCGAGAGCGATCTTGTCGGCGTACTCAACGTCGAGGTGCTACAGGACAACTCCCCATCGACATCCCATGTGGGCAGGCCACAAGTATCGCTGAGCCAGGGAGCGTGAGGCGGGGTGTGGTAGCGGAAATCAAAGAGGTCGGGAGTCTGTGTGCTACGAACGCAGCCATCTCTGTAGGGATGGACGCGATGTTTCACCCACGATGAGGGTGGGTCCCTCGAAGTCGGCGTACAGGCGCAGACTTCACACCATCGCAAGCGGCGTGGATGAAGAGTCGTCGTCGTGAGCGTTG
>Ga0315273_10010811_pt1 | contig 11653 bp, 12 predicted proteins | sample YL17G02_0_MG_FD_205753 | JGI IMG/M metagenome (GOLD analysis project Ga0315273, IMG submission 205753) | Sediment microbial communities from Yellowstone Lake, YNP, Wyoming, USA - YL17G02_0 | ecosystem: Environmental > Aquatic > Freshwater > Lake > Sediment | place: USA: Wyoming | collected... | reverse complement strand
CGAAGATGGTGGCCAGGTGCAGCGCCACCGGCACCGCCACACCCCAGGCACCGAAGCGCCAGGTGAGCAGCAGCGACACCGCGACCGCCACCGGCACGAGCAGCCACAACCAGCCCCACGGCATCGGCGTGCTCCACACGCCGAGTGTCAGCCCCAGCACCATGAGCACGGTGCGGGGCCATGTGCGGCCGCGACTGCCGCGCGCCGTGTCAGCGATAGAAGTCACTGGTGAACGGCAGCAGTGCCAGCACCCGCGCCCGCTTCACCGCGGTCGTGATCTGCTTCTGGTGCCGCGCGCAGGTCCCCGACACGCGACGCGGCACGATCTTGCCGCGGTCGGTGATGAAGCGGCCCAGGCGCTTCTCATCCTTGTAGTCCACGAAGCCGACCTTCTCCAGACACAGCTTGCAGTACTTCTTCTTGAATCCCTTGCCTTCACGTTCCCGAGCCATCGTCTCGTCTCACCTCCGTCGTCCGGTCCATGACCGGCTCAGAACAGCTCACCTTCGATGTCCTTCTTCGACGACCGCCGTGCGGCGGGCGTCGTGCGGGTCCGCGCGCTGCGGGCGTCCTCGCTGGGACCGGTCTCGGCCGTCGCGTCTTCTTCGACCGTCCCGGCCGTCTCCGGCCGGCGATCGAGGAAGTGCACGTTGTCGGCCCGGACCTCGAGCCGCGTGCGGTGTTCGCCCTTCTCGCCCTCATTGGTGCGCATCTGCAGACGCCCTTCGACGAGCACCGCGCTGCCCTTGTGCAGATATTCGCCGCATACCTCGGCGAGTCGTTGATACGTGATCACCGACACGAACCCGGTCTGTTCGGCGGCGCTGCCGTCGCGATTGCGATAGCGACGGTGGAACGCCAGATCGAACGTCGTGACCGGTGTCGCGTCCGGGGCGTAACGCCTGTCCGGTTCGCGTGTGAGCCGGCCACTCAACAGGATCCGATTCACCTCGGGGAGCCTCAGCTCGGTCATCCCCTCACCTCCTCACCGGGGGCGTGACGCCGGTCGCGGCGTCAGTCGTCCCCGGCTTCCTCGGCCGCGGCCACCGCCTCGGCGTCCGCCTTCGGCTGCGTCAGCTCCGGCGGCACGTGCTCGACGGTGAGCGCGCGCATCACGGACTCGTTGAGCCGCAGACGGCGCTCGATCTCCTTCACGAGCGGGCCACCTCCCTGGTAAAGCACCAGGGTGTAGATCCCGTCGCGACGCTTGCCGATCTCGTAGGCCAGACGCCGCTTGCCCCAGCGCTGGACCTCGATGAGCTCGCCACCCAGGTCCTTCACCCACCCGGAGACGCGCTCGACCTCCTCGTTGACACGGGCATCATCGAGACCTGGCTCGAGGATGAACGTCGTTTCGTACTTGGTCACGGTTCGGAGTCCTCCTTACGGACCTTGCGATTGAACCGGTTCATGGCGGCCAGGATCCCGTCGGTCACCCAGCACTCCACCGCGTCCGCCGCGTGTCGGACCGCTTCATCGAGCACCGGAGCTTCCTCCGGTGAGAATCCCTCCAGCACGTGCCCGCGGAGCTCCGCGCTGCTCGCGGCGGCGCCGACACCGAGGCGCAACCGCGGATACTGTTCGCCGCCGATCGTGGTCTCGAGACTTCCGAGTCCTCGATGCCCGCCGCTCGAGCCGCGCTCTCTCAGGCGCAGCGATCCGAGCGGCAGGTAGACGTCGTCGCTCACGACCAGCAGATCCTCCGGCTCGCCGTGAGATTCCCGCCAGGCGGTGAGCGCCTCGCCGCTCGCGTTCATGAACGTGAGCGGGACGAGCAGCGTCACCGGCTTCCCGCCGGGTGATGCCATCCGCGTCGCGTACGCCGGATGCGATTCCCCGGGGACGGCGGTCCACTTCTCCGCCAGCCGGTCGAGCACCCGCCAGGCCACGTTGTGACGCGTGGCGGCGTAGCGTTCTCCCGGGTTCCCGAGTCCGAGCACCAGACGCACGGCCGTGGTCTACTTCTTCTCCTTGCCCTTGTCCTTGTCCTTGTCCTTCTCGTCGGCGGCGCCTTCCTCGTCCTTCTTGCCCCTGGCGCTCACCACCTCCGGCTCCGCCGTCGTCGCGGCGGCCTCGGCCGGCTTCTCCTCCATCACCGTCGGCGGCACCACCGTCGCGATCGTGGTCGAGGCCTCCGTGAGGAGTTCGACGTCCGGCAGATGGATGTCCCGGGCGTGCACCGAGTCACCGATGTTCAGGGCGGAGACGTCGATGTCGACCGACGACGGGATCGTGGTCGGCAGACAGCGGACCTCGATCTCGCGCACGATGATCTCGAGGATGCCGCCGCCGTCCTTGACACCGGCCGGCGTGCCGGTGCAGTGCACCGGCACCTTCACGTCCACCTTCTCGGTCAGCGAGATGTGCTGGAAGTCGAGGTGCAGGATCTCGTGCGAGAGCGGGTCGTACTGCACGTCGCGCAGCAGCGCGGTGAACTCGTCCGAACCGAGCTTCACCGCCAGGATCGGGTTCGAGCCCTTGTGCGACCGCATCGTGGTCACGAACTCGCGGTTGTCCACGGTCAGTGACACGGGCTTCTCGCCGTGCCCGTACATCACCGCCGGGATCAGCCCCTTCGCGCGGGCCTTGCGCGCGCCGCCCTTGCCGAGAGTCTCGCGACTCTCGCCCTTGATCGAGATGACAGCCATGTTGCTTCCTCCTCACACATGCCCGGTTCCATGGGCGGTTCGGAGGCACGGCCGCACTCGGGCGTCCGCGCCGTCCGGATGGTCTTCAGACGAATAGCGAGCTGAGCGAGCGCTCCTCGTGGATGCGCTGCACGGCTTCGCCGAGCAGGCCGGCCACCGACAACTCGGTGATGTTGTCCGGCAGATCCATGTGCTGGTGATCGAGGGTGTCCGTCACCACCAGCTCCTCGATCGGCGAGCGCGCGATGCGCTCGAACGAATCGGGGCACAGCACGCCGTGGGTGACACCGGCCATGATGCTCCGGGCGCCCTTGGCGGCGATGGCCTCGGCCGCCTGGCACAACGTACGGCCGGTGGTCAGAACGTCGTCGAAGAACACGCAGTTCTTGCCCTCGACATCGCCGATGATGTTCATGATCTCGACCGCGTCGGCGCGCGGGCGGCGCTTGTCGACCAGCGCCAGGTCGCAGCCGAGACGCTTGGCGTAGGCGCGTGCCATCTTGACGCTGCCGATGTCGGGCGCGACCACCATCAGGTTGGTGATCTGCTTGCGCGTGAAGTGGTCGATCAGCACCGGTGCGGCGTAGAGATGGTCGAATGGGATGTCGAAGAAGCCCTGGATCTGCGCGCTGTGGAGATCCATCGTGAGCGCGCGATCGGCACCGGCGGTGACGATGAGATTGGCGACCAGCTTGGCGGAGATCGGGGCCCGCGGCTGGTCCTTGCGGTCCTGGCGCGCGTATCCGAAGTACGGGATCACGGCGGTGACGCGGCGCGCGGAGGCGCGTTTGGCCGCGTCGAGCATGACCAGCAGCTCCATCAGGTAGTCCGCCGGGGCACCGGTGGCCTGGACGATGAACACGTCGCCGCCACGGATGTTCTCGTTGAAGCGCACCGAGACCTCGCCGTCTTCGAAACGGCTCACCTCGGCGTCACCGAGCGGCACCTTGAGCTTGTCGCAGATGGCCTGCGCGAGTCCACGACTCGCGTTCCCCGCGAAGATGCGGCACGGCTCCACGCACGAACCTCCCGAAATGGTCCGAAGAACGCCCACGCACGCGCCGTGAGGCGCGCCCGCCACGCGTCCATGCTCACGCCCGCCAGGTCGATCGCGGGCGCATCCACGCCTCCGGGTTCGTCTCCTCAAGCCCCGGGGTTGGCTGGGGCGGGAGGATTCGAACCTCCGGATGCGAGATCCAAAGTCTCGTGCCTTACCGCTTGGCCACGCCCCACCAACAGAACGGGATTTCCGTCACGGACCGGGTCGCCCCGGGGTGATGGCTTTTGGCCGAAAGGACAGCCGAAGGGAAAAGCCGGGGGAATGTAGCGGTCCGGCGGGGTGGCGTCAACCGCGGGAGGGACTCGCGCGGGCGCGCCGGAGTGAGCCGGAGTCGGGGCGCCAGCGGCCCGGGGAGCCACTCGGCATCGCCCAACGAGCGACGCAACTCATTGCCGTATCGAACGATGTATCGGCGGCCACCGGGGGAGACCGCTTGGGCGTCAGCGTCCCCGCTCCGTCACGCCACCGTCTCAGTAGACGTGGCTGTCTTCCGCCGGTTCGCTGGTGACCCGGGCACCCGGATTGGTCATCTCGCGCTGATACTCCGTCATCACGATGTCGGTGAGGTACTTCCTCGTCGCGTCGTTGATCGGGTGCGCGAGGTCCTGGTGCTGGCCGTCGGGCCGCTTGCGGCTCGGCATCGCGACAAACAGACCCGAGTTGCCCTTGATGATCTTGAGTCCCCGGACCACGAACGAATCGTTGAGCGTGATACTGACGAACGCCTTCAACTTGTCGTCGTTGCGCAGCGAGACTCGAACCTCAGTGATGAGGATCATGGGGCTTCCACCTCGGGGACCACGCTCACGCATGGTTCGGGGACCCGCTGTCGTCGGGGCGCGATGTCTTGAGCGTCGTGCATCCGTGCCTCCAGCCCAAGCTAGCGGAGTAGAGAGACGCGCAACGCCCTGGCGACGGTGCGCGAGGCGAACAGCCGTTCACGGCCTTCGAAGCGGGCTGCGGCAAGCGCCATCGGAACACCGCGTGGCACGATCGCGAACACCGCCGATCCACTACCGGTCATCCGTGGCTCTTCCAGGCCGCAAGCACGCAGTCGCCCACACAACGACTCGAACTCGCGGGTCCGGTCACCCAACACCTGCTCGAAGGTGTTGCCCAGGCGCAAGGGGCCACGGGGGTTTAGTCCGTCGCGCGCAAGGCTTTGCGCGAATCTTAGTTTGGCCTTCCACGCTGTCAAGTCATATTTACATACATCGATCCGGCGGAACGCCTGGGCGGTCGGGATCCCCCACTCGGGCTTGGCGATCAGCACGCGGAAGCCGCGCTCCAGTCGTGCGCGGCGCAGGCGCTCGCCGCGTCCGAATCCCACCGCGGTGCCACCGACCATGGCGAACGGCACGTCACTACCGAGTTCGAGCGCCAGCGCCAGCCGCTCCCCGCGCTCCAGGCGGATCCCGTACAAACGCGCGAGCCCGACCAGCGCCGCCGCGGCGTCGGCGCTGCCGCCACCCAGCCCCGCCTCGAGCGGGATGCGCTTGATCAGCGTGAATGCGGCGCCGCCCGGCATCACATGCCGACCGGCCAGCAGGCGCGCGGCACGGAGCACGAGGTTGCTGCGGCCCGCCGGCGCGTGCGCGTACCGCGCCCGCCGCGCTCCCGGATGCCGCAGCGCGGCGTCCCCGTGACGCACCGCGAGCGTGAATCCGGCGCGGCGCGGCCGCACCACGAGCGTGTCGGCGAGCGAGACCGACTGGAACACCGTGGCGAGCTCGTGGAAGCCATCCGCGCGCTGCGGGCCCACCGCCAATCCCAGGTTGAGCTTGGCGCGCGCCTCGATCCGGACACCGCGGAGCGGCCGCATCACGCCCGGTACAGGATGACGAGGACCGTGGTGAGGTAGAGCAGCAGATTCACGCCCATCGGGCGATCGGTGAGCAGCACCTGCGAGGGGTCTTCGCTGCTCTCGGCCACCGAGATGAGCCACAGGTAGCGGAACAGGCCGTAGGCCACGAACGGCACGGTGTAGAGCAGCGCCTCGGTGTGGAACTTGGCGACCGTGGCGGGCCACATGGTGTAGAGCGCGTAGCTCATCAGGCTCGCCGCCGCGGCGATCACCAGCAGGCGGTCGAGCAGGTCGGGCGTGTACTGGTCGAGCACCGCGCGCTGGCGCATGGCCTGCCCGTTGCCGGCGTTGGCGAGTTCCCGACGCCGCTTGCCGAGCGCCAGGAACAGTGCGAGGAAGAACGTGCACACCAGCAGCCACGGCGAGATCTCGGTGCCCGGCGCGACCGGGACCAGCAGCTGCACACCCGCGATGGCGCGCAGCACGAACCCGAGCGCGATCACGAACACGTCCAGCAGCACCAGGTGCTTGAGCCCGAACGAGTAGGCGAGATTGATGACGACGTAGACCAGCGCCGTGAGCGCGAAACCGGCGCCGAGCCGCCACGAGAGCAGGGCCGCGGCCGCCACGAGCGGCACCAGCGCCCCCCACGCCACCTCCACCGGAAGCCGCCCCGATGCGATCGGGCGGTTCCGCTTGCGCGGATGGAGCCGGTCCTGTTCGACGTCGCGCAGGTCGTTGAGCAGGTAGACCGAGCCCGCCAGCAACGAGAACGCGACGAACCCGCCCGCCGCTCGTGCGAGCAGCCCCGCGTCACGCAGGTGGAGCGAGAAGATGACGCCCGCGAACACCAGCAGGTTCTTGGTCCACTGCTTTGGCCGCAGGGCCTCGATGAGCGCGAGCAGCATGGGCGTCAGCTCTTCGCGCGCCGGCCACCGCGGGCGGCTGCCCCGGTGGGTGCGACACGCCGGGCGCGCGCCGGCTTCTTCGCCGGCGTCGGGGCCGGGGCCGGGAACAGCGCCTTCTCGACCACCAGGCACAGCGCGTGGCCCATCGCGATGTGGCCCTCCTGCACGTGCGAGGTGACCGCGTGCGGGGTGACGAGCGCGACGTCGCACAACGCGGCGAACGCTCCACCGCGGGTGCCGGTCATGCCGACCACGATCATGCCCAGCCGGTGCGCCATGTGCACCGCCCGCCGCACGCTCTCCGCCGCGCCCGAGGTGCTGATGGCGATCAGAACGTCACCCGGGGTGCCGAGCCCCTCGAGCTGGCGCGAGAACACCTCCTCGTAGCCATAGTCGTTGCCGATCGCCGTCACCGCGGAGGAGTTGGTGGTGAGCGCGACCGCCGCGAGCGGTGCCCGCTCCCGCATGAATCGTCCCGAGAACTCGGCCGCCAGGTGCTGCGCGTCGGCGGCGCTGCCGCCGTTGCCGCAGAAGTAGACCGTGCCCCCGGTCTCGAGCGAGCCGATGATGACCTCGGCTGCGGCTGCGACCGGTGCGGCGCAACGGCGCTCGGTGAGCCGCAGCGTGCGGGTCGCCTCCTCGAGCCAGCCGCGCACCTCCTGCACGAGCGGCGCGCGCGCGGCGGACCTGCCGCGGGTACGGGTGCTGCGAGCCATCCGGACTCCTTTCCCCGCGGCGCCGCGAGGGCGCGCGGATGACAGACCTTACGACGAGCGGGACTCCTGGAGATAGCGTTCGATCGCGTCCTGCCACGTGGGCATCCGCCGGCCGGTGACGTACTCCGCCAGCAGATTGCTCAACACCGAGTAGGCCGGACGCGGCGCCGGACGGGCGAACGCGGCGGAGTCCGTGCGCGAGGGGGGCGGCAATCCCGCCAGCGCCAGGAGGTGGGACGCGAACTCGTGCCAGGAACACTCGCCCGAACTCGTGACATGATAGGTGCCGAATTGCGACGACGCCATCAGGCGGATGAGCTGCGCGGCCAGATCGCGGGTCCAGGTCGGCGAGCCGTGCTGGTCGTCCACCACCGCGATCGATTCGCCCGCGCGCGACTTGCGCAGGATCGTGTCGACGAAGTTGTGCCCGCCTCGGCCGTAGAGCCATGCGGTGCGCACGATCAGGTGCCGTGCGTGCACCTCGGCTACCGCCAGCTCGCCGGCCCGCTTCGACACGCCGTACACCGTGCGCGGAACCGCGGCGTCGTACTCTCGGCGCGGCGAGCGTGTGTCGCCGGCGAACACGTAGTCGGTGGAGAGGTGCAGCACCGCCGCGCCGGACTCGGCCGCCGCGAGCGCCACGTTGCGCGCGCCGAGCGCGTTCACCAGGTAGGCGGCGTCGGCGTGCGTCTCCGCGTCGTCCACCCGGGTGTAAGCGGCGAGGTTCACCACCCAATCGGGATGGAAGGCAGTGAGCGGATAGCGCAGCGCGGTGAGATCGCGCACGTCGGCGTCCTGCTCGGTGAGCGGGAGCACCTCGTGCCCGACCGCCTCGAGCGCCGGGACGAGCGCGGTGCCGAGCATGCCCCCCGCGCCGGTGACCACCACCTTCATGACCGCCCCCTCGTGCCGCTCATGCCAGCTCCACGCGACTCGAGTCGCCGAGCATGAGCCGGTGCGCCCGCGGCCGGACACCGCTCGCGACGACCACCGCTTCGCGCCCGATCAGGCTCGACTCGATGCGGTGCTCGACGTGCTCGATCCGGCTGCGCTCGAGCACGATCGAGTGCTCGATCTCGGAGTGATCGATCACCACGCCGTCCGCGATCGAGGTGAACGGACCGATGTACGCGTCGCGGATCACGGCGCCGGCGCCGATGATGAGCGGTCCGCGCAGACGGGAACGCTCGACCGTGGCGCCCTTGCCGATGCGCACCAGACCCTCGATCTGCGTGGCGGCGTCGACCGTGCCCTCGTTGCCCGGCTCGATCCCGCCCAGCATCATGCGGTTGCCCTCGAGCATGTCCTCGACCTTGCCGGTATCCTTCCACCATCCGCCGATGATGTGCGAGCGCACACGCCGGTCGTGGTCGATGAGCCACTGGATCGCGTCGGTGATCTCGAGTTCGCCGCGCTTGGACGGCTGGATCGCGTCGACCGCCTCGAACACGCTCGGACCGAACAGGTACACGCCGACCAGCGCGAGATCGCTCCGGGGCTGCTTCGGCTTCTCCTCGAGCCGCACCACGCGGTCGCCCTGCAGCTCGGCGACGCCGAACTCGCTCGGGTTGGCGACCTGCGCCAGCAGGATCTGCGCGTCCGGCTGCTCGCGCTCGAACTCGCGCACGAACGGCGTCACGCCGTCCTTGATCAGGTTGTCACCGAGATACATCACGAACGGGTCGTCGCGCATGAAGTCGCGGCTGATCTTGACCGCGTGCGCGAGCCCGAGCGGCGCCTCCTGCTCGATGTAGGTCACCTTCACGCCGAAGCGCGAACCGTCACCCACCGCGGCTCGGATCTCGGCCTGGCTGTTGACCATCACGGTCAGCATCTCGCCGCTACGGTGGTCGGGCTTGAACATCTCCCGCGGGTCGCTCACCACGATCCCCACCTCGGTGATGCCCGCCGCGCGGATGGCCTCCAGGCCGTAGAACAGCACGGGCTTGTTGGCGACCGGCACCAGCTGCTTGGCGCTCGTGTGGGTGATGGGCCGCAGCCGCGTGCCGCGGCCACCGGCCAGGATCAGGGCTTTCATGTCGGGGTCGGCTCCGCGCTCTCAGCCGCCGAACGCTTCGATGAGGATCCGGCGCGCCTCGGCGAGCGCGTCGGCGAGCTTCGATGCGTCCTTGCCACCGGCCAGCGCGAGGTGCGGCTTGCCGCCGCCCGAGCCGCCGGTCACCTGCGCCACTCTCTTCACCAGTTCGGAGGCGTTGAGCTTCTTCTCCGCCACCAGGTCGTCGGTCACCGCCGCGAGGAAGCTGAGCTTGCCCTCGCGCGCGAGCGCCAGCACCGCCGCGCCGCGGCCCAGCTGGCCGCGCAGCCGGTCGGCCGCGTCGCGCACCGCGTCGGGTGCGGCGTCGGCGGCGATCTCGGCCACCACCCACTTGCCACCCGGCGCCGTGATCGCGCTCGCCGCGACCCGCGTCATCTCGGTCTCGAGCCCGCCGCGCGTGGCCTGCTCCTGCGTCTTGCGCAGCCTGTCGAGCTCTGCCCGCAACTTCTCGATCTGCTCCGGCACCGCTTCGGGCCTGACCTGGAACATCATCGCCACGCGGTCGAGCGTCGCCGCGCGCGTCTTGAGATGGCGCATCGCCTCGTGCCCGCACAACGCCTCGACGCGGCGCACCCCGCTCGCGATCGCGGTGTCGGCCAGCAGCACGAACGCGCCGATGTCGCCGGTGCGGTTGACGTGCGTGCCGCCGCACAGCTCGCGGCTCGGCGCGATACCGGTCTCGGGCACACCCTCGACCGTCACCATGCGCACCTCGGCACCGTATTTCTCTCCGAACAACGCCATCGCGCCCATCGCCCTGGCCTGGTCGATCGGCATCACCTGCCAGCTCACGGGCGTGTTGCGCACCACCCACTCCGACACGATCCCCTCGATGCGTCCGACCTGCTCGTCGCTCGGGGGCTCGAAGTGCGTGTAGTCGAAGCGCAGCCGGTCGGGCGCCACCAGCGAGCCGGCCTGGCGTACGTGGGTGCCGAGTGTTTCGCGCAGCGCGGCATGCAGCAGATGGGTCGCGGTATGATGCCGGCAGGTGGCGAGACGGTGCGCCGCCGAGACCGCGGCGTCGAGCCGGCCCGCGCGGCCCGCGGCGAGCAGCGCGTCGCGCGTGCCGGTGACGAGCCTCACCCGGTGCACGGTCGCGTCGTCCTCCCGGGCGACGTGCGTCAGCTCGGCGGCGACACCGTCGCCCGTGAGCCGGCCGTGGTCCCCGACCTGGCCGCCCGACTCGGCGTAGAACGGGGTGCGATCGAGCACCAGCTCGAGCTGGCCGCCTTCGGCGTCGCGCACGCGGCGCAGGGTGAGACCGCGCTCCTCGAGTGCGGCGTAGCTGGTGAACTCGGAGTGCGCACCGTGGCTCACCTCGGTCCACGCCGCGCGCGCGACCGGGCCACCCTTATCGAACTTGCTCCCGGCCCGCGCCCGCTCGCGCTGCGCGTCCATCTCGCGCTCGAAGCCGTCGCGATCGATCGCGATGCCGCGCTCCTTCGCGATCTCCTCGGTGAGCTCGACCGGGAAGCCGTAGGTGTCGTGCAGTACGAATGTCTCCTGCCCCGACAACGTCTTCGCACCAGTGCCGAGGAGCGTCTCGAGCCGCGTGAGCCCTTCGTCGTAGGTGGCCCCGAAGCTCTCCTCCTCGTGCCGCAGGGTGCGCTCGATCACCCCCGCGTGGGCTGCCAGCTCCGTGTAGTGGCCGCCGTAGATGCCGACGATCGACTGCGCGAGCCGCGCCATGATCGACTCGTGCACGCGGAGGCCGTTCTTGGAGCGCGCGCGCGCGATGGCGCGGCGCAGCAGCCGGCGCAGCACGTATCCCGCGCCCTCGTTGCCCGGCAGGGCGCCCTCGGCGATGGCGAAGGTGAGCGCACGGGAGTGATCGCTGATGATGCGGGCCCCGATGCGGGCCAGGCGCTCGTCACGGCCCGACCCGTGCGGTATCGCGAGCATCTGGTCGACCAGTGGCTTGAAGAGGTCGGTGTCGTGGATGATGCGCTTGCCCTGCATCAGCATGGACAGACGGTCGAGCCCCATACCGGTGTCGATGCCGGGGCGCGGCAGCAGCTTCATGGTGCCGTCCGCCTGCGCATCGAACTGTGGGAACACGAGGTTCCAGAACTCCATGTAGCGGTCCCCCGGGTCCCCGGGGCGCTCGCCCCAGAAGACGCCCTCGGGCAGGTCGTCCGGTCGCGCCTCGCCGAGGTCGAAGTAGATCTCGCTGCACGGGCCGCATGCGCCCTGTCCGCCGGCGGGGCCCCAGAAGTTGTCGGCGCGGCCGAGGGGCACGATGCGCGACTCCGGCACACCCATCTTCTTCCACAGCTCGATCGCCTCGTCGTCGCGCGGGAACTGCCCCTCGCCCGCGAACACCGACGGGTACAGGCGGTCGGCCGGGAGTCCGAGCACCCGGGTGGTGAATTCCCACGCCATCGCGATCGCCTCTTCCTTGAAGTAGGCGCCCTTCTCCTTCGGTCCGAACGAGAAGTTGCCCAGCATCTCGAAGAACGTG
>Ga0315273_10010809_pt1 | contig 11656 bp, 15 predicted proteins | sample YL17G02_0_MG_FD_205753 | JGI IMG/M metagenome (GOLD analysis project Ga0315273, IMG submission 205753) | Sediment microbial communities from Yellowstone Lake, YNP, Wyoming, USA - YL17G02_0 | ecosystem: Environmental > Aquatic > Freshwater > Lake > Sediment | place: USA: Wyoming | collected... | reverse complement strand
CTGCTGATCCACCGGGGAGACGGGACAGAAGCGCCGGAAGTCTAGCCGGAGTCGCCGGGCCCGGGGGCCGGAGGCCGCAGCTCGGACGTCGGAGCCGGCTCCTCGGAGGCCGAACCGGGCTCCTCGGAGGCCGAAGCCGGCTCCTCGGGGGCCGAAGCCGGCTCCTCGGCCGGACGGAGCTGGAAGTGCGCCTCGCGCTGACCCGGCGGCTCGGCCATCAGCTCGATCTTCGCCACGGCGCCCGGCGCGACGATCAGGACGCGCGGCATCACCGGGTAGCCGTCCTCGCCGGTCGGCAGCTCTGCCGTCATCCCGGGCGGGTACGGGTACAGGATCACGAGGTCGTGCCCCGGGCCGGGCCGGGCGTTGTTCAGGAAGAAGCTCTCGCCGTCGACGAGCGTGACCTTCACGCCCGGGTTGGCGCTGCTGCGGGAGCGCTCGAAGTCGCTGACCGCCTCCTTGAGGGCCTCGACCCAGTCCTTCGCGCTCGGCATGCGTTCAGCCTACCCCCGCGCGCGGTCGAGCGCAGCGACCAGATCGGCGGGAAGCGGCGACTCGCACTCGACCCGCTCCTCGGTGAACGGGTGCGGGAAGGCGAGCCGGGCGGCGTGCAGGAACTGGCGCTCGAGCCCCACCTCGCCGGCGCGGCCGTAGACGGGGTCGCCGGCGACCGGGAGGCCGATCGCGGCCAGGTGCACCCGGATCTGGTGCGTCCGCCCGGTCTCGAGCCGCACGCGCAGGAGCGTGTGCCGCGGCAGCTCCTCGGCGAGCTCGAAGTGGGTCACCGCCTCGCGCGGGGTCGCCGTGTCGAGCGAGTGCCGGGTCCGGTCCTTGCGGTCACGGCCGATCGGCGCCTCGATCCGGCCGGTGCGCGAGCGCGGCCGCCCGCAGACGAGCGCCAGGTACTCGCGCTCGAGCGCCCGCCCGCGCACGAGCCGCTCGAGACGCCGGTGCGCCTCGGGCGAGCGCGCGACGACGAGGAGCCCCGAGGTGTCCCGATCAAGCCGATGCACGATCCCCGGCCGCTCGGGCTCCTCGCCCCCGGCGGCCTCGTGCGCGAGCAGGCCGTGGACGAGTGTCCCGGTCGGGTGGCCGGGCGCGGGATGGACGACGAGCCCGGCCGGCTTGTCGACCACGAGCAGGTGCTCGTCCTCGTAGGCGATCGAGAGCGCCAGCTCCTCGGGCTCGAGCGCGCTCGGCGCGGCGGCGGGAACCTCGACCGTCAGCTCCTCCCCGCCCTCGAGGCGGTGGCTCTTCGGGCGCGCCCGCCCGTCCACGAGCACGGCACCCGTCGCGAGCGCGCGCTCGGCGGCGGCGCGGGAGCCGAGCTCGGGCAGTCCGGCGAGGAAGCGGTCGAGCCGCGTTCCCGCGGTTCCCTCAGGGACGAGCAGCCGGAGCGTCTGCACCGCTCGTCCGTCCGCGCGCCGCCGTGCGGTCCGAGAGCACCAGGGCACCCAGGAGCAGGGCGACGCCGACCACGATGAAGCTGTCGGCCAGGTTGAACGCGGGCCACCAGCGGATCGAGAGGAAGTCGGTCACGTGGCCGAGGCGGACACGGTCGACGAGGTTCGAGACGCTGCCGCCGATCACGAGCCCCAACGCAACCGGCAAGACGGGGTGGCGGGCGCCGGAGCGCGCGAAGTACACGAGCATCCAGATCACGGCGACCGCGGTGAGGACCACGACGAGCGAGGTCGCGCCGGCGAAGAGCCCGAACGCGATCCCGGTGTTCTGGACGTGGCGGATCGAGAGCGGCCCCAGCACGCGCAGCTCCTCGCCGAGCGAGAGCTGCCCCGCGACGATGTGCTTCGTCAGCTGGTCGGCGAGGATCGCGGCGACCGCGACCGCGGCGAGGCCGAGCCACTGCAGCGGCCCGGCCGCGAGCGAGCGCTCCGCGACGGAGAACGGGGTCAGCGCATCGCTCGTCGCGCCCGGGAGGCGCGGGGCGGGCTCGCTCAACCGCGCTCTTCCCTGCGCTTGTCCTCGAGACAGAGCGTCGCCCAGGGGCGCGCCTCGAGCCGCTCGGCGTCGATCGGCGCTCCGCAGCGCACGCAGACCCCGTAGGTGCCCGCGTCGAGCCGCTCGAGCGCGGCATCGATCTCGCCGAGGACGTGCTCGGAGTTCTCCTCGAGCGACCAGTCGATCTCCCGCTCCAGCAGATCCGTCGCCTGGTCGGCGAGGTTGCTCTCGCTCGGGAGCTCGCCCTCGTCGTCGGGGCTCGGCGCAGCCTCGGCGTGCATGTACTCGGCGGCGCCGGCGACGCGGCCGCGGTGCTCGGCCAGGAGCTCGCGGTAGTGCTCGGTGTCGATCGTCATCCGTGGGTGTCCTTTCCGGAAGAGAGAGTGAGCCGCTCGGCGACCCGGGCGGGATCGACCCCGGCGAGCTCGACCACCTTGTCGCGCGTGCCGTGGCCCGAGACGAGCGTGACAGAACCGCGTGGGAGCTCGAGCGTCTCCGCGAGCAGCGCCACGACGGCGGCGTTCGCGCGGCCGTCCTCGGGCGGCGCGGCCACCCGCACCTTCCAGGCGTCGCCATAGCGTCCGACGATCCCCGAGCGGCGCGCGCCGGGCGTCACACGCAGCCGCAAACGGGTCGTGCTCATACCCCGAAGTCTACCGCTACGCCGCGTGCACCTCGGCCGTGTCCTCGTCCGGGTCGAGCGGCTCGACCACGACGGCGGGCGTCCCGGCGACGACCGCCGGCTCGACGCTGGCGAGCGCCGCCTGCAGGAGCACGCGCACCCGGCGTGACTCGTTCTGGAGGTGCTCCAGCTCGGCGCGCGAGCGGCGTGTGAGCGCCCGGGCCTCGGCGTGCGCCTCGTTGACGATGCGCTCGGCGTCGCGGCGGGCCCCCTCCTTGAGGTCGCCGGCCGCGCGCTCGGCGGAGACGAGGGTCGTGCGCAGCAGTCCCTCGGCCTCCTTGTAGCGCACGAGGTCGGTCTCGAGCCGCTCGACCTTGTCGGCGAGATCGGCGCGGTCGCGCCACACGTCCTCGAAGCTGTCGGCGATGTCCTCGAGCAGCCGGTCGGTCTCGGCTCTCGAGTAGCCAAACAGGCCACGTCCTAGGCGAACGTGGCGGATTTCCACCGGTGCGAGGGCCATCTTCTACCTCCCTTTCAGTGCAGCCGCCCCAACAGGGCGATCACGACGCGTTCGATTACGATCAGCACGAGCACCCCGACCATCGGCGACAGGTCCAGCGGCCCGAGCGGCGGCAGAAACCGCCGGAACAGCCGCAGGTACGGGTCGCAGACGTCGTAGAGGAAGCGCTGGATCCGGTTCGCCCAGGGCGAGGCCGGCAGCCTGACCCACGACATCAGGATGTACGCCAGGATCAGCAGCACGTAGACCCCGACGAAGATGTTCACGAACTGCTGCACGCTCGTGACCGCGTCGAGGAGCAAGGTGAAGCCGGCGCCGAAACCGCCCATGAGGGCTCAGTTCGGGGTGGAGGCCCGGGTTCCTACGCCTGATTGAAGAAGCCGCCGCGCTCGAGCAGGCGCGCGCGCTCCTCGGCCGACACCTCGACGTTTCGCGGCGTCAGCAGGAAGACCTTGTCGGCGACCCGCTGCATCCCGCCGTCGAGGGCGTAGGTGAGGCCGCTCGCGAAGTCGATCAGCCGCTTCGAGAGCTCGGCGTCGGAGCTCTGGAGGTTGAGGATCACGGGCACCGCGTCCTTGAACTTGTCCGCGATCTGCTGCGCGTCGTTGAAGCTGCGCGGGATCACGAGGTGCACCTGCACCGAGGCGCCGGACGGCACCGCCTCGAGCCCGCGCGGACGCGACGGGCCGCGGCGAGGCGCCGGCGCCTCGTCACCCGGATCCGTCCAGTCGTCGGAATCGCGCTCGCGGCGTCGCGGCGAGATCCGGCGCACGTTCGGGCGCTCGCTGTAGGTGCGCTCGAGCTCCTCCTGCGTGGCGTGGCCGTCCTCGTCCCAGTCCTCCTCCTCGGCGATGCCGAAGTAGACGAGGGTGCGGTTCCAGACGTCGGTGAACCCCATCGGGCGGATGCTACTAACGAAACAGGCTGGAGCCGACGCGAACCAGGGTTGCGCCCTCCTCCACGGCGACCCGGTAGTCCTGCGAGGTGCCCATCGACAGCTCGCGCAGGCCGTGGCGCTCGGCCAGCTCGCGCAGGGCGCTGAAGTACGGGCGCGAGGACTCGGGGTCGGCGGTCTCGGGCGGCATCGTCATCAGGCCGCGCACGTCGCCCGCGACCTGGAGGAACGCCTCGAGCGCCTCCGGCGTGACCCCCGCCTTCGTCGGCTCGCCGGAGAGGTTGACCTCGACCAGCGCGGGCACGGTCAGGCGCGCGGCGGCCGACTCGGAGTCGAGCGAGTGGACGAGCTCGCAGATCCCGCTCACGAGCCGGGCCTTGTTCGACTGCAGGTGACCGATGAAGTGCCAGCGGAACGCGTCCCCGTACTCGGCGTGCTTGGCGGCGAGGTCCTGGGCGCGGTTCTCGCCGGCGATCTCGACCCCCGCCTCTGCGAGCACGGCCATCTCTGGCAGCGAGACGTACTTCGTGGCGGCCACCACGGTCACGTTCGGCCCGAGCTGCTCCCGCAGGGCGAGGTAGCGCTCGCGGACGGCCTCAGGCGGCAACATGGGCGATCACCCCCTGGCGGCCGGTCACGCCGTCGTCTCGGCGGTGCGAGAAGAAGAGCTCGGGATGGCAGGCCGTGCAGAGGTCGAGCCGCTCGATCCGCTCGACGCCCGCTGCCTCGAGGGCGCGCGCCGTGGCCGCCCACAGGTCGAGGTTGCGCCCGTGCATCACCTCGGCCCCGAACGGCTCGGCGACCTCGGGGCCGACCTCGTAGCAGCAGGGGCCGATCGAGGGGCCGATCGCGGCCGCGACCGGACCCGGGCCGAGCGCCTCGACACCGGCGGCGACGACTCCGGCGAGCAGGCCGCGCCACCCGGCGTGGAGGACGGCGACGGCCGGCCGCGCACCGGCGATCCGCGCGAGCGCGATCGGCACGCAGTCGGCGGTGAGCTGCAGCACGGCCTCGCCCGGCGTGTCCGTCCAGACGCCGTCGCCGTCGGGGTTCGTGAAGCCGGGCGAGAGGATGTCGCTCTCCCCCGCCCGCCGCACGGTCGCGGAGTGGCGCTGCCACGTCATCGAGACGCGGTCGGGCTCGGCGCCGACCGAGCTGCAGAGCCGGCGGCGGTTCTCGATCACGTTTTGGGCCTCGTCGGCCGTCTTCACGCCGAGGTTGAGCGAGGCGAAGCTGCCGCCGCTCACGCCGCCCCGGCGGGTCGAGAAGGCCACCTCGTAGGGGCCGGGCACGTCCCAGCGGATCAGAGCGAGACCGTCCACCCCGGCAGCTTCGCACGCGTCGCGACCTCGAAGGCGGCCTCGACCGTCCCCCGGCCCGGCCAGAAGAGGCGTGCCCGCTCGGCGTGGTAGCAGTAGAGCGGCGTCCCGTCCGGGTCGCGGTAGGTGACGCCGAGAAAGTCGGCCGGGTCCGCCTCGACGCGGTAGCCGCCGATCCGCCAGGTGCAGGGCTCGACCGTCGCGCGGACGAAGCGGCCCTCGCAGAACGAGAGCTCGGGGAGGCCCTTCGCCTTCGCGGTCAGGAGCTCGACGTAGCGGCCGTCGGCTGCTCCCGCGTGGGCCCAGGCGAAGCGCTCGGCGTGGCGCGTGCCGAAGACGTGCGCCTGCGTGCCGAGGGCCCGGTCGAGCTCGACGCCGTCGATCGTGCCCGAGAGCTCGAGCACCGGCTGGGCGAGCAGGACCCGGGTGCGGGCGAGCCGGCGGACGGAGCGCGGCAGCGGGTCCGCGGGCGGTGCGAGCGCGCGCAGCTCGAGCTCGAACCCGGGTCCGGTCGCGCGGCCGTCGGCGAGCGACGCGGGCCCGAGCTCGACCGGCCACCCCGTGCCGGTCGTGCGGAACGCGTCGAGCGGAAAGGTCTCCTTCCGCACCGTGGGCGGCCCGTCGAACGAGGCGACCCAGAGTGCGACCTCGCCCTCCTCGGCCGGGTCGGCGGGGACGTGCAGCGTGTACCGCAGCCAGAAGCGGCCGGCGACGATGAGGTACCACACCTCGTACCAGCCGGGCCGCCCGTCCCACCGCAGCGCGTTCTCGCGCACGCTCAGCCGATCAGCTCCCGGGCGGCGGCGAGCTCCGCGTCGCGGCCCTCGAGCTCCCCGTTCAGCTTTCGGCGGCGGAGCTCGGCGAGGATCTCCCCCATCCGCGGCGACTCCTCCACGCCCAGCGTCGCGAGGTCGGCCCCGGTCACCTCGAGGCGGACGCGCCGCAGGCGCCGGAAGTAGTCGCGGAGCGGCTCGAGGTCGGCGAGCGCGAGCGCGTAGAGCGGCGCGTCGGGCGCGTACGGATCGGCGAGCGCGACGACCTCGGCCGGGTCCGCGAGGCCCGCGCGCAGGCGCTCGGCGATGCGCGGCCCGACCGTGACCGCCGCGGCGATCAGCTCGGCGTCCCGGCGACGCACCTTCAGCCGGCCGAGCCAGTCGAGGAGCTCGTCGGGCGGCAGCCGCCGTGCGAGCGCCGCAAACCCGAGCCGCCATGAGGGCACGCCGAGCTCGTACTCCGCATCGAGCTCCGTCAGCCGCCCGAGCAGCTCGACCGCCTCGGTGTCGGCGGCGAGGTGGGCGTGGATCGCCCTGTCGGCGCCCAGCTCGGCCAGGCGCAGGATCGTGTGCCCGGCCTCGCCCTCGCCGAACAGCGCGACCAGCTCGTCGCGCAGCCGGGCGGAGGAGAGGTCGCCGACGAGCCCCATCTCGACGCAGCCGTGGGCGAGTCGCGCCGTGTGCTCGTCCATCCGGAAGCCGAGCCGGTTCTCGTAGCGGATCGCCCGGAAGATCCGCGTCGGGTCGTCGATGAAGGAGAGCGAGTGGAGCACCCGGATCCGCCGAGCCTCGAGGTCGGCGCGCCCCGCGAAGGGGTCGACGAGCCGCCCGAGGTCGGCGCTGCGGAGCGAGACCGCCATCGCGTTGATCGTGAAGTCGCGCCGGAAGAGATCCTCGCGGATCGTCGCGTGCTCGACCGACGGCAGCGCCGCAGGCGCGTCGTAGAACTCCGTCCGCGCGGTGACGACGTCCACGCGCCCGTGCTCGCCGTAGAGCACGGCGGCGGTGCCGAACTTCTGGTGTGCGCGCACGCGGCCGTCGAGCGTCCGTCCGAGTGCCTCGGCGAGCGCGATCGCGTCGCCCTCGACCGCGATGTCCACGTCGAAGCCGCGCTCCCCGAGCAGGATGTCGCGGACGGTGCCGCCGACCAGGTAGACGCCCTCGTAGCCCTCGCTGAGCGCGGTGATCGCATCGAGCACGGGCTGCAGCGACTCGAGCGCTCGCAGCTCGGCGAGGAGGCTGGGCGCCGGCTCCGGCACGGCCTCCGCGCCGGCGCCGAGCGCGCGAAGGAGATCGCTGCGCGTGACGACGCCGACCACCTCGCCGTCCCGCACGATCGCGATGCGCCCGACGCCCGCGGCGGTGAGGCGCTGCTGCAGCTCGGAGAGCGGCGTGTCCTCGGCGGCGGTCTCGACCCTGGAGCTCATGATCCCGCGCACCGGCGCGTTCGGGAGCCCGTGGCCGAGAGCCTTGTCGAGGTCCTCGCGCGACACGGCGCCGAGGAGGCGGCCGTGCTCGCAGACGAGGATCCCGCTCTGCCCGTGGCGCTGGCACGCGGTCATCGCGTGGGCGACCGTCTCGTCGGGGCGCACCGAGCGCGCCGGCGCCGACATCACGTCCCTCGCGGTCGGGGGCAGGCGGACGGCGTCCGCGAGCGCCTCGTCCAGCCGCCGGCGCGCGTCGGCCAGCGTGCCGCGGAAGATCGCCGAGGCCGCGTGCACGTGCCCCCCGCCGCCGAACGCCCGCGCCAGCGCGGCCGCGTCGAGCTCGGGGCCCCGGCTGCGCACCACCGCGAAGACGCGGCCTTCCATCTCGACGAGCACGACGAGGGCGCGCGCGTCCGTGAGGTCGACGAGCTTGTGTGCGAGGTTGGAAACGCCGTCGACGTAGACCGGCCACGACACCGCCGCGGCGAGCAGCTCGAGGCCGCCCACGCGCACGGTCTCCACCGACTCGAGCAGCGCCGCGAGCAGGTCGCGCTCCCCGGCCGCGAGCGGCGTGTGGAGGAAGTGGGAGACGAGGTCCTGGCGGGCTCCGTGGCGCACGCACCAGGCGAGGGCGTCGGCGTCGCGCCGTGTGGTGCCGGAGTACGTGAGCGAGCCCGTGTCCTCGTGGATGCCGAGCGCGAAGGCGGTCGCCTCGAGCGGCGTCACCGGCAGCTCGCGCTCGGCGATCACGCCGACGAGCGTCGTCGTGAGCGCGCCGTCCTCCGAGAAGAACGCATGCTCGGGCGCGACCCACGGAGGCGCCTCGGCCGGGTGGTGGTCGAAGAGGACGCACTCGACCTCGGGGTCGAGCGCCACGCGCTCGAGCTCGCCGAGGCGGCTCGCCTGCGCCGTCTCGACGACGACGAGGCGGCGGATCGCGTCGAGCTCGAGCCGCGAGACGTCCACCGTGCCGAGCTCCTCCGCGTGCAGGCGCACGAACTCGCGCACGTTGCGGTTGAGCGACCCCGACAGGGCGACGACCGCCCCGGGATAGAGGCGGCGCGCGGCGAGCATCGACGCGAACGCGTCGAAGTCGGTGTTGCCGTGGCTGGCGATGACCTCTTCGGCCCGCATAGGCCGAAGGTTAGATGGTTGCGACCGCCTCGATCTCGACGAGCGCCCCGGACGGGAGCCCGGCGATCTCCACCGTCGCGCGCGCGGGCGGCCGGTCGCCGACGTGCCGGGCATAGACCTCGTTCATCCCGCCGAAGTCCTGGAGATCGGTGAGGAAGACGGTCGTCTTCACGAGCCGGTCGAGGCCGCTGCCCGCCGCATCCAGGATCGCCGCAAGGTTGGCGAAGACCTGCTCGGTCTGCTCTCCGATCGTGTCGCCCGAGAGCTCCTTCGCGCCCGGCACGAGCGCGAGCTGGCCCGAGACGAACACGAAGCCGCCGGCGACGATCGCCTGCGAGTACGGCGCGCCCTGGAACGGAGCCGGGGCGGCCTCGGTGTGGACGACGCGCTTCTCAGCCATCGGGTCTCCTCTCATGCGGGACCGCACGCCTGGGCGAGTGTGACGCCGAGCGCCTTGAAGATCGCCTCCAGGACGTGCTGGGGATCGCGCCCCTCGATCAGGCGCACGTGCAGGGTCAGGCCGGCACCCTCGGCCAGCTCACGCAGGAAGCGCCCGGCGAGGTCGCTCCCGAGGCCGCCGACATGGGCGCCGGAGAGATCGACGTTCGAGCAGACGAGCGGGCGGCCCGAGACCTCGAGCACGACGTGCGCGAGCGCCTCGTCGGCGGCCATCGCGGCCGAGCCGAAGCCGCGGGCCCCCTCCGCGCGAAGCGGCCCGGCGAGTGCCTCGCCGAACGCGCGACCGGCCGCCGCGACCTCCGCGTCGGCGCCCCCGGGCGCGTTCTCGAGTGTCAGATCGAAGCGCGCGTAGAGCGCGAGGCGCCCGAGCAGGTGGTCGAGGACGGAGAGGCCCGTCGAGACCGTCGCGCGTCCGCTGCCCCCCACGACGACGCGAACGCCGGAGCGGCCCCCGCCTGCCTGGTCGGTCGCTTCCATGGCGCGGCGCAGCCTATCCGAGCGAGGCCGTGCGCGCATATGACTTGCAAAGATGGGCCGTTCGGCCTATCGACCGTTGCCTTCCGGCAGGAATACGGTCACGGCAGGGAGGTAGGGATGCGGGTGCGGACGCTCGTGGGGGTGGCCGTCCTCTTGGTTGCGGCGGCCGGCGTCGGCGGTGGGACAGCGACGGCGTCTCGGTTCTCGGTCGGCTACTCCTCGGAGCGGGCCCTTTCGGCTGCCCTGGCCCGCGCGCACGGCACGGTCGTCCGTCGGATTCCGGCCCTGCACATCGCCGAGGTACGGCCGCAGGGAGCGCCGCGCCGCTTCGCCGCGGCGATCGCGTGCCTCCCGGGAATCCGGTCGGTCGAGCCGGTCGCGGCACGCGTCGACCGCGCCGAGCCGGGTCTGACAGCCCGGCTCGCGAACGGGCTGCCGCTCGAGTGGGCCTACGCGGCCACGCACGCGGATGCGGTGCCGCCCGCGATCCTGCGCGCGGCGGGCTCGCTGACGATCGCGGTCGTGGACACGGGCGCCGACCTCACGGCGCCGGACCTCGCTGCCAAGGCGCCCACGGGCTTCAGCCTCCACGCCGGCACCGTCGACGTCCGCGACCCGAACGGGCACGGCACGTTCGTCGCCTCGCTCGCCGCCGGCTCGGTCTCAAACGGCGAGGGGATCGCCGGCTTCGGCGGCGACGCGAGGCTCCTGATCGTCAAGGCCGGCGCAGGCGACGGGTCGTTCAGCGACGTGGACGAGGCGATCGGGATCGTCTACGCGGTCGATCACGGGGCGCGGATCGTCAACCTCAGCCTCGGTGGGCCCACCTCGTCCGCGACCGAGCGCAACGCGGTCGCCTACGCCGCGGCCCACGGCGTGCTGCTCGTGGCCGCCGCCGGAAACAACGCGAGAAACGGCAATCCGCTCGAGTACCCGGCCGCGCTGCTCTCCGACGGCGCCGGCCTCGCGGTCGGCGCCTCGAACCTGCTCGGCGGCCGCGCCTCCTTCTCGAGCTTCGGCTCGTACCTCTCGCTCGTCGCGCCGGGCGTGAACGTGCTCGGAGCGCTCCCGTCCGCCGGTTCCGTGACCGGGTTCCAGGCCGTTCGCCTGCCCGGGTCGCGCCGCGGGCGCTACGGCCTCGGCAGCGGCACGTCCTTCGCCGCCCCGCAGGTGGCGGGTGCTGCCGCGCTCGTCTGGGCCGCGAACCCGTCCCTGTCAGCGGGGGACGTGGCCACGATCCTCGAGCAGAGCGCCTCCGGCGACGGCGCCTGGACGCCCGAGCTCGGCTACGGCGTGCTCGACGTCGCCGCGGCCGTCGCGCGCGCCTCCGGCCGGCCGCTCGTCGAGGTGGACGGTGCGCGGGTCGGCGACACCGTGCGGCTCACGTGGCGCGGGCACGGCGTCTCGACGTTCCGCGTCGCCGTCAGCGAGGACGGCGGCCCGAGCCGGGTGCTCGTGAACGAGACGACCGCGACCGAAGCGTCGTTCCCCCTCGCCGGGAAGCGCACCTACGCCTTCACGGTGACCGGCCTGGCGCCCGGCGGCGCACCGGCCGCGAGCTCGGCGCCGTTCAGGGTCGCGACCGTGCGCTCGAACGCCTCGATCGTGCTGGCCGCGTCACGGACGGGCCCGGGGGGCACGCGCACGGTGGTGCTGACGGCCTCGCTGCGGGCCGCCGTCCCCAGCGTGTCCCTCGCCGCACGGCAGCTCGTGCTCGAGGCCCGGAACGGGACGAGCTGGCGCGTCGTCGGCCGCGCGCGCACCGACCTGACCGGACAGGCGCACTGGGCGCTCCGCCTCGCCCCCGGCGGCACCAGCCTGCGAGTCCTGTTCCCCGGCGCGCACGACCTCGCCGCGGCCGTCGCGGGCACTAGGCGCTGACGCGAAATGCGGCCGGGTCCGATGACGCCCCAGACGCGGCCGAATTTCCCATCAACGCTCTATGCGCTGACGCGCTCGATCTGGGCGCCCAGGGCGCGCAGGCGCTCGTCGATGCGCTCGTAGCCGCGGTCGATCTGGCCGATGTTGCCGATCGTCGAGGTGCCCTCGGCGCAGAGCGCAGCGATCAGCA
>Ga0315273_10010807_pt1 | contig 11657 bp, 13 predicted proteins | sample YL17G02_0_MG_FD_205753 | JGI IMG/M metagenome (GOLD analysis project Ga0315273, IMG submission 205753) | Sediment microbial communities from Yellowstone Lake, YNP, Wyoming, USA - YL17G02_0 | ecosystem: Environmental > Aquatic > Freshwater > Lake > Sediment | place: USA: Wyoming | collected... | reverse complement strand
ATTTGGATGTAAATGGGAATATCTAGGAAAGAATGAAAGAAATTGGAAGTATGGCAATGATAATGTTCCAAAATGGGTTCATGCCAAAACAATCAGATTAAGGCCTGGAACAGTTGGAGAATTTAAAGGCAAAACCTTTGTTTATAAGGTTATAAGACAGGATACAGCGACAAATTATGGACAGACTCCAGCTGTATTTTACAGAAGATTAAGATATAAAGCGTTCAAAAGAGGGCAAAGATGAAGATAATCATAAGGGCAAACACAAAATACGCCAAAAAGCTGTATGCTCATCTGCGAAAAGAGCATCCATCAACGAGAAGGCGCATGAGATTAAAGAAATGACAGAAAAGGAAATCACAAAGGCAGGAATTTATACAATAGGAATATTTCTTCTAGCATTTGCCCTTCTGCTCTGCATTCCAATGGCCTCAGCGGTTAATGTGGGGTTTTATAATGGCAATCCAAAGGTAGTTATTGGAATGGATGAATGCACATGCTATCAAAATAATACTTACAATATCACAAATTATCTGACAAATACTTCTTATTATCTCGCCATAAACCCCTTTGGTTTCTATAACGAAACTGATTTTAACATTTCTGATTATTTTACATCAATTGAAACAACATCTTATATTGATGCCAATATAACAACTGCAAATACTTCAATGAAAGACTGGGTTGATGCGCAGAGCTTTCTGACTTCTGAAACAACATGGTTGGGGAATTATTCTGATTATGTCACTATAAGGACTTATGCGACTAATGACACTGATTATAATTCAAGTGGATTAATTATAGACTGGAATAGTTCAGGATTGATTAAGGATTGGATTGAAACTTTATGGAATGGTAATTATTCCACTTTCTTGACTCATATAACATGGGCTAACGCTATTAATGGAACTTTAACAAAACAGGCGGATTTTGATTCTAATTATTCAGCCAACGATGCAAATTACAGAAGTTTCTCTGGGAATTATTCAACTTTCTTAACTCATATAACTTGGGCAAATGCTGTTAATGGAACGCTTATGGAGCAGAGTGACTTTGATAACAATTATTCAGCCAACGATGCAGCATACAGGAATACAACTAATACCAGTTATCTTACAGAAGAATCAAAATGGAATGGAAATTATAGCAATTTTTCATTTGTTTATTCTTACGCTGTAAATGACACTGATTATAATTCAACAGGACTTATCAAGAATTGGTGGGCAGATATTATGAATTACACTATGGCGACATGGGCACAGGTTATGAATGGGACTGTCATATCAGGATTAATTGATTGGAGTAAGGCTGCTAATGGAACACTTATGGAGCAGAGTGATTTTGATTCTAACTATTCCGCCAACGATGTGGCATACAGAAATACAACTAATACATCCTATATATTATGGAGCAACGCCATCAATGGCACTCTTGCATCTGCTGGATCTGCCAAATGCACTGCTGGGCAGTATGTGACAAATGTTACGACAAATGGCGGTGTCAGCCTTGTTTGTTCTGCTCCAACGAGCAGTGGGACAAATGTTACAATATGCACTTCAACAGGCGCATGCACATGGAATAAACCAACATCAGGAAGTATGGTAAGAGTGCAAATGTGGGCAGGAGGAGGCTCAGGAGGATGTGGAGGAACTGCTGATGCAGGAGGCGGTGGCGGTGGAGGTGGTTATCTTGAGTTTACAAGAAGAATAGCTGACTTTGCAGCAGCAGAAACATGCACAGTAGGGGCAGGAGGAGGAACAAGAACAGGAGACCAGACAGGAATAGCAGGAGGCTCAACAACAATGACTGTTAATGGAGTAACTTATACTGTTTATGGTGGTGGTGGAGGATATGGAGCAACAACCGCAGATGGAGGTGGTGGCGGTGGCGGAGGAACTTGGGGAGCGGGATTAGTAGGAACCGCTACAGCAGGAGGACTTGGAGGAATAGGATGCACAGGAGCATCATTAGGAACACCAGTTAATTCTTATGGATTTGAATGCGGAGGCGGTGGAGGAACACTCGCTGGAGGATATGGCTCATGGGGCGGTGGCGGAGGAGGCTTTGGAAATGATAATGGAGTATCAAATAGCGGAGGAAACTCAATCTGGGGCGGTGGCGGTGGAGCAGGAGGAGATGGAGCAGGAGCGCCAGAAGGAGTGGGGGGAATCTCAATGTATGGAGGAAACGGAGGAACAGGCGCAACTGCAGGAGGAACTGCGGTAAATGGAACACAGCCATCAGGCGGAGGCGGAGGAGCTGAATGTGATGCAACAGGAACATCAGGAGCAGGAGGAGATGGAATGTGCATAATCACAGTAATTTAAAATGACAAAAACAAATTATATTATTTTTATTGCAATAATTTTGCTGGTTATACCAATGGCAAGCGCAATAACTTACAAGCAAAGCACAGATCAGGATTTGAAATATCCATGCATAAATAATGGAACTTACTGCTCTGGATCTGCTGTTTGCAATATAACAATATTTTCGCCTATAAATGATGTTATAATAAATAATTCTTTGATGACAAATGAATTTGCATGGCATAATTATACTCTCAATACAACCCAAACAGACACTTTAGGGGTTCATCAAGTTGCGATAGTGTGCAATGACACAGGAAGCACAGGATATTCTACTTTTGAATATAAAATAACAAAATCAGGCGATGAAATGAGCAGCTCTGACATTCTCCCAGTTATTATTGCGATGTTCGGCGTTATTGTTGTGTTTATTATTGTTTCAATAGCATTGTCAAAAAATCATCCAGTAATATCAATAGTTTTAACCCTTGTTTCAATATTCCTGCTTAATCCTGCGCTTCAATTTGCAAATCTGGCCATAGAGAATATGTCACTTGATGAAAGGATAGAGCAGGCAATGCTTTCCTTCCAGCAGATACTTCCTCTTATATGCTATGGGATTGTTGTTTATGTGATTGTTTATATATTAATACAGGTTTTACAAAGCTTTGAAATGAAGAAGAAGGCAAGATTGGAGGGATTGGACACATGAAGAGTAGATTAGAAAGGGTAAGCCCTGAATTTTCAGATATGCTTAGAAATCTGAAGGAAAAAACAAAAATACCGAAGGTTCAGATAACAAGGCAGATAGCCAAAGAGTTCAAATATGAAAAAGTTAATGATAATGGGGTAATAATTGATTTATGGCCTTTCAAACATAGGGCCAAGCTGACAAAAATATGAAATCTTTATTAAAAAATAAGGGAGGAAGCATTGAAGATGTGTTCTTGATAGTTTGCCTTCTGTTCCTCACAGCAGTTGTGTTTATTTTTGCTTATGTGATTCAGGGAAAGATTGACACTGCTATGTCGCCAGTGTTTGAAGCAGAAGCTCCAGGAAGCTCAATAGGCATAACAACTGTGACGAGCATATTTGACAATTCCCTTAATTATATCTATCTCGCAGCGTTCTTTGGACTTCTTATAGCGACATGCATCATGGCGTTTATGACTCCCACTCATCCTATTTTTTATGTTCTTGCTGTCCTGATGTTTATGGGATTAATGGTTGTTTCAGTGATAATATCAAATGTTTGGGGCGAAATATCAACAGCAAACGCTGACTTGACAGCAGCGACAGCTGTATTGACAATCCCAGATTATATAATGTCAAATCTTCCTTTAATAGCAATAGCTATTGGAGTTCTTATCGCAATCATATTATTCTCAAGAACTGGAGGCAGCGAGGCGACTGTGCAAATGCAATGAAAATGCCTAATACTTTTTGGATATTAGTGATTGTGGTTTTAGTTTTCGCAATAATTCCTTCAGCTTCCGCTTATGATTGGGATAATGTTAAAAGTTATGATTCAAATATTAGGGAAATTACTATAAAAAGTGCTTTTGGATTGCCTTTAATAAGCCAAGATGTAGCTAAAATAAAATTATTATCTGATTTAAATGTCCATGTGGGGGCAGGCTATCAAAAAGTTGCTGAGTTTGAAATAAACAGCTATCAAGATTACGATAATGCTATTAAATCATTGGAACTTTATAACTTAATAGACAATAATAAGGCAATAACAAGGACTATTGATTATAAATACAAAACCTATGAAAATATTAAAGTTGATGATTATAGCGTAACCTGCGAATATACTGAAGAATTTACTGAATATGGCAGCAGAAAGCAAATATGCAATAAGCAAATCATAGGTAATCATATTGAAACAAAAGAAGTCTGGAAAGATTTAGATTCTATGAGTATGAAAGAGGAAAAGATTATAATTGGATTATTTACAGATGTTAAAGTTAATGATAATATTGAGTGGATTCCAACATTATATGGCGCAAGAATAGACGAATGGGCAATTTGGAGTTATGATTTAAACACAAATTTAAATGCTTATTATAATTTTGATGAAACTTCTGGAACTGCTGCACTTGATAGTATAGGCCTAAACAATGGAACAATAACAGGCGCAACTATAAATAAAGGCTATGGAAAATTGGGGAAAACATATTATTATGATGGAAGCAATGATAAAGTAACTTTGGGGGCAAATGTATCATTAAATATAGTTGGGAATTTATCCCTTGCAGGATGGTTTTTAATAAATAAAACAGGAGTGACAAATTCAATGGCGGGTAAATGGGAATGGGATGCTGCCCCTAATAATAGGAGCTGGTTCTTAATGGTAAATTCAGCAAATAAGCCTTTATTTTATATATCTCCTGATGGAACAGATCCAAATACTAAGACTGTTAAAGCAACAACAGCGTTTTCTCAAAACACTTGGTATCATGTGGCAGCAGTTTACAATGGAACAACAATAAATATGTATGTAAATGGAGTTTTAGAAAATATCACAGCTTATTCAAGTGGAATATTCAACAATAAAGGAACTGAGGCAGAACTTGGAGTTCAAAGCGACTCACATGATTATCTAAATGGAAGCATTGATGAATTAGGGATATGGAACAGGACTTTAACACAAGCAGAAATCACACAGTTATACAATGGGGGAACAGGAATGACATATACATCAATCACATATCCAACAGTCAGTATAAATTCCCCTGTAAATGCCTATAATTCAACAAGCCAAAGTATTACCTTCAACTGCACAGCAAGTGATGCTATACATATTCAGAATGTCACATTATATATAAATAACACTTTAAATGAAACCAACACAAGCGGAATAAATAATACAGCATATATTTTCTCAAAAACAATGGCAGAGGGATTTTATAATTGGACTTGCGAATCTTGCAATAACCTGACAACTCCTTTATGCACAAATGCTACTTCAAGGAATCTTACTATAAATACAGGCCCCCAGATTAATGTGTCATCTCCTGTTTATAATATGACAAATTATTCAACCAGCACAATTTACATCAATGCATCAACTTCTCTGGCTGTTGACTTGTGGAAATTTAATATTAATGGGACTAATTACACCCTGACTGACATAAATACTTCCATAACCGCCAGTGATGGACTTTATAGACTTCTTTTATATGGGAGAAATTCAGCAAGCGGAGTATATGGGCTTAATGATAGTGTTTATTTCAGAGTTGATACTTCTGCTCCAACTATCTCAATAACTTCAACAAATGGAACTGCTGTTTATGACACAAATCTAACTATTAATTACACAATAGCTGATTCAGGCATTGGAATAAGCGCATGCTGGGCATCATTAAGCGGTGTCAATACCACATTTAACTGCACTTCATCATGGGATTTTGTCAATGTGACAAGTTTGGGAAATAATACGATTTATATTTGGGCAAATGACACTTTGGGGAATACTATGGTAAATTCAAGCACTTTCTATATGTATCCGAGCCTGTTTGAATGCAATTCAACTTATTCAATGGGGACTTTAAATTTCTCAACGATTGACGAGGCAAATATCTCCCATTATGTGAATGAAACTGACTTCAGGGGGACATTTATCATAAGCCCGAGCAGTGATTTGACTTATAATCGGTCTTTTTCCTATGAAATTGACAATAATCCTTTAAGCAATTTCACTTTCTGCATTTATCCAAACTGGAGTGAGGCTTATGCCAACGCATTTATAGAATATGGCGGGGCTGATTATATGCCGAAGAATTATCTGCTTTTGGCAGCCCCAATCAATAATGCCTCACAGCAGATAAATCTTTATGTCCTTAACTCAAGCATTGGTCAGAATCTTATTGTCAAAGTTCTAGATTCTGATTTAGTCGCAGAACCAGATATAACAGTCCAGATGCAGAGATATTTCCCAGCTACTAATACTTGGATGCAGGTTGGAATGGGAGTTTCTGACAGCTTGGGACAAGTTGTTATGCAGGTTGTTCCATTGACTGTTGATTACAAATTTATTTTGTCAAACAGCACAGGAGATGTTGTCTATACCACAAGCTCAATGAAAATAGTTTGCTATGCCACTCCTTGCACAATAAATTTAGTTATTCCATCAACAACTGCCTCAAATATTTATCAATATTATCAGGGAATTTCTGGCCTTTCATATTCGCTGACATACAATTCAAGCAATTCAATAGTCACAATGACATGGGCAGATACAACTGGATTGACACAGCAGATGAGATTAAATGTTCAAAAGATAAACATGACAAGAAACCAGACTATCTGCAATAATATATCTTTAGTGTCTGCTTCAGGGACTATGACTTGCAATTTGACAAATACAAGTGGGACTTATTTAGCTCAGACATTCAGGGTTGCATCTCCTGAAAACAGGCTTCAAACTTTGATAGTTGAGATAGGAAGAAACTTTGCAGTGTTTGGGGATGAAGGGATGTTTTGGACTATAATCTTTTTCATAACATTAGTATTAATTGGAACATGGAATCCAGTTGTTTCAATAGTTTTAGGCATGTTTGCCATAGTTCCAATAGTTTTATTTGGAATGGCAGCGATGGGATATGCAGTTATAGTCACAATAGTAATTTTGGGGGCAATAGTTGTGAGTCAACTTAAAACATGAAAGCAACACAAATGCTGATAGGCCTTATATTATTTTCAATGTTTATAGTCGGTGCTTTCTCATTAATTGGCGAGATTTATCCCTCATATTCATCTGCGACCAATTATTCTGATTCAAATTCAAGCTATAATGTGATAAATAACATCACTTCAGATATAAATATTATGCAGAATCAGACAACTGATAGTTCATCTTCTGATTTTGGATTCGCTTTGGGGGCTTGGCAGGCTGTCAAGCTGCTATGGCATGCTCCATCGCTGATTAGCTCAATAGTTAATGCAATAGCGATTGAATTTGGAATACCAAGCATATTTATATCTGGATTTTTAGCTATCATAGGAATCATTGTTGCCTTCATCATAATTGGCGCAGTATTCAGGAAGAGTGTATAAAATGACATATTTATTTCCAAATGTTACCTCGGTCGCAGGATTAGCTCAATATTCTAATTCTGTGACTTCAGGATTTTTCTGGCCTTTAATCCTATTAGGATTTTTCATGATAACTTTCTTTGCCTTCAAAAACTATTCAACAGCACGAGCTTTCGGAGCAAGCAGCTTCGTCACTATGATCTTGACAATACTTATGGGGGCGATAGGCCTTGTATCATCAAAGATACTCATATTATCAATAGTATTGGGGGCTATTGGATTGATTTGTTTATACATCTCAAACCACCCTGATTATGGCTGAAAGGAGGTATAAACGACAATGAAATGGAAATATGTTAGAAGAACAATAGGTGGCAGAAGAGTAAAAGCCAAAATCCATAGAAAATCTGATGGAACTTATTTAGTTAGAAAGGTTGGCGTTAGAAACTATCATGACTAAAGCAAGATTTGTCAGAAGAGTGATAATGGTTAGAAGTGACAGCGCAGGTAAAGGCGCTAAAAAGAAGAAAAAGCAATCTTCTGGTATGAATTTATATGGAGGCATTAAATTTAATATGCCTAAAATAAGTTATTAATAATGAAACTCGTAATAAAGACAAGCCGAAGATACGGCCTTTGGTTAGCTAGGCACTTGCAAAAGGAGCATAGAAAGACTAAAGGAAAGATTTGTATTAAAAAGTAGTCAAAAATCGTGAGGTTTATATCGGAAATTTCATCATGTTTTAGAGGCGAAATCTTCCCATCTAAGATTGACATATCTATCAGCTGGGCGGAGATCACTCCAGCCCATTGCTCTTTTAAGTTCTTCTTCTTTTAGATTGCATAGAACATACAGATGAGTTGCCCTAATATCCCTGATATAATGGATATTAAAGGGCAGTAATTTCTTTAGTTTATATTCAATTTGAGGCCTTGAATAGGGAAACATCTCATCATCTGATCCTAAGGTTTCAGTATAGTCATCTATTATTTTTAGGAACTCTTGATTAATAGTCCTTGATGTTGAAAAAGGAATGGACTTTTCATTGGTTTTTCTGTTCTTTAGATTCCTTACAGTTATTACAAGGAATGTTCTATCTCCCCTATCCTCATATCTAATCTGATTCCTTTTGATACTTGGCAGACTTGCAACAACCTTTCTTGTTTTCCATAGAACTCTCTTCTTTTTCTTGCCAGTAATCTCATCTATATATTCCTCTCTTTCAAACCACAGCTTTTCATACCTGACTATCTCAGATACTCTGCATCCAGTTATATATAATAGGGCAACCAGAGATCTTAGAGTAAGATTCTCAATGCTTTTAGTTATCTGGAGCATTCTTTCTGGGGTAATACATACTATATTAGCTTTCTTAAACTCTTTTTGGCGCTTCCAAGCGTTCTTTTGTGGCTTTTCCATTGGATTATCATAACAAAGTGCTATAAGTTATAGTAGTATATAGCTAACTATTAAATTTACCACTCTGGCTGGGTGAAAGATATATCTATTTAGTGCAGAAGGTTTTAAGCAATGCTTAAAGGTTTTAAGCGCCATTGTTCTTTATACTCCTTTGATACCTCTCTCCGCTTAATGTTGCAGATACATCAGCTTCAGTAACATCTATCCTCTTGGCAATATCTCTCTGGGTTACACCTAATTCTTTTAGATAAATAATTAATTCCTTTTTTTGATTACTAAGCCTTATTTGGGTTCTTGTTTGTCTATCTGATACCTTTTGAGCAGCCACTTTTTCTCTGCCCTGCAAAGCATCCATTTTCATTTGCCTATACTTTGATTCATCTATTGTATAGAAATTAGTAAATGCTCCATGAAAGTCAGGCCTATGAGCATCATAATCAAGAAACTTCTTTCCTTTGAGAAATAGCATTTTTTTAGCTTTTCTTCCATAAAACTTGAAGTTTCCTCTATTGAATTTTTCAGCAAATTGAACATCAATAAGGCATACTGAACGAGTAAGTGCGATTCCTTTCGGCAAGTCAAAGAAATCTGGAAGGATACATATAAGGAATAGGTTTTGTTGTCCGCATTCTCTGAAAAAATCTAACAATGCCTGTGTTGTTCCATGCATTGTTTTTCTCGCCATTAAATCGCTGCCAGCTTCATCATAAACAAGAACAGAAAATGGAGTGGCTTCTTTTCCCATCCTGATAAGCTCTTCGCCCCTAAAAGAATAATTATCTGTTGTAAATGTATTAGCTCGCTTATTAAGCTCATTGACTTTTGAATTAAGATAATATCCTATCTGCATTCCAATCAAAGATTTTCCAACCCTCGTCATTCCACTACCTGAAATAAGAATGACAAAATCAAAATCCTTTGTGATGCTTTCAGCGAGAATATCCAAGTTTTCTTTCAGATAACCATCTATATAGAATCCCTCTGTTGCAGGAAATTCTGTTTGGCAGACTTTCATCGGTAAACTGCTGTCTTGGGATCTCCTCCTGCTCCCATTGTAAAGAAATTATATTTATAGCATAAATCTCTCAGCTTCGCATGATATTCTTTCAGAGGATTGTATGAAGAGCCAATAAAGGGATTTATTTTATCCCATATATCCTTTAATTCTCCTCTTTCTATTTTCTTGAATTTAAAACTTGCCTCCATGTAAGCGGCTTCAAGGGCAATATACCATCGGAAGAAATCCCTTCTTACCATTGCATCAGTGGCGATGCGGAAATATGCGACAAGGTTTTTTGCTATATCCCCAGCAGCGTTGTATGGGATGCCATTATGATCCTCTTCTTCCACCATATTTATACCCCTGATGGAAGCATTTGGCCTGACTGCTTGAACTCCCTCAGTGCATTCGCAGCATCAGCAAGATTTGCAGAGGTTGCTGAAAGAACATCAAATTTCTGAAGCAGGAAGTAGATGATAAGCAGGACAAACATTCCTGTTACTGAGATGGCAATAATAGGCCAGTATTTTTCCAGCCAATTCTGCTTCTGATACATAGTATATATCTTGTCAATCATAGTGCAAGTCCATAACTGCACATCCCCCTCAATTACTCTCAGCTTGAATATCTTTAATTTCTCATCGCCCAAAGGATCATCAAGGCATGTTTTCAGATAGAACCATTCTCCTGCCGACAGTTGCATAAGATGAAGAACATTTTTACCAGCTAAAGAAGGAAGCATTATATCAAAAGGTGGAGGCTCAAGCAAATCCTTCTCATGCTTTAATTTAAATCCATATGCCTCGCCTGTTTTTTTATACTTCATTATTGCCCCAGCATCATCCCAAGTTTTCCATGTGCCATAACGCTTGGAATAAATGCGGACTTTGATATCATAATTTACCTTGAACTTCCAGATATAAAATAATCCTCCAAGAACACCAACGAGAACAAGGAATGCCATTGTTGTGGCAAGGCCTGAAATAATCCCTCCAGCTGTTCCGCTGAATAGCATTTGGTTTAAGTCAAATGGCATTTATCCAAACCAAGAAAAAGGATTTAACAAACTCTTTTTCTTATCCTCCATTTGCATTCCCTGTGGCCTTACTGCAACCTGCTCGGTATATCTGCCTACACTTTTGATAAAGGTTCTTTCTCCCTGATCCATTCCCCTTCTCAATGCCATATAGCTCATGTTGCATACAGTCAGGACAATAGTTGTCAGATTGCTTTTCTTGCATTCATATTCCTTCCAGTTGGTTGCGAGCTTAAACACAATCGCCTTTCCAACTTCAATTACTATCTTTGAAACAATCTCCTCATTAAGATTTGAAAGAATAGTCCCTTGATTAGTAATTGAATAAACATCAACGAGGATGCTGTGTATTCCTTTTTCATTAAGCAAAGGCTCAACGCCTGCTGGCTTAACCCATTTTATCCTGCCATCTTCTTGGGTTTCTGGCATCTCGCAGCGCAACTTATGCGACAGCTCTTCAAGCAGTGGCTGAGGATTAGTCTGGCTGACGAGAGTTGTTTCCTTGATTGAAGATTGAGGAGGAAAATATGGAAGCTGAGAACTTTGCGGATCTTGTGGAATCATATTCTGCTGAACCTGCTGTGCGATAGCATCATATTCTTCCTGCGAAACCATACATAAAGGTTAAATCTTCTATTTAAGTAGTAACCTATTTTACATAAAGGTTAATTTTATAGTCAATCGTCACTATAAAATTACGATTGAAAGAGGTAAAAGTTTATAAATAAAAGAGTTCATTATTTTACATTGCCTCGTGGCAAAGAGAGGATGATGATGAAAGAAAACTTAAAGGATTTTGAAAATAAAAGAGTTATAATTACTCTTTCTAATCAGATGCGATATACTGGAAAG
>Ga0315273_10010806_pt1 | contig 11657 bp, 15 predicted proteins | sample YL17G02_0_MG_FD_205753 | JGI IMG/M metagenome (GOLD analysis project Ga0315273, IMG submission 205753) | Sediment microbial communities from Yellowstone Lake, YNP, Wyoming, USA - YL17G02_0 | ecosystem: Environmental > Aquatic > Freshwater > Lake > Sediment | place: USA: Wyoming | collected... | reverse complement strand
GTCTCGATCGCTTCGAGCTGGCAGAAGAAGAAGCGCGCCGATCGCTCGCCGTCGCGCCAGTGATCGAGCAGGCGCTTCGTCGTACCGGTGACGCCCGGATGGCCCGCTTCACGCCACGCCGCGACGCGCGGCCGGATCTCGTTCGCGAGCTTCAGCGAAACGGTGATGCCCGGGTCGTCGTACGAATCGACACCGGGCGTCGCCACCACGTAGCTCGCAGCGCGCCGGCCGGAGCTGCGCGCGAAGCGCTGCGTCTCGCGGTCGTAGGCCCAATGCGAATCGGGCTCGGCGAAGGGCGTGCAGATGATCAGGTGGTCGATGCCTTTGCTCATCGGAGGATGCGCTCCAGGAGCCCGACGAGCCCCGGTATGTCTTGCGTGGCTGCACTCCAGACCAGCGCGAGATCGACGCGGTCGTAGAGGTGGACCACCCAGTTCCGCATCCCGTTGATCTGTCTCCACGGGATTTCGGAGTATCGGGTGCGCCCCTCATTCGAGACGCGGCGCGCGGTCTCTCCGAGCAGGACGAAGAGATGAAGGACGGACAGCTCGAACATCCGGTTGGTCCGCAGCTCCTCCAAGGTGTGTCCGCGGGTCAGCTGCTCGATCTCCGCGGCCGCGTCTCGCATCTGCTGGAGAGTGACTCGATCATCACGGCGCGACATATTCGTCGACTGCCTCGGCCAGGACCTCGTCGCGGAAGTAGGGGCTCAGGCCCGCGAACGTGCAGAGATCGACGCGGCGGCCGAGTAGCTCCGAGAGTCCGTCGGCGTAGTCGACCATCTTGAAGAGCCCTGGAATTCGCTCCGGCTCGAACTCGACGAGCACGTCCACGTCGCTCTCCGGCGTGAAGTCATCGCGCAGCACGGAGCCGAAGAACGCGAGGCGCCGGATGCCGCACTCACGGCAGAACGCGGCGATCGCCTCGTGCGGCACGTCGATCCCGATGCGTCCTGTTGACTCGCGCTTCGCCTCGTAGGCTCGCACGGGTCGCTCCTTCACGCGCTCGGGCTGGCTGATCAGCGGGAACTCCTCGGGGTGCTCGATCGAGCGCACGGAGACGTCCGCGTCGATCGTCGGCCAGCGCAAGTGGCCTGGTGCAACGAGTTCGACCTGGAACAGATCGCTGACGCGCGCATCGCGGAACCACGGGAACTGATCGAACGCGACGAACAGCTCGCGACCTTCGACGCGGACGCGGAAGCCCGACTCGGAGATCGTCGTCACCTCGGCGCTGCGGGGCTTCGGTTCCACTCGATCCTCTCGGCCGTCAGACCGGCCGAAGCGAGACTACGCGAACGCGGTCGGTCCGGTGAATCGGCTTCGGCGATCCAGACCGAGACGATGTGGAGCGCATCCATCGCTGCCAAGCTCGATGCGAAGCTTCGCTGCGGGTCATGCGTCCCGGCCACCTCGCTCGCCCCGCTGCTCGGCGATCTCCGCGTCGATCTCTTCCGCCGTCAGAAGTGGGATCCCGCTGGCGATGATCTGCTGGCGCAGCGCCCAGAGCTTGCGACCGAGCGGGGTTCGAGGCTCGAACTCCTCGTTGCTCGCAGCGGCGCTCGCCGGTGTCGAGGGCGACCCGCTCAGGGCCGCATCCCCACGGCTCTCGTTGGCCATCCTCGATCTCCTCGCCCCCGTTTTCCTCGGGGCAGGCTACGCCGATCGTCTCAGTCGGGCAATGCGGTGAACCGGCGGTCTCCGAATGAGAGGCGGCGCTCCGCTACTCCAGATCGAGAATCCGCAGCGACTCGATGCCGCGGTCGTCGACGATCTTCACCGCCACGCGCCGATTCGCGCCGGCTTCGAACGGTAGCGACTCGCTGCCGCGATACGCCTCGATGCGTTCCTCGTCGATCTCCGCGCGCAGGCTGCGGGCGAGGCGCGCCCAGCCTTCCGTCTCGCCGGCCATCGGGAAAAAGACCTGGTGCGCGAACAGGCTCATGCCGTCGTAGTCCGGATCGAGCAGCCACATCGCGATGCGTCCCGGATCGCCCGACTCGATCTCGCCGGTCTTCGTGTTGTAGTAGTCGAAGCCGCGCACGATGGCCTGCCACTTCCCCTTGTGCGCGCCCTCCGCGACCCGACGCAGTTCCACGTCGGGCTGGCCGACCAGCCAGAACGATTCGTTGCTGGCGCGCTTCTTCTTCAGATCCTCGGTCAGCAGATCCGGATTCATCTGCACCTTCAGCAGCGTCATGCCGACGGTGGCGGGCGAAATCTCGTCGATGTCCTTTGCGGCTTCGGGATCGAACTGGAACGCGGCAAACACGAGGAGCTTCGGCTTCGGCACCAGCGACGCCGCCTCTTCGAGCGCGCGCGCCACCTGACGCTGTTCGAGCGGCGCGTGCTCGGGGTCGAACGAGAGCACCACGCACTCGGTCAACCCCGATAGACGTTCTCGTTGTGCCAAAGGAGATAGTGACTCGCGGGCCTGGCCGCCGGCTTGCGAGGCACTCGCACCGGGTTGCCATGGAGCGCGTAGTAGTCGCGGCCATTGTCGAAGTCCTCGTGCAGGCGACGGCTGACCTCGAGCTGCAAACTGGGAGCAACGGTCATGTACCCGCGATCGAACAAGGTGTGCAGATCGCTGCGAAGCAAGAGCCCGTTGTCTACCCGATTGGGTCCGTCGCTTGCGTGCGGTCGGATGTGTGCCGCCTGGAGAACCGGGAGCACCTTCTCGCCGGTAATCGCGCAACGCCGTTCGTAGGCATCCGTGACGATCACGCGGAATGCACCTTGTCCCAAGCGAGGTGCAACGAGGATTGGCTTTCCGTAACGGTTCGCGAGATCGTCGTGCGCATCGCGGGCGCGTAGCCCGGCTCCGGTGCCCGAAGCTTCGCGAGACAGACCATGCTCGACTTGCCGAAAAAGAGAGGCCCCGGGCTCTCGATCGAGGTCATAGGTCTTGCCCTGTTGGATTCCCGCGCTCCAATCCGACGGCACCGGGACCCACTCCGACTCGGCGAGGAAGAAGGGCTTCGCGAGAAGGACACAACCAATCTCGTAGTCCTCGAAAGAGCTTGGGGGTGACTTTCGATACTGGGCGATGCGCCGTCGCATGTCTTCGAACGTCGTCGCGCCGTTGGCTTCCCTGAAACTCTCCCATGCGAGACTGACTGGCAGGATCGTCGAGTACGAGAACAAGCCACCGCCCACGATGAAGTTTTTGGGGCTGTGGAGCTTGAAGAGGAACAGTTCCCCCGGTTGGACGGCACCGAACCTATGCCTGCCACCCGGCTTCCAGAAGTTGATCTCCTCGAGCTGTGGCATTGAACGCAGGTGCTCATACCACTGCCAGTCTGTGATGCCTACGTATCCCCGCACGGGCCGCTAACTCTGGGCACCCGCGACGAGCCGGTTGCTCCAGCCGTGCGCATGCTTGTAGAACTCGACGGCTTCGCGCAGCGGAGGGCGCTCGTCGAAGAGCGACTGCTGCGCGGCGCCCGCGTCGCCGTTCCGCTTGCGCACCGCATCGAGGATCGTCTTCGCATCGACGCGCTCGTGCACGTGCAGCGAGACCGTCGGCACGTCGAAGCTGGTGTGTTCCGCCTTGCCCGCCCACACCAGCTGCGGATCGAGGTGCGGGTCGTACATGTAGTGCTGCTTGCCCGCGTCGCGATCCGTCTCGGGCGTCACCAGCCCGACGGGCGGGTTGTTCGCGCGCTGCTTGTCCTTGTGCTCGTAGTTCTCGATCGGCTTCTTGCGCGACTTGCCGGGAGCGGGCGACTTCGAGCGGGGCATCGGTGTGCAGCACTCCTGTCGATCGGCGTCGTAGGCGGCGCGGCCGATTGTACACGTCGGAGCGGCGGGTGGGATCGCGACCCGATCGCAGCTACCGTGGCGCGCGAGCCCGGTCCCGGAGAAGACCGCCCATGCGAGTCAAAGACACCGTCCGCGAGATGCTCGACCGCCTACCCGACGACTGCTCGTTCGACGACGTGCTGTACCACGTCTACGTCTTGCAGAAGTTCGCGGACGGCGCTCGAGCCGAGCGTGAGGGGCGCCTCGTTCCGCATGAGCAGGTCTTCCGGGAGCTGCGGCGGAAGTGGCAACCCGACGTCGAGTGATCTGGACGCTTCCTGCACGCGTCGATCTCGCCGAAGCCATCGAGTACCGGGCGGAGCAGTCGCCGGCCGCAGCCGTCTGGTTCCTCGAAGCGGTGGAGCAAGCTTCTGCGACTCTCGCGGTCCTTGCCGAGCGGGGGCGCATCGTCCCCGAGCTGTGGGGATCCGGCGCTCGCGAGATCTTCGTTCAGCGATTCCGGTTGATCTACGTGATCCGCGACGACGAAGTGCGGGTCCGATCCTTCATCCATGGGGCCCGCAATTGGCGCCCGTGAGTGAAAGATCAGCAGATTCCGCGGGGCACCGCTCACTCCCCCCACTCGAGCTCGCGGATCGCGACACTGCCCGGGATCACCGGCTGGAACAGCGCGCCGTGCCAGCCGCAGCTGGTCACGTACCAGCGGCCGCTCTCGGGATCGAGCAGGTACTCGGGTGCGTGCGCGTAGAGCGTGGCCGCCACCTCGCCGGCGTCGCCCGTGTAGGTGCCGAAGTCGAACGGGTTGGCCCCGCGGAACAGCAGCGTGTTGTGGTACTCGGCGGGGCCGCCGAAGCTCGTCGTGTACGTGAGCGAGAGCCAGTAGTCGTTGCCGTGGCGGAACACGAAGGGCGACTCGGTGGCCGCCCACGGCGGGTTCGACGGTGCGCCCTCGGTGGTGCGGAAGGCAAAGCGCACGAAGCGCCAGTCGATCAGGTTCTCGGAGACGCACACGCTGACCGCTCCGGCGCGGCCGTGCTTGCCGGTCGAATAGAGCAGCCACGTCTCGTCGTCGAGACGGAAGAGCATGCTGTCGCGCAGCACGGCCTGGATCGGCGCGCCGGTGAGCGAGCACGGCGTCTCGCGCCAGTGGTCGAGTCGAGCGTCGTCGCACACCGCCGCGCGCAGCAGGTCGGGTCCGTAGAGCATGATCCAGCGCTCGCCGTCGAACGCGACGGTCGGCGCCCAGGCGCGCGGGCCGAAGTCGCAGACGCGGTTGTGCTCGTCGAAGCCTCCCGCGGCGAGCGACGCGCCCGAGCCGTGACAGAACCAGCGCTCCTGCTGCGGATCGATCTCGAGCGATGGCCGTGTGATCCCGAACACGTGCCAGCGTCCGGTCGGCGCGCGCACGACGCAGTGGTCGTTCACGTACGAGCCGGTGCGCTGGGGCGTGAAGAGCGGACGCCACTCGCTTCCGCCGAGTCGCGGCTTCAACGCTGCTTCCCCGCCAACAGTCCCTTGCCGGGCATGAGATTCACCTCGACGAAATCCGTCGCGATCCTCGAATGGCACCGAGTAGTAGCCGGGTGCCCGGTTTCCCGCTTCGGGCGGATGCACGATCGTCGCGCCCCCGTTGGGCTCGCTCCCAAGCGGCCGTCGTCATACACCCGGTATCGGACCGAAATCCAGCTTGTACCGCTCCTGCTCTGCCTACTATTCCCTGTTCGCGTCGCGCGACTGCGCGGAGATGAAGGAAGCGCCTCGGGAGGGATGGGAGCCGCGCGATTGCACTCGTTGAAGGGAGGGGTCGTGAGAGCGACGCACCCGTTCCTGTGCGCGATCGCAGCGACGCTGGCCGCGACGTCGTATCCGAACCTCGACGCCCGCGCAGCGCCGACGCTCTGGGTGTGCATGGCCACCGAGGGCGAGAGCGGAGAGCAATCCGACTGCCCCGCCCCGGGGCTCAACGAGATCTTCCGGTTCTTCAACTCGAGCTGGGTATGACCTCGGACCGGACCAGGCCATCGCGCACGACTCGGTGAGCGCCACGTGGAGCGTGCTCACCGGCGAGTCGTCGATCTACGCGAAGTACGGCGCTGCCGTCGGATCGGGCTTCGTCAACGACCACAACAGTGTCTCCGCCATCCTCGACGCCGACGACTTCGTGATCACCGGCCCGCCCGGCCCGGTGACCTTCAAGCTGAACGTCGCCGTGAACGGCGCCATCCACGCGAGCTCCAACGACTCGCTGCGGTTCTCGCCATCGGCCGGCTCGAACATCACCGGCATCATCTTCAAGACGCTCGTCATCCCCGCCGAGCCCGAGGACACCTGCCCGATGACGATTGGCGGCGGCAACGCGAACGCGTCGGGCAGCTCGGGCTACGGCGTCTACGCGTCGCACTTCGGGGGCCCGGCGCTCTTCACCTCGGCCCCGTGCACGCTGAACGCCAACGAGCCCTTCCGGATCCGGCTAGACCTCGGCGCCAGCGCATCGCTGATCACGCAGTTCCCGTACAACCTGCCGATGCCGGGCGCGGAGGGGAGCGCGTCGGCGCGCTTCAGCGCGAGCTTTCCGTCGGCCGGTCCCGTCTTCAACCTGCCCGTCGTCTACACGGCGACCTCGCTGACCGCGCAGGTCGAGGACAACGGCTACGTCCCGGAGCCGGAGGCGCCGGCGCTCGCGGCGGTCGCGCTGCTCGCGCTCGCGATCTTGCGGTGCGGTTCGCGCCATGGTTCTGCGTCAGCAACGCGGAGAGCACGCCGCCCTCGACGTCGAGCGTGAACTGCGTCTCGAGGCCTGATTCTCTCGCTGCGACGGGATCCAGGCGATCTGCACCTCGACAATCCGCCTTTTACATGGGAAAATGTCCCACATAACGATGCGAGGTTCCGTTGCCCGTTCGGATCCGCGTCCTACGCGGGGCAAAGAGCGGACCGAACCACAGCCGCGTGCGGCAACGGTGGACAACCAACGGTCCGGACGACGGGCGCGCCACCCGACGTGGCGGCCAACAGGAGAGGGGAAGTTGAGGATCCATGAGCCGAGGAACGACTGGGCCCCGGTCGCTGCTCTGGCGGCGGCAAGCAGCGTCTTCGGTCCGCTCGACAACTTCGACGCGGTCAACGACACCGGCCACGACGAGTGCGGCTTCGAGATCGAGATTGAAGGCGTCCACAGCGCCGACATCCATCGCACCTTCGATGCGCCCTACGTTCGCTACCAGACGCCTACGCTGATCGACACGCCGACCGGCGTGATCGTCCACCATCAGGGCATGTGGGATCCCGTCACGCACACCTTCTTGCAGAAGACCCCTCCGGCTGCGCCGGGTTATGTGCCGGCGAACGACTCGTGCTGGACGGTCGGGCTCGGCGCTGCATACGAGAGTTCCGGCTGCGAACACTTCGGCGTGAGCCAGACCACGCAGGCCACGGCCACGCGATACCGCTGGCTCGACTGCCATCCGGACGGCACGGTCACGCCGGGTCCCGACCTCGGCGTTCCGACGCCGACCTGGTCGGTGATTCCGCCCGCGGCGCCCGGCAATCCCGAAGTGGTCCGCGCCGAGATCGAGATTCCCAACCCGGGAGGCGATCCGTACGGTCCGGCGTACTGGGTGAAGATCTACAAGACCGAAGCCGACCACCAGATCGATCTCGAAGAACTGCTGTTGGATGACGCGCTCATCGCCGGCGCTGCGACAGAAATCGAGTGGGAGCTGCTCCAGGCCAAGCCCGGCCAGGACGCCGTCATCAACGAAGCTCTGCTGGGGGCTGTCAACGACGCGGTGGTCCGACGCTACGAGTTCTATGCCTACAACGCGGCATGGGGCCTCGCGAACGGCTATGTCGATCCGGAGAATGGAGAAGTGTCGGAGTGCGTCGTGGACGGTTGCAATGAGCCGACGCCGGATGAGCTCGGTGACTTCGTCGTCCGCCAGATGGCCGGCGTCAACCTCGCCGCCTCGCTCTGCAGCAATGGAAGCGATGATGACGGCGACGGCCTCGTCGGTTTCCCGGCTGATCCCGGCTGCCAGAACGCCGACGCGAACATCGAGAACCCGCAGTGTCAGGACGCTCTCGACAACGACGGTCAGCCCGGCATCGACTTCGACGGCGGAGCCGCTGCGAACGGCGGCGTTGCAATCGCGGGCGCGGAACTCGTGTTCGTCTTTGCGGCGCTGCGAGCGAGTGGACGGAAAACCGCGCGAGTGGCGCGCGGCTAGCAGGAACACGGCGGCGACGCGGTCCCGGCGGAACTGACGATCCAGCTGGCCTGTTGCCAAGGAGCTGAGCGGGTGGAGCGGTCTATGCTAACTCGGGCCCACTCACCCGGCCTAGGGGCATCCTTGAAGATTCGAGTTCCCGCTGGCGCGCCGACTCCGCCGCCCTCGCTGATGCGAGCGCTCCGGCACGTCTTGCGCCCGCTCGTGCGACTGCTGTTGTCGAACCACGTCACGCATCCGACGCTCGCCAAGCTGTTGAAGGAGGTCTACGTCGAGGTAGCGCTGCGCGACTTCCCGATCGAGGGAAAGGCGCAGACCGACAGTCGGATCACGCTGCTCACGGGCATCCACCGCAAGGACGTGAAGCAGCTGCGCGGAGAAGTAGGAGAAGAGCATGTGGCACCGCGCACGGTGTCGCTCGGCGCGTTGCTGGTCGCCCGCTGGACGGGCACGCCTGCCTACATGAATCGGGAAGGACGGCCACGTGCGCTCGTTTGGGGCGGCGGTAGCGGCAAGGAGCCGACCTTCGAGGAGCTGGTTTCCTCGGTCTCCCGGGACATCCGGCCGCGCGCCATTCTCGACGAGTTGCTGCGACTCGGGGTCGTGCGCGTCGACGAAGACAATCGCGTGTGGCTCGACACGGAGGCCTACGTCCCGGCGGAGGGATTCGACGAGAAGGCCTTCTTCTTCGGCCGCAACCTCCACGACCACGTGGCAACCGCAGCGCGGAATCTCTCGGGCGTGCGCCCGGCGTTGCTCGAGCGCAGCGTCTACTACGGCGATCTCACGCGTGAGTCCACGGTCGAACTCGCCAGGCTCGCCATGCGCACCGGCATGGAAGCGCTGCAGGCGGTCAACCGGCGCGCGATCGAACTGAAGAAGCGCGATGCCGGCAAGCGCGCCGCGCGCCACCGGATGAGCTTTGGCGCCTATTTCTACGAAGCCGACGCGACGCTCGAGGGAACACCGCAGCGCGCGAGCGATGACGATGAGTGAGGCAGGCTCCATGCGTCGCGCGATCCGGGTGCTGCTGCGCGTGGCGATCACGCTCGGTGTCGGCCTCGCGCTGGCGTTGCCGGCCGCGACGGTGGGCGCGGAGTGTCGGAAGCCGACCGACGGCATCGGCGGAACCGGCCAGCAACCGCGGCCGAGTCCGAAGCCTCGGCCCAACGATGACGAAAAGGATGGCGTCGGCGGCACGGGCCACTCGACGCCGCACCCGGTCGAGAGAGACGCGGCCGTGCGCAGCGGCGACGGGATCGGCGGCACCGGGATCGTCGGCATCGTCACAGGCTTCGGCAGCGTGTGCGTGAACGGGCTCGAGGTGGAATACGACGATTCGACCGCGATCGATTCGAATGGCGTCGCGGCGAGTTCCGCGGATCTCGCGGTGGGTCAGCTTCTCGTGGTGGAGGCGGTTGGTCGCGGCGATCGACTTCGCGCCGAGCGCATCGCGGTGCGCGACGCGGCGGTGGGCCCCGCCTCCGAAATCGATCCGGTACGTGGCGAGCTCGTCGTACTCGGTCAAACCGTCCGTGTCGGACCCGACGCGCCGCTGGCCGACCGCGCGAGCCGGCAACCGCTGGCGCTCGGCGATATCGCGATCGGCGACTTCCTCGCGGTGAGCGGCTTGCGCCGAGCCGATGGCATCGTCGTTGCGACGCGCGTCGATCGCGTCGCGCCGAGCGATCGCGTCAGCGTGAGTGGTCCGCTGCGCCCGCTCGAGAGCGGCGGCTTCGCTGTCGGGGAGCTCCGCATCAAGAACCAGGCGGCAATCGACGCCAACCTCTCGAATCGCTCGGCTCTGGCGATCGGTCGCCTCGATGCGCAGACGGGTATCCTCGATGCCACGCGCATCGAGCCTTCCGTGCGGTGGGCGAAGCCTCCCGAGCGTGTCGCGATCGAAGGTCTCGTGCAGGGCGACTCGTCCAAGGGTCGCTTCCGAACGAACTTCGCGGATGTCGAGGCGTCTCGCGCGTCAGCGGCGGTCGGCAAACTAAAGCGCGACGACCGCGTGATCGTCAGCGGGAAATGGAGTGCCGGGGGGCTCGTGCTGGCGAACGAGATCCGGGTCGAAGCGCCCCGGCCGCTCGCTCCCGAGTCACCGAAGAGTGATGGAAAGGATCGGAGCGCGTTGCCCCAGGCCGAACTCCGCGCGACGACGGAGATGCCCGATCGCGAGCAGAGCATCGAGAAGGGCGAGCGACCCGAATCCATCGAGGCCCCCAAAGTCGATGTCCCGGAAGCGGTGGAGCGTCCGGAGGTCGAAGCCCCGGAGATCGAGAAGCCCGAAGTGGAACAGCCCGAGGTGGAGCGTCCTGAAGTCGAACGACCCGAAGTAGAAACACCGGAGATCGAGAAGCCGGAGGTGGAACGACCCGAGATCGAAACCCCGGAGATCGAGAAGCCCGAGGTCGCGCGACCGGAAGTGGAACGGCCGCAAGTCGAAGTACCCGAACGGCCCGAAGTCGAGAAGCCGCAGATCGAGAAACCGGAAGTCGAGAAGCCCGAAGTGGAGCATCCCGAATCCGATTGAGCGCCAACCTCAGAAGCGGTAGCTGGCCCCGAATCCGACTTCGGCGTCGGTCGCCGCGCGCGTGAGTCCGAAGACAGCGTACGGTGTGAGCGAGACGTGGCTGTTGATCTTCCACGAGAGATACGGGGAGAGCTCCTGCGAGTCCCCGACCGAGGGAGACGCCGTCTGCCGCCACTCGTAGGTGAGCCCCGCATCGAGACGGGCGTTGAACCGATAGTCGAATCCGATCGAGGAGAAGATGATGTTGTGCAGATTGCTGCCCGACGGATTCCCGACGAAGCGATACCCGGCCGTCAGGAACGGCGTGAACGCAGCGAAGGTCTTCGAGGCTTCGACCTGCAGCGTTCCGTCGAACTCGCCGGTTCCGAGACTGCGCTTCTCGCTGGCCGTCGGAAACTTCACCTTCCCGGTGAACTCCAGGTAGGGCCATGCAGGGCGCAACGGCGCCAGCACGTACCCGGTACTCAGGATCACGTCGCCGAGGCCGTCGTTCGTCTCGCGCTTCGCGCTTCCGCCGGTGAGCAGCACGCCGTCCACACCCACGACGTTGCCCGGCCCGGTGATGCGGATGTACGGAATCGTCAGTTTCAAAACGAACGGATCGCGCGCGTACTTGACCGAGAATGGCGCGTACGCGATCTGCGTCGTCCCAGTGGACCCGTAGTCCCCCGTGCTGAAGTCGAATCCCGAACTCAGCGTGAGACGCCCGGTGCGCCGGACCGGACGAGCCTGCGCATCCGCACGCTCGGCTCCGAGAACGCCAGCCGCGATCAGCAACGACGCAATGCTGATGCGGAGCCACCCGGCCCTCCGTTCCGCACGCGATCGCAGCATTTTCGCAGCCAACGCGCGCGAGTCTACGCGGCGCGGAGTGACTTGCGAAGACGAGATCCGGCGAAAGTCACCGGTGATCGAGGACCTGCTCTCGCCGGCCATCAATCGTCTGTGTCTCGCGGCCGCGATCCACGCAGATCGGGCTCCGCCGCAGGCGGAGCTTGGGTTTCGCTCGTATACGCTCGCGCAGCGCCGTACTTGTAGACCAGTTCACCGCCCAGTCGACCGACCGAGACGCCCGCCGCCAGCACGGCGAGCCCGGCAGCTACCGTGGCTGCGCGCCCAGTGCCGCCGATT
>Ga0315273_10010805_pt1 | contig 11658 bp, 15 predicted proteins | sample YL17G02_0_MG_FD_205753 | JGI IMG/M metagenome (GOLD analysis project Ga0315273, IMG submission 205753) | Sediment microbial communities from Yellowstone Lake, YNP, Wyoming, USA - YL17G02_0 | ecosystem: Environmental > Aquatic > Freshwater > Lake > Sediment | place: USA: Wyoming | collected... | reverse complement strand
GTCCTCCGGGACGCACGAGAACCACGACATGTCGCCGGCCTACGAGAGATGGATCTGGCGGTCGGAAAACCGGTGCCCCGCGCAGCGCAATCGGGATTGCGCCGTGGACGCGTGTCTCATGGTCGCCGTCCATCGGTCAGAGCACGGCGACCCCGTAGATCATCTCGATGTCGATGTCCGTGGCCTCCCCGAAATCGCGCGCCCGGCTCACAGCCGGTTCTCCGAGCGACTCCAGCCGCGTCACCAACGCCTCGACATTCGGGAAGAGCTGGCGGCCGACGAACCGCCTGTCGACGCGGATGCCGGCGCGTTCGACGGCGTCCCAACTGCGCTGCGCCTTCAAGGTCTCCGCGCAGTGCCAGGCCCACCGCGACTCGGGCGCATGGTCGATGACGAGCGTCTCGGGAGCCAGCGTGCGGGCGTGACGCAGCACCGCGTCGGGGTCCCCCATCTCGTGCAGGCAGAACTCGAAGAACACGACGTCGGCCTGGTCGGCGACCGATTCGAACTCGGCCTGCCGGACCGTGAACCGATCGCCGAGCCCCAGGGCCTCGATAGCAGCGCGCAGCCGCACGACTGCCTCCGCGTCGGGATCGATGGCCACGACGTGGCGCGCCGTCGTCGCGTACCCCACCAACTGTCCCCCGCCCGCTCCCGCGTGCACGACCGACTTGCCCCTGAAGTCGTAGACCGACGTCAGGTTGGCGATCACCTTCGCGATGTCTGTGGCCACGCCTCGGCCTCCCTTCACGTGCGGTCCCGAGTCGCTTGCGATGTGCCGGTGGCACTCGGATTGTTGCGCAGGCGCTCCCGCGTCCGTTGTCTTGGACGCCTGCACACTCCTCACCGCGCGCTCCGGGCTTCCTCCGTCTCTCCTACATCTCTGCTATCGCCGGCGTGGCACCGCGCGGGTTCTCCGGCATCACCGTCGGCAGCACGTTCGACGTCGCGGTACCGCTCGCGACCGAGGCGCTCGTGCGGGGACGCGACAGCGGGCTCGATCGTCGGTCGATGTGGTGGCTGAACGTCATGGTCAGACTGCGGACCGGGCAGACGGCCCCGCAGGCCACGACAGCGATTCGCGCCGTCCAGCCGCAGATCCGGGACGCCACCGTGCCCGCGCCGGCGGCACTCAAGAACGGCTGTCTCAAGGGACCATTCGAATTCCGGGCGGCCGCCACCGGTCGGTCCGGCCTCCGGATGCGCTACTTGCGGCCAGTGGTGACGCTGATGGTCGCCGTCGGCCTCCTGCTGCTCATCGCGTGCGCGAACATCGCCAACCTCGGGCTCGCGCGGGCGACCGGCTGGCGTCACGAGTTGGCGGTGCGAGCGGCGCTCGGCGCCTCGAGGGTGTCGCTGGCGCTCGTGGTCTCGGCCGGGTTGTTCGCGCGCACCTTCGCGACGCTCTCCCACGTCGACCTCAGGCGGCTCGCATCCCCCCGGCGCTTGACGGCGTCGTGAGGACAGGTGGAGGCCACCGAGCCAGTGGCGTAATTTCAGCGAAAGCTGGCCGGAACTGAGGCTGAACGGCCCACTTCGCTGCCGGTTCTCCTTCGCTTCACCACGAGCGGAATGACCGGCCGGAGGGTATCGCGGTGGTAGATGTTGGCCGATACAATTCGTTAGAGTACGTTTTCCTGACGCCACGAGACGCTATCGAGGGGCGCGCAACGACAGGTTGTGAGCCATCGACACGACATGAGCAGCATGGCCGCTCTCCCCAGCGCGCTTCCCGTCGTCAACAGCGCCAAGCTGTCCACCCTTGACGACGAGGCGGAGCGCCTGCGCCACCTGATCGAGAAGCAGCCTTGCTGCCTCTTGCGCGTCGGCCTGGACGGACTGCTGCTGGCCGCCAACGACGCGGCGCTGCAGCAGCTTGGAGCGCGAGACCTCGGACAGGCGCTGGACCGCCCGTTCACCGGCTGGCTCATCCCAGGACACCCCGAACGGTGGCACGAGTTCGCCGCCAGAGTGCGAGACCACGGGTCTGGTTCCGCGGAGTGCGAGCTGGTGGATCTGGAAGGCGCGCAACACGCGGTGCTCCTGCAGGGCGTGTTGCTTGCCGATCACCCGGACGGGATCGCGTCGGTGATCCTCGTAGTGCGGAACATCTCGGGAACCCGTCGGATCGAAGAGGTCCTTCAGGAACATACCAGTACGCGGCAGGCGCTCGCCGACGCGCAACAGCGGCTCGACCGCGAGCTCGCTGAACAGCAAGGCCTGCTGAAGGCGATCGACGAGCGCGACGCCAGCAACCAGCGGCTGCTGGCCGAGCGCGCGAAGATCCAGGCGCTCGCGGAGGAATACCACCTCGCGCTGTTGCTCAAGGAGCGCGACGGGCAGCGGCGACTGGACCGGCTGCAGGCCGAGCTCGACGAAGCGCTGGCCGAGCGGCAGCGTCTGGAAGCCTCACTGGCGAAGCGGGAGTCCACTCAGCAGCAGCTGCTGGCCGCACAGGCCGTCGAGGGCGCGCAGGTGGAACGCCTGCAGCGCGAACGCGACGAGGCCCGCGCCGAGCGCCTGCGTCTCGAAGCCTCACTCTCAGAGCGCGAGTCGACCCGGCAACTGCTGCTGGCCGCACAGGCCGTCCAGCGCGAGCGGCTGGATCACCTGCAGCGCGAACTCGACGAGGCGCGCGCCGAACGGCTGCCTCTCGAAGCCTCGCTGGCAGAGCACGAGTCGACTCGACAACTGCTGGCCGCGCACGCCGCCGAGCGCGAACGGTTCCACAAGGCGCTCGCAGAAGACCACGAGCGCGTGGTCGCCGCGGAGAGGGAGGGGCGGCAACAGATGAACGCCCTGCAGTCGAAGCTCGACGGGGCGGTCGCCGAGCACCTCCGCCTCGAGGACCTGCTGGAAGAGCAGGAGAGCTACCGCAAGGCGCTGGGAGCCAGGCACACCGCGGAGCGAGCGGAGGCTGAACGAGCCCTTGCGGCGGCGAGGATGGAGAGAGAGCAGGCGCTGAAGGCGCTGGCCGATCAGCGGGTAGAACTACAGAGCCTGGACGAGAACACCCGAAGTCTCGAGCCACTGGCCTCCGCCGGGCGCCTGGCCCTGGAGGTCGGGCACGAGCTTCGGTGCAGGGTCGCGGCAGTCAACGCCAGTGCGAGATCCTTGCTCCTTCGCTGCGAGGAGACGTCGGCCGATCGCCAGCAGATTGAGGCCCTCCTGGCCGAGGCGAACCGGGCAGCGTCATTGGTGCGCCAGTTCGTGCAGGGAGGCACCGATCCCGTCGAGAACCCAATCCCGCAGGACGTCGCGTCTGGCGCGGTCGATCAACCCTGCGGTTCCGGGAGGACGTCATGACCCCGTCGCCGCCCGGGGTGCCCAGCCCGGCTGGCCCGGGCTTGCGCCGAACCACGGATGCGCTCGCGCCCAAAGCCACCGAAGAGAATCGCACCGCGAGACGACTGCCGGCGTCCCGCGTGCCCTCCATCACGGGTGTACGCCTCTCGCCCCACGGCGCCGAAACGACCCTCATCAACATCTCGGCCCACGGCCTGCTGGTCGAGAGTGATCGTCGCCTCAAGCCGCAGTCCGACGTGAAGGTGCTCTTCGACGGCACCTTCGAACCCTCGTCCGTTCCGAGCCGGGTCGTCCGCTGCGCCGTGGCGGGCATCGGCCAGGACGGCACACTGAGATACAATGTCGGCATCGCGTTCACGGGCCCGATCGAACTCGATGAAGCGTCGGCGCCTGTGGCCCGACGTCCGGAGGCGCCACGCCCGGGGCCAGCCCCCGCGCCGCCTTCGACCGTCCTTCGCAATCGGTGGTAGCACTGAACGCCCCGACGCCGGTCGCGGCCAAGATCGAGCGGGGCCTCGCTCGCCTCCCACGCTCGGCCCGCAAGACGCGCGTGCGCCGCCGGTTCGACCCGTTCCTCGAAAAACCGGCGTGTGCCCCATGGACCGATGAGGTGAGCCGGGCGTTCGGCGCGATCAAAGGAGGATCTGGAACGGCGGGGCGTCGGCCTCGAGGACTTCGATGTCGCCGTCGCGGCGCATGCCGCGGCGCTCGAGGCGACGCTGGTCACCGCGAACGTCGAGCACATGGCGCGCGTCAGAAACCTGTCGGTCGACAACTGGCGGGGATGACTGGCAGTCTACTGCCGGGCCAGGTCCCGTGCTTCTTTCAGGAGTTGGTCCAGGTCACCACGGCTGTAGTAGCGCCCGCGCAGAAACACCCCCTCGTTCTGCTGTGCGTTCCGAATGTTCTCCAGCGGATTGGCCCTGACCAGCATCAGGGACGCGACGTTGCCCTCGGCGACCGTGCCGAGGCGTTGATCCCGGCCCATGAAGCGCGCCGGCACGATCGCCGCGCTGCGCAGCACGTCTGCCGGCGGGATGCCGGCCTCTTGCCACACAGCCATCTCCTCGTGGACGGAATATCCCGGGACAATGCCCGGCATGACGAGGTCGGTGCCAACCATCAGTGGCACGCCAGCCCTGTGCAGCTCCCCGACGAATGTCGCCATGGGAGCCCACACCCTCTCCATCATCACCCGTTGAGATGGATTTGCTCGGTCGTCTCGGAATACGGGCTGATGACGACCGAGGCCTGGCCGACACCGCCCGTCACGGTAGCCTCCGGGTGAAGGACCGACGACATCGCCTCGGGGTCCATGGTGTCGAAGCCCTTGAAGTACCGCTCCAGGGTCTCGACGATGGCGGTCTTCTCGGGCGAGGCCAGCGACCGGACGCCAGGGGCGAGCGCGAGCGTGGGCGAGTCCTGCGCGAACAGCAGGGCCGGGCAGAGGAGCGCGATCGCGACGACGAGGAAGCGTTTCAGCAGCATGACGTGAACCTCACTGACCCAAGATACGAGGTCAGCGAGCGGCCGATCGCACGGATGTGGCCAGCGGCACGCCGCGTGATGCGAACGGTCGGCGATCGGTTGCAGCGGGTGGCGTTCGGTGTGCGAATAGGGGTCTCATGGAGGCTGCACTCCCCATGGCCGAACGTGCCGGCGATCGAACTCACTGGGTCATGTGGCTGTCGGGGCTCGCGTCGTTCTACTCGGGCGTGGCGGTCGTGCTCGGCACGCAGGACTACCTACTCCGCTTCCGGTCCGGCCCGTGGGAACTGTGGCTCTCGTCGGTGGGCAATCGCATCTCGCAGTGGATCGTCTGGACGGGCTGGACGCCGCTGGTGGTCTGGCTGGGCGGGCGGGTTCGGCTGGACCAGGAACCGCGGTTCCGCAACCGCGCGATCCACGCGGCCGCCATCATCGTCACGGTCCCCCTCATCTTCGCCTCCGATGTGTTCCTGCTCGAGGTGCTGACCCTCCCGGGGTCCGGACGGTCGCTTGGCGACAAGTTCCTCGAGAACTTTCGCGCGCCGCTTCCGCTGCTGCTCGGCTGACTGCTGATGGCGACGCTGACGTGGCTGATGGTGCTGGCCGTCTCGTACGCGTGGCGCTACCGGAAGGAAAGCCAGGAACGGCAGGTGGAAGCAAGCCGGCTCCAGGCGGAGCTGGCCCGGTCCCAGTTCCAGTCGCTCAAGAGCCAGCTGCACCCGCACTTCCTGTTCAACTCGCTGAACGCCGTGGCGACCCTGGTGACGAAGGACCCGCCCGCGGCCACACGCGTGGTGCGCCTGCTGTCGGGGCTCCTCCGGCGCGCGATGACGGAAGCGGACGCGCAGGAAGTGCCGCTGGCGCAGGAAATCGCGTTCGCGCGGTCGTACCTCGAGATCGAGCAGATCCGCTTTCCCAATCGCCTGGCCGTGGACGTGTCGGTCGATCCGGAGGTGGAGCGCGTGCTGGTGCCGCACCTCGTGCTCCAGCCGCTGGTGGAGAACGCCGTGCGCCACGGGATCGGGCCGAAGGCCGAGCCCGGCACGGTCCGCATCGAGGCAGGCCTGACGGCCGAGGGCGTGCGGCTGGCCGTCGTCGACGACGGCGTGGGCCGGTCGCGCGCGCCCCGTGGCGACGGCTCGGGCGTCGGTCTGGCCAATGTCAGGGCGAGGCTGGCGCGGCTCTACGGCGACACGGCCCGGCTGGAGTGTGGTGAGCGGGCCGAGGGCGGGTTCACCGCCAGCGTCGTGCTGCCCGTGCGGCGCGCGCGCGCTGAACACGCCCCCGTGGACGCGCGAGGCGAGCGACCATGATCCGCACGCTGCTCGTGGACGACGAACCGCTGGCGATCGAAGCCTTGCGCGCCCTGCTCGCCGAGGAGCCGGACGTCGAGATCGCCGGGACGTGCTTCAACGGGCGCGAGGCCGTCGAGGCCATCAGGACGCTGCGGCCGGATTTCGTGCTGCTCGACGTGCAGATGCCGGTGTTCGACGGCTTCGAGGTCATCGAGGAACTCGAGCCGGGCGAAATTCCCGTCGTCGTGTTCGTGACGGCCTTCGACCAGTACGCGCTGCGGGCCTTTGGCGTCCACGCCCTCGACTACCTGCTCAAGCCGGTGGAGCCGGAGCGGTTCCGCGACGCCCTTCGCCACGCGCGGGAGATCCTCGCCGGCCGGCGCGAGCGGGAGACCAACCGGCGGCTGCTGGCGCTACTCGAGGAGATGGAAGCGCGGCGCCGGACGCTCGATCGGTTCGTCGTCCGCGATCGGGACAGCGTCCGCTTCATCAAGGCGCAGGACGTCGAGGCGATCGAGGCCGCCGGCGTCTACGTCGTCCTCCATCGGGGATGCGACGTGTTCATCCTGCGGGATGCCCTGTCAACGCTCGAGACGCGGCTGAGCGGCGAGCACTTCCTCCGCACCCACCGCTCGTGGATCGTCAACGTCGATCGGATCGCCGAGATCCGGGGCGGCGCGGGCCGCCCGACCGAGATCCTGCTCACCACCGGCCTCACCGTGCCAGTGAGCCGCCGCCACCGCGCAGGCGTCGTCGCGCGGGTCGGGCGCCAGTAGCGGTGCGGCGGGAATATTCAGGGGCCCTCAAGGGTTGACACAGGTAGCCGGCGGCTCTCATGCGGCCGGCGCCGTGCCAATCAACCGCCTCTCGTCAAAGGGCCTCGACATGATCAGGGTAGGCATCATCGTTGGAAGCACCCGGCCAGGCCGGAATGCGGCGGCCGTGGCTCGGTGGGTCTACGACATCGCGAGCCGGAGGACGGACGCCGAGTACGAGCTGGTCGACATCCTGGACTTCAACCTGCCGTTGCTCGACGAACCGATGCCTCCCATGCGCGGGCAGTACCAGAAGCAGCACACGCGGGACTGGGCAGCGAAGATCGCGTCGTTCGACGGTTTCGTCTTCGTCACGCCGGAGTACAACCATGGCCCGTCCGGTGCCCTGAAGAACGCGATTGATTTCCTCTTCCACGAGTGGACCAACAAGTCGGCCGGGTTCGTCGGCTACGGGAGCGCCGGCGGAACGCGTGCCGTGGAACAGCTGCGCCTGGTCATGGGAGAGTTGCAGGTGGCCGACGTGCGTGCGCAGGTTGCGCTCTCGCTCCGCGCCGATTTCGAGAACTTCACGGTCTTCAAGCCCGCCGCCCACCAGGAGAAGGCGATGCTGACCATGCTCGACCAGGTCGTCGCCTGGGCGGGAGCGCTGAAGCCGCTCCGTCAGAAATAGCGCCCCCGGGCGTCGCGGTGCGTCGTTCGATCGACATGCCGTCGCCCGTCAGCTTGCCGCGCCCGGGGAGGGTCACCGACGTGTTGTTCCAGGTCCCGGAGAGCGGCAGCGCGCCCGAGACGGCCGCGCTGACCTCGACGCCCGGCACGCGGCTGACCGCCTCCAGCATCAGGCGCGTGTAGGCCTGGCTTTGCTGGAAGGCCTCCTCGAGCTTGTCCGGCTGCCACCTGACGCCCACGTTGACAGTCAGGACACGCCGGTAGTCGAAGCCCGGATCGACGTGCATCAGCTTCGCAAAGCTGCCGATGAAGAGGCCGGCACAAACCACGAGCACGACCGCCAGCGCCACCTCCGCGACGACCGGTGCGCTCCGCAGGCGGTGGCTGCCGGCGCTTGCGGCAGCCGTGCGCCCGCTGCCCTTCAGCGCCGCGGACAGGTTCGGCCGCGACGACTGGATCGCCGGCACCAGGCCGAAGCCGATGCCCGTGGCGAGCGCGGCCGTCACCGCGGCGGCCGGGACGCGCAGGTCGGTGGCGATGCTGGCGACCCGCGGGAGACCGGACGGCAGCCACGGGATGATGGCCCGCACCCCGGCCCAGGCCAGCAGCAGGCCGAGCGCCACCCCTCAGAGCGACAGCAGGAGGGATTCGACCAGCAGCGCGCGCACGATGGCGACACGTGAGGCCCCGAGCGCGGAGCGGATGGCGATCTCCTGGTTGCGCACCGTCGCGCGGGCCAACTGCAAGTTGGCCACGTTCGCGCACGCGATGAGCAGCACAACCGCGACGGCACCCGGCACCATCACCATCCAGGACCGGACCTGGCGGACCAGGCGCTCGTGGAGCGTCACGATCTGGACGCGAAGTCCCGGCGCCCATGTCGGGTACTGGGCATCGAGGCCGGCGGCCACCCGGTTCATCTGGTCCGATGCCCGCGGGAGCGAGACGCCGGGCTTCAGCCGGCCGATGACGGTGTTGCCGTAGTTGTGGCTCTCGCCGCACACGCGGTCCTGGTCGCGCAACGCGGCCGGCACGTAGAGTTCGGTTGGCCTGGCACTCGCCACCGGGTAGGCGAACCCGCGCGGCATCACGCCCACGACCTCCCACGACTCGTCGTCCAGGGCGACGGTCTTGCCGATGGCGTTCCGGTTGCCGTTGAAGTGTCGCTGCCAGAACCCGTGGCTCAGGATCGCGACGCGGTGACGCCCGTACGTCTCCTCGGACGCGGTGAACGTGCGACCCAGCATCGGGGCGGCGCGCAGGACCGCGAAGAACTCGGCGGTGACGCGTGTGGCGCGAACCGTTTCAAGGTGGCCATCGGCATCCCGCAGGCCGAACGAGGTGGCCCTGACGGCGGCGAGCCCCTCGAAGGCCTGCTGCGGCGCCCGCCAGTCGAGGAAGGTCTGAGACGTGGTCGAACCGCCGGTCAACTCGCCCCCGTGCGTGCTCCCCTCGAGGACGGCCACGAGCCGGTCGTGCTGGTCGAACGGGAGCCCGCGCAGGACCACCGCATCAACGACGGAGAAGATGGCGGTTGCCGCGCCGATGCCGAGCGCCAGGACGGTCAGCGCGACCGCCGTGTAGGTGGGCGACTTGCGGAGCGTGCGCGCGGCGTAGACCGCGTCCTGCCAGAGCGCGGCGAACGGGTTCGCCATCCCTGGCGCGGGAGGCGGCGGCGCCATCGGACGCGCGCGGTCGGCCCGCCGGATCTCGGCCGCCACCCGTTCCCACGCCGGAAGAGCCTCGACCACCCGCCGGCGCGCGAGGTCCGGTGCGAGGCCCCCGGCCAGGAGTTCCGCCTCGCGCTGCGCCGGGTGCTGCGCGAGTTCCTCGACGATATCTGCCTCGCGCGCGGGGTTGTCTGCCGCGTCCCGCAAGTGGTTCCGCACGAAGGCCGTCCAGTCAGTCATCACCATAGCTCCTCAACACGCCCCCGCTCCCCGCCACACGTCACTTGTTGATGTTCAAGTTGACGGGCGGCCTACCGTCTCCCATCTACCGTCTACCTCACCGTCCAATCAGGGTTTGACCGGCTTGACACCGGCGACGCGCACCAGGGCCAGCAGGAACGCGCCCCAGACGCCGCGCTGCTCGGCGAGCATCCGCCGCCCGGCGGGCGTGATCCGGTAGAAGCGACGGCGCCGCTGGCCGGGCTGCTCCAGCCAGCGCCCGACGATGAGCCCCCGCTTCTCGAGTCGGTAGAGCGTGGGATAGAGCGACGCGATGTGGAACGACAGGGCGCCGCGCGAGCGCTGGTGGATGAGTCTGCCCAGCTCGTAGCCGTGGCGTGGCCGCTCCTCGACGAGCGCGAGGATGAGCAGTTCGGCGCTCCCCTTCTTGGCTTCGCGGTTCATCGTGACCCCCATGTGTGGGAGTGATACATATGCGAGTACATGTGCCCGCCGAGGCGCTCGTGTTGCAGCAGGGGCGGGCTTTCTCGTCGCGCATGCCCCTTCGACGCGAACGGCCGCTCGCAGGATTGCCGGACCTCACGGTGTAGGAGAAATCGAGGGCCGATCGAGGGGAACCGAGACGCCGCAGCCTGCGCTGACGGTCTGGCGTCGTGCCGGGCGGCCCCGACGCCTCGGGCTATCGCGCGCGAGTGGCCAATTGGTCGCAGAAATCGAGCAGATCGGCCAGACCCTCCGAGGCGAGCGCGTGGATTCGTCGCCAGTCGAGTACGCCGTACTGGTGGGCCACCAGGTTGCGCAGACCGGACGCGGCGGCCAGACGGGTCGCGAGCTCGCTCGATACGACTTCTTGCTCGCCGAGGCGGCGGAAGAGCTCCGCGTAGCTCGACGGCACCGTGGCACCCTCGTCGGCGAGCCAATGAGCCGCGAGCGATACGCATTCCTGGAGTGCGACGAAGAGATTGAGGATGACGACCTCGCGGATCGTCCGGTCGGAAACGAAGGCCTCCGCGTCCGCAGGAAGCACGGCGCGGATGCGGGCAACCGCATCTCGCACAGCCGCGATCTTCGTCGCAAGGAGTGGCTTATCGACCATGGGTGGCGGCCAGCACGCCTTTGGTGCACAAGTCCTCGATCGGACAGAAATCGAGGTACTCGAGGATGGCGCGCGCGCGGCGCGCCTTGAGCGCCACCTCGTCGAGCGAGGTGATCACGAGACCGTCTCGGAAGATACGGTACGCGAGCCCGGGCGGCGCCTCATCCAGAAGCACGAGATCGACCTGCCTCCCCGCCGCCTCTTCCAGCTTGGAAGCGAGATCGCCCAGGTCCGTCACTCCCAGCCGAGCGGAGCTGCGCACGCCGATGGCGACATCGACGTCGCTGTGCGGGTGCGCGGCTCCTGTCGCCACAGAGCCAAAGACCAGTGCATAGGCGATGCGCGCGTCGGCTCGAAGAACGGCTGCAAGGTCGTCGAGCATGCTCACATTCTACCCGTGAAGCGTCGGCGGGAAGCCCTCAAAGGCGGCCGGGCAGGCCGCCCTGTCATCCGCTCCCCACGCCGGACCGGACGCGCTGGTCTGTCGGCTGCACCCGGAACAGAGAGCTCCTTGGAGGGCTAGGTCACCGGCGCCTGCCCGCGTTCTGGTGGCGCAGGGCCTCCCCAATCACGTTCGCCATCCCGACGATGCCCGCGCCGATCGCGCGTTCGTCCACATGGAAGGCCGGGCTGCGCGGCAACGCGCGGCTTGCCCCGCCCAGCCAGAACAGCACGCCCGGCGCTCGCTGGAGAGACGATCCGGCGGCCGACCGCCTCGGTGCCTGCCGGGACCGCCTGCGCGGAGGAGCGTCGGCGCGTGGTCCTCAGGGGCGACTCACCAATCCCGCCGGGGCACCAGTCGGGGCCGCCCACCTTCGGCGGCGTCCCGCCGCAGCGTGCGGAAGCAGAAGCGAAGGTCCCGCAGGCTCAGGACTCCTGATCCCAGCGGGGAAAATCGACTCAACCGCGATTGAGGCATGATACCGTTTCAGGGCGGCGGGGAGGCCATTCCCTGCGGAGGCCCTGCATGCCACAAGCGTTGCTCCCGATCGTCCCGTCTGACGCGACCGCCATCAACGAGGCCATGTCCTTCTGCCAGCGGGACGGCAGCGTCTACTATTTTCACGGATGTGTGCCGGTCTACACACACCCGATCGGCGATCTGCAGGCGTTTCGGT
>Ga0315273_10010804_pt1 | contig 11658 bp, 17 predicted proteins | sample YL17G02_0_MG_FD_205753 | JGI IMG/M metagenome (GOLD analysis project Ga0315273, IMG submission 205753) | Sediment microbial communities from Yellowstone Lake, YNP, Wyoming, USA - YL17G02_0 | ecosystem: Environmental > Aquatic > Freshwater > Lake > Sediment | place: USA: Wyoming | collected... | reverse complement strand
TTGGTGTTCATGACAATCGGGCCGTACCAGGCCACCGGCTCCTCGAGCGGCCGGCCGGACACCAGGAGGAACCGGATGCCCCGCTCCCCGGCCTGGACCGTGATCTCGTCGCCGCGGTCGAAGAGCACCAGGGAGCGGTTGCCCGTGGTCTCACGAACGATCGTGTCGCTGGCGTCGGTCGCCTCGGTGAGGACGCCGCGGGGCACCGAGGCGTTACGGAAGTCGCCCTCTCCCTCGAAGACATAGGCGAACGCGTTCCGAGTCGCCTCCACCGGCAGCGTCTTCCGCCGGCCCGGCGGCACCCAGACGTCGAGATACCGTGGATCGGCCGCGACGCCATCCACCGGACCGGTCTGGCCCCAGAAGCTGCCGCAGATGACGCGGACCTTCGTGCCGTCGTCGTCGGTGATCTCCGGGATGTCCCTCGACACCACGTCCTGGTACCTCGGCGCCGTCATCTTCATCTGTGAGGGCAGGTTGGCCCAGAGTTGGAAGCCGTGCATGCGGCCCTGCGCGTCGCCCTGCGGCATTTCCTGGTGCATGATGCCCCGCCCCGCCGTCATCCACTGGACGTCTCCGGCGCCGAGCGCGCCCTGGTTGCCCAGGCTGTCGCCATGGCTCACCGTGCCGGCGAGGACATACGTGATGGTCTCGATGCCCCGATGGGGATGCCAGGGAAAGCCCGCGAGGTAGTCGGCGGGGCGCTCGTTGCGGAAGTCGTCGAACAGGAGGAAGGGGTCGAAGTCGCCGGACTTCCCGAACCCGAAGGCGCGGTGCAGCTTGACGCCTGCCCCTTCCATGGTGGGCTGGGCCTGGATGATCTCTTTGACTGGCCTGATGGACACTGCCGTTGCTCCTTGAGAGTGTGCCTGACTGCCAAACTCCATACAATCCGGGCAACGGTCCAGTTCCCCCCGGCCCCTAGCGAAACCGGCTCCCGCCCCCCAAACTAAACACCGTGCATCCCCGATGCCCTGTCGAAGGGCGGGTTCGGTTTGTGCCCCATCTCCGGAGGACCTCATGACCACACTTGCCGCACTCTGGCTTCCCATCCTGCTCTCGGCCGTCTTCGTGTTCGTCGCCAGCTCGATGATTCACATGTTCACGCCCTGGCACAAGGGTGAGTACCCCGCCGTGCCCAACGAAGACGCAGTGATGAAGGCGCTCCGGCCTTTCGCGATCCCGCCAGGCGATTACATGATGCCGAGGGCCACGAGCGGCAAGGATATGAAGTCTCCCGAGTTTCTCGAGAAGCTGAAGCAGGGCCCGGTCATGATTCTGACGGTGAAGTCGAACGGTCCGTGGCCGATGGGCCAAGCCCTCCTGAACTGGTTTCTCAATGCCATTGTGGTCGGCATCTTTGCCGGCTATGTGGCCAGTCGCGCGCTTGACGTGGGTGCGTCGTACCTCGAGGTGTTCCGCTTTGTGGGCGCCATGGCCTTTGCGTGCTATGCGGTCGCGCTCTGGCAAATGCGCATCTGGTACCACCGCGCGCTGCGCACTACGATCACCTCAACCGTAGACGGACTCATCTACGCTTGCTTGACGGCCGGTGTGTTCGGCTGGCTCTGGCCGCGGTAGGCCCCCGGTGGAGGCGGGAAAAGAGGAGTAGATCCCATGGCCACTGCCCAGGGCCTCAACTTCATCTACACCACCATTGACCGCCTCTTTCGCCTCAGCATCGGGGAAATGGCGGACTTCAGCGGTGCCATGTACGACGGGAGTTTTGCGCTATCGCTCGAGGAGGCGCAGCGCCGCAAATATGCATTCATCGCCCGGGAGCTCCGAATCGGAGCCGGGACAGGGTGCTCGACCTGGGCTGCGGGTGGGGGCCGTTCCTGGCGTTCGTGCGCGTGGTGGGTGCTTCCGGGGCAGGGGTGACCTTGTCCCAGGGACAGGCGGCGGCCTGCCGGCGGAACGGGCTTGATATGCGGGTGATGGACTGCCGCGCCGTGACGCGGCTTCGACGCCGTCGTGAGCCTGGGGGCCTTCGAGCACTTCTGTTCGCGGGAGGAGTTTGCGGCGGGCCGGCAGGAGGCCATCTGAGCGGAGCTGTTCCGCTCGGTACGTGCCCTGCTGCCGCGCTACCTGACCAGCCGCGACTTCAGGAACGCATTCGCCTCCGGCATCAGCGCCAATACCATCTGCTTCGAACGGGAGCTGCTCGATCACTACCGGAACGTGTTCGAGGCCATCTGAATGGAGCTACCCCAGGCCTCGGTGGCGCTTTTGCTGCTCCCCGTCGTGAATCTCGCGCAGGCCATGCCGTCTACCGCGACACGCTCGGGCTGCCGTTCCTCTGCACCGCCCCGCCGCAGATGGCATTCTTCCTGTGCGGTGGGGTGCTGTGGCTCTCCGAGTTCGAGGACCCGGACGGCAATCAACTGGCGCTGATGTCCGAATCGCCCGCGATGGCAGCCCTCGGAAAGGCCCTCTGATGTTTACCGATTTCTACCTGCCTGAATTCGACCACGAAATGCAGACCACCCGCGCGTTGCTGGCCCGCGTCCCGGAGGCGAAGGCCGACTGGCGCCCCCATCCGAAATCCACGCCACTCGGCACGCTGGCCCAGCACATCACCAACCTGGTCGGGTTCGGCGAACAGATTGTGCAGGCGCGGGAACGAGACGTCAACCCGCCCGGCGGGCCGCGGTACACCCCGGTGCCCTTCACGACCACCGCCGCCATGCTCGGCGCCTTCGACGCCAACGTGAAGTCCGCCCGCGCCGCCATTGCCGGTGCCACCGACGAGGAGCTCATGCTCCCGTGGGCCCTGAAGAACGGCGCCACGGTGTTCTTCTCGATGCCACGCGCCGCCGTCCTGCGGTCGTACCTGTTGAGCCACCTCATTCATCACCGCGGCCAGCTGAGCGTGTATCTCCGGCTGCTCGACGTGCCGTTGCCCTCCATTTACGGGCCGACGGCGGACGAGGCGAGGTGACATGAAGCGCCTTCTCGTGCTGCTGGTCCTGGGGGCGGCCGTTCCCGCTGGGGCCCAAAACCTCGACCCCCGCTCGTTCGTGAACACGCCGGTCGGCATCAACTTCGTCACGGCAGCCTACGGCTATTCGAATGGCAACGTCCTCTTCGACGCCGCCGTCGCGCTCGAGAACGCCGACCTGACCATCCAAGGGCCGACCGGCGGATACGCCAGGGCCCTCGATCTCTGGGGACTTTCCGGCAAGGTCGACGCCGCCGCCGGCTGGGCCTGCGCCGACGGGACGGCGCGGTTCAACGGCGCGGACACGTCCCGCCACGTGTGCGGCCTGACCGACCCCACGGCGCATGTCTCGGTGAACTTCATCGGCGCCCCCGCGCTGACCATGCGGGAGTACCCTAAATACAAGCAGAACATCCTCGTGGGGGCAGGTTTTCGGGTGACGGCGCCGCTGGGGCAGTACGATCCGTCGCGGCTCATCAACATCGGCACCCACCGCTGGTCCTTCAAGCCGGAGCTGGGCGTGTCAAAGCAGGCCGGCCGGCTGACGCTGGAGTTCCTGGGCACCGTCACCTTCTTCACCACCAACACCGATTTCTTCGGCGGAAACGAGCAGTCGCAGGCCCCGCTGTTTTCCGGTCAGTTCAACGCGATCTATACATTTCGCTCGGGAATCTGGGGCGGGGTCGGCGGCCTGTTCTATGGCGGGGGTGCGACCAGCACCAATGGTGGTCCGGCCACGACTCCGCAGGAGAACACCCGCGGCGGGGGCGTGCTCGTGTTCCCGATTGGCAAGCAGAATTCCATCAAGACCGTCTACTCCGCCGGCGTGTCGACACGCACCGGCACCGATTTCGATACCTTCGTGGTGAGCTGGATCCATCTGTGGGGCGGGAAGCGCTGAGGACGGTGCCGGGAGCGGACCGCAGGGTCCGCTTCCGGCCGGCGAAGCGGTGGCGTCAGTTGCCGCCCTTCTGGCTCGACGGCGGCGTGATGCCGTTGAGCCGCATGTACACCACGAGGTTGCCGTAGTGTTCGCCGTCGTGGGTCGCGTTGAAGATCAGCGCCCCCAAACGGGTCAACGTCATGGAGCCAAACAACTTCGTCTGGAGCATGGCGTCCGCGTCAGACATCTTGTACGCCCGGTCACAATACACCGTCGAGGCCTTGATGGCCGCCACCAGCGTGGCCTTGTCCGTGACCTTTTCGTAGTCCGGATTGGCGGGCGCTTTTTCGGCCAGCGCGGCGGCGCAGAACATGAACTGGGCGTTTGCCACGTGGCCGATAAGTTCGCTGAGGCTCCGCACCGCCGGGGTCGGCTTGAAGGAGTACAGGCTCTCCGGCACCTGCTCGGCGGTCTTGACCAGCCAGCCGCTGAGTTCGGCGTACCGAGGTGTCACGGAGCCGACGACCGGCCCGCCCTGCTGGGCGAGGACCGGTGACGCCGCGGCGAGAAGCAGGGCGGGAATCAGGGCGTGCTTCATGAACGACCTCCGAGGGGGTATCATCGAGGGGAGGCCGGATCGGGCTGATCCGGCACAATGGGCAACATGGTGAATTACACGACGGTCCGGCGGTACGCAAGTCGGCCCGCCCAGACCTCCAACCCTGCAGGCCGCTGATCTCGAATGGCGACGATTCCCCCACCGCTGAACCACCTGACCCCCGATCTGCTTGCGCGCCCGGCGCGGTACGCCGCGCGCGTCGTTGCCCGGGAGCGCCTCCGCCGAGTGCTCGAGGCGGTTCCCTCCCCTGAGGAGCCGCTCGGGGAGGACGCCCTGCATGATTTCCGCGTCGCGCTCCGGCGGCTCCGCACCTGGCTCCGCGCCTTCGACCGCGAACTCGATGACACCGTCGGCCGGGGGGCTCCACGACGCCTCCGCCGCCTCTCCCGGCGCACCGGCCGGGCACGGGACCTGGAAGTCCAGGTCCTCTGGCTGGCCCATCCTACGGTCCGACTCGGGCCCCTGGCCGCCGGTGCCGCTACGGCGCTGTCGGAGCGGCTCCAAGCGGAACAGGCCGCTGCCCTCGCCAGGGCGCTCGAACTGATCGCCGACGACCTTCCGCGTGCCGGACGCAAGCTCGACAGGCAACTGCGGCGGTATGAGGTACGAATTCAGCGGGAGGCCGCCCGCGACGATCCTGCCATGGGCGTCGCCATCGGCCGCCTTCTTCGGGAGGGGGCCGCACTCGTGCGTCAGACCCTGAGCCAGGTGGTGTCCCCCGACCAGCCCGAGGAGGCCCATCAGGCACGGCTCGCGGTCAAGCACCTCCGCTATCTCCTCGAGTCGCTCGGCACCGCACACCGCGGTGGCCCGCGCGCGGTGGGGCGTCTGGCCGCCCTGCAGGACGCCCTCGGTGTCCTGCACGACCGGCACCTGCTGCTCGACCGGGCAGCCCGTGAAGTCCTCGAGCACGGAGTGATGCCGGCGCGGTCACGACCTCCGGAGCCGATGACGCCGGAAGGATCGCCGCGTCCGCCCACCCGACGGGCGTATGCCGCGCTCCACTCAGCACTGGATCGGGCCACGGCGTCCGAGTTTCGCCGGGTCATTCGGCTGGCACGCGGCGGCGGCACAGCGGCCGCCCTCGGCACGGTGGACCGCCTGGCCGGACTGCGCGCCGGCACGCCCCTGCAGCCCAATCCACCGGGAGCGGCGGAGGCACGGCCCTTCGACGCGGGGCCGTTTCTCCTGGAGTCACGGCAGGCCGCGGCTGCCCCCCTCGCCTCTTCCGGTGCTCGGCCCTAGACTCAGGGCGTCACTTTCACAACCGCCCACGGATCTTTTCATGACATTCCTGCTCGATTTCGTCAAGATCTACGCGAAGGGGTTTTTCTATCTCTGGCCGATCGTCGTGGCCGTCCTGGGGACGATCGTCGCGCTCGGCCTTCGCATCGGCAAGCTGGAGGGCTGGACGCCCGCCGACGCCCTGTACTTCGCGTTCATTACCGCCACATCGGTGGGCTACGGCGATTTCCACCCCACGAAAGACCGGACGAAATGGATGTCCATTGCCATTGCCCTCACCGGCGTGCTGCTGACCGGGCTGATCGTCGCGATCGGGCTGGCAGCGGTGTCACACGCTTTCCGGGAAGCGCGCGGCGTGAGCGCCCCCATCTTGCCATGAGTCGCGGCGCGCGGACAGCGGCGACCAGGAAGGCCCTCCGCCTTGGCGTATGATGACCTGCTTGCCGAACGGGTGCGGCGCGCCCTGGCCGGCACACCGGGCCTCACCGAACGAAAAATGTTCGGTGGACTCTGCTTCATGGTGCATGGCCACATGTGCGCCGGCATGGTGGGGAGTACGTTGATGGTGCGGGTCGGGGCGGAGGCATATGCGGACGCTTTGTCCCAGCCGCATGTCCGGCCGATGGACTTTACCGGGCGACCCATGAGCGGCATGGTGTTCGTGGACCCTCCGGCGCTCGCCACCGACGGGATGCTCGCCGCGTGGGTCGCACGCGGCGCCCGCTTCACGAAGAGCCTTCCACCCAAACCCGCCGTCAAGAAGTAGGTAACCCGTCCTCCGCCGGCGCCTCGCCTGCCGCGCCTGGCGTCCAACCGCCGTTCAGGCGTCCATTCGACTATCTTCCACCGGTGCCACGCTCTTCGTGGCCGGTGGTGGCCCCGCACCTTCCCTGCCCCCGGTCCGTCCGCCCATCCCTACCGGGGGACTTCATGTCGCTTTACAAGCCCCAGCAGCTCCGCCTCACGGTCCGCAACCGGGACCTGCACTTCGTGTCCTATGAGGCGCACGCAGCCGACCCGCGGCACAACGCGGAGGCCCAGCCAGAGATGTGGTACCTGATGCAGGCCGGCCGCCGCTGGGCCGTGATGCCACGGGACCCGGGGCAGCCCGCCGAGGTCACCGATGAGGTGCTGCGCGCCTGGGCCGAAGAGAACGCCTTCGGCGTGGAGGTGCCCCCGCCGGTGCCGGCCGCGATCGTCCGTCCCCGTCGCCGTGGCCGCGCCAACTGGTGGGGCTCGGACGAGGGACGCCAGGCCAGCTGAACCTCTCGCGCCCACTCCGGCATCCGGGGTGGGCGCTGCCCGGGGGAGCCTTTCAGGACTCCCCCCCGAACGCCGCCCGCAGTATTCTCACAGACGCCACCGCACCCCGACATCATCTCCCCACCCGGAGTCCTCGGCCCATGACCCTCGATCGCCGCCAATTCACCGGGCTCGTCGCCGGCATGCTCGCGGGTTCGGCGCTCCGGCCGGACGGCCGGGCCCACGCGGAGAGCGCCGCACCTCCGGTCGACCCGTGCAACCTCCCCCCCCAAGTCCAGGCCCTCAAGCCGATGCGGGAAGGGATCGTCCCCATTTCCGCCGAGGAACGCGCGCGCCGCGTGGAGCGGGCCCGGGAGTTGATGACGCAGGGCGGAATCGGCGCGGTGATACTGGAGCCGGGGACGAGCCTGTCCTATTACACCGGCGTCCGCTGGGGGCTGTCGGAGCGGCCGTTCATCGCGGTGCTTCCGGCCCGGGGCGAGATAGCCTTCGTCTCTCCCGGCTTCGAAGAAGCGCGGGCCCGGGAGCTCACGCCGGCCGGTGCCGAGGTGCGGGTCTGGCAGGAGGATGAGAGCCCATACGCGGTCATCGCCGGTATCCTCCGCGACCGGGGCCTGGCGACGGGCACCGTTGGCGTGGAGGCGCAGACGCGTTTCTTCGTTTCGGACGGCGTTCGCCGCGAGGCGCCGGGGGCGACCTACGTCACCGCCGATCCCGTCACCGTCGGCTGCCGCTCGATCAAGTCGCCCGCCGAGCTGGCCCTGATGCAGCGCGCGAGTGACATCACGGTCGTCGCCTTCGGCGCCGCCTTTGCCACGATGCACGAGGGCATGACCCAGTACGAGCTCTCCGAAAACATGACCGCGGCGATGAGCCGGCTCGGCGGGCGGGAGCCGTGGGCCCTCGCCGGGCTGGGGCAGGCCTCCGCCTTTCCGCACGGGACGGCCAGTCCGCAACAGCTGAAGCAGGGCGACATCGTGCTGCTCGATGCCGGCTGCAGCGTCCAGGGCTATCAATCGGATCTCACGCGGACGACGGTGTTCGGGAAGCCGACCGCCCGACAGACCGAGGTGTGGAACCTCGAGCGCCGGGCGCAGGACGCAGCCCTCGCCGCCGCACAGCCGGGAGCGACCTGCGGCTCGGTGGATGCCGCCGCGCGGAAGGTGATTACCGACGCCGGGTTCGGCCCAGGCTACGCCGTGCCGGGCCTCCCACACCGCACCGGGCATGGCATCGGGATGGACGGGCACGAGGCACCGAACTTTGTGAAGGGAAGCACCGTCGTGATTCAGCCCGGCATGTGCTTCAGCGACGAACCGAACATCTCCATTTACGGCGAGTTCGGGATCCGGCTGGAGGACTGCATGTACATCACGGAGTCGGGGCCGAAGTTCTTTGCGCTCCAGTCCCCATCCATCGACCGCCCATTCCCCTGAGGCGTTCGGAGGTTGCATGGATCAACATTCGCTGGCCTTGCTGATTCCCATCACTGCCATGCTGATCCCCATCTCGGCGATCATGATGGGCGGATTCCTCAAGCTGGCGCGACTCCGACTCGAGGAGGCCAGGGTCCGCGCCGGCGCGCTGCCGGACGGCGCGCTCGCGGACCTGGATCACTTTCGTGGCGAAGTGGACCAAGTGCGTCATGAACTGGCCGAAGTACAGGAACGGCTCGATTTCACGGAGCGGCTCCTGGCCCAGCGGCGGGAGCAGGCGAAGCTGCCGGGAGGCAGCTGACCGGAACGTGACATCCTCAACCGGAGATCCACCCATGCGCACCGTCGGCGGCCAACCGTCGCTCCGTCCGTTCGTCCTCGCCTGCCTGGCGGTCGCGGCGTGCGCTGGCGGCGGCGGCGGGAGCATGCAGTCGGTCATCGAGCACCCGGCGCCGGTCACGGCGCCACCGCGCTTCGTCCCGCTCGTGGCGGCAAATCTGATTGCGCCCGCGGACACCATCGCCGGCGACGGCTGCCTGAGCCCGATGGCGGATCCAGTCACCGGTACCCAGATCATCCTGACGCGATCGGAGAGCGGGCTGGGTGACTACCTGGCGCCGAGCGGGTCGTATGGGTTGAAGGACGGTCAGCTGCTCCGACTGGACTGCAACACCGGACGGGTGCTCGGGATCGTCCGGCGATGAATTCGCAACTGAAGGAAATCGCCGACGAGTTGCGCGCGGCCACGGCGCAATTGCACCGGCTGCGCGAAACTGTTCCCGCCGACCGCTGGCCGGTGCGCAGTGACCCCGCCCGGTGGTCGGTCTCGGAATGTGTCGAACACCTCAACCTCACCTCCGCCGCCTTCGTTCCACTCCTGGAGGCCGGCATCGACGAAGCCGGCGGGTATCAACCGAGCCGAGAGCGATATCGCAGGGGTTTCCTGGGCTGGGCGCTCTGGAAGATGACCGGGCCGGACTCCCCAGGCCGGGTACAGACGACCCCCGCCTTCGTTCCGGCCAACGCTCCCGCCGCGGGGGCGGTGATCGCCGGCTTCGAACACTGGCAGGGGAAGCTGCTGAAGTTGCTCGCTGCATCCAGGGGCCTCCCGATCGACAAGGTGACCATGACCTCGCCGTTCAACGCCAGGGTGCACTACAACCTCTACGCCGGTCTTTCCACGCTACCGCGCCACCAGCACCGGCACCTGCAGCAGGCGGAGCGGGTCTGGGCACCGGCGGGCTAGGCCGGCGCCCGGCTATCGGGGCGAATCAATCGTCGTCGTCCTCTTTCTTGCCCTGCTCGTTCTTGGCTTCCCCACGCTCTCCACCGCCACCTGCGGTGAGCTGAGAAACGCCAGGCGAGGTGCCATCGCCGTAGACCAGGTCGCCCCCGGAGTGCCCAACCTGGTAGCCGGCCACGAGCAACCCGAGCGTGGCGACCGTCGCGGCGGCCCGTGCTCCCCGTCCCGCCGCCCCGCCGACGAGACCAGCGGCGCTGAGCGCGAACACGATGCCGGAGAAGATCAGGAAGCGCTCGCCGGCCTCTTCATGCGTCTCGAGGCGCTGCTCGCCGACGACGTCTTCGGCCTTTTCCTCCTGGTCCTGTCCGGTCTCGAGAGAAGCCCAGGCGCTCAGCGTGAGCGCACCGGCCACGGCCACAGGAACGGCCCAGGCACGGAGCGGGGCGGCACCGCGGCGGAGCGCCCAGAGCGCGCCGAGGGCCGCGAGTGGCAGGAACGTCATCAACACGATGGGAAAGTGCACGACAGCGGGATGCAGGGGATCGGGCAGCAAGGACAGCCTCCGGGAAATGGGTTGGTTGCCACACTACCGGAAGCAGGTTGGCGGCACCATCCGACAACTGACTCGCCTGCCCCACACCACAGCACCGGGGCCTTTGTCCGACGGATGACGGAGGTGTGGAATGGACGGTCGCGAGGAACGCTCGATCCAGCGCATGGTCACTATCCTGTTGGTGGTCATCGGGATAGCCGGGGCCATCGACCTCGCCCTCGACCGGCCCGCCCGCTGGGTCTCGTTCCACGTGCTGTACGAACTCGCCCTGGTGCTCGGGGCGCTCGGCACGGCGGTTTGGCTGGCCCGTGGGTGGCGGGGCGCGGCGGCGGCGAATCGGGAGCTTCGTCTCAGCCTGGCGGAGCGGAAGGCGGAGCGCGACGCATGGCGCAACAGTGCGGAGCAGGCGCTCGCCGGGCTGGGCACGGCCATTGACGCACAATTTGCCGCGTGGGGGCTCACTCCCGCAGAGCGGGAAGTGGCGCTGCTGGTGCTCAAGGGACACGGCCACAAGGAGATCGCCGCGCGCACTGGCCGGAGCGAGCGCACCGTCCGCCAGCACGCCGCCGCCGCGTATGAGAAGGCCGGGCTCGCCGGGCGCGCGGAGCTGGCCGCGTTCTTCCTGGAGGGCGTCATGCTTCCAGCCGCAGGTCCGGCGGCTCCGTCGTGATCCTGGCGGAGGGCACCACCGCGACCACCGACGCCGCCCTGGCCGTCATGTCGTGGGCAGGCCTCGCCTGGCTTCGTCGCCACACACCGCCTTCGCTCCTGCGGGCGAGCTGGCTGGTGGTGCTCGGGACGTTCGGGATCGCGGCGCTCCTCGGATCGATCGCGCACGGGTTCCCCTGGTCGGACGCTCGCCTCGACCTGTTCTGGCAACCGCTCTACCTGTCCCTGGGCGTGGCGGTGGCGTACTTCGTCATCGCCTCCATCTGTGCCGCCTGGGGAGACGCCGCCGCCCGCAAGGTGCGCCCCGCCCTCCTGGCCACGGCGGGGGTGTTCTACTTGCTCACGCGCATGTACGATGGAGAGTTCCTGATCTTCGTGATCTACCAAGGCGCCGGCCTGCTCTTTGCCTTGGGCGCGCATGCGTGGCTTGCACGAAACGGCCGCGCCGGGGCCGGGTGGATCGCGGCGGGACTGGCCGTGAGCCTGGCGGCGGGCGCGGTGCAGGCGGTCGATATCATTTCACTGCGAATCGTTTGGACGTTTGACCACAACGGCGTATACCATCTCATTCAGGGCGTCGGGCTCGGCCTGCTCCTGTTCGGGCTCAGGCCCATGCTCGGCGGAACCGATCCGGCCCGGCTTCCGTAGGGACGCGACCTCTCACCACTGGACTGGAGCAGTACCGTGAAACTGAACCCGCGCATCTGGGTCCCGATCGCGCAGTTCGCGACGGCCATCAACGTCGGCGCCGTCTATTTCGCCGCGCAAGCGGCCGAGCCCTGGCACGCGACCCTGCACGCCGGGCT
>Ga0315273_10010803_pt1 | contig 11658 bp, 12 predicted proteins | sample YL17G02_0_MG_FD_205753 | JGI IMG/M metagenome (GOLD analysis project Ga0315273, IMG submission 205753) | Sediment microbial communities from Yellowstone Lake, YNP, Wyoming, USA - YL17G02_0 | ecosystem: Environmental > Aquatic > Freshwater > Lake > Sediment | place: USA: Wyoming | collected... | reverse complement strand
GCCGTGCCGGCGTAGCGGCCCCCGGCCTGGATGCGCGCGAGGGCGAGCGGGTCCAGCTTCGCCTCGGCCGACACGCGCTCGAAGCTCGCGAGACGAGCCTGGTGTTCGGCGTCCGCGAGTTCGTCCTTCTGCTCGGCGCGCCGGCGGCCCTCGAGCCATTCATTCCGCGCGAGGGTCTGTTCGCCGCTCGAGAGGGGCGTGGTCGACCACGGCCTGATCGCGGACTTCGTCTCGAAGGGGGCGCTCGCGCTCGCGAGGTCTGGTTTCTTCCCGGCGCGAGAGGTGATGAAGTCGGCGCCCTTCGGGTCGCGGATGCCCGCCAGGGCCTCGCTCTCCGAGAGCCAGCCAGCGCCTCCCTCCACCGCCGCGGACCCGGTTGCAGGGTCGACGGCGGTGATGCCACCGCTCGCGCTGCGGACGAACCGGACGGGACCGGAACCTTGGGGCTCCCCGGTCCCCGGGAGAGCCATCGGAGGATGGAATGCGCCCGGCCGGCCGGCCGGTGCGGTGCCGGCGGCGGGCTGGGGGGCCTTTCCGGGGAGCTTGGTGGTGGGGCTGTAACCACCGCCGGGCAGAGCGGGGCCGAGCTCGAGACGGCCCGGCTCCGGGGCGCCCGGATCGTTTCGATCAACCCCAGCCGCCGTCCTGTCGACGACCATGACGCCGAGGTTCTTCTTCTCGGCCGCCTTGCCGGCGTCACGGGCCGCGGCCGCGGCGGCGACCCTGTCGGCGACGACCGAGCGGTCGGGGATCGTCCGCGGACTGGGTGGGATCGCCTGGTCGAGGGCCGCGTTCCAGTTGCCCGACACGAGGTTCTCGGCGATCCCGTAGTCGGCGGGGTCCTTCGGGTCGAGCATCGTTCCGGGGAGGGCGCGGCCCATCTCGCCGGCCAGCGTCTCGTAGGTCGAGGGCTCTCGGGGTGCGGCGGGGCGGAGCGAGGCCTCGTAGGCCTTCTTCCTCTCGGACCAGGGGATGTCCATCGGCTACCTCCGCGTTCCGTCCGACCAGCGCTTCTCGAGGATCTGAGCGAGGAGCTTCCGATCCTTCTTCTTCGGCTTCTTCGAGCCCACGTAGGTCGCCTTCGTCTCCTCGGACGGGAACGGCTCGTGGCGCAGGAACTCGTCGAGCGGGGCGAACGGCGTCTTGAAGTTCTTCCAGTTCGAGATCACGGCTTCAGCCTCGACGGCGAGAATCGGGCAAGTCCACCGGCGCGCCGGTCCGCATCGAGCCGGGGACGGCGTTGTACCCTTGGCCCGCAACACGCAACTGCTCGTCGTTCGTCGCGGCGCGGCGGGCGAAGTCGGCCCGCGCTCGATCGTCGGCCTCCTGCCTGATGAGACGCTCTCGCTCGGCACGGGCCGCCGCCTCCGAGCGCTGCGCCCGGTCATTCGCATCGGACTGCGTCGTCAGCGCCATGTCCTTCCCGCGCGTCCACTCGCGAAAGGCGATGGCGTCGCGCTCAGGCAGGGGCTCCATTCGGCGCACCTGGAGATCCATGACCTCGTTCCAGCGGCTCATCAGGGAGTCGAGGTAGGGGTTCATTCCGGAGATCGGCGGCGGCTGGGCAACGTCGGCGATGCCTCCGGGCGGGGGGATTCTGCTGGGTGGGAACTGAATGGGCACTCGCGCCTCCCTCTAACCGTAGGACGTGTTCGACGTCATCGACTGCGAGAACATGCCGCCCATGAGGCGGCTGTAGAAGTCGAGGAGCGCGTTGTTCGCCGAGACGGCCGCTCCGGTGTCGATGCCGTACTTCTGGACGTCGATCCCGTACCGATCGAGCTTCTGCGCTCCGGTGCCCATCTGCGCCTGCAGGTCGATTCCCATTCGCGAGGTGCGCTCGCCGGCCTGCCCTGCGGCCGCGGCCGTGGAAGCCCCGATCGACTGGCCGATCTGCGACTCGCGGCCGAGCTTCTCCTGGGCGAGCCCGGCGTTGATGTCGCGCTGGCCCTGCGCTCGAAAGCTCGCCTCGTCGAAGGGGATCCCGGCCGCTGCCGCGGAGGCCTTCGCCTGAACCACCTGGGCCTCGAGGTTGTCGGCCATGCGCTGCGTCATCACGTCCATGACGTGCCCGGTTCCGCTCTGGAGTTGCTCGGTGTAGCCGCGCTGGGAAGCGAGCGCCGCCGCCATCTCCGGGTCGTAGGCGGCCGCCGGGTTGATGGGCTGCAGGTCGGGCCGAGGGACGGCCGAAGCGGTCGGCGGCTGATACGCCGGCGGCTGCCAGCCGGCGGCCGCGCCGCCGGGCCCGCCAGCGGCCGGACTCCTGGGCGCCGGCTGTGGATGCTCCACGGACTTCGTCTTCGGGTTCCAGCTCGTCCCGGCGATCGACGGGCCGCCACCCTTCCCGGGAAGGCTCAGCATCTCAGTAGGTCCGGCGCGAGAGCGCGGTGTAGGCGTCTCCCGGCGCGACCATGTCGGCCATGGGCGGCCGCTTGCGCGGGTCGGCCTGGCCCGGCGGCAGCACGCCGCTCTGGCCCGGCGGCAGCACGCCGCTCTGGCCCGGCGGCAGCACGCCGCTCTGGCCCGGCGGCAGCGCGCCGCTCTCGCCCGGCGGCAGCGCGCCGGGCGGAGGCGCCACGGGCACGGGGGGTCTCGCCACAGGCGACGGGAGCGTCGGTTGGGCCGGGTAGCCGGCCGCAGGGCCGACCACCGGGACGCCACCCGGCATCGTCGCGGCGGGGATCTGGAAGCGGGCGGCGGGAAGGGCCGGCGCCGGAGCGGGGAAGGCCGCCGCTGCTGGGGGCGGAGCGGGCGCTGGCGCTGGCGCGATCGGGGCGAGCGCCTGACCGCCCGGGGGCGCGCCGGCCCCCTTGCCGGACGGCTGGCGTCCACGATGCTTGCCCTGCGGGGCTGTGCGGCGCGGCTCCATGGTCTGGGGTGGCATTGGCTACCTCGCTCCTATTCTACGGGACGACGCAAGCGACGGTTCCGACGACAGGTTCGGCGAGCGACACGCCCGCGGAGTCGACGAGCTGGAGCGACAGGCTGATAGTCTCGCCGGGGAGCTGGCTGATCGTCGCAAACGACCCGGTGAGGTCGGGAGTCTGAAGCACCAGTTCGTCGTCGATGTCTTGGTCTCCGGTGCCGATCAGCCGGAGAGTGATCGGCCAGACGGCAGACCCGTAGTTGTAGACGAGCGTGACCGTCGGATCGTAGGTCACCGCCACGTCCGCGTAGACGCCGAAGAGGACCGGATTGTCTTGAAGGTCGGCGCTCGCGTTGCCTTCCGATCCGTGGATCTCGACCGATGCGCTGAGATTCGTCATCTGCTCGACACCGCGCGCGGTAGCGCCGGGGAGCCATACGCCCCCGAAGCCGCGGTACTCGAGGCCGATCGGCGCGACGGCTCGCGACTCGAACGTAAACCCGCGGCCCACGCATTGCTCCGGTACGAAGTGGTGAACAGTCGCTGGAACGTAGAGGAACTTGAGGGTCTGCTTGCTGGACCTCGCCCGGTGAATCGTCCTCGTCTCTTCCTTGCGGGAGGCCGCAATGCTGATCTTCCAGAACGAGAGGTCGTTGTCGGGCAGGGCGCTACGCCAGGCCTCCTCGTCGCCCCCACGAACGTAGAGCGACCAACTCGTCAGCTCGGACTTGACGTAGAACCACAGTTGCGTGACCTGCTTGCCGCTCTCGCGATCGTCTCCCGGCTCGAAGAAGAGCTGATGCCCGCTTCGGATGAGCAGTTGCTTCTGGAGGAGATCGTCGTCGTCGTCCCCGTCGGTCCAGTCCTGCTTCCGAATGATCCCGTCGCAGGACCCGAACACGAGCTCTCCCTCCTCGTCGTAGAACCCGGCAGAGTCGAATCGGTACTTCATGTCGAGCGTCCACTCCGGGTGCGGAGCGGAGCCGGCCATCGAAGGCTCGAACTCGCCGTAGTAGCCGCAGTAGCTCACGGTCCCCGGGAAGATTTCGGTGCGCTCGTACTCCTCGCGGTCGGGGCGCCGCGTCACCCACATGTAGACCTTGTTGATCCTGTCGTGGAGCGCGAAGCCGGAGAGGAAGTCCTGCTTGTTCGTGACCCAGTCCTCGCGCCAGAGCGGCTGAGTCTCCTTCATCAGGTAGCGGAAGCCGCCGTCGTAAAGCCAGATGCCGTCCTCGCTGGGGAACCACAGCTTGTTGTGGATCTCCATGATTCCGAAGTGGCTGATGCAGCCGACGTCGCTGTCCAGCTTCTCCATCATGAAGTCGTTCTCCCCCGAGCCGAACTGCCGGACGAGGTAGCTGTTGCGGAGGCAGAAGACGACGAGTTCGTTGCGGCCCTTCGCGATGCCAGTCACCTCCTCCTTTCCGAGCGTGTCGAGGAACGACGCCGGGCCCACGTACTGGGGCTGGCCCGGGTTCGAGCGCCAGAGCCGGTAGGGGAACTTCGAGTTGGAGGCGTACCACATCCGACCCTGCCACTCGCAGGCGTAGCGGGTGTCGGGCGGGATGCCGTGGTCGTAGCCGTTCGCCGCGTAGGTCAGTTGCGTGGTCCGCACGTTCTCGACGTAGGTGGTGATCCCGTAGGGCGCCTCCCAGACCGTGCGGAAGTCGGCGCCGTCCATCGAGACGTAGCCGCGGACGTGGGTGACGCGCGACTCCGCGCTGCTGCGGTCGATGTTCGACCAGGAGCGACCCTGGCCGGTCAGCGCCCCCACGTCGACCACGTTTCCGAAGTTGCTCTCGGCAAGTACGATCGGGCCGGCCTTGTGCAAGAAGGTGATCGCCGCGAGGCAGAGTCCATCACTGCCGCCAGTCCCGGCACCAGGAACAACCGCAAGGTGAGCCGTGGGCGACTTGATCCCGGCGAGGCGCCAGCCGCCATGGTCCTGGCGGAAGCGGACTAGCGGGCGGGTGTAGTAGCCGATGACGTAGAGGTCGCCCCGATACCAGACCAAGCACGGCCGCCGGCCTGTCGCGACAAGGCCTTCGGCCGCGAAGAATGCGGGCAGTACGATCCCACCGCTGTCGTCTCCGAGGGCTCCAGCCTGCGCGTAGATCAGCATGCCCTAGCCGTCCACCCCCGCGTCACGGGGCGCCCCCGAGGCATCCCCGAGTAACCACGTATGCGGAGTCGACGGCCGCTTGGACTCCGCCGGTCCAGACCACTACGGCCGATGCCGTCAGGTCCAGTGCGGCCTCGATTGCATCGCCTTCCGGGCCGTACCATCCGCCCGCATAGAGTCTTCCCCCTACGGTCTTGATCCAAAGGTCCCAGACGTTCGCTGCGTCCCTCCTCTCCCAGCGGTATTGGGCGGAGCCTGCTCCGGAACCGACGTAGGGAGCCTTGTAGACGCGACTCTCCATCGAGGCCTCGTACTCGTATATGGCCCCGGCGACGAGTTGTTGGTTGAGGACGTCAACGGGGAGATAGAGTAAGGGTCTCGGTTGCAAGGCGACCGAGGCTTCGCCTTGCGCCGTGTAGGTAGCCGCCTCGAATGTAGCTACCCGGACGTCCCACGCGCCCGAGGATCCCATCTCGAATGCCCAGATGCCGCGACCGTCAATCCACGAGCCGCTGTACAGGACCTTCATCAGGCCCTGGAATGCGATGATCCCGCGACCGCTGTACGTCTCCTTGTAGGCGCCCCAGTGATCGACTTCGAGCGCCAGTTCGCCTGGCGCAGCGGGAGCCCCGCCGGTTCCGTAGTCGTAGACGAGACCCTTCGCGAGCTCGGTCCAGGTCCCGGCATCGTTGAGGTATCCGACGTAGTCTCCATGTGTGCCGTCGGTCGATCCCATCACGAATGGACCGTCGGCCTGGGCGCCGATGAGCGGCGGCAACATCGCCACGCTGAGTCCGGTTTTCAACTTGATGGTGGTTTCGGCCACGCCGTCCCAGCCAACGACCGCAACGGTGTCGGCGGTCCCGATCATCAGCATGAAGAGCATCTCGCGCACGACGGGGCTGTCAGGAGTCGCTGGGTCGTCGACCCTTCTCGACCAGACGAGTACATCGGCCACCCTACTGATCGTTTCTCCGGACTCGAACGGGTTCTTGGGGTAGAAGACGACATCCGAGACCCCAAGTGGATAGCCGAACGGGAAGAGCAGGTCTGGCGCTCCCAAGAGCCCAGTCGTTCCACAGCTACGTTGGTCGTCGCTCGCGAGCTCCCTTGTTCGCTCTGGAAGGTCCATGGCGATCAGCGCGAGTGCGACTGCGGCGTCGTCTTGCGAGTCAGGCTTCGGCATCTCCATGAAGGTATGGGCACGTCCGTTGAACAGGAACGGGAAGCCTTGGGTAAGCGGCTCGATCACCTTACTTCTGTCGCCCACGGTCTGCGAAGGAGCACCGTAAGCCACAGCCACGAACTCCGAGTACGTCGGATCTCCGCCCTGCGGCCAGATCGCCCGAAGCGTCATGGCGTTGAGCGGCTGCTGGTCTCCGAGCGTGCCTTGCGGGGCCCCAGGGTAGAGCAGAAGCTCCTGGCCCTGCTCGTTTCCGTCCTCCGTGATTCCGTCGATACACTCAGCGACTGTCGTGTCGAAGACCTTCGTCATGCCGGGCCTCGAGAACAAGCCGCTGGGCGTGATTCTGGCGTTGATGACCATGTGGTGCTTGTTCGGCGGAATCGTGGCGGGGTCGCCGGCCCTGAAGATCCCACCGAGGGGCGGGAGACCCCCGACGCCAGTCCGGAACTCGAACGGCTTGCCGCCCGGGGAGAGCGTTCGCCGGGGCATCAGCTACCCCCGAAGAAGCTCGGGAGCTGGTGGAGAGCGCTGTTGAAGCGCGAGCGTTCGCGCTTCACTGCGTCGAGGGCCGCGGCGTACTCGTTCTGGTACGTCGTCCAGCGTTCGTCGCCCTTGCTCTCTCGGAGCTTGGCCTTGAGACCCTTGCAGAGAAGCGTGATGTGGAACTCCTCGGGGATGTGGGCGGTCGCCACGTCGCCGCGCGCCACGTCCCATGCGACGGTTCCGGCGTCCGGCGTAGCGGGAGCGCCCACGATCTCGTAAGTGAAGGTTGTCGCGCCCGTGACGATGATGCGGACGCTCCCGTCGTAGGCCGAGTCGTCGGCGTCGGCGATCACGACCCAGTCGTCGGTGGTGAACGAGTGGGCCGTCGGAGTCGTGGCGGTGACTGTGGTGCCCGTCCTCGCCAAGCCGACGGCGGTCGTGTCCGCCGCGTCCGGGTCCTTCGCGTCGAGGAGGCGCGGTGCCTTTCGGCAGTAGTTGAGCTCCAGCGTCAGCGCGGTCGGATTCGTCGTGATCTGGATGAGGTCGCGCAGGGCGTCGATGCCCACGGCCTCGATGTCGAAGATCGAGTAGACGCTCGGGGAATCGCTCTCCGTGCCAGCGGCGCGCAGATCGAGGATCACCTGCTCGTTCTTCTCGTCGAGCTCGCCGCGGGACGCCGACGCCGGGCCGAGGTAGAGGGGCCCGTAGGGGCCCACCCGAGCGAAGTCCCACGGGACCGCCACGCGCCCCGATCGCGCCGGAACGGTCAAGGTCGCGCTCGTCTTGCGGCGGGGCCACGCGCGGGCCACGTAGCACTCGAGGTAGACCTCGCGGAGGTAGACGAGTGCCCGGCGACGGCGCTCGACGTAGGCCTCGTCCGACTCGCTGACGTTGTCGCCGTAGGCCAGGCCGTTGTCGATGATCTCGCTCGTCCTCAACGTGCCCTCCCCGGGCGACTGGTCGTCCTACTCGGCCGGATCGCCCTCGTGCGCTTCCGTCTCGCTGTCGAGCCGCTGCTCGAGGCGAGCGTCTCGCTTCAGCCTGATCTTCTGGCGAACGAAAACCATCTGCGCCTCGTCGCCGTTCATTATCGCTTCCAGCTCGGTCTTGGAGAGCTGGACCCTGAGCGCCTTCGCCTCGGCGTAGAGGTCCTGCCCGGTCGACGTCGTCGAGAGCGGGATGGTCGCCGGCGGGGCGTCGACGGTGTAGCGGCCCTCGAGGGCCTGGCGAAGCTCGATGTCGCTGAACTTCGGCCGCGCCTGGTCGCGAGAGCGCAAGTGGGCGATCGCCCACATCACGTCCTGCTCGGAGGAGCTCGGCGGCGGCGGCTCGCCCTTGTCCTCGAACTTCTTCCGCCGCGTCATTTCCTTCGCCACGACCTCGCGGGCGCGAAGGTCCTGGCTCGCCTCGTAGAGGGGCAGGCCGATGTCCATGGCCGTGAGCACCTCGTCGGGGGTAGAGACGATGTTGAAGCCGCGCTGAAAGAGGTCGTCCCTGTCCCGGATCAGGTACTGTGCCATCGCCTGCACGTCGAAGACGATCTGGTAGCCGCCGGTCGGCGTCTCGACTGCGACGTCCTTCACGAGCGTCGTGCCGCGGATCAGCGTCCCGCTCTTGCTCCTAGCGCTGGGAAGGCGGTAGGGCGACGTCGGGCCCGGGACAGCGGTCTCAAAGCGGGGCGGCACCCAGATTTCGTCGGCGTCGTACTTGATGACGATCGGCTGCTCTCCGGGCCACACGAGGATCGCCTCGTTGAGGCGCGACCAGAGCTTACGAACCTGCATGGGTCTCTCCAAGGTCCTGAGCGGGGGCGACCCGCCCGAACGTCTTGTCGGTCCGGGGCGACCGGCCGACAGTGACGAACGGCCGGCGGTCGCCGAAGGGCTGGGGCTTGAGGCCCGCCGCCTTGCGCGCCGCCTGCTCGTCCATGAATCGCAGGTACTGCTTCCATCCGTACTCGCTCACCTCGTTGGCCTTGCGAAGGAGGTACGGCTCGAGCTCCTTCCGCTTGCCCTCGATCTCGGCGAGCATGTGCTCGTACTCGCGCTTCTCCCGCTCCTGCTTCTCCCGCGCGAAGCGCTGCCAGGTCTCCTCCGTGATGCGGTTGAACATCCAGCGGCACCAGCGGTAGAAGCTCCAGTCCCACGGGAGGTAGCCGCCGGGGCCGCCCTGGTGTCGGTACTGCTCCGTCGACTGGTCCTCGAGAATGGCGTCGAGGAAGTTCGGCGGCTCCGAGTGGTCGTTCGCCGGAAGGTCGACGCGGAAGGATCGTCTCATGTAGCGCGGAACCGGGTAGTAGCGGCCGATGCCGTGGTGGACGACCTGCAGGGGTCGGAACGACCCGGGGGTCCCCCAAGTCTGGACGCGCCAGATCGGGATGAGCCCCGGGTCGAACTCCCGGACGGCGGCGGTCACGGCAGGGTCCTTCTCGAACCCGGGCACCGGGACGCAGGTGTAGTGGTCCGGTCCGATCTGCCGAAACCCGTCGGTGAGGCCCACGCCTACCGGCCGTCGTCCGTGTTGGCGATGATCCAGAGGACCTGGCTGGCGGCGGAGCCGACGACGTGCCAGTGGTCGGTGTCGACGACGAAGGGTCGATCCCCGGACTGGGGGCCGAGGTTCAGGATGACCCCGGCCTTCAGCTTCAGGTGCTCGTTGGCGGGCACGTTCGTCACGTCCACGCCTCCGATGTAGAGCGAGCCCGAGTTGTCCGGGTCCGCGTACAGCGTGAACTGGCAGAACTGCTTACCGGTGACACCCAGGACGGCGGAGAGCTTCGCGCGCGTCGTTCCGCCGTCGAACTTGCCGAGCTGCAGGGACATGGTTCCTCCTCAGTAGGTCGCGAGGGTGGCCTTCACCCAGTTCGCGCCGGAGATCGTGTTGGCGGCGGCGCACAGGTAGAGGCCTGTCGCGTCCCAGCGGATGTCGCCCTTCGCGCCGGCGGTGCCGTCGACGCCCGTCGGGGTAGCCGAGAAGGCGTCCGACACCGAGTACTCGGGGTTCGGGGCGGTGAGCGTGATCGAGTTCCCCGCGACCCCCTTCGTAAGCGCGGTGAGGACGATCGTGTTGGGGCTCGTGTCGAGGACTCCGACGGCCGAGGTGTTGGCGACCGGCGCCATGTACTTCCCGCTCGCGGCGTTGTCGCCCACCCCCACCGCTGCCGCCATGTTGATTGCGTTGTTCAGGTTGGTCGCGGAGTCGTCGGCGCTCGTCCCCTTCTTCACCTCGTAGTTCGCGGCGACAGTGGTCACGAACTTGTAGGTCTGGGAGCCGAGGACGACCGACTCGGCGTCGAGGCCCCCGGCGAGGCTGGCGTCCGGGAAGAACGCCGAGCCGGCGAACGTCGCATCGAGGGCGATCGAGTTGGCGGCGGTGCCTGCCGTCCGCCCGGTGAGGGTGAGCGTGCCCGTGCCGGCGCCGGTCGTCGACGCCGTTGCGGACACGAGCGGGTTGGCCGCCGCCGCCTTCCAGTCGGTGTTCTCGGCGCAGCCGGTCTTGTTGAGCGCGCAGACGAGGTTCGCGATCGTTGCGTCCGCGGTCCCGCGCAGGACGTCGCCCTCGGCGGCGACGGTCGCGACGAACTTGTACGTCTTCGGGGTGACCCCGTCGGTGATGATGACGGTGTCGTTCGCGGCCGCCAGGTTCGCGTCGGTGTAGGTGTAGACGTAGGTGGCGGCGGTGAGGACCGCGACGTTCGTCCCGCTGTAGGCGAGCGTCCCCGTGGCGGCAACGGCGTTGACAGGCGTCACGAAGTTCGCGTCGGTGATGTGGCCGGTGAGCTCCCCCGCCACGTTCCCGGACACGTTCCCGGTGACGTTGCCCGTGAGGTTGCCGGTCACGTTTCCGGTAAGGTTCCCGACGAGGGCCCGCGGGTTGGGGACGATGCCCGGGGCGCCTCCGATCTGGGCGGCTGCCGGCCCTGCGACGAGCAGGGCCAGCAGTGCGACGAGAAGGCGGCGCATGGTTACACCTGCTCCAGCGTGCCGCACTCGAGGTAGGTGAGGTACGCCGCCGAAGTCGAGCCGGCCTCGTTCTTGTAGTCGAAGAACGGGACGATGGCCTCGGCGTCGGCGAACTGGAACTGCGCGGACTGGGAGGTGACGTCGTCGCCGTCGAGCAGGAAGCTCACCAGGCCGCTGCCGCCGACGCGCACCTCGAGCTCGTGCTCCTCGGTGTCGGCCCAGTCCTGGGTGGTGTCCACGCTCACGGGGGTCGTGGTGAGGATCTTGACGATGTTGATCGTCCCGATGACGACCTGGAAGAACGCGCCCTCGTCGTAGTCCTGGGGGTCGTCCTGGATGGCCTCGCTCTTGCGGAAGCCGCAGGCGAGGCTCCCGGCGCCCGAGACGTCGGTGATGACGAACCGCGCGCGCATGAAGCGGCCCTTGTCCGGCGTCTGGCCGGCGGTGCGCTCCACGGTCATGAGCCACGGCCCGAGCAGGCCGCCGGGGACGTACTGGGCCCCCTCGGCGTTCGTGGCGTCGAGGCTGATCTTCAGCCCCAGCGCGTTCGCCGCGGGGCCGAGCGCCGTCGCGGCGCCGAGCTGCGTGTAGTGGAGGTGGATGCCGCAGCCGGGGAGGACCGCGAGGTCCGCCTGGTTGTCGCTCGCCGTGGGGAAGGCGGTGCCCGCCTCCGTGAAGAGGAGCGGCTGGCCCTTGCCGAAGTACTGGAACCACTTCCCGCTGGCGACGTCCGGGTGCAGCTTCTTCCCGAGGATCGTGCCGTTCTTGATCGACCGGCTGGTGATGCCGCCGGTCGCCTTCTCCGTGCCCTTCTTCGTTCCAAGCGTAGCCATCTGTCCGTTCTCCTTCCAGAGGGTTACCCCTCAAATCCCGGGGGACGATGGCCGCCCCCCGGGGGCTCGGTTCACGCCGCGAGAGGCTCAGTCCCCGCAGATGGGGTCGTTGAGGTCCTCGAGCCGCGAGTTCGCCCGCGGCATGGTGTTGATGACGTTCTCGATGCAGCCGACGTAGGCCAGGAAGCCGGCCTTGAAGGTGCCCG
>Ga0315273_10010801_pt1 | contig 11660 bp, 9 predicted proteins | sample YL17G02_0_MG_FD_205753 | JGI IMG/M metagenome (GOLD analysis project Ga0315273, IMG submission 205753) | Sediment microbial communities from Yellowstone Lake, YNP, Wyoming, USA - YL17G02_0 | ecosystem: Environmental > Aquatic > Freshwater > Lake > Sediment | place: USA: Wyoming | collected... | reverse complement strand
TCCGCTCGTCGCAGCGTCGCCGGCCGGGCGACGACGCCGAGACCGTGTACTACGTATACGAGATGACCAGCGACTTCGTGGCCGAGCGGGTCGGTCCGCTGACGCTCGATAGCATTCAGGTCGGCGTGTCGTATCCCGGCCGCGGCGGCGCGCCGCGCCAACTGCGGGCGCGCGTGACCGGGTCGATCGCGGACGTGCTGCCGGTGCCGATGGAAGGACGGCCGGCCGACTTCAACGGCGCCGTCGGCCTCTTCGACATCGAAGTCGCCGCCACGCCGACCAATGTACGCGTCGGCGACCCCATCGAGTTGACGATCGAAATCTTCGGCGATGGGCCGATCGAGTCGCTGCCGCCGCCGCTGCTGACCGCCAACCGGCGGCTCGACGAGGACTTCCGCGTGCCCGCCGAGAAGCTGGCCGGCGAAGTGCGCAACGCGCGCCGGCGATTCAGCGTCACCATCCGGCCCACACATGAAGCCGTCACCGCGGTCCCCGCCATCGAGTACCCATACTTCGACCCCGACGCGGAGCGCTTCGTCGTGGCCCACAGCAAGCCGATACCGCTTTCGGTCGCGCCGGCGGCCGAAGCCGCGCCCCCGCAGCTCCCCGGGGGTCCAGCGGCGCAGCCGCGCGCGACCGGCGATGCGCTCCAACCCCTCGACGGGCTGCGCGACATCGAGACCAGTGAGCCGCAGTTGCTCGCTGCTGCCCATCCTGTTACCGCCGGCTTGGTGACCACCGTAACCCTCGTTCCGCCGGCGGCGTTCCTGCTGACTTGGGCCGTCATGGGCTACGTGCAGCGGCAGAGGGGCGACGTGGGCCGCCAACGGCGTCAGGGCGCGCTACGCGCGGCGCGGCGGCGCATCGCTCACGCCCGCGCGCGGCCGGCGCAGGAAATGGCACACGAAGTGGCGGCGGCGCTGACCGGCTATCTGGCGGACCGCCTGGACGAGCCGCCCGCGCGCTTCACCGGCCGCGCCGCGCTGGATTTCCTGCAACAGCACGGCGTCGCGCCCGACGTGATCGAGCGTTGGGCGGAAGTCATCGCCCGCTGCGAGGAGGCGGCGTTCGCCGGCGGCACACAGACGGACACGGACGCGCTCGCCCGGCAAGCGCTCGACTGCCTGGCGGCGCTGGAGCGGCAGAAGCTATGAGCGCGCCGTGCGCTGCCGCGAGCGTTGTCCGTCATTCCGAGCGCCCCTCCGGGGGTCATTCCGAGCGCAGCGAGGAATCTAGCTTCATGCGCGCGGTGCGGCCAGATTCCTCGGTCGCTTCGCTCCCGCGGAATGACAGTTGCCGGACGGTCCGCTGCCTGGTCGCGGCGTTGTTGCTCAGCGGCGCGTGCGGCGCGCGCGCCGCGGACGCGCTTGGCCCGGCGCGACAACGCGAAATCCTGCGCGAGGCGCTCCATGCGTTCGACCAGGCGGTCGCGGTCACGCGCGAAGACCCGCCGCGCGCCGGCGAGCTATACCGGCAGGCGGCTGCCGGGCTGCTGGCGTTACGGGATGCGGGGGTTCGCAACGCCGCCCTGGAGTACAACCTGGGCAACGTGTACTTCCGTCTCGGCGACCTGGGCCGCGCGATCCTGCACTACCGGCGTGCGCAGCGGCTGGGCGGCGACGACGAGCGCCTGGCGGCGAACCTGCGCTACGCCCGGCAGCGCGTCGAGCCGCGCATCACGCCCAGCGGCCAGACGCGGCTGACGCAGCAGCTCCTGTTCTGGCACTACGATACGTCCCCCAAAGAGCGCTTCTGGGTGCTGGTCGCGTGCGCGGCCGTCGGCTGGCCGCTGCTGTTCCTCTGGCTACGCCGTCGCAGCCGACCGCTGCTCGTCGCGGGCCTCATCGCGATTGCGCTGGGGCTGGCTGCCGGCGCGTCGCTCCGCTGGCAGCTTGACGACGAAGTCCGGCATCCCCACGCCGTCGTCGTCGCGGACCAAGCGTACCTGCGTCTGGGCCGCGGCGAAGGCACCGACTTGGCGCTCAAGCAACCGCTCGGCGCCGGCGTCGAGCTGCGTATCCTCCAACAGCGCGGCGACTGGGTCGAGGTGCGCCTGCCGAACGATCAAACCGGCTGGCTGCCGGCCGAGGCGGTGGAACGCGTCTGAGCGGAGCCGCGAGCGCAAGCGAGCGACCTGGTTGGCGCTCGGCTTGCGTCCCCGGGGCGTCGCGCTTGGTGCCGTGGGCAACCGGAGGTTACCCATGCTTGCCGGTGCCTCATAGCCACCCCGTGTTAGGAAAGCACCCCCCGCATACCCACGCGCATGCCAGGAAGAGATGCACAGGATACGGCCACTCCCGCACGCGTGATTTCGTCACAAGCAACAGCCAGATGCTCCACTCGACCAGTGCGACTGGTATGGCCACATATGGACTGGGCAGGAGGCCGCCGATCGGGCCGCAGGCCGACTGCACGAACATGAGCAGGCGCGTCGTACACGGGATCCCAGACTTCGGTCGAAACGTCATCCAGAACAGCAGACTCAGTCCAAGTGGCGCCACGTAAGTGGCAACCACGAGCCAAGCCCCACTGGGCCGCTTTGGATCTTCGAGAAAGGTCGTGGGATCCCGGGGATCAAAAGTGTTCCCGCACTCCGGACACCGTGGTTCCGGCAGACCTCGCAGGTCGTAGCCACACTCGCGGCAGTACATCCCGCCCGATTCGACCGTCATCGGTCTGCCCCTCCTGCCGATCTACAACTCGAATTGGCTGCGTTCCTCGTCCGCCAGAATGTCCGCCAGCCGCATGCGCACGTAGTCCAGATCGACCGTGACCTCCTTGTTCGTCGCGTCGGAGGCGTTGAAGGCGATCTCCTCGACGACCTTCTCGACGATGGTGTACAGCCGGCGGGCGCCGATGTTCTCCAGCGTCTGGTTCGCGCGGTACGCCATCCGGGCCATTTCGACGACCGCCTCGGCGGCGAAAGTCAGCGTCACGCCCTCGGTCTGCATCAGGGCAACCTGTTGCTTGAGCAGCGAGTTCTCCGGCTCGGTCAGGATGCGGTGGTAATCCTCCGCACTCAGGTCCGACAGCTCGACCCGCAGCGGGAACCGCCCCTGAAGCTCCGGCATCAGGTCGCTCGGCCGCACCTGCGTGAACGCCCCCGCCGCGATGAACAGGATGTGATCGGTGCGCACCAGGCCGTAGCGCGTGCTGACCGTCGTGCCGTCCACGAGCGGCAGCAGGTCGCGCTGCACGCCGCTGCGCGAGACTTCCGGCCCCGTGCCTTCCGCGAGCCCGCCGCCGCAAATCTTGTCCAGCTCGTCCAGAAAGACGATGCCCGACTCCTCGCACCGCCGGACCGCCGCCTGGTGCAGGGCGTCCTGGTCGATCAAACGGTCGATCTCCTGCTGGGTCATGAGGTCGAGCGCTTCGGGCACGGGCAGCCGCCGCTGCTTGGCGCGGGCCGGCATGATCCGCTCCAGAAGTTGCTCGAACTCCGGGCCCATCTGGTCGAGGCCCGTGTTGGCCATCACGTGCGGCGGCACGGCCCGCTCTTCGACGGCGACCTCGATGCTCCGCTCCGCGAGGCCGCCCGCGCGGAGCTGCGAACGTAGCTTCTCGCGCGTCCGCCGGTGCCGCTCGATCTGTTCAGGGTCCTGCCCGGCACCGTCGCTGGATGGCAGGAGCTGGTCGAGGATGCGGTCCTCGGCGCCGCGCGCGGCGCGCTCGCGGATGTTGTGCGCCGCCTGCTCGCGCTCCATGACGACGGCCCGCTCGACGAGGTCGCGGACGATGCTGTCCACGTCGCGGCCGACGTAGCCGATCTCGGTGAACTTGGTCGCTTCGACCTTGACGAACGGCGCTTCGACGAGCTGCGCCAGCCGCCGGGCGATCTCCGTCTTGCCCACGCCCGTCGGCCCGATCATGAGGATGTTCTTGGGGCAGACGTCGTTGCGGATCGTGCGGGGCAGGCGCAGGCGGCGCCAGCGGTTGCGGATCGCGATCGCCACGGCGCGCTTCGCGTCCTCCTGGCCCACGATGTGCCGGTCCAGCGCCTGCACGATCTGTCGCGGCGTCAAGTCGTCCACGAATTCCGTCGGCCCTTCGGCCTCGCCCAAATCGCCCGCCCGACACGGCGCATGATAGCATGCGCGGCCGCCAACCGGCAATTCCCCAGCCGGTTGCGCCGTCACGCAGCGTGAGCGGGACGAGCACAATCGTCAGCGGGCGTGCGGGAGTGGAGCCACCGGGCCTCCTCGGAGCCTGGGGGCGGCATACGCCTACGACCGTCGTTTCCGCGGCACTACGTTGATCCGCGCGCGGGGGCCGCGGCGGCCCTGCGGGCCGTCTCGATCCAATGCACAACAGCGCCGTACTCGGCCTCGATCGCGGACAGTAAATTGGGCGATGCTTGCACGACGTAGGCGTCGGGGTCATGAGGGTGCGGAACGCGCTCGCGGGCGCGGATGAGAGTCAGCGCCGGCACGCCCGCGCGAGGCTCCCAGCCCAGGTCCTCGAAGTCCATGTACTCGCTGCTGAGCGGCTTGGGCCACAGGTCGATCTCACTGGTCCCCTCGCATCGCTTGACCAACTTCTCGGCCAGCTCGCATGCGTCCTCGTCGAACTTATCCTCGTACGGCATCGGGACCTTCGAAGCCACATACAGCCGCGGGATCGCACGTTCTTCTTTATGCTCCCGCTCGCGCACCAGGCGAACAACCTTCTCCAGACCTTGACTGTGTGCCGTTGTCGGCTGAAACACGAACACTACGGCATCCGCCAAGTGCCCAAGACACACGCCGCCGATCCGCGTCAACCCAGTTCGCGAGTCGACCAGCAGGTAGTCACAACCGAACTCGCTGCGAACCCCGGCGCGCAGATTCTCGAAGAACCGGTGGCCTTCCTTCTCCGCGTAGAATCTCTCCCAGTCGAACCGCGCTAGGAATCGGCAGTGGTCGTCGTCGCGCCGGCCCGCGCGCATGACGTAGCTGGGGGGCTCGCGTGCGTGCTCTGGCTCAGGCTCCTGCCCATCGGCCTCTCCAAGGGAAGAACGGGCATACGAAATCCTGCAGTGATGCTCGCCCCACGCCGATCCATACGCGTATTCACGTATACTCGGCGCACAGCCGGAATCACGGTAAGCTTGCACGTACTCGACCAACCCTGGCTGGTTGGGGTCGGGTGGTCGCATGCACTCGAACTCATCTACGCCCGGCGCCTCCAGATCGAAATCCAGCAGCAGGACAGGTGTGCGGCGGTCGGGTACATCCTCACCCGCCAAGTTGAGCGCCGCTGATACGGCCAAGGTGGTTCGGCCCACTCCTCCGCGAAAGCTGTAGAAACACACCGTGTATGGGCGGTTCGGATAAAGCGGATCAATGGCCTGAAGCGACTCGGTCAAGTCCTGTCCGCTCCCGCCCCCGCCAGAAACCCAGCCGGCGTGAACGGCCGGCGCCCTCCACCTTTGTGGACCACCCTATCGCTGGCGTCGAGGTACGGGAATCTCGCCCCATGTTCTTCCTCGCACGGTTCGCCGGTGTGGCGCACGTGTCGCGCGAAGTCCAGCGCCTCGGGCACGCCGAAGCTGATCCGCAGCAGCGTATCCATGCTCCGCGCCTGGTAGATGTGCCCGTTCTCCCAGCGCGACAGCGAGTTCCCCCCCAACCCCAGCAGCGACTGCAATTCCTGCTGCGTCAGCTTCAGCCGCTCACGCCCCGCGCGTATCTCCGCCGGCGTCAGCAGGCCGAGCTGCCGATACGTCTCCTCCGTGATACGCCAGGTCGCCGCCTCGTCATGGATTATGCTGTCGCCAGGGTTTTCCGGCCTGCACTGCGGGTTCGTGCAGGCGATCACCTCGAGATCGGGAATGCGGACCGTCACAGGGGGACGCCCGTCGTGCGAGACTTCATACGCGAATGCCTGTTTGACCCTCCGTAAGGTTCTCTGCCGGCATGACGGGCAGCGCCAATTTTCCCACTTCTCGGGCATGTTGATCGACCGCCTCAGTTCTGACGCTTTACGCTCCGGATCACGAGCGTCGGATCGCCCGCCTCCAGCTCTTTCAGCTCACTCTTGACGTATATACGCTCGCCACGAAAGGTGATTCGGAACTCGTAGATCGTCTCAGGATCCCGGTCTTCGTACGCATACTCAATGCGATTCGGTTGTTCGCCAGCTTCGACGCACCTGGCCAACGCTTCCTGCAACTCCAGCTCCCGGCCGCGCGGCGTGCTCTCCGGCAACAGCCGGTTCAGCCCCAGATCGTCCGCCTCTGCGCTGCCCTCGTGCGCTCTCCGGCTGAACATCACGACATTTGACGCCGGGTCACGCAGAACGCGCGCGAGCAGATGCAGACGTTCCGGGTCGGTTTCCTTCGGCATGGTGCTGCGGATTCTAGATTGGCGCAGAACCACGCTCAACATATGAACCATAGCACGCAGTTTGGCATATGTCAAACGTGTTTTCCGCCAAGCCCAAGAGGGTTCCGATAAGAACTGTCATTGGGCTGCTTGAGGACCGCGCGCCCGCCCCACCGCCGCCAGCAGCCCCGCCGCCAGGCCGAGGAAGACGACCCCGGAGCCGCCGGCGGAAACGAACGGCAGCGAGATGCCCTTGGTCGGCACGCTGTGCGTCACGACGGCGATGTTGAACGCCGCCTGAAGGCAGAGCGTCAACGTCAGCCCCAGCGCGAGCAGTCTGCCGAAGCGGTCGGGCGCGGCCGCGGCTATCCGCCACCCGCGCCACAGCAGCACCAGGAACAACCCCGCGATTGCGAGGCTCCCCACGACGCCCAACTCCTCGCACACGATGGCCAAGATGAAGTCGTTGTTGTCCTGCGGCAGATAGCCGTACTTCTGCACGCCGTTGCCCAGCCCCAGCCCCCACCACCCGCCCGAGCCGATCGCCAGGATGGCCTGGTTGATCTGATAGGCGGCGCCCGCGGGGTCGGGGTTGTCCGCGAAGAAGCTCGTGATGCGTTCGATGCGGTGCCGCTTCATCAGAACCAGCGCCGCCCCCGCCAGCGCCGCGGCCAGGCCCGACAGCCCCAGGTGCGACCAGCGCGCCCCGGCCGCCAGCAGCATGACGAGCATCACCGCCCCCATGAGCGCCGCCGTGCCGAAATCCTCGATGCCGGTCAGGCCGATGAGCAGGCCGGCGCTGAGCACGGCCGGCAGGAAGCCGGTGAGGAAGTCGCGCACCGCACCGGGCGCCAAGTTCACGCCGCTCCCCCGGGTCAGCCAATCGCGCCAGCCGCCGCGGCGTGCCCGCGCACCCACGGGTCGCGGCGGCCCGGCGCCATAGGGGTGCCGCCGAGCGTCGCGCGCCGGGCGGGGTGTCGTCGCCGACCCCGTCCCGGGGCGCGTCAGCAGCGCCGCCAACCAGATGACCAGGACGACCTTGGCCACCTCCGCGGGCTGAAAACTCAGCGCGATCGGGCTGCTGAGCACGACGATCGCCCGCCGGGCGCCCTGCGCCTGCCGTCCAATGCCGGGGACGAACACAGCGACGAGCAGCGCGAGCGCGAGCAAAGCGAGCAGCCCGGCACGCCAGCCGTCGCGACGCCGCTCCCACGCGAACATGCGGTAGTCCACGTGGGCGGCGACGAGCATGACCAGGAAGCCCGCGAAGGCGAACACGCACTGGCGCAGCGGCGAGTTCCACCATTGCCGCAGGTCGAACTCGGCCCCCTCGACCGTGACCGACGCCGAGTACACCATCGCCACGCCGATCGCCATCAGCGCCCCCGCGACGAAGACCACGACCGGGTCATAAAGCCGGCCGACGCCCGACGGCGGGGCCGCGGGGCTCATGGGCGATGATGGAGCCGTCGTGGCGGGCACTCGATCACCGTAGCTTGATGGTCGCCAGCGCGAACGCGGCGAACGCGGCCGCCAGCAGCCAGAAACGCATGACGACCTGCGTCTCGGTCAGGCCGCCGAGATGATAATGATGGTGCAGTGGCGAGCAGCGGAAGACGCGCCGTCCGCCGGAGAACTTGTAGTAGAAGACCTGGATCAGGACGGACACGGCCTCGATGACGAACACGCCGCCGACGATGAAGAGCATCAGCTCCAGACGGGTGACGATGGCGACGTAGCCCATCAGTCCGCCGAGCGGCAGCGCCCCGGTATCGCCCATGAAAACCTGGGCGGGGTAGGCGTTGTACCAGAGGAAGCCGAGGCACGCACCCGCGACGGCGCCGCACAGCACCGCCAACTCATCCGCCCCGCGAATGTGGTAGAAGAGCAGCTCCTTCGAGAGCACCTCGTCGCCCACGACAACCGAAAAAGCCGCGAACGCCAGCGCGGTCAGCACCATGCACCCGCTCGCCAGGCCGTCCATCCCGTCGGTCAGGTTGACGGCGTTGGAGGTACCGGCGATGACGATGATGGTGATGACGAAGAACGCCGCCAGACTGAGCGGGATGCCCGGCGGGTAAAACGGGACGCTAAGGTAGTTGTAGAACGGGCTGTACCGCGCGGGGACCACGAGCCAGCGAGCCGCCTGGCTGTTGGCCTCGCCGAAACGGTAGATGAACACCGCCAGCAGCGCCCCCAGCGCCACCTGGAAGACCAGCTTCTCCCACAGGCGCAGGCCGTCGCGCGTGCCTGAGCGCCGCGTGGCGGTCAGCTTCAGCCAGTCGTCCACGCCGCCCAGCACCGCCAGCCACACCAGGCAGAAGAGCCCCATGCGCACGTAGAAGTTGGTCAGGTCCGCGAGCAGCAGGACGGTGATCGCGACCGCACCGGAGATCAGCACGCCGCCCATCGTCGGCGTGTTCTCCTTGCCGCGCGTCAGCCGGTTCAGCGCCTCGTGGTCGAACTCCGGGCGATCGCCGATCTTCAGCCGCACGAGCGTGCGAATCACCCGCGGCCCCAGGATGAGGACGACAAAGAACGCCGTCAGCAGCGCCAGCGTGGCGCGGAACCGCGGGCTGCCGTAGGCATACTTCACGTTCCCGTGCGTCAGGTAGTAGAAGAGGTGGTACAGCATGGCTCATCCAGGCAGTGCCGACAGCCGCGCTTTGAGCGGTTCCACGAGACGATCCAGCTCCACCGCCCGCGAAGCCTTGAGCAGGACGACGTCCCCCGGGCGGACGCTGCCCGCCAGCCGCTCCAGACAGTCCTCGACCGTGCCGCAGCGCTCGACGGTCGGGCCGAACAGCCCGCCGTCGGTCAGTGCCTCGTACATCGGCCCGGTCGCATCGCCCACCAGGAGGACGTGAGCAATAGTGTTGCCCGCCCGCAACCGGCCGGCCACCTTGCGGTGCAGCTCCACCGAGTGCCGCCCCAGCTCGCGCATCTCGCCGAAGACCGCGATCCGCCGCCCGCGGCACGGCATCTGCTCGAGCGTGTCGATCGCCGCCGCCGCGCTCTGCGGGTTCGCGTTGTACGCGTCGTTCACGATCGTCACGCCGTCGACTTCCACCACTTCGGTCCGCATCGGCGGCAGCACGAACGATTCCAGCCGCACGGCCGCCTCGTCGTAGTCCAGGCCCAGCCGCCGGGCGATCGTGACCGCCCCCGCAGCGTTGACCGCGTTGTGATTGCCGACCAGGCGCAGGCGGAACGGAAAGCGCTCGTTGACGCGGAAGTGCAACCAGCCGCCGTCGTGCCGCGCCTCGGTCAGCCGCACGTCGGCCTGGGGGTTCCACCCGAACGTGGCGCGGTGCGGGCCGCCGGCCGGCAGGTGCTGCTGAATCTCCGGCGCATCAATGTTGATCGCCGCGAAGCCCTTGCCGCGCAGCTTGCCCAGGATGGAGCACTCCTCCGCCGCCACACCGTCCACATCGCCCAGCCCCTCCAGGTGCTCCTCGCCGATGCTGGTGATGACCGCCATATCGGGCTGCGCGATCTCGGCCAGGGCCGCGACCTCGCCCGGTGCGTTCGTGCCCATCTCGACGACCAGGTACTCGTCGCCCTGCTCGGCGGAGAGCAACGTGAGCGGCACGCCGACGGCGTTGTTGAAGCTCTTGGGCGAGCAGCGCCCGCGCAGCCGGCCCGCCAGGACGTGATGGATCATCGCTTTGGTCGTGGTCTTACCGTTGCTGCCGACGACCGCGATCACCTCGCCCGCCATCTGTTGCCGATGGTACGCGGCCAGCCGCCCCAGCGCGCCGAGGGTGTCGTCAACCTCAACGAGCACCGCGGTGTTGGGCAACGGGACGCCGGCCGCATGGACGGCTTGCACCACCGTTTGCGTGCGCGCGGACTCCACTACCGCCGCCACCGCGCCGCGCCGCAGCGCCTCGGGCACGAAGTTGTGCCCGTCGAAGTGCGGCCCGCGCAGCGCCAAGAACAGGTCGCCGGCCGCCGTCGTCCGCGAATCCGTCGAGACCCGGTTGACGCTGACCGTGGACGGCTGCCCCAACGGCCGCCCCGCCATCGCCTGCACTACTTCCGCCAGCGTCAGCTTGATCACCGCTTGGACCTTCTCTGTCCCTCGCTGCCGCTCGGGCTCTGTTTCTTGTGCCCCTCGCTGCCGCTCGGGCTCTGCTTCTGCCGAGCCGGCTCAGCAGGAGCTTCGCCCTCCCGGGCCGACGCGGCGCCAGCCTCGGCGGCGGCCTGTATGGCCACCTCCACATCGTCGAAATGGATCCGCCGGTCGCCGATGATCTGGTAATCCTCATGCCCTTTACCGGCGATGAGTACGATGTCGCCCGCGCCGGCCGCCCGCAGCGCGGCCGAGATCGCGCGGGCCCGGTCCGGCTCCGTCGTGACGCGCCGGCGCGCGTCCGCGTCAAACCCGCTCATGATCTCGGCGATGATCGCCTGCGGGTCCTCCGAGCGCGGGTTGTCGCTCGTGACGAAGATCGCGTCGGCCGTCGCGGCCACCGCCCGCGCCATCCGCGGCCGTTTGGTCCGGTCCCGGTCGCCGCCGCAGCCGAACACGACGATCAGCCGGCCGCGCGTCAGCGGCCGAAGCACGCCGAGCACGTTCCGCAACGCGTCGTCGGTGTGCGCGTAATCCACGAAGACGTCGGCCGGGCAGACGCACGGCACGCGCTGCAAGCGGCCCGGGATGTTGCGCACCGCGAGCAGCCCCGCCGTGATCGCGTCGAGCCGGGCGCCCAGCGCCCACGCCAGCCCCGCCGCCGTCAGCGCGTTGTACACGTTGTGCCGGCCGACGATCGCGTTCTCGAGCACCAGCTCCTGCCCGTCGATCCTCATGCGGTAGTACGTGCCCTGGCTGGTGCTGTGCGAGATGCTCGCCGTGATGTCCGCCTCGCGCTCCAGCGCGTACGTCACGACCCGCGCCCGGCAGCCGTGAATCATGTGCTCGTGGCTCGGATCGTCGCGGTTCACGACGGCCAGCGCGTCGCGGTCCAGCCCCGCAAACAGCCGCGCCTTGGCGGCCCGGTAGTTCTCAAACGTCCTGTGGTAGTCCAGGTGGTCGCCCGTCAGGTTCGTGAACGCCGCCGCCGCGAACCGCAGACCCTCCGTCCGCTTCTGATCCAGCGCGTGGCTCGACACCTCCATCACCGCCGCGTCGGCGCCGGCGTCCCGGCACTCGCGCAGATACGCCGCCAGCTCCAGCGCCCCCGGCGTCGTCACCCGCGCCGTCACCGTCCGCCCGCACAGGTCGTAGCACACGGTGCCGAGCAGGCCGCACTTGCGGCCGGCGGCCCGCAGGATCGCCCGCGCCATGAACGCGCTCGTGCTCTTCCCGTTGGTGCCGGTCACGCCGGCGAGCTGGAACCCGCTGCCGGCCGCGCC
>Ga0315273_10010798_pt1 | contig 11660 bp, 12 predicted proteins | sample YL17G02_0_MG_FD_205753 | JGI IMG/M metagenome (GOLD analysis project Ga0315273, IMG submission 205753) | Sediment microbial communities from Yellowstone Lake, YNP, Wyoming, USA - YL17G02_0 | ecosystem: Environmental > Aquatic > Freshwater > Lake > Sediment | place: USA: Wyoming | collected... | reverse complement strand
TTTTTTTTGGAGTCCCTTCGCACACCTGTGTACCGATACCCCCGAAAAAAGCTCCCCGGGTTCCGCGAGGCTCTCCCGAAAGGATTTGTTGACGCATGGACCGGTTTCCTATAGAGTCTCCCTACCCTTCGGGTGGGGCAGCCATGATGCGTCTGGTCCTCACGACCCGGGGCCAGGACGACCTCTTGATGCGCCAGAAGAGAGGAGCCGAGTCCGAAATGGAGGAGAAAACCCTTGGCAAGGTCTTCTGGAACCGAGTCCAGAGATATGGATCCCGGGTTGCCCTCAAGACGAAAAGAAACGAGGCCTGGACCACGATCTCCTGGCAGGAGTGGGGCCGGAACGTGAAGCTCTTCTCCCTGGGGTTGATCGCCCTTGGGCTCGAAGAGAGGGAATGCGTGGCCCTCCTCAGCGAAAACCGGCCGGAGTGGACTTATGCGGATCTGGCTCTCCTGTCCATCAACGCCTTGGATGCTCCGATCTACTCGACCAATCTCCCGGATGCAGTCGAACACATCGTCAAGGACTCCGGATCACGGTTCATCGTCGTCTCTACGGAAGACCAGCTTAAGAAAATCAAGGAAATTCGAGGCGCCGTGCCTCACCTGGAGAAGGCGATCCTCATGGATCCCCGGCGTGTCCATTCCGAAGACTGGGTCCTGACCTTCCAGGACGTGCAGAAGCTCGGGGAAGAAAAAGGAGATACAAAAGAGTTCGAAAAAAGGCTCGATGCGGTTCAACCGGAAGACCTTGCCACTCTGATCTACACCTCCGGCACAACGGGCCCGCCCAAGGGGGTGATGCTCACTCACGAGAATTTCCTCTCCGACGTCCGCGGCGTGAAGGAGGTAATCCCCTTGCGCGAGTCCGATGTGGCGCTCAGCTTCCTTCCGCTGAGCCATTCGTTTGAGCGGATGGCCGGCTATTACACCGTCCTCTACGTGGGCGGAACGATCGCCTATGCGGAGAGCATCGACAAGGTGCCGGAGAACATCCAGGAGATCCGGCCTACCGTGATGTGCAGCGTTCCCAGGCTCTACGAGAAGATGCACACCAGGATCCTCAACATGGTGGAGCACGAGCCGCCGGCGAAGAGGAAGATCTTTGATTGGAGCATGGAAGTGGGCGGTGAAGTCACGAAGCTGCTTTCCGCCAGAAAAGAAGTACCGCTCAGCCTGAAGCTCAAACACAGGCTCGCGGACAAACTCGTCTTTGGAAAACTCCGGGAACGGATGGGCGGACACCTCCGGTTCTTCGTTTCCGGCGGCGCCCCCCTGGCTCGGGAAATCGCGGAGTTCTTCTACTCAGCCGGCATCCTGATCCTGGAGGGTTACGGGCTCACGGAGACCTCGCCGGTCATCACGGCCAACCGGCCGGACAACTTCAAACTGGGTTCGGTTGGCCAGCCCCTGCCCAACGTTGAGGTCAAGATCGCTCCGGACGGCGAGATCCTGACGCGGGGACCCAACGTCATGAAGGGCTACTATAACCGGCCGGAGGACACGCAGGAAGTCCTGAGCGAAGACGGATGGTTTGCCACCGGCGACATCGGCTATCTCGACCAGGACAACTTCCTCCATATCACGGACCGCAAGAAGGACATCATTGTTACGGCAGGGGGAAAGAACATCGCACCCCAGAACCTGGAGAATATCCTGAAACTGAACCGCTACATCGAGCAGGTCTGCATCCTCGGTGACAAGCGGAAGTTCCTGGCCGCTCTCGTCGTCCCCAGCTTCCCAGAGCTGGAGAATTATGCAAAAGAAAACGGAATCCCGGCCGATGACCGGAGGCGGCTCATCGATCACCCCCGCGTCAGGCAACTGTTCCAGGATGCCGTCGACGAGGTCAACGCACAGCTTGCAAGGTATGAGACGATCAAGAAGTTCACCGTGATCCCAGTTGAGTTTTCCCAGAACACCGGAGAACTTACCCCCACGCTGAAGGTGAAACGGCGCGTTGTCAGCGAGAAATACAAGGACCTGATCGACAGGATGTATGCGGAATGAGCCAGCCGGAGAGGACCCGCTGGCGCCTTCGAGGAACCTGGGCGGTGCTGTTCGCTCCCAATCGTCCTTCCTGCCGGATGCCGTGGGCAGTCTTGCTGCTCCTGCTCGTTCTCCCTTCACCGGCCCGCGCCTCCTTCTTCAATACCTTTGGTGCTGACGCCCGCGGCATTGCCCTTGGCGGAGCCATGGCGGCGATGGCGGAAGGCTGGTCTTCCGTCTACTACAACCCTGCCTGCCTGGCCCTTTCTCATGACATCGAATTCTCGGCCGGCGCCCTCTGGGCCACGCCGCAGCTCACCGTCGATTACGATACCGGCCCCAAAGAGGACGAGGCCCAATTCCCCAGAAGCCCGCAAGGCATGGACTCCCTGGCCGGCCCGGTCCTCGGGCTTCTCGTACCCCTGGAGAGGTGCACGCCCAAGAAGCTGCCGAGCCCGATCGCCTTGGGAATCGGGATCTTTGTGCCCCGCCAGGCCCTGGCCACCACCCGGGTGATCGAACAGACCTACCCGTTCGACGTGATCTTCAACGAGCGAAATGCCAGCCTCGCTCTTCATCTGGCGGTCTCGACCCGGATCACTCCTGCGGTCTACATCGGGGCAGGGCTTGCCTCCCAATTGGTCACCTCTGCAAACGCGCAACTCACGGACATTTTCGGAAATGCCGTGGATCTGAAGGCACGTTTCGGCACCCCAACCGTCCTGGCAGGCCTGCTCATCCGGCCCACTGAGAGGATCCGGATCGGCTTGGTCTATCGGCAGGAAAACAAGGTGCGCTCCAAGTGGACCTTCTCGACGCAGAACAAGTTCATCATCATCGACAACCCCCCCCCGGGTCTCTCGGAAGGCGACTTCGTCCTTTACCCGCCGCAGTCCACCCTCACGAAGAGCTATGTCTCCGGTTTCACGCCCGAGAACTTCACCCTGGGAGGTTCGTACAAATTCACGGAACGTCTCCGGGTAGGCCTGGATGTCTCGTGGTACCGCTGGAGCCAGTACCGGGGTCCAGCGGACACGGGGCTGGAATTCGAATTCAACGACATTTGGATACCCCGGATCGGAGTCGTGTACCGCATCACCCGGGAACTGGATGCAAGGCTCGGCTTTTATTATGAACCGACTCCGGTGACCAACCAGTCCAGGGGCTTTTTCCCTGTCGGAAACGACCGGCTCGTGCCTTCCCTCGGCATCGGTTATACCTTCCATGCGCCTTGGGGTCTGCTCGTCAAGCCCGTCTCCCTGGATGCCTGCTTCCAATACCACTTCTTGGATGAAAAGGAGTTCAACCGGGCCAATCCGATCAATCCGTATACGAGGAATCCGGATCTGAATTCGGACGGATACGTGATCAACCTCGGTTTGAGCCTGACGTTTCGCTTCTAGCCGGATCCCCCCCAGAAAGAGGAAACACGGGAGGCCCATGAAACGAGGCGAGAGGCGCCCGGGGCGTCCTTTCCGGTCAAAGGGGATGCGCTCTTCCAGCTTCCTTCCGGACCTGCTGCCCTGCCTTGCGATCCATCCCAGAGCCCTCGTCATCCTTTTCGGTCTTGCCCTGGCCTTCTGGGTCCGCATCCCGGAGAGCTTCGCCAATGTGGCGGATTCCCTTGGCATCGGCGCTCGCGCGGTGAGCATGGGAGGCGCCTATACAGCCCTGGCCGACGATTTTTCAGCCGTTTTCTACAACCCGGCGGGCCTTGCGCGGTCGGAGGAATCCAGCCTGACCGTTGGGGGCCTCTGGGCAAAGCCGTGGCTCTACTTACGTGAGGAAGGCCTTCCCGAGGACCACCCCCACCTGTACGCCACTGGAGCAGCCTACCTCGGAGTGGCAACCAACCTGGGCCACCTTACGGGATTCCATCAACTCAAGCCCTGGACGCTCGGGGTGTGTCTGTACCTGCCGATCGAGCGATTGCTCCTTGCAGACATCCCGAATCAGAGCTCGGAAAAGAGATTCATCTTCTACCTCGACGACACGCAGGTCCTGGCGATCCTCGTGGGGCTCTCCTGGAAGCTCACCGGCTGGCTTTCCCTGGGAGTGAGCGGAAACTTCCTCGCGGACCTCCGTGCTCCGAACGAGGCGGTCGCGGACGTGGACCTCGTTACGGTATTGCCCTACCTGGCCGGCATCGCGGATCTCAGGAAAGATGTCCGGCCCCGCATCATGCGCGATGCCGAGCTCAAGGCCGCCCCGATCGTGGGGATGCAGGTCCGGGCCGCAGAATGGCTGTTTCTTGGCATCACCTACAGGGGTAAAATCTATGGAGAAACCGTAGGGACCCAGGATATCCTGCTTCGATTTACGGATTTCTCGGGCCATTCTTCCACGACCCTTCAGACCACGATTCTCGCAGACATCCACTACATCCACTACTGGAAGCCGCATCAGGTGAGCCTTGGCGCAGCCTTGCTTCCCGTGCAATCCCTTCGCCTGGCCCTGGATCTCACCTGGGCAGACTGGTCCGATTACCTGGACCCCATGTGGTACAGACCTGCGGAACCCTTCCGGGATACGTGGACTCCCCGCCTGGGAGTGGAATACGGGTTCGAGAGCGGCATCCTGCTGAGAGCGGGCTATGCCTTCCAGCCCAGTCCGGTCCCGGAGCAGACGCAGGAGTCGAACTACCTCGACAGCGACAAGCACGTCTTTTCGGCTGGGATCGGGTACACCTTCTCGAGAGTTCCCTGGCTCATCGTCTGGAAGAAGCCTCTCACGGTCGACGGGTACGTCCAGTACATCCAGCTCAACCGGAGAACGTATCACAAGGAGAATCCTGACCTGTATGGCAACGACCTCACCCTTGGAGGGCATCTATTCCACGGCGGCCTGAGCATCACGCTGCATTATTAGGACAGGCGCTTGAAGACATGACGACGCGAGCAATCTCCCCCTGCCTGCACCCGAGCCGAATGGCGCTGCTGAGCCTGGTAGCGTGCCTCCTGCTCGTCCCCAGGCTCGGCCTGGCGAGCATGGTGGACCTGTACGGGTGGGGTTCGCGGGCATCCGCGCTGGGCGGCGCCTTCACCGCTCTGGCCGACGACTTCACGGCGGTCTATTACAACCCGGCCGGCCTCATGTACCCGAGAACCCTGGAGACGGCTTTTCCGAACCGCAAGGGGATCCAGTTCGATTTTGGCTACGTCTATGGAGAACCCCGGCTCTACGTTCAAGACCCGAACAAACGTCGACAGGCCGAGGACTACGGATCCACGACCGGCCCGTACCTGGGCATCACCATTGACCCCGTGGATTTCCACGGAACCTTTCGAAGAAAAATGTTCGCCTTTGGTCTCGGACTGTACCTGCCTGTGGACCATCTGCTGTATTACGGCCGATACTTTCCCGAGGAAAGGCGCTATCCGTTCTTCTACGACTACTCCATGCGGTTCGTTCTCCTGCCGGGAATTGCCGTGGAAGTGCTTCCCCGCCTCTCGCTGGGGCTCGGACTCCAGATGCTGGCAAGGCTGCACACGGACACGCTCGGAACGGTGCACGTGAGCCTCGACAGGCTTCTCTCTCAAGAGGCGCTGATCACGGGCCGGATCCCTTTGGAGCGAGAGAACGTCCGCCTGGGCGAATTCGAGGATCTGACCTTGAATCTGGCCCCCATCATCGGGGTTCAGTACAGGCCGACCCCATGGATTCGGTTTGGTTTGGTGTACCGGGGGGAGAACTACGTCAACGACTTCGGCCTGACCAATCCCATCATCAACCTGGGCGACATCCTTGCCTTTGAGCAAGGCTATCAATTCAAGTTCGTCCGTTTCTTCACGCCCCACCAGGTCTTCCTCGGCATCGCGTGGCTTCCCGCTCCGAAGCTCACGGTTTCTCTGGACACGGGCTGGCTCGACTGGTCCGATTTCCACGACATCGAGGCAAGCAAGCCTGACCCGTCTTTCCGGGACACCTGGATGCCCCGCCTCGGCGCGGAGTACCGCTGGAAAGAGGTCTGGTTTTTCCGGGCCGGCTACTTCTACTATGCGTCTCCGGTGCCGGAACAGAAGGGGGTTACGAACTTCCTGGACAACGACCGGCACGTCTTCAGCACCGGCTTGGAGTGGATCTGGAAGGACCCTCCTGGGTTCTGGAACAAACCCGTTCACTTGAGTGCGTACCTTCAATACCATGCCGTGGTCGAGCGGCACTACAGCAAGACCGATCCTCGAGATCCCTTCTACCCGGGGTATTCCTTTGGTGGACAAATCCTCATGGGGGGGCTTCAGGTTTCGGTGCCACTGTGAGAGAATGGCCCCAATCTGCTTGACCTGCGGGCTTTCGGAAAAGGAGCGGCTCAGATGATGACCATAGCGAGAAGGCGAGGCCTCACAGGCTCACAGGCTTCCTTACTGGCCCTGGGGCTCCTCGCTGTGATGTCGGCCTTTCTGACTCCGGGATGCGGAAACGACGAAGGCGAGACGATTATCATCACTCTGATTCCCTGGACCCTGGACTTCGACCCTTCGAACGAGCTCTTCCTCGTGGAGAGAAAATCCCTGTCCATCTGGAAGTCCACAGGGGACAATCTGTCCGGGCAACTGCTCCCGCCTTCAGGAGGAGGCTTCTCGCCCTGGGGAATCGACGTGGGAGACGAGGACATCCTGTTCGTCTCCGACGACACGGCAGCCCGGCCGCGTCTGCTCGCCTTGAGCACCGATTTCACGGATGCAGTGCCCCTGGGCCCGGAAACCCTGCTGGCCGAGGTGGAGCTGAGCGAGATCCATCCGGACGATCCCATTCCAGTGCCCAGAGCCGTGGAGAGTCTAGCCCTGGCACCCGGTACGTTCCGCGTCTTTCTGGCAGCAGGCGCTCAGGTCCTGGTATTCGATTACAGCGTCACTGCGGAAAGATTCTCTTACTGGCAGACCCTGGCAGGGGGATGCGGATTTCCCTTCGAGAAACCCCAGGGTCTTGCCGTTGACGTACTGAACCGGCGCCTGTACGTGGTGGATGGGGGCGGGAACGACAGGCTCTACCAGTTCTCCGGAATCGACGGAATCCTTCCTGCTGTCTGCGACGACGAGGTTGACCAGTCGGAGGGGGTTTCCTTCGACAACCCTGTCGGGGTTGCGGCCTGGAGCGATGAGCCCGCTCCGGAGGACAACAACAAGATCGTCGTGGCGGACGCGGACAACCAGCGTCTCGTGGCGTTCTTCTCGGACGGCGCCGAAATTCTGCCGGATTACGTCGAACCTTCTACTACACGCAGGCCTTTTGACGTCGCCTTTGCCCCGGACGGGAAACTCTGGGCCACGTATCCGTAAGAGTGCCGGCGATATCTCCAAATACAGCCGGTGCGAGCGGCAGGGTCCACAGACACCGTCCTTCAGTGAGTCTTTCCCAGCTCCTTTGCCTCCCTGGGGGCCGCAACAAACTTGTGCGAGTCTTTCTTGGCCTCGGCCAGTTTCTCCAGGGCAGTAAAATCCACCAAATATTCCATGCATCCCATGTACTTTCCGGATTTGTCCCGGACAGCCAGGAACCTGTTCAAGAGCCTGATCCCCAGACCTTCGACCCAGAATTCGTCCTCGTCTCTCTGTCCGCTCTTGAATTCGCTGAGCATTCTGTCCGTTCTGGGCAGACTCTCGGGCTTGTGACACTTGCGAATGTCGTTACCCAGGATGTCGTCCGGGCCCTTGCGAGATCGCGTTTCAGCTCTGTTGTAATATTGCAGACGATCCTCCTCGTCTACGAAGATGAATTCGATGGGCAAGGCATCCAAGATCGCTTCGATCTGATCTTGGGTGAGCCTTTCGATCAAGCGTCTGGACATCAGAGCCCTCCTTCTGCGTGGGTTCGCGCCAAGGGTTCATCGGAATCGGTGGGAGTCGACCGGAAAGACCGACCCGTTTAGGACGAGAGTCTCAGTCACCCGCTCTCTAAAATGGGGACTCTCACCCCACAAGTGACGTGCCCTGCCCGGCGCACACGCCCAGGGTAACCGGCGTGATCCTTAAAGCGTGTGGATGATGCGATTCCGTTTCAAGCGCGCGTCCGATTCACCCTGTTGTTCGGCCCTCTCCCGGTGAGTTGCCAACCTCCTGGTAGGAAAACTCCTGCAATCGGGCGTTCTTACGCGCATGCTCGATTGTCATACTCACGAGATTCCCGTCGCTGTCGAGGTCCACGTAAATGTTCTCGCTGATCTCTTTTGTCTCAGCTACCGCATTATCAGTAAACTCTACAAGGGCAGTATCCGTATCGGAGAAATACTTGACTTTCATTTCCGGCTCTCCCTGAAAGATCTGTCAAAGAAGGCGTTGTGGACGGTTTCCCCGTCTTCCAACAGAACGACCCGAAGAAACCTGCCTGCCGCCGGGATCCAGGCACACTTCCGTATTCTCCCGTCGGCTTGCACTTCGGTCTTCACCGGGGACTGGACCACATTGTTTATCCATTCGTCCCGTATGATAGCCCGGTCTGGCCTCTTTCGCATGTGTTCGAAGTACCGCGTTGTCTTCACTTCTGTTTCCAATCCTGCGTGTCGATTCAATGGGCCGAACGGACCGCTCACCTGCGGTGTATTGTCAAAATGACTTCAGTAATTCCTCGGCCTTCGCCAGCGGGTGCAGCGGCGGGTTATACGCCTTCTTCCTTCATGCGGCCTGAAACATACTTGTGGAGGATGCTCGAGATCAACGTCTGATAAGGGATCCCTTCCCTGAACGCACGCTTCTGCAACGCATCGAGATCTTGGCTTGAAATCCGGATATTGACGCGACGGTCCTTCTTGAAGGTTGCTCGTGCGTATTCTCTGTATCTTTTCAATTCGGAATCCATTTGGGGGACCGATCGCCATTCGCCGGATTCCACTGACCTAAGCAATTCTCTCTCGGTCTTCTCGATCTTTGCCATTACCGACCTCCAAGATATCTCTTGGTCGCTTTGCGACTTGGGATGATGGTTTTCAGAAAGACCTCGTCTTCCGACTCTTCAAATGGAACCAGGTAAGCATATTGGTCAACAATGACAATGAAAACGCGTTGGCCCGGGTAAAGTGCAGCCCTTTGTTCGCCCGCCAGTTCTACAATTTACGCCTTGGCAGCCCTCTTCTTCGCGCCGCCTGGAAGTGTCCTCAACCGGATCACCAACCGAAGGGCCTCGTTGACGGCCTCGTCGGTCGGAAAGGCCTCTGCAACGTCGGGAGCCAGCAGAACGAGGTTCGTTCCTTCCCGATACCGGTCGGCGTACTTCCCTTGGACACCGCCTTTGAGAATCTTGCCCAGGTCGTACTCGGGTCGAAGTTCGTCAGCCTTTTCGCCTTTGGATCTCGTTTTCATAGGCCTCACGCTCTGCACGGGTCAACTCTCGTGTGCTGATCATGCGGGTTCGAGTACCACGGGTCGGTATGGGCAACAATCAAAGATCGACCTGCCACCGAGGTCCCCACAGTGATGAACCGCTCTTCCTCTTCGGAATGATCCGGGTCGTAAGCCGTAATGCTCAATGGATCTCGAAAAACGGTGGCCGCCTCCCTGAAAGCAGCACCGTGCTTTCGAAGATTCGTCATTGCTTTCGTGGGGTCCCATTCGAAGTCTATCATAGCTCAGCCTTGCTGATATTGGGGCGAACGCTGCGCCTGAGCGGCGCGCGCTGACAGTCTTTCTCTGAGGCACGAAGACCCCGCGCGCCGTCTGTTGCAGGCAGCAGTTCGGCTTAGTCCTTCTCATCTTCAGGCCGCAAGATGTTCATCGCACCATGCACCACAGCAAGAACATCGATCTGATCAGGCTTAATGTAATAGATGATTCGCTATGGACCCTGGATAACCTCCCGAATTTGGTCCATTTCGAACTCGGGCACCCTACGCCATGAGGAGGGGAATTCGGCAAGCTGCTGCGATCGGCGAGTTAGCCTATCGACCATCTGCCTCGCATATTCGGCAGAGTCTTGCTCAAGGTAGGCATAGATGGCATCAAGATGCCCTTGCGCGGTATCCGTCCAGTGGACTCTCATTCTGGTAGACCGAATTTCCTGCGGACGTCTCGTGCATCCTTCGTCCGTCCGGCTTTGCTGTCGGCCAACCCCCGCTCGATAACCTGACGTACATAGATCTCGTGAACTGGGTCGTCCCAGGTAGAATCCTCGGGCATCTTGTCCACAAGTCTGTGAGCCTCTTCCCTAACCAAATTCTCAGGCATATGCTCCTCCGCGAACAAACTGTCTGCAATCAGTATAGGTCTGCCTTCCTTCGATGGCAATTTCGCTTGAGCCGCCTGTTCGGCCCCTTGCGCTCACACTCACCACCTGCGCCGCCACCTGTCGCGGTAGCTCGGCGGGTCGGGGATGGGCTCGTCCGGCTCCGTGGTTCTCTCGGCGACGAAAGTGCTCTCGTCCCCGTTCTTGATCTTGATCTTGCCTGCGAAACGGCCATCCTTGCGGAGCCGTACGCTCCCGGTGCCGGAGACGGGGTCGTACTCCCACGCCCCTTGCCAGGTAAACGACACGCCGGTCTTGGTGGGCTTGCAGTTCACGTAGGCGAGAAGAACGAACATCCTTAGCCGGTCAGCGTACCCAGTGAGCGAAATCAGCGCCGTCCCAACGATGTCGATGTCGTCGCTGCCCCACTGAGAAGTTTCGATGATCCGCCACCAGCCACAATACTCGCGTGGGATCTCTTCGTCTGACATAGAAACCATTGTACCGTTCAAGATGGCCAAGGGACACAGCCCGCCGAACGCGCCGGCTGAGCGGCGCGCGATTTGCGCTTCAGGTCTATGTATCTGGTTTCTTGTTTCTCGCGCGCGCTCCAGCCGGTTATGACGCGCCGTGTTCATCGTCTGGTCCACATTCTGATTTCAGCACCTCGTGCAGCGTGCGTATGCTGTCGATCTCTGGCCGATCCGCAATGCCGGCAAGGTCGAAGCCGAGGCAGATGTTAATGTCCTCCTGCGACAGGTAGTTCTTGTGGATCAACACCTCGCGGATCTGGTCAGCGGCGTCCGGGTATTCGCGCTCTTCAGGGTCGTGGTTCTGAAGCAGGAACTCGCGGTAGCAGTGTTCGATGACGGGCGTGGAGTGGGTCTGGATTTCGTCCACCACGCGCAGGATCCTGCGCTCTTTCACGGTGCTGAAGACAAAGGGCGAGGTCGCACCCAGCAGGTTCTTTTCGATGTCCTTGCCGAAGCCGATGAGGCCCTTCCCGAAATCTTCTGGGCGGGCCTGCCGAATCTGCCAGATATTGAAGTTGACGAAGCTCATGCTGAGCATGTGATAGGCGAGGAAGGCGAACTGGTACTTGCCGTGGGTGTAGTTGGTCTCGAATGCATCCCACAGGAAGGCGATGTACTCCTGCTCGCTGGGAGTCTTGAAGGAGAGCGGCAGGTAGTTGCCCAGTTCGGCGGCTTCTTCCATAGCTTATGCCTCCGCTGGAGCCGGTTCGTCCTCGCCCCAGACGCGAGCCACAGCGGCCTGGATCTTCTTTTCGAAGCGGGCGATCAGTTCGCGATTGGCGGCGACCAGGGCCTGCTCAGCTTCGATTTCGGCGACGATGGCCTGCTGGGTGGCCAGCGGTGGGAGGGGGATTTGGATGGAGCGGATAAAACCCAACGGAATAAACCTTTGTGTAGATCCGCTGGCTTGAAGTTCAAATCGGCTCTGCATCTCGGCGGAGGCCAACACGTCTTTAAGGAAGCGGTTATCGATTCGCGAATCTCG
>Ga0315273_10010796_pt1 | contig 11661 bp, 12 predicted proteins | sample YL17G02_0_MG_FD_205753 | JGI IMG/M metagenome (GOLD analysis project Ga0315273, IMG submission 205753) | Sediment microbial communities from Yellowstone Lake, YNP, Wyoming, USA - YL17G02_0 | ecosystem: Environmental > Aquatic > Freshwater > Lake > Sediment | place: USA: Wyoming | collected... | reverse complement strand
GCTGTGCCATCTAGACTTTGCGCACTTGAAGCGGGGGCCGATCCCCCCACCCTGAGCCCGGCAGCGCGCCGGCGTGAACGGGTCCCGAGGTCGCCAGAAGGCCGGGAACATCCCGCCGGGGCGCGCGTGGACATCCGTTACTTCAGGATGTCCATTTTCTTTTTTTGGCTGGAGGCGTTCCACTGTCCACAGACCGCGACAAGCGCGTACGCGTCAACCGCCAAATCCGGATCAGTCCGGTGCGGGTCATCACGGCGGAGGGTGAGCAGCTCGGCGTGCTTCCGATCGAGGAGGCGCTGGCCGCCGCCCAGGATCGGGGGCTGGACCTGGTGGAGGTGGCGCCGACGGCCCGCCCCCCCGTCGTCAAGATCATGGACTACGGGAAGTTCAAGTTCGAAGAGGCCAAGGCGGCGCGCGCGGCCAAGAAGAAACAGCACGTCATTCAGCTGAAGGAAGTGAAGTATCGGCCCGGCATCGACGACCATGACTTCGACTTCAAGACCCGCCATGCCCGGGAGTTCCTGGGCGATGGCAACAAGGTCAAGGTCACGCTGATGTTCCGCGGCCGGCAACTGGCCCACATCGACCTTGGCCGCGCCGTCCTGGATCGAGTCATCGCCGCGCTGGCGGACGTCGGCAAGGTCGAAATGGACGCGAAGCTCGAAGGCCGCAACATGACGATGGTGATCGCGCCCAAGTAGGGGCGCCCGATCTGAAAGGTGAGTGCGTTATGCCCAAGATGAAGACCAAGCGGGCCGCCATGAAGCGGTTCAAGAAGACCGGGTCGGGGAAGCTCAAGCGCTTCCACGCCAACCACAGCCACATCCTGACCAAGAAGAGCCGGAAGCGGAAGAACAAGCTGAAGAAGGTCGCCTACGTCAGCTCGGCCGATTTCCGGCGGGTCAGCCGCCTCCTCCAGGCGTAAGGGAGCTACCATGCCACGCGTAAAGAACGGCGTCGCCCACCACGCCCGGAAGAAGAAGATCATGAAGGCCGCCAAGGGCGGCTTCCAGTCGCGCAGCAAGCTGTACAAGGCCGCCAAGGAAAACGTCGAGCGCGGCCTGGCCTACGCCTACCGCGACCGGCGGAAAAAGAAGGGCGAGTTCCGCGCGCTCTGGATCACGCGCATCAACGCCGCCGCACGGCAGCATGGGTTGAGCTACAGCCGCCTGATGGACGCCCTGAGGCGTGCGGGCGTCGAGGTCAACCGGAAGGTGCTGGCCGACCTCGCGGTGCGGGATGCCGATGCGTTCGCGGCCATCGCGGCGGTGGCCAAGGCCGAGGTTGCGAAGGCCGGGGGCGCCAAGGCCGAGGTGGTCAAGGCCGCCAAGTAGGTTCGAAGGATCACCGCCGGAACCGTGATGGCCGAGTCTCACCCGCAATCGCTGCTCGACGCCCTGCGCCCCCGCCTCGCCGGCGTGGGCGCGCTCGACGCCGATGCGCTCGAGGCCGAGCAGATCGCCATCCTCGGCCGGAAGAGCGGGGCGCTGACCGCGCTGCTCCGTTCGCTGGCGACGCTGCCACCCGACGAGCGGAAGGCCGTGGGCGCTTCCGCGAACGAGCTCCGGCAGCAATTCGAGCGGGCGTTTGAAGCCCGGGCCGGTGTGCTGCTCAGCGATACCGCCACAGCCGACGTCGCGAACCGCGACCTCACCATGCCGGGCCGCCGCCGCTGGGTGGGCGCGGAGCACCCCGTCACGAAAGTGGTCGAGGAGATCTGCGAGATCTTCCACGGCCTCGGGTTCAACCGCGCCGTTGGCCCCGAAGCGGAAACCGAGTGGACCAACTTCGGCGCGCTCAACTTCCCGGCCGATCATCCCGCCATGGACATGCACGACACCTTCTACCTCGATGTGGGCGGCGACGCGCGCCCCGGCGACGGGAAGGCGGTCCTGCTCCGTACCCACACCTCGCCGGTGCAGGTGCGCACCATGCTGGCGGCCCCGCCGCCTTTTCGCGTGGTCATTCCCGGCGTCGTGTACCGCAGGGACCCGTTCGACCCCTCGCACGCGCCGGTCTTCTGCCAGGTCGAGGGCCTCGCGGTGGACGAGGGCATCTCCTTCGTGGACCTGAAGGGCACGCTCCTCCATTTCGCGCGGCAGTTCTTCTCCTCCTCCACGACCGTGCGGTTCCGGCCCTCGTACTTCCCGTTCACCGAGCCGTCCGCCGAAATGGACGTGTCGTGCCAGCTCTGCGGCGGCAGCGGCTGCCCCGCCTGCAAAGGCACCGGCTGGATGGAAATCCTCGGCTGCGGGATGGTGCACCCGAAGGTGCTGGAGAACTGCGGTGTGGACGCCGAGCGGAACACCGGGTTCGCGTTCGGGATGGGACCCCAGCGGATCGCCATGCTGCGCTACGGCATTCCCGACATCCGGTTGCTCTACGAGGGCGACATGCGATTCCTCGGCCAGTTGGGGCGGGCCCGGTGAACATCTCCCGTCGCTGGCTCGAAGCCTTTCTCCGGCGCCCGCTGGAGCCCGCCGACGTGGCGCGGCGCCTGGCGGCTCTCGGGGCGCCGGTGGACGCCATCGAGGCGATCCACCCCGGCCTCGAGCAGGTCGTCGTGGCGCTCGTCCGCGAGGTCCGGCCCCATCCGAACGCCGACCGGCTTCGCCTCTGCGACGTGGACGACGGCAGCGGGACGCCGCGCCACGTGGTGTGCGGCGCGCTGAACGTGACGGCCGGCCGCAAGTATCCCTTTGCCCCGGTCGGAGCGACGCTGCCCGGCGGGCTGACGCTGGAGCGGCGGAAAATCCGCGGCGAGGTGTCCGAGGGCATGCTCTGCTCCGCGCGCGAGCTCGGGCTCGGGCAGGAGCACGACGGCATCCTCGAGCTCACCACCGACGCCGCTCCGGGCACCGCCTTCCTCGAGGCGGTGCCCGTGGCCGACGAGCGCCTGGTCGTGGACGTCACACCCAACCGGCCCGACCTCCTCGGCCACAAGGGTGTGGCGCGCGAACTGGCCTTCTCCTTCGGCGGCACCTTCCGTCTGCCCGTGGTGCCGGTCTCTCCCGGCGCGGACATGCCGACGCCGGTGCGCTCGGGAGCATCGGGCACCACCGGCGGCGTACGGGTGGCCATCGAGGACGCCGAAGGGTGCCCGCGGTTCCTCGGCGCCGTGCTGCGCGGCGTGCGGGTGGGCGCCTCGCCGGAATGGCTGCGCGCCCGGGTCGGGGCGGTCGGCATGCGGTCCATCAACAACGTGGTGGACGCCACCAACTACGTGATGTTCGAGCTCAACCAGCCGATGCACGCGTACGACGTCGCGCGGCTCAACGGGCCCGCCGTCATTGCCCGGCGCGCCCGGCCTGGGGAGCGCCTGACGACGCTGGACGGCGTGGAGCGCGCCCTGGGCGGCTCGATGACCGTCATCGCCGACGCCGCCGCGGCCATCGGCGTGGCGGGCGTCATGGGCGGCGCCCACTCGGAGGTCACCGCCGAGACGACCGCCCTTTTCCTCGAATGCGCCTACTTCGAGCCGAAAGGCATCCGCGCCACCCGCCGTACCCTCGCCCTCAGCAGCGAGGCGAGCTATCGCTTCGAGCGGGGCGTGGATCTCTGGAACGGTCCGGAGGTGCTCCGGCGCGCGGTCGAAATCATCCAGGCCACGGCCGGGGGCACGCTCGATGGGGACCCGGTCGATCTTTTCCCGCAGGTCACTCATCCCCCGCGGATCTTCCTCCGCCCCGCTCGGGTGGCCCAAGTGCTCGGCGTGGACCTGCCGTGGGACGCCATCGAGCGCTACCTCGTTGCCATCGGCGCGACAGTGGTCTCCAAGCCGGAGGACGGCCGCATCGCGGTGGATGTCCCCGGGTGGCGGCCTGACCTCGTGGCGGAAATCGATCTCATCGAGGAGGTCGCGCGGCTCCACGGATTTGACAACTTCCCGACCGAGCTTCGCCCGTTCCGCGTGGGTGAGCTGCCCAGCGCCGTCTCGGAAGGCATCGACGGGGTGGTCCGGCGCGGGCTGGTGGCCGAGGGGCTTTTCGAAGCGCAGACCTTCCCGCTCGGCCCGGAGGACGGGCCCGACGGCGTGCACCTGCTGAACCCGCTCTCTAGCGAGGAAGCCTTCCTCAGGACGCGGCTCCTCCCGGGGCTGGTCCGGCTGGTGGAGGGGAACTGGGCGGCCCACACGCGGGATGTGCGGCTGTTTGAACTGGGGACGGTATTCCTGCGTGGCGAGGCGGGAGCCCCTCCCCGCGAGGAGCGTCGGGTGGCCGGGGTTCTCACCGGCACGCGGGAGCCGGCCCACTGGAGTGCCGCTGGCAAGTCGCCCGACGCGGACCTCTGGGATATCCGGGCCCTGTTCGAAGCGGCCCTGGGTCTGGCGCAACCCGGTGCAGGGTTGCAAGTTGAGGGGAGCGAGTGGGTTGCTCGAACTGCCGCCGGCCGGGAAGTCGGGCGCGCGGGGCCACTGACTGCGGACGCTCCGCCTTGGGCCGCGTCGGTCTTCGGGTTCGAGTTGTTGGTCGACCCGGCCCCCCGGGTGATGCCCGCCTTCCAACCGCTGCCGGTCAATCCCGCCGTGACCCGTGACCTCGCGTTGCTGGTGCCGGATGGTGTGTCCGCGGCCACGCTCGGCGAGGCCATCAGCAAGGCGGCCGGGCGGTTGATCGAAGTGGTCGAAGTGCTCGACGAGTACCGGGGGGCTGGGCTCTCCGCGGGGCATCGCGGCCTCGCGTTCCGCCTCCGGTACCGCGCCCCGGACCGCACGCTGCGTGACCAGGAGGTGGATGCCTCGGTCACCCGGGTCCTCACGGCACTGCAGGAGCAGCATGGCATCGAACTACGAGCGTCCTGACCTCGCCGCGCTCTCCGAAATGGAGCAGCTGCTCCGGCACCTCGGCGACGAGGTCTCGGGGTGGCGCCGCCGCACGCTGAAGGCCGAGGCCGAGCTGCAGCAGGCGCGTTCGCACGGGGGCGTCCTGGCGGGGCCGGAGCTCCTGCAGGCGCGTCAGCGGGTCATCGAGCTCGAGGTCGAGAACCAGGCCCTTCGGCATCGGGTCGAAGGTGCGCGCGATCGGTTGCGGGCGCTGTCGTCGCGGCTGGCGTTCCTCGAGACCGAGGAGGGGGCCGCGTGAGCACCACCAAGAATGCGGTGCAAGTGTTCATCGCCGGCGAGAGCTTTACCGTCCGCTCCGAGCTGCCCCCCGAGTACACGCGGGAAGTGGCGGCCTATCTGGACACGGCGTTTCGGCACGTGAAGGCGACGATGCCGAGCGTCGAGTCCCACAAGGCGGCCATCCTGGCTGCGCTGCAGATCACGGATGAGTTGTTCCAGGCCCGCCGCGGCGACCGCGACGGCGCCGCACGCCTGACGGCACTGCTGGACGATGTGGCCCGCCTCCTGCCGCCGAATAAACGCGGCGGGCGTGCCGCCGGGGTTCCAGCCCCGGCCGACTGAAACCAACGCGTGGCGGTCCCGCCGCCGCGCTGGAGATACATCCATGTCCGACCTGCCTCTGCTTCCCCTGATCGGGGGAGCGCTCGCCGGCCTCGCGGTCGCCCTGCTCATCGTGCTCTTCGTCCAACTCCGCCGCCGGGCCACCGGCCGGGATGTCGTCGCGGCCGCGCGCACCGAAGCCGCCACGCTGGCGCGCACGTCCCGCGCGGACGCGGACCAGCTGCTCCGCGCGGCGCAGGCCGATGCCGACCGGGTCACCGGCGATGCCACCCGGGCCGCGGACAGCGCGCGCACCGACGCGATCCTGGCCGGCAAGATGGAAACGCTGGCGCTCCGGGAAGAACTCGACAAGGAGACCCAGGGCCGTCGCGAGGAGTGGGCTCGCCTCGACCGGCGCGCGGAGGAGAGGGAGCGGGCCCACGACCGCCGGCAGGAGCAGCTCACGGCGCTCGAAGGGGCACTGCACGCCCGGGACGCCGCCCTCGCCGCCCGGGAGCAGGCGCTGACCGCGCGGGAGCTCGAGGTCGCGGCGCTGAAGGCCGAGCAGTCGAAGCGGCTGGAGCAGATCGCCGGCCTCACCGCCGACGAGGCGCGGCGCGAGCTGCTGCAGCGGGCGGAGGATACCGCGCGGGCCGAGGCCGCGGCGCTCATCCGGGACATCAAGGAGCAGGCGAAGAAGAGCGCGGAGCGGGACGCCCAGCGGATCGTGGCCATCGCCATTCAGCGGATCGCGCCGGACCAGACGGCCGAAAGCACCGTCGCGGCGGTCACGCTGCCGTCCGACGAGATGAAGGGCCGCATCATCGGCCGCGAGGGGCGGAACATCCGGGCGTTCGAGCTGGCCACCGGTGTGGACGTCATCATCGACGACACCCCCGACACGGTGGTGATCTCCTGTTTCGATCCGATCCGCCGCGAGGTGGGCCGCCGCGCCCTCGAGGCGCTCATCGCCGACGGACGGATCCAGCCGAGCCGGATCGAGGAAGTGGTGGTGAAGGTGCGGGCCGAGCTCGACACGCAGCTCGTCGAGCTGGGCGAGCGGGCTGCCTTCGACACCGGCATCAACGGCCTGCATCCGGAGCTGATCAAGCTCATCGGCCGGATGCGCTACCGGACCAGCTACGGCCAGAACATCCTGGAGCATTCCAAGGAGGTGGCCTGGCTGGCCGGCATCATGGCCGCCGAACTCGGCGTGGACGTGAAACTCGCCAAGCGCGGTGCCCTGCTGCACGACGTCGGGAAGGTCCTGACCCACGACAGCGAGGGGACCCACGTCGAGCTCGGGGTCGAGGTGGCCCGGCGGTACGGGGAGAGCGCGGCCGTCATCAACTGCATTCATGCCCACCACGACGACGTGCCGCACGAGTCCACCGAGTCCGTCCTGGTGCAGGCCGCCGACGGCATCAGCGGCTCGCGGCCGGGCGCGCGGCGCGAGGCCTTCGAGAGCTACGTCAAGCGGCTCACCAAGCTGGAGGAAATCGCCAACGCCTTCCGCGGCGTCGAAAAGACCGCCGTCATCCAGGCCGGCCGCGAAATCCGCGTGATCGTGACCCCCGACCAGGTGAACGACGTGCAGGCGGCGGAACTGTCCGAGCAGATTGCGCGGAAAATCGAGAACGAACTCCAGTACCCCGGCCAGATCCGGGTGGTCGTCATCCGGGAAACTCGCTCCGTAGGCTTTGCCCGATGACCGCACGTCTCCTCGATGGCGTCGCCCTCGGCCGCGCCATCCGGCAGGAAGTCACCGTGGAGGTTGCCCGCCTGCTCGAGGCCGGGATCCGGCCGGGCCTGGCCGTGGTGTTGGTCGGCGAGGACCCTGCCAGCCAGGTGTACGTGCGGAGCAAGGGCCGGGCGTGCGATGAGGCGGGAATGCACTCCGTCACCATCCGGCTGCCCGCGGAGTCCTCGCAGGACGAACTCCTCGCCACCATCGACAGGCTGAACGCCGATCCCGCCATCCACGGCATGCTCGTCCAGCTGCCCCTGCCGAAGCGGATGGACAGCGACCAGGTCCTCCGGCGCATTGATCCGCGGAAGGACGTGGACGGCTTCCATCCGGAAAACGTCGGCAAGCTGGTCACCGGCGATCCCACCGCCTTCCGCCCGGCCACGCCCTACGGCGTGCAGCAGATGCTGATCCGGTCGGGCATCGAGATCAAGGGCGCGCACGCGGTCATCGTCGGGCGGTCGAACATCGTGGGCAAGCCGATGGCCAACCTGCTCATCCAGAACGGCCCCGGCGGCGACGCGACGGTGACGGTGTGCCACTCGCGTACCCGGGACCTGCCCTCCGTTACGCGACTGGCAGACATCCTGATCGTGGCCATGGGGAAGCCCGAATTCGTCACGGCGGACATGGTGAGGCCGGGCGCCGTGGTCATCGACGTGGGCATCAACCGGGTGGACGATGCCACGAAGGAGAAGGGCTATCGGCTCTGTGGCGATGTGGCCTTCGAGCAGGTGGCCGCCGTCGCCTCCGCCATCACGCCGGTGCCCGGTGGCGTCGGGCCGATGACCATCGCGATGCTGCTGAAGAACACCCTGCAGGCCGCCCAACTGACCCGGGCCCGGTGAGTCCGTCCGCGTGACCCTCCCCTCGCTCTTCGGCGATGGCGAGCTCCCCGAGGCGTGGTCGGTGGCCCAGGTCAACCGGCACGCGAAGAATGCGGTCGAAGGGATCTTCCGCGAGCCACTCTGGGTGCATGGCGAATTAGTGGAGTTCAAGGCGTGGCGGAGCGGCCATTGGTACTTCACCCTTCGCGATGCCGACGCCTCGCTTCGCTGCGTGCTGTGGAAGCAGCAGGCGGCTGGGGTCCTGGTCCGGCTCGGCGCGGCACCCTCCGACGGGATGGAAGTGCTGGTCCGCGGCCGCCCCACGCTCTGGGAGGAGCGGGGCGAGTACCGACTGACCGCCTCCGACATCGTCCCCACCGCCGTCATCGGGGCCAAGGCCCTCGAGCTGGAACGGGTCCGCGCGGCGCTGCAGGCCGATGGACTGCTCGACCCCACCCGCAAGCGCCCGCTCCCGCCCTTGGCCCGCCGGATCGCCGTGGTGACCAGCCCCGACGGGGCCGCGCTCCGCGACATCATCATCGTCACCCGCAATCGCTGGTGCGCGGTGGAGCTGGTCGTGGTCGGTGCGCAGGTGCAGGGGGAAGGCGCCGTGGCCTCCCTGGTGCGTGCCCTCGGCCTGGTCAACCGGATTCCGGACCTGGATGCCTGCATCATCGGGCGGGGCGGGGGGGCCAAGGAGGACTTGGCCGCGTTCAACGCGGAGCCGGTCTGCCGGGCCCTCGCCGCCGTCCGGGTGCCGACGATTTCCGCCGTCGGCCACGAGACCGACATCTCGCTGTCCGACCTGGTGGCGGATGTCCGCGCGGCGACGCCATCGGCTGCCGCCGAACTCGCCGTCCCGGACCGGACGGCGCTGGTGCACCGGGTGGACGGATTCGGCGTGCGGTTGGCCGCAGGGCTCCGCCGCCGGACCCGGGTGGCGGAGGAGCGGCTGGCCCGCACCGGCGACCGGTTACAAGGCGCCCTCGGCCGGCTCATCGAGGAACGCCGCAGTCGGGTGGAGCGCGCCGCCGCCCAGCTCGACGCGCTGAGTCCGCTCAGGGTCCTGGCGCGCGGCTATAGCGTGGCGCAGGACGACGACGGCCGTGTGCTCTCGCACGCGGCAGACTTTCCATCTGGCCGGCGGTTTCGCCTTCGCGTGAGCGACGGGTCCGTGCCGGCCCGCGCGGAGTAGACTCCCATGGCACAGCAGCCCCCGGCCCAGCCAACGCTCCAGGACGACCTCCGCCGCCTCGAGGAGATCGTGCGCCGTCTCGAGGCTGAGGACGCCGACCTCGACGTTGCCCTCGCGCTGTTCGAGGAGGGTGTCGTCCGGCTCCGCGCCGCACGGGAACGGCTGGCGGAGGCGGAGGCGCGGGTCAAGCAGGTCGTCGAACAGGCCGATGGGACGCTGGGTCTTGTCGATCTCGAGGGCTGAGGGCGGCGCAGAGCCGCTGCTCATCGAGTCGCGGGAGTGCACCGACGCGATTCTCGAGGCCTGGGCCGCTCGGCTCGAGCGTGAATCGCCGGGTGCGGAGGGGCAGGCCATGGCCTACGCGCTCAGAACTCCCGGCAAGCGCGTGCGCCCCGCCCTGGTCATCGCCGCATACCGCGCGTGCGGCGGGGCCTCGGCGGCCATCGCCGGCGTGGCGGCGGCCGTCGAGACGGTGCACACCTACTCGCTGGTCCACGACGACCTGCCCTGCATGGACGACGACGACCTTCGTCGGGGCCGACCCACCACCCATCGCCGATTCGACGTGCCGACCGCCACCCGCGTGGGGTTCCTCCTCGTGCCGGTCGCGGCGCGGGTGCTGACGGAGGCCTGCCTTGGCCTCGCGCTCACCCCGGAGGCGGCCGGCGGTCTGGCCATGGAGCTCTTCACGGCCAGTGGCATTGCGGGAATGGTGGGTGGGCAGTGGCTGGACCTCGAGGCCGAGGGGCGGGCGCTGGAACTCGACGAACTGCGCGCGGTGCATCGACGCAAGACCGGCGCGCTCATCGAGGCCTCGTGCACGCTCGGCGCCCTGACGGCGGGCGCCGCGCCGTGGCAACTCCGCGCCATTCGGGACTACGGACGGGACATCGGCCTGGCGTTCCAGGTCGCGGACGACGTGCTGGACGTGACGGGCACCAGCGAGGAGCTGGGGAAGACGGCCGGCAAGGACGCGGCGGTGGCCAAGTCCACCTACGTGCAGCTCCTGGGCCTGGCAGGGGCGCAGGCCGCCGCGACCCGGTACGCGGAGGCGGCGGTGAACTCTCTCGAGCGCTCCGGGGTACCATCAACCGCGCTCGCCGTGCTCGCCCGCTATATTGTGACTCGACGCTACTGACCCAGGACCGGCTCCTCATGGCTCTGCTCGACACGCTCAACGGCCCCGACGACCTCAAGCGGCTCTCCCGGGAACAGCTCCCGGCGCTGGCCCAGGAAGTTCGCGACCGGCTCATCGACTGCTGCTCTGTCACCGGCGGCCACATCGGGGCCAGCCTCGGGGTGGTCGAGCTGGCCATCGCGCTGCTGTACGAGTTCGATTCTCCCACCGACAAGATCCTTTGGGACGTGGGCCACCAGGCCTACGCCTGGAAGCTCCTGACCGGCCGGAACGCGGACTTTCCCACGCTGCGGCAGACCGGAGGATTGTCGGGCTTCCTCAAGCGCAGTGAGAGCGAACACGACCAGTTCGGCGCCGGGCACGCCGGCACCGCGATGTCGGCCGCCCTCGGGATGGCCACGGCCCGCGACCTCAAGGGCGGGGACAACAAGGTCGTGGCCGTCGTGGGAGACGGGGCGCTGACCTGCGGCCTGTCCTACGAGGGGATGAACAACGCGGGCCACTCCGACCGCGACATCATCCTGATCGTCAACGACAACGGGATGAGCATCTCGCCCAACGTCGGGGCCATCAGCCGCACCCTCGGCGGGATCGTGGCCAACCCGCTCACCAACAAGGTGCGCGAGCGGGTCAAGCATCTGACCGTGGCCGTGTCCCACGTCTTCGGCGAACGGGTGGTGGAATTCGCCAGGAACCTCGAGGAGAGCGCCAAGAATCTCTTCTCCGACGGGATGTTCTTCGAGGAGATGGGCTTCCGGTACTTCGGGCCCATCGACGGGCACGATCTCAAGAAGCTCACCGAGACGCTCCGCTTCGTGCGAGCGCTCACGGGGCCGCGGGTCATCCACGTCCTCACCGAGAAGGGCAAGGGGTATCCCTTCGCGGAAGAGAACCGCGAAAAGTGGCATGGGCTGGCCGCCTATGACCCCGTCACCGGCGAGGCCCGGAAGAAGTCCAGCGGTCCTGCCACCTGGACCCAGGTCTTTGGAGACGGCCTCACGGCGTTGGGCCACGAATTCCCCGACTTCGTGGCCATCACGGCGGCCATGCCGAGCGGCACCGGCACCAACATCTTCCAGAAGGCGTGGCCGGATCGGTTCTTCGATGTCGGGATCGCCGAAGGGCACGCGGTCACCTTCGCGGGCGGGCTCGCCACCCAGGGGGTGCGGTCGGTGGTGGCCATCTACAGCACGTTCCTGCAGCGGGCCTACGACAACATCATCCACGACATCGCGGTGCAGCACCTGCCGGTCGTCTTCTGCATGGACCGCGCGGGGCTGGTGGGCGAGGACGGGCAGACCCACATGGGGCTGTACGACATCGCCTACATGCTGGCGGTGCCCGGCATGACGGTCACGGCGCCCAAGGACG
>Ga0315273_10010795_pt1 | contig 11662 bp, 11 predicted proteins | sample YL17G02_0_MG_FD_205753 | JGI IMG/M metagenome (GOLD analysis project Ga0315273, IMG submission 205753) | Sediment microbial communities from Yellowstone Lake, YNP, Wyoming, USA - YL17G02_0 | ecosystem: Environmental > Aquatic > Freshwater > Lake > Sediment | place: USA: Wyoming | collected... | reverse complement strand
CGGCCCAGCCCCTCCCGGTCGATGACGGCCTGCGCCTGGCTCCGCGCGATGGTGCGCACGCCCGGATTCCGCGCCAGATCGGCGGTCAGCGCCGCCGGGATCGCGCGGGTGAGCCCCGAGAAGTCCAGGGAGTCCAGCCCGTAGGAGCCGCCGTTCTCGAACGTCAGCACCACGACCGCTGGCTTGGTGGTCTGGGCCGATACCAGCGGCGTCCCGGCGAACACGCCGAGGACGAAGATCAGGAAGGACATTCGAGCCATCGGTCCACTCCTTGAGTGAGATCGCTTCACAGGGTGACCGTCCATCCCTCGTGAGCCGCGCTGACGGTGAGCCCCGCCGGTGCGGCGGCCCGGGCCAGCGCGAGCATCCCGTCGACCTGACTGTCCTCGTGATCCGGGTCGTGGTGGAACAGGACCACATGTCCGACATCGGCGGCCGCGGCCAGCGCGACGGCCTCCATGGCGCTCGAATGTCCCCACCCCGCGCGCTCAATAGCCAGCCCAGGCGTATACATCGCGTCGTGGATCAGCAGCGCCGCACCTTTCACGAAGGTGGTGAGCTCGTCCCGCCAGCGGGTCGGCACCCGGGTCGCTCCGCCAGCGCCGAGCTCGTTGTCGGTCAGGTATGCCACGGCCGGCCCCCCCTCGGCCGGCGTCATGCGATAGCCGAGCGCGCCGCCGGGGTGTGACAGCTGACAGGTACGAACCCGGAATCCCGGGAGGTCCATCGTCGAGCCTGCGGAGACTTCCCTCACAGTGATGCGGGCAGACCGGGCCGTGCGGGGCACCGGGAAGACCGCAGGATCCAGTTGGCGTTCCAGGACCGCCTCCAGCGCGATGCCCACCGGCGTCGGGCCGTGGATGTGGATCTCCTGGTCATCGCCATACATCGGCGGAAAGAACGGCAGTCCCTGGATGTGATCCCAATGGACGTGGGACAAGAGCAGGTCGAGCCGTCGTGCCGCGCTCCCGCGCAGTGCCTGCCCGAGTCCCCGGATGCCGGTCCCGGCGTCGAGAATCACGCAGTGACCTTCGGTGTCCTGGACCGAGACGCACGGTGTGTTGCCGCCGTAGCGCGCGGTCCCGGCGCCTGGAGCCGGGATTGTCCCGCGGGTGCCCCAGAACGTAACCGAAACACTCATTGCCATATCCGGGGATCGGGGCCAGTTCCGTGCCGTGGGAGCCACAGAACAATGGGCCACCGGAGGAGGGGCTGCGCCGTGATGCGGGTCACGTGGGTCGGACGGCCGCCTCCAGCGCGGCGCGGTCGAGGATCGTGACCTGCCGGCGCCCGATGGAGATCACGCCCCGATTGACCAGGTGCCGCAAGGTGCGCGAGACCGTCTCTCGGCTGGCGCCGATCATCTCGGCCACGGTCTGGTGGGTCAGGCGGCGGGGGAACACGTCGCTGCCGGCCTCGGTGGCTTGCTGCAGAAGGAGGTGAGCCACCCGCCCGTTCACATCGAGGAGGCTCAAGGCACGGATCCGGTCGTCAGCGCGGCGCAGTCGGCTCGAGATGGCGGCGAGCAGGGCAAGGCAGAGATCCGGCGACGCGCGGAGACGCTCGTGAAAAGCGGCCCGGTGGAGCGTGAGGGCGCTGCAGGGGGTCATCGCGATGACATGGGCGGACCGGGGCTCGTTGTCCAGCAGCGACATTTCACCGAAAACGGCCCCGGCGCCGAGCACGCTCAGGATGACCTCCCGGCCATCCTCCCCGATCAGGACGACCTTGACCCGGCCGTCAATCAGGACGTACAGCGAGTCGCCCGGGGCGTCCTGGCGGAAGATCACCTGGCCGGCGGAAAAGGACCGTTCCCGACACGCGGCGGCGAGTGCCCCGAGATCATTCTCGGGGACACCGGAGAGGATCGGGACCGCGCGGAGCATCTCGAGCGGGGTGGTTGTCACTTGGGCTCAGTCCGGAAGTGAGTGTGGGGACATTACTTAGAGGCAGGGGCGGAGTCAATTCCGCATCGGACGACGGGGGCCGTCGTGCGTGATCCAACTTGGCCGCGTCCCCCCCCTTGGGGTGGGGCGCGGCGCTTCCGTTCATGGCGTAACTCATTTATCTTTCCCGGCTTGCGAACCCTGGCCCACTCCGGGCCTCGGCGACCACCAGACGCAGCCAGGAGCACCCCGTGAAGGCCGACGTCCATCCCGTGTACCAGAAGCTGACGGCCATCTGCGCCTGCGGCAACTCCTTCGAGACCCGCTCGACTTCGAAGTCCATCCATGTCGAAGTGTGCGCACGGTGCCATCCGTACTATACCGGCAAGCAGCGCCTGATGGACACCGCAGGCCGGGTGGATCGGTTCCGCCGCCGGTACCAGGCAGGCGCCGACGCCCCGAAGGAGTAGGGCATGGAGGCGCGACTCCGCCAGGCCCAGGCCCGAGCGGAGGAGGTGTCGCGGGAATTGTCCGATCCCGTCACCGCCCGCGACTCGAAGCGCCTGACCACCCTCGGACGAGAGCACGCCAGGCTGATGCCGATCGTGCGCACGGCAGAGCGACTGCGGCGGCTTGAAGATGAACTCGCTCAGGCTCGGGAGATGGCCCAGGAGGCCGATCCCGAGCTTGTGGCATTGGCGCGGAGCGATCTCGAGCGCCTGCCTTCCGAGGTGGAATCCACCCGGACGGAGCTGCACGACCTGCTGCTGCCGCGTGATCCCATCGACGACCGCGATGCCATTGTCGAAATCCGTGCCGGCACCGGTGGCGACGAAGCGGCGCTGTTCGCGGCGGACCTCTACCGGATGTACACCCGGTACTGCGAGCGGCAGGGATTCAAGGTCGAGCTCATCTCCGAAAGCGGCGCCTCCCTCGGTGGGTTGCGCGAGGTAATTTTCGCGGTGCGAGGGCAGGACGCCTTTGGGCGGTTGCGCCGCGAATCGGGCGTGCACCGGGTGCAGCGCGTCCCTGCGACGGAGACGCAGGGCCGGATCCACACGTCGGCCGCCACCGTGGCCGTGCTGCCCGAGGCCGAAGAGGTCGACGTCAAGATCGAGCCGAATCACCTCAAGATCGATGTATTCCGGTCCTCGGGCCCCGGGGGACAGAGCGTCAACACGACCGACAGCGCCGTCCGGATCACGCACCTCCCGACCGGGCTGGTCGTCAGTCAGCAGGACCAGAAGTCGCAGTTGCAGAACAAGCTCAAGGCGATGGAAGTACTCCGCGCCCGGCTTCTCGATCGGATGATCGCCGAGCAGGAATCGGCGCGGGCGCGGGACCGCAAGGCCATGGTGGGCACCGGCGATCGTTCGGCGAAGATCCGGACGTACAACTTCCCGCAGAGCCGCGTGACCGACCACCGGATCAACCTCTCGGTTCACAACCTGCCCGACATCATGGACGGGCGGATCGAGGACGTGGTGGAAGCGCTGCGCGTGGCCAGCCGCCGGGAGGAGACGGTCAGTGGTGGTTGAGGCGGCATGCACGTTGGAAGCGGCCCTCGAGGCCGCGGCGCTGCGCCTGTGCGAGTCCGGCATTCCCGAGGCCCGGCGGGAGGCGGCGCGCCTGGCCGAGGCGGCGTGGGGCCTCAAACCCGGGCAGGCCCGGCTCAAGCTCGGCCGGACGCTCCCGGCGTCGGAGGCGGACCGCCTGGCTGGCCTGGTCGAACGCCGGGCCGCGGGTGAGCCACTCGCGCATGTGACTGGGCTTGCGGGCTTCCGCCGGCTTCTCCTGGCCTCCGATGGGCGTGCGCTCATTCCGCGGCCCGAAACCGAAGGGCTGGTTGCAGTCGTCTTGGAGCGAATGGCTGAGGGAGTCGTGGCCGACGTCTGCACCGGGAGCGGCTGCATCGCCCTGGCCCTGGCGCTGGAAGGCTGCTACGAACGGATCCTCGGCGTGGACTGTTCGGTGGAGGCGCTGGCGCTGGCCAGGGAAAACGCCGAGCGCACCGGGCTTGCGGTGGAGTGGCGTCAGGGACACCTCGTCGCGCCACTCCGGGGGGAACGCCTCGATGTGTTGGTGGCGAATCCTCCCTACCTGACGCGGGATGAGTACGCGGCGCTCGAGCCCGCGGTCCGATCATGGGAACCGCGGGTGGCGCTCGAGAGCGGCGACGATGGGCTGACGGCGACTCGCGAACTCCTGCGTGCGGGTCTCGCGGTGGTCCGGCCGGGCGGCTGGATCGCCCTGGAAGTGGATTGTGAACGGGCGGCCGCCGTGGCCCGCCTCGCGGCCGGGTTCGGGTGGTCGGAGCCGGCCGTGTACCGAGACCTCTACGACCGTGCGCGGTATGTCCTCGCGCGGAGGAGTGAGACGTGGTGATCTGGGAGAAGGCGCGGGACCTCGGTCGGATGATCGGGCAGTCGAACGAATACAAGACCCTCCGTCGGACGGAGCAGGCGCTCCGCGAGGACGCCCCCACGGTCGCCAAGCTGGACGCCATCCAGCAGCTCGCCACCAAGGTGGATCAGATGATGTCCGCCGGGCAGATGCCGGACGCGGAAACGACCACCGCCTACGAGACCGCCGTGCGGGAGCTCGAAGTGAGCGTCATCGGCCAGGCCTATGCGGTGGCGCGCGCCAATTTCGAGAAGCTGATGACCAAGGTCAACCAGGAAATCAGCGACGGGATGGACCAGGGCGTCACGAGCAGCATCATCACCCTCTGATGCCTGCCCCGGGGCTCTTCGTCGTCGTCGAGGGACCGGAAGGGTCCGGCAAGTCCACGCTGGTCCGTGCCCTGGCCTCGCGGATGACGACGGCAGGGCAGGAGCCGGTGGTGGTTCGGGAGCCGGGTGGCACGTCGGTGGCGGAGTCGGTGCGGCGGGCGCTCCTCGAGGCGGACCACGCGGTGGCCCCCATCGCGGAACTGTTCCTGTTCCTCGCCGCGCGGGCGGATCTCACCGCGCAGGTCATTCGTCCGGCAGTGGAAGCCGGGCGGGTGGTGCTGGCTGACCGGTTCACGCTCTCGACGGAGGTCTACCAGGTCGTTGGGCGGGGGCTGGACCGGGCGCTGGTGGCTGCGGGCAACGCGGCAGCCACCGGCGGGCTCCGGCCTGATCTGACGCTGGTGCTCGATCTTCCGCCCGGGGTCGGACGCTTGCGGCAGGAAGCGGCCGGCAAGGCGCTGGACCGCCTGGATCGCGAATCGGGCGAGTTTCACGAACGGATTTGCCGGGCCTATGTGGCGGTCACGGGCCCCGGCATTGTACACTTGGATGGAACCTGGCCCGTCGAGCGGTTGCTCGACGCGGCCTGGACGGCCGTGCGGGACCGGCGGCCTGACCTCTGGAGGCAGTCATGAAGCAGCGGTGGGTGCTCATATTGGCGGTGGCCGGCATTTCATTCTTCTCGGGCGGATGGCTGCTGCAGCGTGGCGTGGACAACGATGGCGGCGTGTACAAGAGCGCCCGGCTGTTCGACGACGTGCTGGCACGGGTGCAGGCCTACTACGTGGACAGCATCGGCGAGGCGGCGTTGTACCAGAAGGCCACGGAGGGGATGCTGGACGAACTGCACGACCCCTACACCGTGCTGCTGCAGGGCGACAATTACAAGGCGCTGACCGAGACTACCACCGGGAACTACGGCGGTCTCGGCATCCAGATCGACGTCCGCGATGGATGGATTACGGTAGTGGCCCCGCTGCCCGACACGCCCGCCGAGCAGGCCGGCATCGAGACCGGCGACCAGATCACCGCGATCGACGGGAAGACCACGGAAGGCTGGCACTCCGACCAGGCGGTCAATACCCTGCGCGGACCGGCCGGTAGCGCCGTCGTGCTGACCGTCCGTCGGGCGGGGGTCTCCGGGCCGATCGAGTTCAAGCTCACCCGGGCCCAGATTCACAATCGGTCGGTGGCGTCCCCGACGCTCTTTCCCAACCACATCGGGTACATCGCGCTCACCATCGTGAGCCAAGCCTCCACGCGCGAGTTGCGGCAGGGCATCGACAGCCTTCGGGCGGCTGGCGCCACGTCGCTCATCCTGGACCTGCGCGGCAATCCGGGCGGGCTCCTGGACGAGGGGGTGGACGTGTCCGACCTCTTCCTCAATCCTGGACAGGAAGTGGTGTCCACGCGGGGCCGCGCCCCTGGGTCCTCGGAGCAGTATGCCGACGCCAAGCCGCAGGCCTGGCCGGGCATGCCGATCGTGGTGTTGGTGGACGTCGGCTCGGCCAGCGCGGCGGAAATCATTGCCGGCGCGCTGCAGGACCATGACCGGGCCCTGGTGGTTGGCGTGCCGACTTTCGGCAAGGGGCTTGTCCAATCAGTGTTCCGCATCGATCCAACCACAGCGCTCAAGCTGACGACCGCGCGGTGGTACACCCCGAGCGGGCGCACCATTCAGCGCGACGCGTCCGACGAACGTGACCAGGTCATCCAGGCCATGCTGGCGGCCGAGAACGGCGGGATCGTGCCCGACTCGGTCCTCCGCGCCAAGGGCGACTCGGCCAAGTTGCCCGAATTCAAGACCGATAACGGACGCACGGTGCTGGGCGGCGGCGGCATCGTTCCCGACTTGATCGTCCGGCCGGACACGCTCACGATCGCGGAGCGCGATTTCGCCAAGGCGCTCGGCGCCAAGGTCCCTGCCTATTGGGACGTGATGACCACCTACGCGCTCGAATTGAAGAATGCGGGCAGCGTGAAGTCGCCGAACTTCTCGGTGACCCCCACCATGCGCGCGGAGGTGTACCGGCGGCTGCAGGCCAAGGGCGTCCCCGTGAGCCAGTCGACCTTCGATGGCGCCACGTCGCTGGTCGACGAGCAACTGGGCTACAGCATCGCGCGCTACGTCTTCGGTCGCACGGCGGAGTTCCATCGGCGCGCCGCCGATGACCGCCAGGTGCAGACGGCGCTCGGCTTGCTGTCCAAGGCCTCCACGCCCCAGGCGCTCCTTTCCCTCGCCGCCGGGCAGCCGGTGCCCGCCGGGCGCTAGGCACGTGACGTTCCGCGTCGCCGTGATCGGCGCGGGCCAGATGGGCCAGGGCATCGCCCTGGCCCTTTCGCGTTCCGGGACGGAGGTGACGCTGCTGGGCCGGGAGTCGAAGCCAGTGGCGCCCCCGCTCGCCCTACGTGTCGAGGACTGGGCCGGGGCCTGCCGGGCCGCGGACTTGGTGCTCATCGCGACGCCGGATGCGGCCATCGCCACGGTTGCCGAGCGACTCCGCGCGGAGGGGAGCATCTCCGGACGGCACGCGGTGCTCCACCTCTCGGGCCTGTTGGGTCGGGATGCTCTCGCCGCGCTGCTGGCCACCCGCGCCGGGCTGGGCTCATTCCATCCGCTGCAGACCGTGGCGGATCCCGCGACCGCAGGCGAGCGGTTCCGGGGAGCGTTTGCCGGCATTGAAGGGGACGACATGGCGCTCGCCGCTGGGGAGCGGCTGGCCGGCCTGCTGGGCATGACCCCGGTGCGGATCCCGGCAAGCGCCAAGGCTGCGTATCACGCGGGGGCCACCCTCGTGGCGAACTACACCGTGGCCCTCGTCGGGATGGCGGTCCGCCTGGCGGAACAAGCAGGCGTTCCGCCGGGCACGGCGGCTCGTCTCTACCTGCCATTGCTTCACGGCACCGCGGACAATCTCGACCGGCTCGCGCCGTCGGCGGCACTGACCGGCGCCATCCGTCGGGGGGATGCCGGCACGGTCGCGGCTCACCTCTCGGCGCTCTCGCCGACGGACCGCGTGCTGTATGCTGCTCTTGGCCGGGAGGCATTGGCACTCGCGCGCAGGGCCGGACTCGCCGAAGGACCGGCGGCGGAGGTGGAACGAATTTTGGAGGAAGCGGCTACTGGTCGATGACCTTGACGCCCTTGGGGGGCGTGAAGGCAAAGGTGCCGGCGGGGAGTACTGCATCGGTGCGGAGTCGGGAGAGCGTCAGCGTGCGGCGGTTGCCGGAGAGTTCAGTCACCTCGATGCGCCGGGGCAAGCCGTCGCTCCGGGCCAGCCAGAGCATGGCCGAGGTGAACGGGAGGCCATCCACGGCAGGGGTCAGCCGCAGGACGTCCACCGCGGTCCCGGCCACCAGGTCCTCGCGCAGCAGGCTCACGCGGTAGCGCTCCGCCGGTTTGTCGAGCAGCCAGGCAAGCAAGTTGACCCCGTATCCCGCCGCCTTGGCGATCGGAGCCCGGAGCACCTGTCCCGGGGCTGTGCTGGGGGTGTAGATCCAGATGAAGGTGCCGTCGATGACGATGGCCTCTCCCGCTGGGTCCGTGAAGCGCATCGAGAGCCGGGACGCCCCCGCCTGTGCGAGGGTGCCTCGGCTCTTGAACGTCCCGATCATCTCGTTGCTGACGACCTGGTCGAAATCGGCGGTGAGGGAGCGCAGCTGGCGATAGGTGTCCGCCGTGCGTTGGAGGATGGCATCGGCGTTCTGGGCCCGGAGGGGCGCGGCGGCAAGGATGGGGAGCAGCAGGACCAGGGCGCGTGCCCGTCGAATCACGTGCGCGCCCCGACCGGCTCGGCAATGCGCCGGCCAATGGCCTCGGCGATGAGCCGAAGTTCCGGCATCAAGCGTTCGAACTGCTCCGGGCGCAGGCTCTGCGCCCCGTCCGAGAGCGCCTGGTCCGGGTTCGGGTGCACTTCCAGCAGCAGCCCGTCGGCTCCGGCGGCCACGGCGGCGCGAGCCATCGACGGCACCATGTCCCGCCGGCCCGTACCATGGCTCGGGTCGGCGATGACAGGCAGGTGCGACAGCGAGTGGACGATCGGGATGGCGCTCAGGTCGAAGAGATTGCGGGTCTGGGTGTCGTAACTCCGGATCCCGCGTTCGCAGAGGATGACGTCGGGATTGCCCTCGGCCAGAAGATACTCGGCGGCAAGCAGGAGTTCCTGGATGGTCGCGGCGATCCCCCGCTTGAGCAGCACGGGCTTCCCGGCCCGGCCGGCGCGGCGGAGCAGGGAGTAGTTCTGCATGTTGCGAGCGCCGATCTGGATGATATCGGCCACCTCGGCCACCCAGTCCACGCCCTCGGGATCCACCGCCTCGGTCACGATGAGGAGGCCGGTTTCCCGGCGGGCGAGCGCCAGGAGGTCCAGGCCTTCGCGGCCCAGGCCCTGGAAAGAATAGGGGGAGCTGCGGGGCTTGAACGCGCCGGCCCGAAGGATGGTGGCGCCGGCCTCCTTTACCGCGTGGGCCGCCTGCAGCAGCTGGGCCTCGCCCTCTACGGAGCAGGGGCCCGCCATGATCTGCACGTCCTCGCCCCCGATGGTCAGCCCGCCAGGGAGCCGAATGACGGTGGACTCCGCCTGCCACTCCCGGGACACCCGCTTGTAGGGATGGGTGACGTGGATGACCTCCTGGACTCCCTCAAGCGCGATGAGACGGGAGCCGTCCACGCGTCCTTCATTCCCGACCACGCCAACCGTCGTCCGCTGCCGGCCGGGCATCGGATGCGCTTGGTATCCCATGTGTTCGATTGCCTCGACGACGGCCCGGATATCCGACGGCCGGGCGTCATGGCGCATTACGACGAGCATGCCTGATCACTCGCAAGTGGCAAGAAGTGCCGTCCCATTCGCTGTACCCCGTCAATACTACCCCGGCCCCATCGAATTTGCTCCCTGGTCAGAGGACTGGTTCCCCCAACCGGACTCCCACGATAGTGGAGATGCCCGGCTCCTGCATCGTGACTCCGTACACCGCATCGGCCGCCTGCATCGTGCGCGGATTGTGGGTGATGACCAGGAACTGGCTGCTATGCTTGAATTCGTCGAGCAGCCGGGTGAACCGCCCGACGTTCGAGTCATCGAGGGGCGCGTCCACTTCGTCCATCAGGCAGAACGGACTCGGCTTCGTCAGGTAGATGCTGAAGAGCAGGGACACGGCCACCAGCGTCCGCTCCCCGGTGGAGAGGAGGTGGATGCGCTGGACCCGCTTGCCGCGGGGCGCGGCGTGGATCTCGATTTCGCTCTCCAGCGGGTCGGCCTCGACGGACAGGCGGAGGTCGCACTCGCCGCCCCCGAACAGGGTCTGGAAGACGGTCAGGAAGTTGGCCCGCACCGCCGTGAACGTTTCGAGGAACATGGCCTGGGCGGTGCCGTCGATTTCCCGGATGGCCTGCTGCAGGGATTGCCGGGCCGCCACCAGGTCGTCCCGCTGGGCGGAAAGGAACTCCAGGCGCTTGCTCTCCTCGATGTACTCCTCGACGGCCAGCGGATTGACGAGACCGATGCTCTCCAGCGCCGCGAGCACCCGGCCGGACTCCAGTTCGAGGGTCTCGAGGTCGAGGTCGAGGAACGGTGCGCCGTCGAAGAGCTGGTCGATGGGGCGCTTCCATTCGGTTTCCACCCGCTCGACGATCCGTCGGCGCTCCGCCCCCGCCTCCGAGAGCTCCAGTTGGAGGCGGTGGTGCTCCTCGGTGGCGCGTTCGAGACCGTCGCGATCCTCGTGGACCTGCCGCTCGACGGTGCCGAGCGTCTGGTCCACGAGCGAGAACGCATTCTCTGCGTCCGCCGCCGCCGCCTCGAGTTCCAGGAGCGTCACTCGGCGTTCGGCGCGCTCTTCCTGCCACGTGACCTGCTGCGCCTCGAGCGCGGCCGCGTCCCCTTCGAGCTGGGTGAGCTCGCCGGCCAGGGAGGCTGCGGACCCGGCCGCCTCCTGGCCCACCTGTTCCGCCCGCGCGAGCCGCTCGCCGGCGCCCAGCAGCCGAGCCTCGACGTGGGCCAGTTGCACCTGCCAGTGTACCCGGGCTTCCCTGGCGGATTCCTGCTCGGATTCCAGCTCGGCGAGGCGGCCGCGGCCCAGCCCCAGAGCCTCATCGGCCCGCACCTTGGTGAGCTCGCCCTCCGTGAGGGCCGCATCGACCTCGCGCATGCGGGACTCCGAGGCCGCCAGTCGCTCGGTCACCCGCGCAACCTGGGTATCGGACTCGTGCAGCTCCCGGGTCCGCGTCATCACCAGCCGGTCGGCGTCGTCTCGCGCGGCGCCGCCGCCGCGCTCCGCTTCGCGCGCGCCGTCGGCCAATTCGGTGGCGGTGACGAGCCCCCGTTCCAGGTCGGCGAGCCGGGCGACCGTGGTCTCGACCGCCCTGGCCGCGGCGGCGAGCGTGCTCCGCGCGGCGCGGAGGTCCTCAACGAGCGTCTCGAGTTCGGCGCGCCGCCGGAGCGGGCCCGACGGCGTCCCGATGCCGGACAGCAGCACGGCGCCATTGCTGCGCCGGAGCGCGCGGCCCGAGGGATCCAGCACTTCCGACCCGCCCAGCAGCGCGCGCACCCAACGGGCCGCGGCGGGATGCTCCACGCGGAGCGCATGCTCGAGGGGATGGCTGCCGCCGTCGCGTGAGGGTCCCCGTTCCGCCGAGAGGAGCACGATGGCGCCGGGATCGGCGTCGGCGTGCCACTGTTGAATGGCGCGCACCGCCGCATCGTCGCGCACCAGGACCGCGTGGACCCACTCTCCCAGGAACTTTTCAGCCAGTTCGGCGTCGTCCGCTCCGGTGCGCAGAAAATCGCTGAGGGGTCCGAGCACGCCGTTGCCAAAGCGGTCGCGCGCCGAGAGCAGGGCCGCCGCGCCGGGCGCCAGTCCGACCCGGTCCCGCTCCAGTTCGGCGAGCGCCTCATGGCGCGCGGACAACTGCGCGACCGTCTCCTCCGCCCGGCGCCGGTCGGCGCGGGCGAGCGCCTCGTGCTCCCGGGTTTCGGCCAGAAGGTGCCGGGCCCGCTCGGCGTCGGCGGCAGCCGCGCGATGGGCGTTGAGCAGCCGCGCCGCGTC
>Ga0315273_10010793_pt1 | contig 11663 bp, 7 predicted proteins | sample YL17G02_0_MG_FD_205753 | JGI IMG/M metagenome (GOLD analysis project Ga0315273, IMG submission 205753) | Sediment microbial communities from Yellowstone Lake, YNP, Wyoming, USA - YL17G02_0 | ecosystem: Environmental > Aquatic > Freshwater > Lake > Sediment | place: USA: Wyoming | collected... | reverse complement strand
AGACTCCCGCCGGAGACGGACTTATGCCTCTTCGCCCGCCATCACGCCAACCTGGAGGTCGATGTCGGCGCGCTCTTGGATGCGCTCGATCTTGCCGTCACGAATCCAGACCACGCGGTCTGACACGTCGATCATCTTCAAGTCGTGGGTGGCGGAGATAACCGTGACCTTCTTGGCTTCGTTCATCTCCTTGAGCAGGGCGATGATCTCTTTGCCGGTTCGCAGGTCGAGGTTGCCGGTGGGCTCGTCGGCGAGGATGATCGCCGGGTCGTTGGCAAGGGCGCGGGCGATGGCGACGCGCTGCTGCTGGCCGCCTGAGAGCTCGGTCGGTTTGTGGTCTCGCCGCTCGCCCAGGCCGACGGTCCTCAGCAGCTCCACGCCCTTATCGAGGGCGTCGTCGGTGGACATGCCTGCGAAGATCATCGGCAGCGTCACGTTTTCGAGGGCGGTCATGACGGGGATGAGGTTGAAGGTCTGGAAGATGTAGCCGATCTTGCGGCAGCGCAGGTAGGCAAGCTCGGAGGCGGTGAGCTGGGCCATGTCGGTCTCGTCGATGAACACGGTTCCGCTGCTGGGTTTGTCCAGCCCGCCGATCATGTTGAATAAGGTAGACTTGCCGGAGCCGGAGGGGCCCATGATGGAGATGTACTCCCCTCGCCTGATATCGAGGGCCACCCCATCGACCGCGCGCACCTCCTGGTCACCCATGATGTAGACCTTCATCAGGTCCTTGGTGCGCACGATGTACTCATAAACCGACGCCGTTGTCATATCAGCCTCCCTGGCTCCCTTGGCTTGTCTTCGACTCACAGCACGTATCGGCGACGCAGAAGGCGGCAACTCGCCCAGCGCAATGGCGAACTCAGAACTCCGAACGCAACGCGGCCGCCGGCGGCATCTTGGCCGCCCGCCATGCCGGGTAGAGCGCGGCGCAGATGGACAGGAAACCTCCGAGGAAAATGCCGACCGCGATTCCCAGCCAAAGCGGCACGTCTACCCCTCGAAGGTTCAGCGCCGCGCCGGACCAGCTCGACAGCGTGTTGTGCCACCCCATGCGGTAGGCGTAGATAAAGGTCATCGTCCCCGTGCCGACGAGGGCGCCGGAGGTCGATCCCAGCACTCCCAGCAACGCCGACTCGAGGATGAAGAGGCGGACGATGAACCGGTCGAGCGCCCCGAGGCACTTCATGGTGCCGATCTCTTTGTAGCGCTCAGTGACGGACATGAGCATCGAGTTCACGATCCCGACGGTGGCGACCAGGAGGGACATGGCAATGAGCCAGATCGTCCTGGCCTGCATCTCGCCGGTCTCCGCGGTCACCAGACCCAGCTGCGACTGGCTCAGGGCCTGCTGAACCCTCGCCGCCGCCGAGCCGAACAGCACGGCCGAGAGGAAGGCGATGCCGAGGAAAATGCCCAGCGCGGTGATGACGGATCGCCCGAAGCGGACGAAGATGCTCGCTTTGGTCATCTGGAGCGTTCGCGACCAAGGCAGTACGATCTGACTCTCGATCTCTATGCGGCCGCCTTGAGCGCCCTGCACCTCACTTGCCATCTGCTTTCCTCTCCTCGCTGTGCTCCGGTGGCTTCAACGCAGCCCGCCCGTCTTGCTCGGCGCTGCTTTTGTTGTCCGACTTCTTCTCGATGGCGAAGAACACCAGGTTCCGCTTTCCCAGGTCCCGCAGATAGGTTCGCAGCGACCATTCGGCTTCGGACCGGGTTAGCTTGTGGCGGTCCTGAAAGGCCTTGATCATCTGGCGCAGCGTGTGCTCGCCGTTACATAGATCCCAGACTTCCGCTCCCGCCGCATCCAATTCCAGGCGCCGCTCCCGCGGGATCGGGAAAACCACCGCCAGGACCTTCGCCCACCACTCGGTCCGCCGAGGCACGATCAGCCGGAGGCTGCCGTCCTCGAGCCGCTCGACCTTGAGCCGGCTGTTCCGCACCGGCCGGGACTGCAGCACCTGCTCCGGGCTGAGGCGAGGGCGCCGTCTTCCCAGCAGCACCTCACTCCTCCCCTTCGTGGCAGATGATGGAGTCAACAACGTCCTTCAGGACATCACCCTGATCGGGGTGGATACTCTCCACCAGGTAGAGCCGGTTCGAATCCGGGCAGTGCCAGGCGCATCCGGCGAAGTGCACCGCCGGTTTGCGGCGCACCATGCGGGCGGCCGCTTTGCGCAGTCCTCCCGCCAGCCGCCTCCGCTCGCCCCAGGCTGCCACCCCCAGGTGGCCCTTGATCTCCATCTCCTGGGACTGCCAGCGCACGTCCCGGCGGCGCTGGTTCTCATCCTGGTACCACTCCCGAGGCGACCGCCCCGAGAGCACGAGCGGCACCATGCCCCATCGGGCGGCCTTGATCGTGGCCTCTTTGCTGGTTGTCAAGTCCAACTCTACATAGCGCGTCATCCGCTTCCATTTCGCCAGAGAGTAGCCCTCCGGCGCAAGGAAGGCGAAGCCGTCGACTCCCCAGACTTCCCATCCGCCAATGGCGTGGTCGTCGATAGACTCCAGCACTTGCCGGGCGACATCGTGCATCCGCTCCGGCTGGTGCCAGCTCACCTGTGCGATGAGCGCCCGCTTGCAGACCTCGCAGTTCCACAGCACGCCCATGCCGCACTGCGGGCCGCGCCAGGCGAACGTCACCAGGTCCTTCTTCGGTTTCGACCGCTGGCTGATGACCTTTGCTTCGAGGTCAACGGTCAGCCCAGTGGGGCGCTTGCGTTTGCCAACGGTCAGCTTCTTCGCATATTCAGCGCGCTTCTTCTCGAGGTCTATCCGCCCCTGAGACCACTTCAACTGCAGGCGCGGCATCCTCTCGTCATCGACGCGCAGATATCCTTGCTTGCGATCGCCGCCGACCGCCCCGAGCGTCCAATCTCTCGGGACCTTCACGGAGACGCCATGCCATCCGAGCGGCGTCGTCTCGTACTCAACGTCGGTAATAAAGAGACACCTCCACGGCCCGCCTCAGAACGGCAGGGACCGAACCGCCTTGAAGATGATCGTCAACCCGATCGAAACCATACCGATCAGACCGACGCCGCAGGCATACCCGGCGGCGAGCACCGGCGTATACTGGCGCCACCGGGCGGCGCCGAAGCGGCGGGCGAAGTAGTACCGACCCAGGACCGCGCCCAGCATCGCCGGGAAAGCCCAGGTGGTGGATCCGAAACCACTGATCAGCCCGTAGAACCAGAGCGAGGGCACCCGGAATGCGCCCAGGATCCAATAGAGAGCAAGGGCGCCGCCGCCAGCATACCCGATGACCGGGAACTTGATCGCTTTCAGCAGGAAGGTGGTCTCACCGGTGGCCGACTGTTTCGTAGCCGTCGCCCAGAGACACTGCCAGAACGCGTTCAGCGGCCAGTACATCTGAGCGTAAGGATACTGGGATGACGGAATCTGGCTCGATTTCCAGAAGAACGACCAGTAGAGGAAGCTGCAGACCAGCATCACGACCAGCAGGAAGGCCTCGGCCTTGACCACGCTGATCATCTTGGTGCCGGTTAGCTCCACCTCGCGAAACTGGGCCGCGGCCCACCCATGGTCGTCCTTGTTGATGGGCGCGAACCAGATATCCACCCCCTTGTAGCCGCTGAGGATAAACACCGCGGGTTGCACCATCGGGATATCGATGCCGGCTCCTCGGAGCCCGTACATGCGGGCCGACACGTAGGAGATGGCCGGGGTCCAGATGAAGGCGAAGAACATCAGCCATTGGATGGGGAACTTCGGCACGAGCTGGTGGCCCAGGATCACGTAGTAGACCGCGGGCAGCGCCCAGGCCAGCAGCGCCAGCCAGATCGGAAAGTCTCCCCGGCCGGCCGGCACGTCGCCAAAGCTCCGGCTCTGCTCACCCCTGGCGCGGGCAACTCTCGCCTTCATCAGTGTGGAACCCACCATGTAGAGCCCGATGGCGGCGATGGCGAGGGAGATGCCGATACCGAAGCTCATGTAGAAGTCGAACCCCAGGATCATCTCGCTCTGGATCAGGTTCATGCCCGGGGACCACTTCGGGAAGAGCGTGGAGTGCCCCAGCACGGGGTTGAACGAGAGATGGTAGAGCATCGGGGAGAAGAGAAAGTTGGTGAACACCGAGGTGATGAAGGCGCCGGCCACGATCGGGAACGGGGCAACGAAGCCGCCGAAAATCGGACCCAGATCGGTGGCGAGAGCGATTCGGTTCGTCGGGAAAGCGCCTTCGGCGTTCTGCACCAGGTCGATGAAAGGAATCGGGATCAGCTTCAGCGGATCGGCAAGGAAGCCGCCGGTGATAACCGGGATGGCCACGTAGAAGAACCCATAGACCAGCCCGATCATGGTGGCGACGCTGAACACCGGCCAGCGCCAGGACTCCTTCTCCTCGGAGACCTCGGCGAGGGCAGTGGCGCCCTGCGCCGCGATCGGCGCGAACGGGAACGGCAGCCTTTCCACATCGGAGGTGGTGCGGAACAGGAAGTAACCCATTCCGATCCACTGCATGCGCCCGAAGATGTTGCCAAGCACCGTCAGGACGATGGGGATCATCCAGTCATGGTGCAAGAAGGTGCGCTGGACGTAGGCGCTGGATCCGAGTGGGGGGGCGACCCAACTGGGGATGTCTTTGGCGATCCCGAAGTTCTGGGCGGCGGTCGAGTTCACCAGGTAGGCGTTCCACACGAACCAGGCGAACGCGCCGCCGGCCATAGCACCACCCGCAGAGAGCAGGGAACCCGCCATGTAGTAGATCATGTACAGCTCTTGGCGAGTCACCTTGGCAAACGATCGGCGGGCCACCTCCGTAATCAGAATGATGGTGGTCCACTGCCCGGCCGATCCCATGCTCTGGCCCATCATGAGCGCGAGGTAGATCGCACCCGGCATCATGATAACGCCGATGAACAGGGCGCCCAGGAACGTCTTTATGGTGAAGCCCTCGAGAAACTCCTTGGGCTCCAGCTCCGGCCGACGTTCCGTGAAGTACTCGCCTTCGTCGGGCGAGAACTTCTTCGGCTCTTCCTCTAGCTGATCAAGCTCCTCCGCCAACCTGGTCACCTACCCTCTGTCGATATTGGACCGGATTCGATTCACCAGCGGGCGGGGTCTGTACCCGCCCTGCAAGCCTCAGGCGCCGCTTCCGCCAGCCGCTTCCGCCGCCGGGGTCATCCCGAGGTAGCGGTCGCGCTCCTCGGAGCGCAGCGTGCGCCAGATCAGGAACTGCTTGCGCAGCGTGTTCAGGAACCGGCGGTTGACCCGCCGCCACGACGAGACGTCTCCGCTGACCCGCTCCAGGTGGAGTATGATCTCGAACACGTCCTCCATGTCGGTCGGGACGGACTTCAGTTGCACCTTCTGGCTGACGCCCAGATCGAACGGCGCCACCCAGGCCATCAGTTGGATGACGTAGGACATGCCGTACTTGCTGTCTTCGGTGTGAGTACTCACATCTTGGGTGACGAAGTCACCGATCGAGTACTCCTCGTAGGCCTCGAACCACTCGACCATGAACCGGGTGAGCGCCGTCGCCTGGTCGCCGGTAACGGCGAACGGCAGCGGGATGACCCAGTTGTCGCCGACCGGATCGGGCACCTGCCAACGCCGCTCGAGGGCGGGCGTAGCGACCTCCGATGCCTTCCGGGCCGGGTAGATCGTGGAGAGCAGCACTACGCCGATGACCACGCTGGTGGAGGCCACCGCGGAGACCGACGAGTAGTTGAGATACAGGCCGGGCAGGATGCCGAAGATGGTGATGACCTTCGCCAGCCCTTGCCCGATGAGATAGCCGAAGATCGCTCCCAGGATGGCGTAGACGAACGATTCCGCCATAAACAGCGTGGCGATGTGGTTGGGCGCGAGACCGATGGAGCTGAAAATGTGGATCTCTTTGACCCGCTCGTAGACCGCGCCGAGCATGGTGTTCAACACGATCAGCGCCGCGATCAGGATCGGGATCACGATATCGCTCATGCCGGCGATGGAGGTGCGCCCGATGGCGCTCCACTTCATAATCACGTCGCCCGTGCCCGCGTAGAGGTTGAAGCCAAGCCGGGGCATGAGCTCCCTGAGCGTCTTGGTGACCTCCTCAGGGGTAATGAAGCTGACCGCGACGGACTCCACCTCGGCGCCCAAGTTGATGGCGGTGTTGAACGGCACGAACACCACTTGATCGGGCGACAGGTGCAGGTATTCCTGGAACCCGGACTTCTGGCCCTGCTGCTGCTGGCCTCCGCCCTGGCGGGCCATTCGCTGCATCTGAATCCAGTCTACCGGGGTGAGTGGTTCCTGGTCGAGGTCGAGGAAACGCTTTGCCTTCGCCGCATCGATGATGCCGATGACGTCGTAGGGCACGCCGCCCAGCTCGATCCGGACCTTCCCGGCGTCTGACGGGACCATATGGAAGGCTTCGGCCATGCGGGTCGGGATGATGGCCGCGTGTACGTCTCCCGGGCGGAACCATCGCCCGCCGACGAGGGCCTTGTCGAGCTTCGTGACCTCGGTCTCGGCCGGAGTCAGTCCGGTGACCGCCCGGGCGTCATAGGTGGTGCCGGTGGAGGGGCTTTTCACCTGCAGGAAGGACTGCTCCTCGGTCTTGGCGAGGAAGTACCAGGCGCGGGGCGCGACCGCTCGAGTGCGCCCGAATTCGTCCGAAAGCACGCGGTAGGCGGACTCCTCCAGGGGCTCCCACATGGCATTTCGGACCAGCAGGCCCTGGTAACTCGGCTTGCCCTTGGCGTGGCGCTCATTGTACTTGGTGGCCGTCTTCACCGAGGTAAAGGACAGCACGGTGAAGGTCAGGAGAACGAGCGTGAGGCAAGTGAACACGGTGCGGGCACGGCGCTTGCGCATGTTGCTGATGCCCAGGGAGAAAGCGGCGGCGGCCACGCTCATGCGCCCGATATCCGCGCGATGTACGCCCGACACCTTCATCTGCAGCATCTTCAGCTGAGTCTCGAACTTCATGGTCACCAGCGTGATGACGAGCACGCTCAACGCGACCATGATGAAAGCGAGAGGAACGATCCACGGGTTCTTCGTGATCTCGAACGCCGGGTGGATCAGGGCAAAGATGCCGCAGATCACGGAGAAGATGATCACCACACCCACGATCTGGGTCCTCAGGTTCGGGAACGCGAAGAGGAGCCGTTCCACGAAGAAGGCGAACGGCAGCATCAGCGCCAGGTAGAACAGCACGCCCTTCACCACATCGTTCATGGTGGAGAGCACGGCCGGGTAGGCCCTGGCCTCGTAGCCCCAGGCGGCGCGAGCCTTGGAGTCGGCGGTCTCGTAGTCCTTTTTCGCCAGCGCGTCTTCGGCCTCGGTCAGAAGGCTCTTGGCCGTCATGTGCATACTCTGCACGATCTCGTTCACGATGCGGAATCCGGCAAGCTTCTTCAGGCGAAGCTCGTCGAGGGCCCACATATCCTTCGTCACCCGGAGCGGGGTGTGGGAGAGCGCGTAGGGCTTGTCGGCCAGATAGCCGAGGCCGCTTTCCGACTTGTCGTTGGCGCCGGTGGGGTTGGGGGTGCCGACGGTGTCGGCATTCAGCAGCAGCATCCGCACCGAGCCGCCGCCGAGCCCCATCATCACCTTGATGCGCTGGTCCTTCTCCGCGAAGACGAGCGCTACGTCCTCCACGTGCCCTCTCCAGGGCTCCGGATGAGGGACTGCGATGCCGTAGCGGCGGGGTTCCGCGTCGGTCCTGCCGTCATAGACCTTGATATAGCGCAGAGTCGTCAAGCTCTGGGGGTCGACCAGGTCGTAGAGGGCAATCGGGACACAATCGAAGACGACGATCGTGAATTCCTTCTTGCCGGAGGTGATGAAGAACTGCGTCGGGTCAGGGTTGCTGCGGCTGACCATCGGGCCCCAGTCCGGGGCGAAGTCGATGTCGCCGCTTGGATCCGTGTGGTAGGCTTCGAGGTAGCTGGGTTTGCGCCACCCATAGGCGTTGATCGTCGGGTAGCCCCAGAAGTTGGCCCGGCCCCGCTTATCCACGATCTCGACCAGGTCACCGCGAGTTCCCATCAGGGTCGAGTCCGACATCCGGGCGACGCACATGGTGCCGGGGATGACCTTATCCGCAACCACGCTTCGGGTCGGGTCGAACGCCATCGCCTTCACCTGAAGCTCGGCAAAGCCGCCGGAAAGGGTCATGCGGGAGAACTTCGGGTCCTTGTCCACCGGCATCTTCGGGTCATTGACGACGTCCCAGAGAGTGGCGGAAAGGAAGCACGTCTGGTCATAGAGGTTGCCAAAGTTGACTTCCTCGATCACGTCGAATGGCGTGTCGACCAGCGGCCGGGAGTCGTCGGTAGTGACGAAGGCGGCGCCTCGCGACCCGCCGAGGGTGATCGGCTCGTTATCGAGCGCGATCTTTCCGAAGATGAAGGTGCGCCACGGCTTGCCGTAGATGGGGTTGACGCCATCCGCAAACCCGGCCTCGGCGTCGCCAAAGTTCTTGGTGGTCTCGAAGGTGGCCATCAGGCCGGCGTTCTCTCGGACGGTACGGGCGAAGTCGGAGAACTGGCGGCTGATGTCCATATCTTCGCGCTGATCGTAGAACATACCCTTATAGAACAGGCCGACCCGGTTATGGTGAGTCGAAAGGTCAAAGGCGAGGAAGAGGTTGATCGGCATCCTCTCCATCACTGTATGCGTATACGGGATGAGACCGAGGAACTTCGTCCTCTCCCGGGTGGGAGTTCCGTCCGTCAGCTCTTTCAGATGATTCGCGATGTAGTTGCGGACCCCGGCCAGCCCCAGGAAGTGGGCCCCGTTGAAGATAATCCGAACGGTTCGCTTGGGCGGGTGCTTGGCGAGAATACGGGTCATCTCGAGCAAGCTGGCGGCGCCGGCAGTGCTCTCTGCGCCCGGGGAGAGCTGCGGCACCATGGACATGGCGTCGTAGTAGGCGGTGAGGTAGACGACCTGCTTCTTCAGCTCGCGATCGGCGCCGGGTATCTCGGCGACGATGTTCCAGGCCTGCCGCCGCTCCCAGGTCATGCGGCACTTGATGCGAATGGTGACTTCGGGTTGCGACTTGATGCGAGCGGTCAGGCGGTAAGCGTCATTGTGGGAAATCCAGAAGCGGGGGATGTTGATCGGGATGCGAAGGAACTTCGCTTCGGCTTCGCCCCTCTCCAGCTCGTCGGGTTCGACGAAGATGACGGCCTTAGCGCCCAGACGGGGAGCATTCAGCCAGGAAGTGCCGCCGCGGAACTGCATCAGAGCCGCGGTGCCTTCCACATCTTTGCCATTGAACTCGGCGAGGCTACCGTCACCACCGTCGATCAGGCGATAGGTCTGTCCTCCCTCCGGCAGCTGGGAGGTTCGCACCAGGTTTGGCCAGAGCGGGTAGACGTTATAGCTGTCAACCGGCTTCCCGCCTACCATCACTTCCACCGTCGGCTGACCATCTACCCAGGGAACGGTGACCCAGTAGGCCTCGCGGTAGGGCAGTTTGGGCTCGATCCCCCCGCTGGCGGCAGGCTTCACGCCAAACTGCGCGAGCTTCTTCATCTCGCCTACTATGTAGTCAGCAGCCTTGGCGGCGCCGGGGTATCCGGCGAGTCGGGCAGGGTAAGCGCCGGTCACGGGATCGGCGCCGGTGATGCCCCTGACGTGGCGTTCGAGTTCCGCCTGTTTGACCTCTCCCGAGAACGTCTTCCACCACAGCTTCTGCTCGGCGCTCGGCTCCTTCTTGCCCAGGGCGGCGAGGCATGGCGACGAGATCAAGAGCGTGGTCAGGAACAGACCTGCTAAGCCGGTGACCAGCCCGCGCTGCGCGCCGCGCCCGAGTACCTTCATGTCACGTCGCCTCCTGATCTCAATAAAAGGAGGGGCAGAGCCCTCCCGCCTGCGAATGTCAAGCCCGTCGGCCACACTCAAACTGCTAGCTGCCACACGAATACGACAGGTAGACCAGTTGCTGTCATGCTAACACGGCAACCGGGTCAAGTCAATCCGCGATACATGCGCTACATCCGCGGTGGTTTTCGCCGGTGCTGATGGCGCCACCTGCAACCAGACACGTCACAGAACTGCGCTCTGCAGCTCTTCGTTGAATGGGGATTTCCACCGGCAAACTAGCTATACCTTTGAGACTCTTACGGCTGTTACTTGACGGCCCCGGGACAAAGGTATATATGTACATAAGTGCATGGGACAGGGGACGGTTCTCCCGGGCGTGGCCGCGGCTGGCCAATCAGGGCGCGGCGCGGGCACAGGTGAGGTCTATGGACGAGATGGTCAGAATGCTCAAAGCGTTAGCTGATCCGACCCGGATACGCATCGCGCAGCTTCTGTCGACGCGGGATGAGCTCTGCGTGTGCGAGCTAGTGGACGCCCTCGGCGTGGCCCAGTACAGCATTTCCCGGCACCTGGGGGTGCTGAAGGCAGCGGGCCTCGTCGACGACTGGCGGCAGGGCAAGTGGATGCACTATGCCCTGGGGAGGGACCTGTCGAGCGATGACCGAGCCGTCATCACCGCGGTATGCGCGAGGACCAGAGCCGACGCTCGGACGCGCCAGGACCTACGCCGCCTGGAGCAGCACCTTCGCCCGCGGGTGGATGGTGAGGTGGTAACCTGTAGGCCATAGACTGCGCCCGCACTTTGGCGCGTGGCAGACCGGCAGCAGCGCTCTCCGCAATGGGGGTGAAGATGGCTGAATCCCGAGTTGGCAGACTCTCATTTCTCGATCGCTACCTGACGCTGTGGATTTTCCTCGGCATGGCCTTCGGCGTGCTGCTGGGCTACGCCGTGCCGGACGTGGTGGGCTTCATCACCAACTTGCAGGTCGGGACTACCTCTATTCCGATCGCGGTTGGGCTCATCCTGATGATGTACCCGCCGTTGGCGAAGGTGAAGTACGAAGAGCTGGGCGACGTCTTCCGCAACCGTCGAGTGCTGGTGCTGAGCCTGATCCAGAACTGGGTGGTCGGCCCGCTGCTCATGTTCGTGCTGGCAGTCGTCTTCCTGCGGGGATACCCGGAGTATATGGTGGGCCTCATACTGATCGGGCTAGCGCGCTGCATCGCTATGGTAATCGTCTGGAACGAGCTGGCTGAGGGTGACACTGAGTACGCGGCGGGACTGGTCGCCTTTAACTCCATCTTCCAGGTACTCTTCTTCGCCGTCTACGCCTACGTCTTCATCACGCTGCTGCCGCCGCTGTTTGGGCTCAGCGGAGCGGTGGTGCAGGTCTCGATGGCCGAGATCGCGCGGAGCGTTCTCGTCTACCTTGGCATCCCGTTCTTCGCCGGGCTACTGACGCGAATCATCCTGCTCCGGGCGAAAGGTGCCGCGTGGTACGAGCAGCAGTTCATCCCCCGCATCAGCCCCTTCACGCTGGTGGCGCTGCTTTTCACCATCGTGGTGATGTTCTCACTCAAGGGCGAGTACATCGTCCGGCTTCCTCTGGACGTGCTGCGCATTGCCCTGCCGCTGCTCGTCTACTTCGTGGTGATGTTCCTGGTCTCGTTCTGGATGGGGCGCAGGTTCGGCGCTGACTACCCCAAGACGGCCACCCTGTCATTCACTGCGGCGAGCAACAACTTCGAGCTGGCGATCGCGGTGGCCGTGTCCGTCTTTGGGATCAGCTCTGGGGTGGCGTTTGCGGCCGTGATCGGGCCGTTGGTGGAGGTCCCTGTGCTCGTGAGTCTGGTCAATCTGTCTCTGTACT
>Ga0315273_10010792_pt1 | contig 11663 bp, 8 predicted proteins | sample YL17G02_0_MG_FD_205753 | JGI IMG/M metagenome (GOLD analysis project Ga0315273, IMG submission 205753) | Sediment microbial communities from Yellowstone Lake, YNP, Wyoming, USA - YL17G02_0 | ecosystem: Environmental > Aquatic > Freshwater > Lake > Sediment | place: USA: Wyoming | collected... | reverse complement strand
TGTCTTCGCCCAGACCGAGGCGCTCGCCTTCGGCAAGACCGCGGAGCAGGTCAAGCAGGAGGGGACGCCGGATTGGCTGGTGCCGCACCGGGTGTTCGAGGGGAACCGGCCATCGAACACCATCCTCGCGGAGCGACTCACGCCTGAGACGCTCGGCAAGCTGGTGGCCCTCTACGAACACTGCGTCTTTACCCAGGGTGTGATTTGGGACATCGATTCATTCGACCAGTGGGGCGTGGAACTGGGCAAAGTGTTGGCCCAGCGCATCGTCCCGGAACTCGAAAGCAAGGCGGAACCCAAGCTCGGCCACGATAGCTCAACGAACAACCTGATCCGTCGCTACCGGACACACAAACAGTCTTCGTAATGCCTGTCGGGCTTCTCAGCATCGAATGATTCTCCTTCGCCGCATACCCCGTAGCTTCCGGCCTTCGTAGCCGAAGTGGCTACTTCGGCGGAGTAGGCTGCTGCGGGGATGAAGGCGGGGAGAACCCTCCGTAGCCTTGGCGAAGGAGGGTAGCGGCTTCGGCACGCCGCCCAAAGGCTCTGGCCGACGGGTCGGAGAATTTCGCAGGATACCCCGCAGCTTCCGGCCTTCGTAGCCGAAGTGGCTACTTCGGCGGAGTAGGCTGCTGCGGGGAGCTTCATCAGTTCAAAGGAGGAACGTCATCATGCAACTCGGAATGATCGGTCTCGGCAGAATGGGCGCAAACATGGTTCGGCGGCTCATTAAGGGAGGCCACCAATGCGTGGTTTTCGACATGTCGCCGAAAGCAGTGCAGGGGTTGGTCGAGGAGAACGTTGTCGGTTCCTCCTCGCTGACGGACTTTGTCAAGAAGTTGGCAAAGCCACGGGTAGTCTGGTTGATGGTTCCGGCGGCGGTCACGGACAAGACCATCGCCGATCTTCTGCCCCACCTTAACGCGGAGGACATTGTCATCGACGGCGGCAATTCCTACTACGTCGACGACATTCGCCGCGCCAAAGAACTGGCGCCGAAGAAAATCCACTACGTCGACGTCGGCACCAGCGGCGGCGTGTGGGGGCTGGAGCGCGGTTACTGCATGATGATCGGCGGCGAAAAAGGCGTGGTTAAACACCTCGATCCGATCTTCCTCACACTGGCTCCCGGCATTGGCGATATTCCGCGCACAGCGGGCCGCGACAAGGTCGGCGGCACGGCCGAGCAGGGCTATTTGCACTGCGGGCCCAACGGCGCCGGCCATTTCGTCAAGATGGTGCACAACGGCATCGAGTACGGCCTCATGGCTGCCTACGCTGAGGGATTCGGTATCTTGCGCTCCGCCAACATCGGCAAACAGCAGCATGAGATCGACGCCGAGACCACGCCGTTGCGCGATCCCGAGCATTATCAATACGACTTCAATCTCCGTGACATCGCCGAGTTGTGGCGCCGCGGCAGCGTGGTCGCCTCATGGCTGCTCGATCTGCAAGCGATTGCCTTGCTCAAAGACCCGACGCTGGCAAGCTTCGGTGGCCGGGTCTCGGATTCCGGCGAAGGGCGCTGGACCATCAAGGCGGCCATCGATGAAGCCGTGCCGGCGCATGTTCTGACGGCGGCGCTTTACGAACGCTTCAGCTCGCGCGGCGAGTCAGAATTCGCCGACAAGTTGCTCTCGGCGATGCGTTACGAGTTCGGTGGCCATGTCGAAAAGTCCGAGAAATAGGAAGGAAGTTATGGACGCTGCCCACTCGGACGCGCTGGTTTTTTTCGGCATCACCGGCGATCTGGCGTTTAAAAATATCTTTCCTTCGCTGCAGGCGATGGTGAAGCGGGGATTGGGCGACGCCATGGCCGGCGACGCCACGCTCTTCGCGCGCCAGGATTATGTCGAAGAGGCCTGGGGGGGCTAGCTGCCGCCATGAAGATTGAGATTCTAGCCGATGCCGATGCGGTGGCGAATGAAGCTGCCGAGATTATCGCTGCGGCGGCTCGCGCTGCTGTAACGGCGCGCGGCCGTTTTGTCATTGCAGTCAGTGGCGGCCGCACGCCATGGGTAATGCTGCGCGCCTTAGCCGAGCAAGATGTCCCGTGGCCGGCCGTGCACGTGGTGCAGGTCGACGAGCGTGTCGCGCCGGCGGGACATCCCGACCGAAACCTCACGCACTTGTATGAAAGCTTGCTTGAGCATGCGCCGCTGCGGCGCGAGCAGATCTACGCCATGCCGGTGGAAGCGGCGGAACTAGCGGGCGCAGCCGAACGCTACACCGAAACTCTCCAGAACATCGGCGGTTCGCCACCGATGCTTGACCTTGTCCACCTCGGCCTCGGCGCGGACGGCCATACGGCCTCACTTGTGCCCGGAGACCCGGTTCTCAATGTCACAGATTCAGATGTCGCGTTAACCGGTGTTTATCAAGGACGACGCCGGATGACCTTGACGTATCCGATCCTTAATCGTTCCCGGCGAATCCTATGGGTGGTGACGGGAAGCGACAAAGTCGATGCGCTCGCGCGTCTGCGCGACGCCGATGGGTCGATTCCAGCGGGGCGGATTCAGCGGGAAAATGCAGCGATCCTTGCCGATCGCGCGGCGGCGGAAAGACTGGGAGCGAACTGAGATGAAAGAAAAAGTCGTTGTGCTCGAGGGGCCATCACCACCAAGGACCTAGCGCGGCTAAGACGCAACCGAAGAAAAGAAGAATGGTCGCAAGGGACGCAAAAGTCAGATGGGACAACTGTGAGCCCTCTGAAAGCAGACTCCTGAAACCTGACACGTGAAACCAGTGGCTCAGGTATGGCTAAGGTCATGGAAATGGAAATCCGTGATCTGGCCTTCTCTAACGCGAGCTGTAGAGTGAGGGGTTCTGCCCTCATATCTGCAGGCCCTGTATCTTCCGAACTTTCCGCGGGAGAAAGTCGCCGAGTTGCGAGGCTCGTTGGACTATCCACCTGCCGGCTCACCCGGCGCTGCCACCCGACGGTGAGGGCTGGGGTTGTATGGCGCCCTCAACAAATTGGTCCGAGAGGCCAAAGAAAAATAGCCTCATGCGAGACTGACCTGTCTCACCCGAGGCTGTGCTGTCTGATCTCCGACGCATGCTGCTTTGTTGCATTTAGCACCATCACTCATAGCGACCTGTCCTATTACGCCACAGCCCTCCGTGGCGCTCCCATCAAAGCACCGAGCCCGCATTATTCATTAGCACTTCTGCTACAATCGCGGCTCCGCATGCCCGTCTCGCAACGCGGCTGCGCGATTTTGCAATGAACCGTCATGAATAATGCGAGCTAGGGCCCTACGCGTAACCCCTTGTTACTTTACATATGTATTCCTTCCTATTTGACGCGGAAAAGTGGCACTCAACCTGCACCGTGTCTCCAGTAATGGTCAGCGATCAACTAGGAATGGGAGGATAAACACATGAAGGTCATCGTTGTTGGTGGAGTGGCCGGCGGCGCGTCTTGCGCGGCTCGCCTGCGCAGGTTGGACGAGAAAGCCGAAATCATCATGGTGGAACGCGGGCCGTACGTGTCGTACGCGAACTGCGGGTTGCCCTACCACATCGGCGGCGTGATCGAAAAAGAATCGAGCCTTCTCGTAGCGAGCGAAAGGACATTCCGCGAGCAATTCGCCGTCGATTGCCGGGTGAATTGCGAGGCGATCAAGATCTCGTCGGACAAGAAGACCGTGGACCTGCGCAATGTCGCGACCGGCAAAATCACCACCGAGTCCTACGATAAGCTCGTCCTGTCGCCGGGAGCGCCGTCGATCCGGCCGCCCCTTCCGGGCATCGACCTTCCGGGGATCTTCCAGGTGAGGACCGTGCCGGACGCGAGGGCGGTCCGCGAGTGGATCGAAAAAGGTTCTTTATTTCTCTCTGGGATGCACAGCTACTCGGGATTTCAGACGGTGAGACCCAAGACCCGAGCAGTGGTCATCGGTGGCGGGTTCATCGGCCTGGAGACGGCTGAGAATTTCGCTCATCGCGGGTTCGACGTCACGGTTGTCGAGATGGGCGATCAGGTTCTGGCGCCGCTCGATCAGGAAATGGCGCGCATCGTAGAGGGCTACGTGGAGAAGCATGGTATCCGCCTGGCGCTCGGCGACGGAGTGGCAGGGTTCAAGCAGGCTGCCAACGGCGCCATCGATGTTGAAACCCAATCCGGCAAGATCTATCCGGCGGATATCGTGATCCTTGCGCTCGGGGTGCGCCCGGATACCACGCTGGCGAAGACCGCTGGACTGGAGATCGGTAAACGTGGCGGGATCCGCGTCGATGAACAGATGCGCACGAGCAACCCGGACATCTTCGCCGTCGGCGATGCCGTCGAAGTCAAGGACTTCGTGACCGGGGAGTGGAGCCTCATCGCGCTAGCCGGGCCGGCGAACCGGCAGGGCCGCATCGCGGCCGATGTGATCGCCGGGCGCGACTCCCGCTTCCGCGGCAGCCAGGGCACCTCGATCATCGGGCTCTTCGGTGCGGCGGCCGCCTGGACGGGCGCCAGCGAAAAGACGCTCAAGCGGCTCGGCGACAGCGATTACGAGAAGATCTACCTCTACCCGAATTCACACGCAGGCTACTACCCGGGCGCCAGGCCGATCGCAATGAAGGTCCTCTTCCGGAAATCCGACGGCCGTCTGCTCGGCGCGCAGGCGCTTGGCGAGGATAACGTGGACAAGCGGATCAGTGCACTCGCGATGGCTCTCCAAATGGGTGCCACGATCTATGACCTCGAGGAAGCCGAGCTGTGCTACGCGCCTCAGTTTGGAAGCGCGAAGGATCCGGTCAACTTCGCCGGGATGGTGGCCGCCGGTGTCCTGCGTGGCGATATGCCGCTCAGCCACTGGAAGACTGCCAAGGCCGGATTCCTCCTGGATGTACGTGAACAGGCTGAACTGGCGGTGGAGAGTGTGCCTGAAGCGGTTCACATACCAATTGGGCAGCTCCGTGCCCGTCTGGCTGAACTCCCGCGCGACCGCGAGATCCATGTCATCTGCCGTTCCGGCCAGCGCGCGTACTATGCCACGCGGATGCTGTTGCAGAAAGGGTTCAATGCGAAGACGGTCTCGGGAGGCATGCTGTCCCTGGCGCACAATTATTTGCTGGATGGCTCGCTGAATTAAAGAAAAGGTCAAAAAATGAAAGCGATCACTGTCGAACCAAAAACACCGGGGTCTGCACGGTGGGAAAATGTCGCCGAACCGGATCTCCGGAATGGTTCGGTGCTCGTGGAAGCCGTCGCCGGCGGCGTGTGCGGCACCGATGTTGAAATTGTTGAAGGCAAATACGGCTGGGCCCCTCCGGGCGCATCACGGCTCGTGTTGGGGCACGAATCGCTCGGCCGCGTGATCGATCCCGGCCCGGCCTCAGGCCTGAAGAAAGGGGATCTCGTGGTGGGCATTGTCCGGCGTCCCGACTCGGTTCCCTGCCCGAACTGTGCGGTGGGGGAGTGGGACATGTGCCGCAATGGTCAATACACCGAGCGCGGCATCAAAGAGATCGACGGGTATATGTCCGAGCGATGGAGGATTGAACCGGAGTACGCGATGAAAGTAGATCCCACCCTGGGAATCCTCGGTGTGTTGCTGGAGCCGACGACGGTGGTGGCCAAAGCGTGGGAGATGGTGAGAGCTATCGGTCAGCGCTCGTTTTGGGAACCGAGGACGGTGCTCGTGACCGGCGCGGGGCCCATTGGCCTGCTCGCGGCCCTCATCGGCAGACAGCACGGATTGGATGTCCATGTGTTGGATCGCGTCACGTCGGGTCACAAGCCTGAGCTGGTGAAGGCTCTGGGCGCGACGTACCACTCGACAAGCGTGTCAGACGTCGGCTTCGAACCGGACATCATCATCGAATGCACCGGTGTGGGCCAGGTCATCTCGGAATCCATTCGCAAGATCGGAGCGGGCGGGATCGTCTGTCTCACGGGCGTTGGTACGGGCGGCACGGCAAGCGGGGCGGCCATTGCGGACGTCGCCGCGGCGGCGGTGCTTCAGAATAACGTGGTCGTCGGAAGTGTGAATGCCAACAAGCGGCACTGGTACAAGGCCAGCCAAGCCCTGGCTCGGGCGGATCGAACGTGGTTGGCGCGCCTCATTACACGGCGGGAGCGTCCGGAAGATTTCGCGAAGGCCCTGGAACGGAGGCCGGAAGACATCAAAGTCATCATCCAATTCTCTGAGGTGTGAGGCTCAGACAGGTGAGCGCTACGGTTGACGGTTCCTGAATCCGACGCACCCAATCGAAGGGGCGGGCCAACTTGTCGATAATGAGGTGATGAATGGTGACGTCGCTATTGCTCTTGTTCAAATTTGTCTATGACATCGTCAGACGTTTGATCCATGACGCCTATTTCAGGGCCCTTGGCAGCGCGCTGCTGATGATGCTCCTTGTCGGCACGCTGTTCTTCTGGCTGGCCGAAGGGCGGACGTTTCTCCAGGCTTTTACGTATTCGGCGGCGACGATGGCGATGAACTCTCCCTACGGTATCGGCTGGGGACCCCAGACGACCGGCGGCATTCTCTTTAACATCTTGTACCTCTTTCTTAGCGTTGGTCTCTTCCTTCTTTTTGTGCTCGAAGCCGGTAAGACCATGGTCCAGACCTGCGAGGAATTCTTCAAAAAGATGGCCGAGCGCCAAGCACTGAAGCATGCAAGAAATCAGGCAGCCTCGGAGATCCTCCCGTAATTGATCACAGGCAGCGAGCGGCAGTCGGGGAGCGTCCGCGAGGACTCCAGCGAAGGTGGAAGCGCCTGGGACTCTTTCACCCACGACCGGACGAGGCAGCGATGAGACGAACTTTGACTGCGACGGTGCTGGGGCTGGGATTGATCATGGCCCCCTCGCTGTCCGTCGCGGGGGACAGTGTGGTCGCGCCCGGCGCACAAGTGGAGAAACTGGCCGGCGACTTCCAATTCACCGAAGGGCCGACGTGTGACGCGGAGGGCAACGTCTTTTTTACCGACCAGCCCAATGATCGCATCCTGAAATGGAGTGTGAAGGGCGGACTGTCGACGTTCCTGCAACCGGCGGGCCGCGCCAACGGCATGTATTTTGACCCCAAGGGCAACCTGATCGCCTGCGCCGACGAGAAGAACGCGCTGTGGTCCATTGCGCCGGACGGCACAGTCACCGTGATCCTCAGCGAATACGAGGGCAAGCCCCTGAACGGCCCGAACGATGTCTGGGTGCGTCCCGACGGTGCGATCTATTTCACCGACCCGTTCTACCAACGGTCCTGGTGGAAGCACGACACGATGCCGCAGGACGGCCAGCACGTCTACTTTCTCTCCGCCGACCGCCGGCAGCTTGTGCGCGTGACCGATGATCTGAAGCAGCCCAACGGCATCATCGGCACGCCGGACGGGAAGACGCTCTACGTGGCGGACATCGGCGCGGGGAAGACCTACCGGTTCGACATCGCGCCGGATGGCCGCCTGACTCGCAGGACGCTCGTGGCCGAACAAGGTTCGGACGGCATGACGCTGGACAACGTAGGCAATCTCTATCTGACCGGCAAGGGCGTGCTGGTGTTCGACAAGGCAGGCCGGCAGATCGATGAGATCAAGGTGCCCGACGAGGGCTGGACGGCGAACGTCAGCTTCTGTGCCAGAGACAAACGCACCCTCTTTATCACGGCCGGCAAGGGACTGTATGGAGTCAGCATGCGCGTCAAAGGGGCCAACGCGGCGAAGTGACGGCAGGCGGAACCGCACCGTAGAACCACACAAGTCGGGGACCGCACGCCTGGAAGATATTCCTGAGCCGGATAGTCGCCTTCCCTGAAGCGAACTGTAGCATGAGGTATTCTGCCCTCATATCTGCAGGCCCTCTGTCGCAATTCTCCACAATAATCCTTGCGCAGCCATCGCCGTCGTCGAATGACTTATGACCTACGCTATTGAATTGGCTCGATTATGTACGGTATGCTTCGCTCTCATTTTTGCACGCGATCGGGCAGCAGGGATTTTGCACAGAGTATTTGCACTTACCTAAGCCTTGGCTGCCAGTGAACAGGGGAGAAACTGGCTGAAAATGTAACAATTCTCTAACGCCGTTGTCATGGATAATTAATCTGAATCCTTGCTTGATGGTTCATTGGATAACACTTTGTTCTCATTGATGTTATTTGGGCAGACAGTGTTGTTTCCGTCGTCGCTCTACCAGGGCCATCGCCAACGATTCCTCCTGACCGGGGAGATGGAGTGTAGCCGGTCTCGGACCATGATTCTCCTTCGCCGCATACCCCGTAGCTTCCGGCCTTCGTAGCCGAAGTGGCTACTTCGGCGGAGTAGGCTGCTGCGGGGAGCTTCATTAACATATTGCGTACCTGTCACTTGGCCTGTCATTTGAGAAAGGAACTGTATTATGAAGACTGCTGAACATCTCCGGCTCGAAGAAGCTCGTCAGAAGGAAAAGCTTTGGAAGAAGTGGGGACCCTACCTGAGCGAACGCCAGTGGGGCACGGTGCGCGAGGACTATAGCGAGGGGGGTGACGCCTGGAATTTCTTCACCCACGATCAGGCCCGCTCGCGCGCCTACCGCTGGGGCGAGGACGGCATCGCTGGGATCTCCGATGACCAACAGCGCCTCTGCTTTGCACTCGCCCTCTGGAACGGGAAAGACCCGATCCTCAAGGAGCGTCTCTTCGGGCTTACGAACAGCGAAGGCAACCATGGCGAGGACGTCAAAGAATATTACTTCTACCTTGACAGCACGCCGACGCATTCCTACATGAAGTACCTCTACAAGTATCCGCAGGCGGCCTTCCCCTATAATGACCTGATCCAGACAAACCGGGGCCGCAGCCGCGACGAGATGGAGTACGAACTGCTTGATACCGGCGTGTTTAAGGACGACCGCTACTTCGACGTCTTCGTGGAATATGCCAAAGGCGGCCCGGACGACATGCTGGTGCAGATCACCGCGGTCAATCGAGGGCCGGAACAGGCCGAGCTACATCTCTTACCGACCCTCTGGTTTCGCAACGACTGGGCATTTTGGATTGCCCCATCCAACAGAGCGGCCGAGAAACCAACCCTCAAGCAGATCCAGGCCGCGGCGGGCGCGAGTGCGATAGAGGCGCAGCATGCGACCCTGGGCACGTACTACCTCTACTGCGACGGCAAGGCGCCGCTGCTCTTTTGCGATAACACCACGAACAACGACCGGCTCTTTCCCGGCCAGCCCAATACCAGCCTCTACTCCAAGGACGGGATCAATGACTATGTGGTGCAGGGTCGCCAGACGGCGGTGAACCCTGAGCACCAGGGGACGAAGGCTTCGGCGCACTATCGGCAGATGGTGGGTCCCGGCCAGTCGATGACCGTGCGATTGCGCCTCACCAATCAGCCCCTCGCCGTCCCTTTCGGGCCGTGGATTGCCGAGACCCTCGCCGCCCGACTCAAGGAGGCGGACGAGTTCTACCGTTCCGTCACCCCGCCGTCCATCTCCCCGGACGCGGCCAACGTGATGCGCCAGGCCATCGCCGGCATGCTATGGAGCAAGCAGTTCTTCTACTTCGACGGGGACAGCTGGCTGGAGGAGCACAACTCCAACCCCCTCCATGCCGGCTATCGTAACTCCCGGAACTCGGAGTGGTTCCACATGGTCAACAAGGACATCATCTCGATGCCGGACAAGTGGGAGTATCCCTGGTACGCGGCCTGGGACCTGGCCTTTCACACCCTGCCGCTTGCGATCGTCGACCCGGACTTTGCGAAGCAGCAAATGCAGCTGATGCTTCATGGGCTCTACCTGCACCCCAGCGGCCAGATGCCCGCCTACGAATGGAACTTCAGCGACGTGAACCCGCCGGTCCACGCCTTTGCGACCCTGTTCCTCCATCGCACCGAGCAGGCCTTGCGCGGCGAGACGGACGTGCAGTTCCTCAAATCGGCCTTCAACAAGCTCTTGCTGAACTTCACCTGGTGGGTAAACCGGAAGGACCGGTTCGGCAAGAACGTGTTCGAGGGGGGCTTCCTCGGCCTCGACAACATCGGCATCTTCGACCGGAGCGCCCCGCTGCCCACCGGCGGCCACCTGGAGCAGGCGGACGGCACAGCCTGGATGGCCCTGTTCAGCCAGAACATGTTGGAGATCGCGGTGGAGCTGGTGCCCCACGATCCCACCTACGAAGACATGGTCACGAAATTCATCGAACACTTCTTATATATCGCCGGAGCCATGAACAAGCCAGGGGCGGAGGGCATGTGGGACGAGGAGGACGGTTTCTACTACGACATGCTGCGGCTCCCGGACGGCAGTGCCCAGCGGCTCAAAGTACGCTCGATGGTGGGACTGCTGCCCTTGTGCGCTACCACGGTTGTCGAGCCGTGGCAGCGGGAACTCGTTCCGCAGGTAGTCGCTGCGTTACGGGCCCGTCAACGCCAGATGCCCGAACTCTTGAAGTCCATGCACCCCACCGGCCCCGGGCATTTGGGCGTGGGCGAGCGGGGGATTATTGCGCTGCTCAATCCGGAGCGGCTCCGGCGGATCCTCTCGAAGATGCTCGACGAGAACGAGTTCCTGAGCCCCTACGGCATCCGCTCGCTCTCCAAGTTTCATGAGCAGCACCCGTACATCTTGCACGTGGGCGGCCAGGAGTACCGGGTGGACTACCTGCCGGCGGAATCCAACACCGGCATGTTCGGCGGCAACTCGAACTGGCGAGGACCGGTCTGGATGCCGGTGAATGCCATGATCATCCGGGCGCTCCAGAATTTCTATCTCTACTATGGCGACAATTTCAAAATCGAATGCCCCACCGGGTCCGGCAAGATGATGAACCTCTTCGAGGTCTCCAAGGAGATCGCGGATCGGCTGAGCCGGATCTTTTTGCGTAATGAACAGGGTCAGCGTCCTGTGTATGGCGGCACGGAGAAGTTTCAATCCGATCCCCATTGGCGCGACCACATTCTATTCTATGAATATTTTCACGGTGATAATGGAGCGGGCCTGGGCGCGAGCCATCAGACCGGCTGGACCGGCCTCGTGGCTAAGAGCATCCAGCTCTACGGGTTACTCGACGCTAAGCGGGCCCTGGAAGGCGGCAAGAAGGCTGCGTTCAAGGAGGCAGCGTTCAAGAAAGTCAACGTATGAATGCCTGGCGGAAATATCCTGTCATCTATGAGATAAACACCTGGGTCTGGCTGAGTGAGTTGAGCCGGACACACCGGCGGCCCGTAACCCTTGCCACGGTGCCCGATCAGGAATGGGATGCCCTGGCCGCTCACGGCTTTGATGCGGTCTGGTTCATGGGCGTGTGGGAACGGAGCCCTGCCGGCATCGCCATTTCGATGAAGAACGAGGGGTTACTTACGGATTTCCGCCGGGCTCTGCCTGACTTTTCGCCGGAGGACAATGTCGGGTCGCCCTATTGTGTGCGGCGCTATGTCGTGGACGAGCACCTGGGAGGACCGGCAGGGCTTGCCGTTGCGAGAAAGAAGTTGGCCGACCGGGGCTTGCGGCTGATCCTGGATTTCGTGCCGAATCACGTGGCCCCGGATCATCCCTGGGTTACGGAGCATCCGGACTATTTCGTCCAGGGCAGCAGCGATGATCTGGCACAGAAGCCTGGCGAATTTTTCCAGGCCGGCGGTAAGGTCCTGGCCCTGGGGAGAGATCCGTTCTTTGCGCCCTGGCCCGATGTGGCGCAGCTCAACGGGTTTCATCCAGGTCTGCGCAAGGCGATCAT
>Ga0315273_10010791_pt1 | contig 11663 bp, 5 predicted proteins | sample YL17G02_0_MG_FD_205753 | JGI IMG/M metagenome (GOLD analysis project Ga0315273, IMG submission 205753) | Sediment microbial communities from Yellowstone Lake, YNP, Wyoming, USA - YL17G02_0 | ecosystem: Environmental > Aquatic > Freshwater > Lake > Sediment | place: USA: Wyoming | collected... | reverse complement strand
TCCCATCTCCGCGTCGCGCGCGGGGGCAGAGAGACAGGCGCGCGTCCCGCCAAACCACTTGTACGCACCGCATCCCTGTCCAACGCCCTTGACCCCCAGGTGTGTGTGTGTGTGTGTGTGTGTGTGCGTGGGGCGTGCCCGGGCCGGCGTGCAGAGGACTTTCTGTCCCTAGCCGCCGTTTTGCTTCCCCCGGCCAGTTATTTTTCCTTTTGTTTTTTTTTCTCCGCGCCTCTCCCATGTCCTCTTCTACCCCTCGCCGGCCCCGGCTCTGTCCCCGTGCGTGAATGCTAATAGACGTCCTGTCGTATGATGGAGTGCGGTAAGGGAAGCGATGCCGGGCAGGCAACGGCGGCGGCGGCGGGCGTATGCATGCGTTGGTGTCGCCGACGCGGAAAAAGAGAGTCGCCTTAACCCCCAGAGCGACAGAGCAACCCGCTCGGCGTGTGTCTCATTTTCCGCCTCAAGCGTGGCCGCAAGCGTCCCCCGCTATGGGCCTGCCCACCAGCAGAGAGAGACAGAAACGCGTGCGCCCGCACAGCAATGCGCCAGATGACGACACCTCCGTGCTCTTAGTTCCGAAAAGGAACGCTTTCTCGTGAAAGCCTGGGGGGAGACCCCCAGTCGCCTGTCGAGTGCACCTCAATTCACTTGGCTGTGGTTCGTGATGGCCCCTTTGCTTGTGCGCACGCGCGTGCGCGCGCGCGTGCGAGCTCACTTGGTCCCCTTGTGCTGTGTATGCGTGCGTGTGTGCCGAATGACGAGAGATCAACCCAAATCCAACGCCGAATCCTGGCCGACCCGGTCTAACTAACCAGTGTCGAGCCTCGGGGTTAATCATGTGGATCTGGAAACCGAGCTTTTTAAGACTGACGGCCATCGCCACAACACGCGCAGAGCAGTGCAGGGGAGTGCACGCCGTATCTGCTGCACACAGGTGTGGCGGGCGGTGTCTACCCCCCTCTTTTCGGCCCCCATAACACCCACCCACCCACCCACCCTCTTCCATTTTTCATTGTTTTTGTTTTTTCTCTCTCTCTCGCGGGTGAAGACGTTAAGTGTTTTTTCTTTTCTCCCTTCACCGGGGGAATTGGGTAATTTGCGTCTGCCTCTTTTCCTGGCGGAGAACTTTCCTTGCTGACGCGAAGAGAATTGAGAAAGATAGGGGGCGTGGTTTTTCCCTAGTTTTTCTTCTCCTTTTGCCTTTCATCCCCTCTACTTATCATCAACCCCATTTTTTTCGTTTCTCACCTCTTATCTTCTCATGCACATTCAGGTTGGAAGTGTACGCAACAATGGCGGCAGCCTCCTACGAGATTGGCCCTCTGACGCCCGGCCTGAGCCTGGCAGCGACCTCGGAAGCCCCGCTCACGTCGCCGTCAGCGCACCCGCTCTCCCCCGCGGGCGTCCTGCCACCCGCCAGCCTGGCCGCTGCCATGGCCGCCGGCCCGACCCTCTTCACCCCCGCCCAGCTGCACACCCTGGCCGACCAGATCGACCGCATCGGCGGGCTGGCCCGGTCGGCGGCCAAGCTGGCGGCATCGGCCTCCCGGGCGGGCGGGCCGGAGTGGGGCGGTGACGCGGGTGGTCGCCTGCTGGTGGGCGCGCCCGCTGCTGCCCCGCCGCGCCCGCCGCCACCCCCCGCTGCCGCCACGCCAGGCCCGGGCCGGGGCCGCGGGCGCGGGCGGGGCCGGGGCCGGGGCGGGTTCTCCGGCCGGGGCCTGCGCGCCCGGTCGCTGACGCCCTGGTCGGACGAAGAGGACGACGAGTACGAAGGGGAGGAGAGCGAGAGCGAGGAGGAGGAGGAGGACGCGCGCACCCGCCCGGCCGCGCGCGCGCGGGCGCCCCCATCCTCCCGCCCCGCCCAGGCCCCGACCCGGCGGCAGAGCTCGCGGGCCGCCGCGCCCAAGACCTACGCCGACTGGTCGACGGACGAGGAGACCCGGGCGGAGAAGGCGGCCCGGCGGGCCCTGGCCAGCGTGCGTGGTGGTGGGAGAGGGGGTGGGAGGGGGCGCGGCGGGCGCGGGCGCGGCCTTGGTGGCCGCGCTCCGCCCTCCTCATCCTCCCCGCCCCTCTCCTGCTTCCCGCCCGCGCCCGCGCCGGCCGCCTCGGACGAGGAGGAGGTCCCCATCGAGAGGGAGCGGCGGGAGCGGATCGCCCGCAACCAGGCCATGCTGGCGGGGCTCGGGGTCGGGCGGGCGAGTGGGGAGTGAGAGCATGATTCGCATGATTTGCGAGGGATGAGCAATGGGGAGATAGAGATAGAGATGGGGGAGAGGGGAGGTTTTCTTGCGCCGGCCTCCGCTTCCGCCCCCGCCCGCCCGCCCCGTGTGTGCTGATTCACCGGCAAGGCAGCACTTTGAAATTGAAGAGCGCAGACAAACATCCCATCAACCACAAAACATCCTTCTCTCTTCCTCCCGCGGGCTCCCTCTCCCCTCCCCTCTCTCACAACGCCGAGTCCGCCCCGACGCTCACCTCCCGCCCGCCGCGCCTGCTCCCCCCACCGCTGCCCCGCTTGGGGCGGCCGCCGCCAATGGGCGGGCCGGCCAGGAGGCCCTCGAAGGCGGGGCTCGCCCGGCTGCGCCCGCCCTTGCGCTGGCGAGCCCCGCCACAGCAGCCCCGCACCAGGGCTGGCAGCAGGGCGGCGAGGAGCGGGGCCGCAAAGGCGGCGACTGTGGTGGCGCGCAGGGTGGTCGGGTCGGCGGCCAGCGGGGCGAGGGCCGGGTGGCGGGCCAGGAGGCCACCCGCAAAGGCCTCGACCTCGAGCCAGACCGCGCCCGCCGCGCGCGCCGCAGCCGCCAGGCCGGGCGCCTTCTGGGCCGCCGCCGCCGCGGCGGCGGAGGCGGCCCCCCAGGCGGCGGCGGTGGCCGGGGCGGCCGCCGCCCGGGCAGTGGCCACGGCCGCGGCCGTGGCGGGCGCGGCGGCGGCCCAGGCGCTGGAGGCGGCGGGCCCAGCCGCGGCTGCCGCGCCCCGGGCCGCGTCCGCGGCGGCCGACGCGGCCGCCGACGCGGCCGCCCCCGCCTTCAGGGACCCCGACCGGGCCAGGCTGGACGCCCGGGAGGCTGCCGGCCTCACGGACGCCGCAGCCGCCGACAGGGCGGGCCCCAGCGCGCCGACCGCCGGCCCCGCGCGCGCGAGCACGGGGCGCACGGTCACCCCGGCCAGCCTGTCGACGTGCCCGTCCGCCCACAGGGGCAGCCACTGGGCGTGGGCGCGGCGGACCAGGTCGTCCGCCCGGGCCTCCGCGACGGCGGCCGCTTTGGCAGCCGCCGCGGCGGCCGCGGTGGCGGCGGACAGGGCGGCGCCCGTGTCGGCGCGCTCCACCTCGAGCGTGGCGAGCGCGGCCTCGGCACGCTCGCGCTCGGCCTCCGCCCCCGCCTGGGCGGCCGCCAGCTTGGCCCGCAGGCCGGCCAGGCGCTCGCCCGCCTCGGACGCGCCCGCCTGGGCTTCCGCCACCTCCGCCGCCGCGTCCCGGGCGGCGGCCTTGGCGTCGGCCGCCTCGGCGCCCGCCTCATCCCGGGCGGCCTCCGCCTCCCGCAGCGCGGCTAGCGCCTCGTCCAGCCGGGCCCGCAGGCCGTCCGACCCGGCCGAGGCTTCCTCGCGGGCGGCCGCCACCTCGGCCGCCGCGGCGGCCGCGTCCTTCCGGGCGGCCGCCGCTGCCCGGTCCGCCGCGGCCGCGGCCTTGCGCGCGGCGGCCGCGTCGCGCTCCGCATCCGCGGCCGCCCGGCGCGCGGTGGCCGCGTCCTTGTCCGCCCGGTCGGCTTCCTTGCGGGCGGCCGAGGCGTCCGTCTTGGCGGTGGCCAGGTCCTTGGTCAGGGACTTGAGCTGGGACTGGTGTGTGCACGCGTGCGTGCGTGTGTGAAGCGAATATGAATAGGTGAGAGATGGGAGGGGGGGGGAGGTCGAGAGGAAGGAGGGCGCGCGCCCGGTGACGGCGGCGCTTGTTCTTTCGAGCTCCCGCCTGGCGAGCTGGACAGGGGCGGAGCTGCACACTTACGCGCCCGACAGGATGGCACCACTTCACTCTCCACCCCCGGACGTCTAAGGAGAGCGAGGCCGGCGGCGGCGAGGGCCGTGGCCGGCCCCACGCGCTCGGCGCGTCGAATGCTTTGCAGAGCTGTCCGGCGCTCGCCCTCTTCCTAACCAACGCACACGCACCTGCAGCTTGGCCACATCGTCATCCTATGTGTGCGAGTGCGGGTATTGAACGTGTATGTGTGAGTATGTGAGGAGGGGTACGGGGGCGGGGCCGTGGACACGGGGGGGGGCAGCCTTTTCGATGCGCCCGGTCGCAGGAACAAAAAAAAATGGCCCCGCTCTTCTCTCCTCACCTGTTGTGCCACCGCCACCCCCGCCACCAGGGCGAGGAGGACGAAGACCAGGAGGCCGCGCCGCATTTTCGTGGTGTGGGTGGGTGCGGGTCGCAGTAGTGGGTGCGTGTACGCGGCGGGGCGTTTGAAGGTGCGCTCGGCTTCTTGATACACACTGCACCCTTTTACTCCTTCTAAATCCCCAGTCGCGCCAGCCGCGCCTTGGCGACCACCCCGCCCGCCGCGGCCGGGTCGCCCAGCTGGCCGCACGCCGCCATGGCGTCATCCCCGCCCCGCGACGCCCGCACCGTGCAGACCCGGCCGCCATCCAGGAGCGCCCTCCGGAACGCGTCGCCCCGACCCGACCGCCCAAACACGGCCGCGGCGTGCGGGTTGAAGTTCAAGAGGTTCACCTTGGCCGCCACGCCGTCCAGGAGGGCCAGCAGGCGGGCGGCGTCGTCGACGGAATCGTTGATGCCGTCCAGGAGGAGGTACTCCACCAGGACGTGCCTGCGGTGGCCGCCGCCACCGCCCCCGCCGGCCGCGCTGCCCCCCCCGCCCCCCGCCCTGGCGCCTCCCTCCCCCCCTTCCCCCCCTGGCCCCGGCGGCGGCGGCGGAGCGCCCGGGAAGACGTCCCGCAGGCAGGCCGCCACGGAGGCCAGGTCATGCCCGGCCCGGGCGGCCGCGGGCATGATGGCGGCCCGCCCCGCGTCGGTGGTGGCGTGCAGCGAGAGCGCGACCTGCACGCGCGGGTGGGCCGCCGCAAAGGCCCGCATCTCGGCCAGCAGCCCGACCGTCGAGACGGTGACCTTGGACGCCCCGAACGCCAGGCCGAGCGGGTGCGTGAGGATGGACACCGCCGCGCTCACCGCCCCGTAATTGTCGAATGGCTCGCCCTGGCCCATGAAGACCACATTTGTGAGCGGGGGTGGGGGCGGCCGGCGCGTGCGCCGCCCGGGCGGCGGCGGTGCTGCGTCCGCAGCCGCGTCCGCGCCCGCCGCGCCCGCTGCTGCTGCTTCTGCGGCCAGTAAACGCCTCGCAACGACCGCCTGCTCCACGATCTGGCCCGCGGTCAGGCTGCCGCCTAGGCCCATCGCCCCCGTCAGGCAAAACGTGCAGCCCTGGGAGCAGCCCGCCTGGGACGAGAGGCACAGCGTGAGGCGGGGGCGGGCGCCCGCGCGGCGGACGACGGGGATCAGCACCGCGTCGACGGCCCGTCCCGCCGCCGGCCCGGCCGTGACATTGAAGACCAGTTTGCGCGTGCCGTCGGCCGAGGCGTGGATGGACGCGAGCTCGATGCCCGGGTCGACGGCGGCCGCGGACGCGGCCGCCCGCTGGAGGAAGGCCCCGCTCAACCCGCCGCGGGTGGCTGGGCCCGCCTCGGACGCCAGGTCGGACACCAGGCCCACGCCCGTCTTGGTGTCCCGGTAGTAAAGCAGGCGCCATAGTTGGAGCGTGCGGGCGGGGACGGCCGCGGCGTCCTCGCCCGTGGAGGCGACCCAGGCGGCCAGGCCGTCGTAGGGGAGGGATTTGAGGCAGGTTCTTGATGCAAGCCGGCGCAGGTCGGCGGCCGTGTCCAGCCCCGAGACGCTGGCGGCTGTGTCGGGCGTCGCGGTTGCTGCTACTCCTTCTCTCAGCGAGGAGGGCGGGTGGTCGCTGCGGGCGGACGGCGCGGCGGGCGCTGCCGTGCGCACGCGGGGCCGGCCAGCGACGACGACGGCTAGGATTGGTGTCGCTGCTGCAAGCCTTGTGGTGCCCGGCCTGGGCGTGCAGGTGGCGCCGGACGGGCGCATTTTTGGGCGTTGCTGTTGCGTGTGGAGGCACTCCTTCTGCCAAGGTGTGGGACGCACGACGCAAGGCCCTCCCGGGGCAGGGCGCGCGCGCGGAAATGAAGTGTGTGATAAAAAGGAAGGAGAGCGCAAACTTTTTTCAACCTTTCCAACCCTCTCTCAACTGTGTGAGCTCTCTCTCTTTCAGCCCGCGCGCGCGCCTTGTGTAAAGCAAGGCGCGCTTTGCGGCTGAGTTCAAAACACACAACCCATACACCCGGTACCGCGGCGTGCCAAAATGGAATGCGGGGCGCCTCGCAATGCAATGCAAAACACTCTCCTCTCTCAAGGCGGCCCCCGCTCAAACGACGGCACCCTGTCGCCATCATCAGAGGGCGGCGGGTTTTTGAAGAGCCAGTACAGGCCCAGCCCCGCAGCCCCGGCCATCCCCCACATCAGGTACGGGTTGGACGCGTCGGGCGTCGAACCCGGAGGCGGCGTGGAGGCGCGGGGAGAGGAGGAAGCAGGCCGCAGCGTGGACGCGGACGTGGACGCGGACGCTGGACCGGGCGCGTGGGGCGCGCTCCCGGCGCCTGGCACGGTCCGGCCGGGCGTAAAGTCAGAGAAAGCCCGGGTGAGGGAGATGCGGCGGGCGACGTGGTGGGCGCGGAACATGGCGGGTTCGACAAGAGAAAAGATGAGTGGGGCGGCTGACAGTGCGCGTCTCTCTCTCTCTCTGCATACGTATGCCCCCCCCTTTTCGTGTGGCTGCCTGGGTTTTCTCACACACAATGTTCCCCTCAAGTTCAAGCAATCTCCCCCCACCCGCCCTCCCCGGACGGCGGCGGGCCCACCCTGCGGCTAGAACCACGGCCGCCCCCCCCCCCGCGGCCGCCACCACGGCCACGACCGCCACCACCCCGCCCACCACCCTCCACCCCACCCCGCCCCGGGCCCGGCCCCCGCACGGGCGGCCGGAAGTCGGCGGGCTCAAACTCGGGCGGCGGCGGGCGGGGCAGGGCGGGGAAGGCGCGGGCGGCCGCGTCCAGCAGGGCCAGTGCCTGCGTCGCGCGGGGCGTCCCGCCGCCCGGCACGTCCGACACGCGCAGCAGGGCGGCCTCCCACCCCGCCCGAGCCAGGGCGCGCAGGGCGGCGGTCGTGCGGCCCAGGGGCGGGCGCCCGGGCGGGGCCTCCCGGGGGCCGACGACCAGGAGGGCGCCCGCCCGGCCGCCGGGGAGGGCAAAGGCGAGGTCGACGCTGGGCAGGCCGGGCAGGGGGGCCAGGCCCGGGGGCGTGTCGGGGCGCGCGCCGCCGCCGCCGCCGCCGCCGCCGCCGCCGCCGCCGCCGCCGCTCTCTTCCCCCCCGTCGGGGACGGCCGAGACGCGGATGCCGACGAGGGGCAGGCCCACCTCCCGGGCCAGGGCCGCCAGGCGGGCGTGGGAGAGGGAGGGCGGGGCCTGCGCGACCGCGGCGCGCGCGCGGCGGGCGGCCGCGGCCGCGGTCTTTGGGGGCAGCGCCGGGAGGGACCGCAGGCGGGCGGGGGCGTCGGCGGGCGCGCCGGCGGGCGGGGCCGCCGCCCAGGCCGCCGCGGCCGCGGCGGCCTTGGCGGCCTGGCCGACGGAGCGCGGGTCCAGGGGCGGGCGCTCGCCGGCTTCAGCGGCCACGGCCGCGGCCACGAGCCCGCGGAACACGCGCTCGTACGCGCCGCCGCCCACAAACCGGTCCGCGGTCGCGAGCGCCCACGCGGCCTTGCCCAGGTCCCGCACGGGCAGGCGCGGGGCGGCGTCCGCCAGGCCGGCCTCCACGGCCGCCCAGCCGTCCTCGCCGGGGCCGGCCTCCCCGCCCAGCGTGGCCCACGCCCACGCCGCGGTCGCGCACTCCACGCCCGTCGGGCGGCGGCCCGCCAGGGCGGCCCGGTCCCCGCCCGCAGCGGCGGCGAGGGCAGGCCCGGACGCGGCGATGAGGGCGTCAGCCGAGGGCAGCCGCCACTCGGCGACCGCCCACAGCGCCATGGACAGCTCGCCCGGCGTGAAGGCTGACCGCGCGCTGGGCCCGGGCCCGCCGCCCTCCCCCCCGGTCCTAGGCGCGCTGCGGGCGGCGGCGGCGGCGGCGGCGGCCGCGACGGCCGCGTCTGAAACGCGGGGCGGCGGCGGGTCGCCCGGGCGGAGGCGGGCTAGGGCTGCCAGGGCGGTGGCCAGGGCGGCGGGGCCCAAGCCCCCCGCCCGGGCGCCGACCTCTGCCACCAGGGCGTCGGTCAGCGCGTCCACCGCGGCCGGCCCGCCGGCCGACCCGCCGCCCCGCCCGCGCGCGCACAGTTCCGCCGCGCCCCAAGCCGCCATGGCCAGGGCCTGGGGCGGGGCGCCGGGCAGGGCGGCCGCGGAGGCGGAGGCGAGGGAGCGCAGCGCGTCCCGCCCCGGGTCTGCCCCCAGGGCGCCCAGCCCGTACCAGAGCGCGCCCACGTCCCGGCCGTTCAGGTGGGCGGCGGTGGCGGCGGCGGAGGCCGCCAGGGCGCGGGCGGCCCGGGCGGCGGCGGACCGGCCGAACCGGCCGCCGGCCGCGCCGGGCGAGGACCCCAGCACGCCGAGCGCCCAGGCGGCCTGGGCCAGCTCGCGGTGCCGCATCTCGGGGGCCGCGCCCGCCGCCTCGGCCAGCAGGCCGCCGTACGCGGGCGACCGGGCGGCAATGCCGGCCGGCGAGTCGGACGGGCCGCCCCCCCCGCCCGCGCCCGCCTCCCCACGCGCCCGCCCGCCCCGCTGCCAGGCGCGCTCCAGCTGGGCCAGGCGCTCCAGGGCGGCCTGGACGCCCGCCCCGCCCAGGCCGCCCGCCTCGTCCGCCACGACGTCAAGGACGTCGCCCGCGTCCTCGCACTCGCCCAGCTCCGCCCACAGGCCGGCCTGGGCGTTGGTGGTGGTGGTGGTGGTGGCCGGGAGGGGGGTGGTGGTGGCGGGCGGGGCCGGCGGGGGCGCGCCCCCGCCGGCCGGCGCTGATACGAAGGACAGGGCGGGCGGGGGCGCGCCGACCGTCGTCGCGCTGCCCCGTTTTTGTGTGTGGGCTGGGGGGAATGGGGGCGGCGGCCGGTTGGCCACCAGGGCCGCCACCGCCGCCGCGTCCCAGGCCTCCATGGCCGCGTCCGCCGCCGCCGCTTCCTCCTCGTCCAGGGTGCGGGTGGTGGGCGGGGCAGGGGCGGCCGCCGCCCCCGTTCCTCCCCCCCCTCCCCCCCCACCACCACCGCCCTCGTCGTCGTCCTCGCTGCTCGAGGACTCATCCTCCGAAACGCTCATCAGCACGGCCGCCGACTCCGGCGGCCGGGGGGCGAGGCCCTCCAGCGCGCCGTCGATCGCGTCGGCGGCGTCGGCGGCGGCGGCGCGGGCGCCCGCGAGCGCGTCCGCGACGGAGGAGAGGGCGGCGTCCGCGGTGGGGGCGGCCGCGCTGTCGCCGCGCCCGGGCGGCCCGGCCCGGGGTGCGGCCGCGGGCACGCGTCTCGGGGGGCCGCCGCCGCCGCGGGCGGCCCGGCGCAGGGCGGCAATGGCTTCCAGGTCGTCCAGCGGGGAGGAGGAGGACGAGGAGGCGGTCGGGGTGGCGGGGAGGGCGGCCGGGCGGGGTGGGTGGGGCGGGGGCGCCGAGCTGTTTTTGGTGTAGGAAGAGGTGGGAGAGAGTGAGGAGCGAGCGAGGAGAGAGCCGCCGGGGGCCGGCGGCGGCCGCTGGCCAATGTGTGTGTTTCGGACTCTGCCCGCCCCGGTGGGAACCCGCTGTCCACGCCCGCTGACCACGCCCGATGGACGCAGGGTGTGGCCTCTGAAACAGGACGCCGGCGTGGTCGGCGGGATGGCGGGGGGGGGTGAAGGCCCCAAGCCGCACGCCGTGCAGTGGAGACTTGGGCGCGTCCGGCGGCGCGTTGGTGGCGAATGCAGCGCGAGGTAACTTAAAAGACGGCGCGCCCGTCCCGAATCGACTCACCGGCGGCTGACGTGCCCGATGCGGGGGCGGGAGCGGAAAAGACCACGCATCGTGCTATCTAGGATCACGGTGTGTGTCCGTGAATTGGCGTCGCTGGTGCGGGGCAACACAGTAGAGAGAGAGTCGCGGCCACGGCCAACGCAACAAGAGCAAAAAGTGAAGGAAGGCGATGTTTCTACTCAGACCTTTTTTGTGTGTGTGGGGCGGCGTGCGCGTGCGATCCTTGCGCAGGCAGCACAGTCCTCTTTGCCATCCGCGCCGGGCGTGGCGTCCACCTCCCATTCACACATTCAGCGCAGGCACACACACAGAGAGAGAAAAATGACGAGTGCCCCACCCCCCCCGCCGGCGCCGGTGCCGGCCGACGCCGAGGCCGGACAGGCGTTTGCGTACCGGGAGGTGAGCCTTTGTGTTCTGCTGCCTGCCTTCGCATTGCAAGGGCGAACGCCTGGAGAGAGAGGAGAGACGGGTCTCTGGGCGTGGAAGAGACGGGCGCGCGCGAAGGCGGCCGTGGCGCGGGTTCACAAAAAAAGAAACGCATCGGTTTTTTCTTTTTTCATCATCTTTTTCTCTCCACCCCCTCCCTCTCCCCCATTCCATCAAAAACAGGTCCACCCCCCCACCAACGTGACCGCCGCCCTGGCCCTCCACTGGACCCGGGCCGGCCGGGCCGCCCACCGGGCCCCCGCCACCCCCGGCGGGCCGCCCCCCCCGCCGGCGCCCTTCCCGCCCGACGTGGCCGTGATTGCGGGGTCGACCCTCACCCTGCTCACCCTGCGCGTCCCCGGGGACGCGCCGGGGGACGGGGGCCTGCGCGGCCCCGCCTGGCCGGGCGGGTCCGACCTGGACGGCGCGCGCCTGGAGGTGACCGCGGTCGTCCCCCTGGCGGGCGTGCCGACGGGGGCGGCTGTCTTGAGGGGGCGGAGCGGGCCCGCCGGCGCGCACGACGCGCTCGCTGCAGCCTCGACCACCTCGCCCACCCCCCTGCCGCCCACCCGGGACGCGCTCGTACTCGCCTTCCGGGACGCCAAGGCCGTCGTCCTGGACTGGGACCCCGTGGCCCAGCGGCCGGTGCCGACCAGCCTGCACAGCTTTGAAGGGGGCGGCAGCGACACAACGGCGGCGGCGGCGGCCGCGGAGCCGGCCGCGCTCCCTCCCGCCGTCGCGGCCGACCCGACCGGCGGCCGGGCGGTCTGGCCCCGCCCCCCCCGGGCCGCGGCCGACCCGGACGGCAGGCTGGCCGCGGTCTTGTATTACGCCTCCGCGGTCGCCCTGCTGCCGGCCGTGGACGCGGACGCGCTGGACGCGCTGTTGGTGGGGGGGGGCGGCGGTGGCGGGCAGGACGCGCGCGGCGCCTCCTCCCGGGGCGGCCCGCCCGCCGTGGCCTCCCTCTCCCCGCTCTCCGCCCGCCCCACATCGGTGGGGAACGCGGCCGTCCTCGACCTGGCCACCCTGCCCGGCCTAGGCATCGTGTCCGTGCTGGACATCGCGTTCGCGCACCGGGCCGCCTCGCCGACGCTGCTCGTCCTCCACGCGGCGGCCGCCACCTGGCCAGGCATCGCGCGCGGGGCGGCCGGCGCGGGGGGGGGGGGGGGCGGGCCCGGGGCCGGGGCGCCCCCGCCCGGTT
>Ga0315273_10010790_pt1 | contig 11663 bp, 5 predicted proteins | sample YL17G02_0_MG_FD_205753 | JGI IMG/M metagenome (GOLD analysis project Ga0315273, IMG submission 205753) | Sediment microbial communities from Yellowstone Lake, YNP, Wyoming, USA - YL17G02_0 | ecosystem: Environmental > Aquatic > Freshwater > Lake > Sediment | place: USA: Wyoming | collected... | reverse complement strand
CACGACGGCCACCATGCCGTCAACAATCATTCGTGTCGCTCCCGGAGCCTTGGCGAACCAGACCACCTGCTGACTACTCAGCGGCTGATCTATCGAGCCGTTCTTGTCAGGCTGCGGATAGGCCTGCCGCACATGGTTACCTGTAGTGGTAAACTCGATCCATTTCCAACCGCTCCAGTCGGCCGGGACCAACATCATTAGCGCTTCGCTCTCGGCGTCATAGACTTGAATACCAAGCTTCTCGACGTCGGAATCCTCTTCCAAATATACCCAAAGACCGAGCACATCTGTTTTGCCGGGCAGCAATCCGTGGATGGAGAAATCGCCTTTGGCCCCGGCAGTCTCCGCATCGGCTCCGAAGACCAAGGCGCTGCGGCCAATCTTTGCCTGCATACCCTCAGCGGTCTTGATCAGGAAGTTCTTCATCCGCCAGCCTCCGCTGCCAATGTTGTTGCCAGGCTCCATCGGACCGATCAAAACCCATTGGTGGTTCTTATCATTCCCGCCGGCTCCCGGCGAAGCGGTCCCCTCAACTCGCGGTTCGCCGGCACTGACGGCACAGCCGATTGCCAGCACAGCAAGGCACAACATCCCGGGCTTGATCGACTCAAACACATAGCCTGTTTCCCGATTTCGCATCGTACAGATACTTCTTTCCTTGTCGAGGGGTCTTACTTATTCGCACAGGACTCAAATGGCAGAATGTAACCACATGCTGAACTTGTCACTTATGGTATCCTTTTGGTTTGCCAAATGCAAGCCCGCCGTTGTTTGGGCGGGCAAGCCTGTCCTGAGGATAGTAATCCCCCTCTTTTGAGCATCCGGTTGAAATCGTGCCCTTATCTTGACAGGCTGACACCGGCCGAGTACGGTATAGACGACACCAGTGAAGCATTTACCATTGTCGAATATCCGCTGGGAAATAAGCCCGCCTTTGGCGGGGCGGAACGATTCAGGCAACGGGGATTCAGTAAATTTACGGGACGGAAATAACGTGGACTACGAAATCGACAACCTGACCAACCGCTACAATAGGGCAAGCGCCGGGAGTGAGAAGAGCGATGACGACGAACCAAAAACGGCGGCTGTCCCTCCTCTAAATGAAATGATCTCGTGGAGCACGAAGGTTCTTCTGACCTTCCTGGTGATCTGGGCGCCGGCAGCCCTTACCGCGGCAGCAGCTTCTTCTTCCCCGCAGATGCAGATCATCGAGCGGAGTGATCTGCCCGGCGGACTCGTCCGCGAAAGGCTCCGTCTGCCGGGCTTCGATCCGGATGAGGCCGTGCCCGCGGTCGCCATCCATCCGGCTTCGGGCGGCCCGTTCCCAGTGGCGATCTGTCTGCATTCCTTCCGCGGTGCGAAGGAGAACCTCGAGACGTGGTGCCGCGACCTGGCCGCCCGGGGCATCTTCGCGATTGCCATCGACGCCCATCTGCACGGGGAGCGCTCCATCGCCGGGATTTTTCACGGCGATAACATCGCCTCCCTGGGAGGAGAATACAGCATCTGGGTCCATCAGACCTCCATCGCCCACACGGTGAAGGACGTCCCGGTCATCCTCGACGCCCTCGCCCGTCGGCCGGATATCGATGCCTCGCGGGTCGCGGCGACAGGGGTGTCCATGGGAGCCAGCGCGGCCATGGTCCTCGCTTGGCGAGAGCCGCGCGTCTGCGTCGTGGCGAGCATCGTCGGCGCGGTGGACTTTTGGTGGGACGTGACGAAGACCCCGCCCGGCCCCGAGCAGGAATCGCAGAAGGCTTCCTACGGCCCTCGCCTCCGCGAGCTGGTGTGCTCGATTGACCCTAAGCCCCGCTTCAGCCGAATTCCCCCTAAGGCGCTATTCATCGCGAGCGGCGGCCGCGACGAGTACATCGACATCGAATCGGTCCGCCGTTTCGTCGCGGACCTTGAGCCCCTCTATGGAAAAGACCGGGACCGCCTGCGCTTCCTGCCCTTCCCCGAGGCGGGACACGGAGTCACCGAGGCCATGTGGAAGGAGGCTCAGGAATGGATCGTGCTGGGCTTGGGAAAAGGGCCACAGGGTGCGAACTCGCGATGAAGGAGACACGGACTCAGCAGCCGAGCAAGAGCGCGAGCAAGCAGGAGAAGAAAGAGCATGAGCACAAACGCCGTTTGGTGGATTGGATTCTATGCAGCAGTGATGCTGGCGGTGAACCAGTGTTCTGCCGCCGATGAGGGTTGGCGGGCCGTCGAACAGCCGGAATTGGAGCAGGCGCTGGAACAGGCGCCGATCTTGCAGACCGAGTCGCTGGGCGAGCCGGCTCGCGGCGTGAATGTCTGGGAGCGCTGGTTCGTGCCCAACCCGGATGGCAAAACGTGGGACCTCCTCCAGATCTATTTCAAGGAGTATTATGGGCCTACGTGGCTTTACGCCGTCGATTTAGGCACGAGGGAAGTCAAGAGGCAGCGTCTGGCGGACGATCACCAGTTTTACCTGTCGGGCAGGGCTCTCGGATTCGACGGCAAGTTCTACATCGCCATTCCATCGCGGCGCACGTGGAGCATGGGTCTGTTCGTGTATGACCCGGCGACGAACACGCTGGAGGATCGGGGTGAAATCGTCCCTGGTCTCGGAGGCGAGGTTCGCCCACTCGTGGTCGGGCCGGACGAACGAATCTACGGCACGGGGACCCGGGGCAATCAAGTCGGCCTTTACATCTACGATCCTAAGCCGGGCAAAGTCGTCAAGGACTTCGGCGCAGTCGGGCCAAGCCACCCCAACGGCGCCTGGAGCCGTTACGTCATGGGGGTGGATGACACGCACGCCTATATCGCCAGCGGGATGGTCCCGGCCTGGTACCTTGTGACCGTAAACCTGAAAACCGGGGAGCAAAAGGTGCTGCTGGAGTCCCCAACGGAGCGCGTGATGGACATCCTCGAGCAGTTCCCTGGCGCGTACGCCCGCGTCCCCCAGGGCAGCGGCGCGCCCGACAAAGAGTACTGGCTCTATCACGGCCAGGCCATTCCAAAGACCAACGACACCCCGCCGTGGCCCAGGCAGGCGTCGCCGTGGGACAAAGCCGTGCCGAAGCCGGAAGTCTACTTTGACCAGATCGATCCGGATGAGCAAGGCAAAGCGACCCTTTGGTATCGGCTGCCGGATGAGGAAGGGTCCTCCGGGCAAACGGCAGTTCAGTCACAAGTGCCGGGCTGGGACGCGATTCGGATAGAGGGCGTCGAGTCGTATCCGCATCGCATCAACCCCATGTCAATCCTGCCCGACGGCCGGCTGTACGGTACGGGTGATGATTACGCCGGCGTGTTCGTGTTCGATCCTCGAACCGACCAGACCACCATTCTCGGCCCGCGCCCCGGCCTGGCGCCCTACACACAAATCGTTTGCGATGGCAAGCTCTATTCCAGCGGCTATTCCGGCGGCCATCTCTTTGTTTACGATCCCGCGCGACCTTGGACGCTGAGCAAAGGCGGACCTCCCGGCCATCCCGCACCCGATCAGGCGGATGCAAGAAGCAACCCACGGTACCTGGGAGACTTTGACAAGACCACCCGCGTGGGGCTCATGCACAGTTCCGCGCTCGGCGCCGACGGCAAGATCTATTTCGGCGGGTTCGGATTGCGTCACTACACCGGCGGTGGTTTTGGCTGGTATGACCCGAAGACCCGGAAGATGGATGGCTTTTGGATGCCGCTGAGCGGTTATGCCGTACAGTGGATTGCGCTGGCGCTGGACGGGCGTCTGATCGTTATTTCCACGATAAGAGCGGCTGACGAGCGGAATGATAATCGAGCGCCGGAAGAGGCCAAACTGTTCGTATACGACGTGAGCGAACAGAAGATTGTACGTGAGATCACGCCGATAGCGAAAGGACGAACGACCGGACTCATTACAGAGGTTGCGCCCGGACGCCTGCTCGGATTGACGTCGAATCCGGAGCATCCTGACCGCAGCATCCTGTATGGGGTGGAAGTGACTACAGGGCAAGTGCTGTTCACCAAAGGCCTGCCATCGCCTGTGTCGGTGGACAGTTACTGGCCTCACTGGGTTGACCCCTCCTATGAGTACCTTGCTTTTGTTCACGGTCCCGATGGTTTCGTATGGACGTACTTGAAGGACGTGCTTGTGCGCATCGACCCGAAGGATGCAAGCGTACACGTTGTGGGCAAGGTCGATCCGGTCGGCTGGCCGACATTCGTCGGCAACGACGTCTATTTCTCAGGACCCGAACAACTGCGGCGGATCCGCAACCTCGTCCCGATGCCGACGAGTGAGGCTCAGTGGAGTCCCCGGGCGCCGCTGAGCGGAACCGGCGCAATCGGTTCGCCCGGTGGAACTCATCCGGTGGCATGCGACGGCGATACCGCCCACGCCGTCTGGGTGGAAGAGGGTCGGATCCACTACCGGCGTTCCAACGATGCGGGGGCGACCTGGGACAAGGCGGTCCCACTTACGTCGGAAGGTACGGCGGAGTATCCGTGCTCCTTGGAACTGGCTGCCTCCTTCCTGCATTTGATCTGGCCGGATCGCCGCGATGGTTCTTGGGAGGTCTACTACAAGCGGTCCGCCGACGGCGGCGTCACATGGGGGCCGGACACACGACTTACGCATGGCGTCAACCTCTTTCGCCTGGGTACCACGGCCTCGGGTCCGGCGCTGCATATCGTCTGGGGGAGCAAGTCGCTGGTGGTGCCAACGCCTGGCGGGACCCACACCTGGGGCGAAATCTATTACCAGCGCTCGACGGACGGCGGTCTCTCGTGGCAGCCGCCGATGCGGCTCACGCTGCCAGACGCCTCCGCGATGCGTCCCGCCGTGGCGGCATCCGGCCGTGACGTTCACGTGACGTGGTTCGACCGCCGCGATTCGACCCAGCAGTGGGACTGGGAGGTTTACTACAAACGCTCAACCGATGGCGGGGCGACCTGGGGCCCCGACGTGCGCATGACCCACACTCCCACCCACACGCGACACCCGCAGATCCTCGCTACGGGGCAGGGCGTCGTGTGCTGCATCTGGGAGGACGGACAGGTCTTCGACGGCGCTACGTGGTCGGGCGATCCAGCTCTCTACGCGGCCGTGTCCACCGACCATGGGAAAACCTGGAAGACGCCTCGGCGGATTACCAGCATCAACGCCCCACGCGGCTGGGCCACGCATGCGAAAGCCTACTCCTTTGGGCGGAGGATACACTTGGCCTGGACCGACGCGCCCGAAGGGTCCGGTCGACCGCGGGCGGCGTACTACATGACTTCTGGAGACGGCGGACTCACTTGGGAGGACCCGCAGCGGCTGACCAATGCCTCCGACGGCGAATGGTGGGCGGCCGGCGTTGCGGGGACCGACTCCTACGCCGTCGCCGTAATCAGCCAATCCGACACCCTTTCGTGTCGGGTTCGGAAGGAAGTGGAACCTGGTCGCAACAAGGCGGATTCGGAATATTGTCCCTAACCCGGCCAAGTAACCGCACGTATCAGATCCGAACGTAAGAGGACACAGGATGAGCACATTGAGCCCAGTAGATCGAGACAAAATGGGAACAGCATCGGGGCAGCGGGCAGCGCTTCTGTTGGCGTGGGTCTGCACGCTGATAAGCGGCGGCTCGCTATGGGCCGCCGCTGGATCGAACCCACACACTTGGCAGCGATGGGAGCATGCCCTGACCAGCACGCGCAACTACGGCAATCCCTACTCCGAGGTAACCCTGCGGGTGATCTACACCGGACCCGCCGGCCAGACCCTCCGCGCCTACGGCTTCTGGGACGGCGGGGATACCTTCCGGATCCGCTGCGCATTCCCAACACCGGGCACGTGGCGGTGGGAAACGGAGTGCTCCGATGCCGCCAATACAGGGCTGCATAAGCAGCGTGGGACGGTGGAGGTCTCGCCCTATCGGGGTGACGGCCTGCTCTACCGGCATGGCTTTCTAAAGGTAAGCGATAATCGGCGGTATCTTGCCTACAATGACAACACTCCGTTCCTGTGGATCGGAGACACCGCCTGGGCTGTGCCGCAAAAAGCCAGCGGCGAAGAATGGGAGGCCTACATCATCGACCGCACCGACAAACATTTTACCCTTCTCCAAGTGGCGCCCGCGCCCAAGTGGGCGGGTGACCACGACCGCCGTGGCGAGAGTCCGTTCACCGACGAGGCCTGCTCCCAGTGGAACCCAGCCTACTGGCAGTCCTTCGAGCAAAAGGTTCAGCGCGCCAACGAGGCGGGTCTGGTCGTGTTGCTCGTCGGTTTGATGGAGCCCGTCCACCGTTATCCGGGGGCCGGCGAGGCTTGCCTTTTTGCCCGAAACATCGTGGCGCGGCTGTTCGGAAACTTCGTCATCTTTTCTCCCAGCTTCGACAGCGAGTTCATGCCCCTGGCCGATGAGGTGGGTCGGGCTGCTCGCGAGGCCACGAGCGTGCATCTGATTACCCAGCACCCCGGCACCCCCTGGAACCAGCCCATCCCGACCTTTTCCACGCAATACTATGACCAGCCCTATCTGGACTTTGTCGGCGTGCAGACCGGGCACAATGCCGGTAACCGCAACTGGTGCGCCCACCACGCAATCGAGTGGAACCTGCACCTCTACCGTCACGAGCCGCACAAGCCCGTTATCAACTTGGAGGCCATGTACGACGCGCGCGGCGAAAACGGCTGGCAGGCGGTGGACGCGCGATCGCTGGCGTGGCGAACTTGGTTGTCGGGTGCGATGGGCTATACCTACGGTGCCGGCGATCTGCCGCCCAAGGTCGCGCAGGGCAGTGGCGCCGTGTGGATGTGGGTCACCGACCCACAGAAGTACGACTACTGGGAAAAGGCGCTCCACTGGGACAGCGCTTTCCAGATGCAGTACCTGCACGACTTCCTGGCCGCAATCGAGTGGTGGCGCTTGGAGCCGGCGCACGAATTGATCCGCAACCAGCCAGACGAAGTGATCCACCGCATGGTGTTGGCCAAGGCTGCCGTGGGCGATCTGGCCGTGGCCTATCTCCCGGATAACGACGTTATCGAGATGGACATGTCTGTATTCCCGGCACCCCTCATCGTCCGCTGGTTCGACCCGGTGAGCGGTCGTTACACCTCTGTGACCGGCAGCATCGAGAACAAAGCGACTCACCGTTTCGCCCCGCCGGTCAAGGGTGACTGGGTGCTGCTCCTGCGGCGAGGTGAATGAAGAAAGGGACATGAAATGAGTCGTTATGAGGAACACCATTATTCGTGTACGAACAGCAGCGCAAGCGGCCCGATATTTTTGGAACGCCGGAGCTGCTCGCAAAGGCCAACTCAGCGAAAGGACATCAGGATGAGGACATTGTTATTGTGCATCGGGCTGGTAGCCTGTGTCACCTGGGCGGCGGAACAGCAATCGGTCGCGACGGGGCCTGCCCAGAGTGACGTTGCCACCTATATGCAGGATGCAAAGGTGGTTAAGTTCACCTTTGGCACACCAACTTCCGTGGCCCGAACCGGCTTTGTCAAAGTGACGGTCAAGGATGTGTTCACGCCGGAAAAAGGTTACGGTTTCCAGTCCACCGAAGGGCTGCTGGAGTATGATCGCGGCGGCTCTGAGATTGCGCGGCCAAAGGACGAATACACCGCCAGCGTTTACGGCGCGTACCGCACCACGTCGGACCTCACCTGCGCTTTGGTCGAAGGGACCAGCGACAACGCCTTCGTCGTCGCCCTGCCCGACGGCGAGTACACGGTGTGGCTGATCGCCGGCGATGCCGAATGTGACCCGCCGCTGTTCGAGGTCTGGGCCAACGGACACAAGAAACTCGACGTGCGGATCCCGCGTCGGGCATTCGTTTTCATGGAACCTTTCCAGGCCCGCGCGGAGAACGGACGACTGCGGATCGAATTGAAAGGTCCCAACGGCTGGATTCTCTGCGGCCTGGTAATCGGAAGAGAAGGGCAGGAACTTGCCGAAGTCACCGCCAGACTGGAGCGTGACATACTCTTCCTGACCGAACAGGAGCTGCCGAACTGGAAGGAGGCCAAGTATGCCGCGGTGAACCCGCCGCTGGAATTAACGCCGGAGGAACGGCAGCGGGGATATGTTGTCTTCCCGGTTGATTACACGGAGCAAATTGTACCGGCGTACATTCCGGCGCGGACGGCGATCGGGAAGCCGCTGACCGCTTTGGCCACGCCGGGCGAGTTTGAGCCGGCAACATTGTGCGTTTCCGCCCAGAAGGAATTGGGAAATGTGGCCGTGGAGCTGTCGGATTTCGTCGGCGAAAAGGGCCAACCCGGAATCGCGCGCGAAAACGTGAGCGTCGGCGTGGTCCGGTGTTGGCCGCAGAGGGCCAGCGACTGGGGAGGCAAGGGCGAATACCACATTGTGCCCGAGATGATCGAGCCGCCTTCCGGACGCGCCTCCCGCATGCAGGCGAGCCAGCTCAAGCAATGGTGGCTGACGGTCCATGTGCCACCAGATACCCCTGCGGGACGCTATCGGATGTTGTTGACCGTGCGGCCGGAGAAGGCCCCGCGCGTCGTGCTGGAGTGGCGTCTGCTGGTCCTGCCCTTTCAACTGAGTCGGCCCGCGGAGAAGCACTGGGGTACATGGCTGGATAGTTTTCCGCCGGTCGGAAGTTTATGGGGGCCGGAGCATCGCGGGCGGAAAGCGCCTGCTGAGGTTGAGCGTTTGGCCCAGGCGGATATCGCGGACTATCGCGCTGCTGGTTTTGACCTGGCACTGCTCAATTATTACTTCGGCGTGGAAGAAAATCCCGACGGCAGCTTCACATACGGTCTGTCCACGCTTCCGCAGGATATGGAATACCTCAAACAGCTGGGCTCCGGCGCCCCTGTGGTGATCTGCTTCGAATATACCTGCCGAAATTTGGAATATGGTTTCGCCGAACCGGAAAACAAGCACATTCCCGGGACCTTCAGTCCCAAGGCCCACAAGGCCATTGTCGGGCTTGTGCAATATATCCGCGACGAAGCCAAGCGCCGCAATTGGCCCAAAATTTATTTTTTCCCCATCGACGAGCCCGGCAACAACAAAACCGAGAACCGTTATCTCTTCGCTGAGAATGTTTTGGACTTTGTCCATGAAGTCCCCGGCTGCCAAACGGCCGTTACCGTCACTTCCGGTTGCGTGCAGCGCCTCGGCGACCGAGTGGATGTGCGGATTTACGCCTACGGCTACTACAATCGCGACAAGGTTCTGCAGGAGGCAAAGCAGGGCCATCCGTTCTGGTATTACGAGAACGGGATGTTCTACGCCCACAGCACGTTGGCCTCTCGCGGCCATACGGGCTTTGAATTCCTTCGTTCGGGTGCCGAGGTGGCCACGGCCTGGGGATTCGCCGCCACTCAGGCCAATCCTTACAACGACTTCGACGGCGGTCATAAGGATTGGAATGTGATTTTTCCCGGCGTTGACAGGCCGACGCCGACGATCTATTGGGAACTCTGCCGCGAGGGCGTGGATGATTGCCGCTATGTGGCCACACTACAACAACAGATTCAGCAAGCCAAAGAGCGAGGCGCAATCGAAGCAGCGCAAAGGGCCCAGCGCGTACTGGAGCCCCTCCTGGCGGGCGATGCGCCGACGATCGACAATCCGCTGGCCTTTGGCCGGTACCGGTGGCGCATTGCCAGGGAAATCCTGGCCCTGCAAGGTGACCGCGAACGGACCCTGCCTTTCGCGGCGGTCGCAGAGAATCCGCCCAGCCCGATCAAGCTCGGACCGAACCTTGTTGACAACCCATCTTTTGAGGATCCTTCGGAGGCCGACGGCTCGCCGCGCGGCAGTTACCACCTGGGCTATCCGACAGCGAAGGAAAAGCCGGTCGGGGCCTTGAGAGTGACCGACGAGGCCGCCCATTCGGGCCGATTCTCCTTGAAATGGGACCTGAGCAAAGTCGCCGACGCAGAATACAAGGGACGAGATCCTCGCTGGCTCACCGTCAACGTGGGATTTTCAAGCGACATGGTAAAAAGCCTGCGCGGCAAGCGCGTCAAAGTCGGGTACTGGATGCGGCTTGGCGGCGGAACGACGGTGCCGGGTTTGGGTCTGCGCCAAAACCTCAAGGGGGGGCCGGGGGAAGGATTCTACTTTAGAGGCGGCGTCGAGGACCCTGCCGTTTGGAATCACTTCGAGACCGAAGGCCGCCTGAGCAACGACCTGGAGAGCATGGATATCCACACGTGGTGCAGCATCCCCGAGGCGGAGTTGGCCAAAAATTGCTTCTTCTACATCGACGACGTTTCGCTGGAAGTGGTCGAGGAAGCACCGTTATCTGTCACGACGCCGCTCGACGAATACTACGTGAGCGAAATCATTCCGTGGACCGTTAGCGCCGCCTCAGCGAGCGGTGAAATCAGAATCGCGCTGCTTACCGGCGACCGGCTCGTTGAAGAGCAAATGCACAAAGCAGCGGCTGGCTCACTGCGAGGCGCGTTTGAAAGCCGCGGACTCAAGCCCGGCATCTATACGCTCCAGGCCAGGGCCGGCGCACCGCCGCAAGCCCCGCAAACTGCCCAGCGGCAAATCATCCTCACCCCCGACCCGTGGGAAGAATAATTCAGTGGTGTCCGGGACTTTTCTTGTTTGACTGCGTTCGAGGCTCTTAAGTTAAGGGGTGCTGCTTTCGCGCCGGTCCTTTTCGCTATCGACTTGGCTGAGGGCGGCCAGCCCGCCAATTGCTCCGAGGTTCATCGTCTCCAGTGCGGAGCTTGGGACGATGATCATCGAGCCTTTTTCTTTCAAGCCCTCAAATAACATATTCATTCCTCGCAGGTGCATCGCGACGGGGTTGGACTCGTAGTGTTTGGCGGCCTGGGCGAATTTCTCGGCTATTTCGGTCTCGGCCGTGCCCAAAATGATCCTCGCCTGCCGCTCTCGCTCGGCCTGCGCCTGCTTGGACATTGAGTTTTCCAGGTCCTTGGGTATGATGATGTCGCGGATCTCCACAGACTGAACGGTTACGCCCCAGGGATTTGTCTTTTCTTCGAGCACCTCCCGCAGTCTGTTTCCGAGTGCGCCGCGGTGTGTCAGCATATCCGCAAGCTCATGCGTGCCGATGATGTCCCGCAGCGCCGTCTGCGCCGAGAGGACTATGGCCAGAAAATAATCCTGCACCTCAAGAATGGCTTTTTTGGCGTCCCAGACCATCCAGAAGCATATAGCGTCAACGTTGACCGGCACAGTATCTTTGGTCAGGGTCGATTCAGAATTGAAATCGGTGGAGCGGATTCGCATATCCACGACCTGGGCGATGCCCTCGACAATGGGAATGATAAAGAACATACCCGGGCCCTTTAGGCGGTGGAACCTGCCCAGCCGCAATACCACCGCCCGCTCCCATTGCTTGGCGACTTTTAATGCCAGCTCCGTGTAAACGCTCAGTAGAATGGTTACTACCGCGCAGGGAATGTTAATGGAGGACCAGTCTTTTTCGATGACCCTGTTCACCGCGAACCCTGCCAGCAGAACGATGAACGCCGCCAAAAAGGCGACGGGATTTACCTGAGTATTCACCGTCTTGAGGCTTTCGGTGTAAGTGGCGGCAATTGATCTAACCGGTGCGGTCTTTCTCTTTTCCAGCATTGTTAAGCCTCCTTTGTAAGTGGTCAACAATTTGCTCAAGGGTAAGGTTGTACTGGTGCCCACGCGCAACCAGCTCATCACATATTTGTCCGAGCATACGGTCTTTTTCCGCCTCTGCAATTT
>Ga0315273_10010789_pt1 | contig 11665 bp, 10 predicted proteins | sample YL17G02_0_MG_FD_205753 | JGI IMG/M metagenome (GOLD analysis project Ga0315273, IMG submission 205753) | Sediment microbial communities from Yellowstone Lake, YNP, Wyoming, USA - YL17G02_0 | ecosystem: Environmental > Aquatic > Freshwater > Lake > Sediment | place: USA: Wyoming | collected... | reverse complement strand
TGTATGCCCCACAATGAGAGTTTATTTGTTACATTGCCTCATCGCAACAGAGACAGAGGGATTCCATGAAAGCCGCAAAACTCCACACGCTTGTTCTGTTCCTCTCAGTCGGTCTTACCATTCTTGCATGCAGTATCCTCTTCGCCCGGGGGGAGAGTCCGGGTCGATTCGCCGTTGTTGCGTATTTTCATGGGAATGCCGCTGACATCGAGAAGTATCGCATCGACAGGTTGACGCACATCAACTTTTGTTTCCTGCACTTGCAGGGCAACAGACTTGTCGTGCGCAGTGCGCGCGACAGCATGAATATCGCAAGCCTGGTTTCCGTCAAGAAAAGATATCCGCATGTGAAGGTGGGTCTCTCATTTGCCGGTTGGGGGGGCTGCGAGACGTGCTCAGATGTGTTTGCTTCGAAAGAGGGACGACATGCGTTCGCGGAATCTGCAAAGGAAATCCTTCAACGCTTTGGTGCTGATGGTATTGACCTCGACTGGGAATATCCTGCCATAGAAGGGTATCCGGGACACAAGTACACGCCCGGTGACAAAGAGAACTTCACGCTGCTGATTCAAGAGCTACGAGCGGTGCTGGGGAAGGAGTATGAAATTAGTTTTGCGACAGGCGGCTTCACAGATTGTCTCAGAAAATCTGTCGAGTGGTCCAGAGTTATGTCGCTGGTTGATAGGGTACACGTGATGACGTATGATCTTGTCAATGGCTACAGTACGGTGACCGGCCACCACACCCCCTTGTATTCGTCGAGCTATCAACGCGAATCAACGGATAACGCAGTTCGACTGATGGATTCACTCGGCGTCCCAGTTGAAAAAATCATCATCGGTGCTGCCTTCTACGCGAGAGTATGGGAAGAGGTCAAAAGCGATAGGGACGGTCTCTTTCGGGAAGGAAAGTTCAAATCCTATCTTCTGTACAGGAATCTTGATCAGTTCTTCGAGAGCAATGAAGGGTTTGAGCATCACTGGGATACGACAGCGCAGGCACCGTATAGCTACAATCCCCAAAAGCAACTCTTTGCCACCTTCGACGATCAGCGATCCATCACTTTGAAAACTCAGTATGCCGTGCGCAATAGACTGGGGGGAATCATGTTCTGGGAATTGTCCGGGGACAAGCTTGAGAATGGCTTGCTTGAAGCGATCGACCATGCCGTGAAAGAGCCACATTGAAGAAGCCATTGTGCCATGTCTGGAACACTATCAAGGAGTCATGCACATGAAACCGAGGCCATCTGCGCTTACGTCCCTGACTGTTTGTGCCACGATGCTTGCCGCGGCCAAAGTCAACGGAGGGACATTGGAAGGCGATTGGCCGTTCCTCAAGCACTATGATCAGGATCATCTTGCCCGGATCGCGCTGCCGATAGGGGGGATCGGGACCGGGACGGTCTCGCTGGGCGGCCGCGGAGACCTGCGCGACTGGGAGATCGCGAATCGCCCCGCGAAAGGATTCAATCCGGGACCCGCGTTCTTCGCTATTCGCGTTGGGATGCCGGACGGGAAGAACATCACACGCCTCCTTCAGGGGCCCGTTGAATATTCCGACTACGAGGGTGCGTCAGGCGCGCGCGGGTCCGTCAGCCCCGGCCTGCCGCGATTCCGTTTGTGCAGTTTTGATGCGGGGTACCCGTTCGGTCAGGTGAACCTGTCCGACCCGGCTGTTCCGGTGAAGGTCCGGGTGCGCGCCTTCAATCCGCTTGTGCCCACCGATCCGGATGCCAGCGGCATCCCGATTGCGATTCTGCGTTACGAAATCACCAATCTCGCAGCCCATCCCCTGGCCGTGTCCCTGTGCGGTTCGGTTCCGAATTTTGTCGGAAATGACGGAAAACAGTCGCTCGCTTCCGGGAACAAAAATGCATTCCGGCAGTCGGCGCACGTTGCGGGGATCTTTATGACATCAGAAGGTGTGGACAGAAATGCAGAGCAATGGGGGACAATAGCCCTGACGACGCCGGACAAGGACTCCTGCTCGTTCCGCACCGCCTGGCTCCCGGAGAAATGGGGAACCTCGTTGCTTGATTTCTGGGACGATTTCAGCGAGGATGGAGCGTTACACCAGCGTACATCGGACTCAAAAACGCCCTGGGCTTCGCTCGCGGTTACACAAACAGTCCCGCCAGGCGAGACACGCGTGTTCACATTCTATGTTACGTGGCATTTCCCGAACCGGTTTGGCTGGGCAACCCGGGTCGTGGGAAACGCCTACACAGCCCGGTACGCGGATGCGTGGGACGTGGCGGAAAAGACGGTTCCAGACCTTCCCCGGCTTGAAGCCGAGACCCTGAGATTCACGAACGCCTTCTGCAACAGCGGTCTCCCGGACGTTGTGAAAGAGGCGGCGCTGTTCAATCTGAGCACACTGCGTTCACAGACATGCTTCAGAACGGCGGACGGTACCCTGTTTGCCTGGGAGGGATGCAATGATAACGAGGGCTGCTGCTGGGGTTCATGCACACACGTCTGGAACTATGAACAGGCGGTGGCGTTCCTTTTCGGTTCTCTGGCACAATCGATGCGCCGGGTTGAATTTGGCACTCAGACCGATAGCACGGGCCTGATGAGTTTTCGGGCCCGTCTCCCGCAGGATGATACGGCCTGGGGAAAAGCAGCGGCCGACGGACAGCTGGGATGCATACTGAAGATGTATCGCGACTGGCAGATGTCGGGAGATCAGTCACTCCTGGACGCGCTCTGGCCCCGGGTCAAGAGCGCAGTGGAATTTTGCTGGATCCCCGGCGGGTGGGATGCCGACAGGGACGGCGTTATGGAAGGTTGCCAGCACAACACCATGGATGTAGAATACTATGGTCCGAATGCCCAGATGGAGATCTGGTATCTGGGAGCCCTTTCGGCGGCAGAACGAATGGCCACACATCAGAAGGACCTTGAGTTCGCCGCGACGTGCCGGCGATTGCGTGAGCAGGGAACAGCCTGGACAGATGCGCATCTCTTCAATGGCCGGTACTATATTCAGATTGTCCAACCACCGATGGAAAGCTCTCGCGTTGCGCCGAGCCTGATCGTCGGAATGGGTACGACCGATTTCAAGAATCCGGACTACCAGCTCGGCAAGGCGTGTCTGGTTGACCAGCTCGTGGGACAGTACCTCGCCCATGTCTGCGATCTGGGTTACCTGGTGGATCCCTCTCATGTGCGGACAACGTTGCAGAGTATCATGAAATACAATTATCGCGCCTCGCTAGAGGACCACTTCAACTGCATGCGCACCTTTGCGCTCGCCGACGAGTCGGCCTTGCTTATGGCTGCTTACCCCGACGGGCGGCCCGAGAATCCTTTCCCCTACTTTAGCGAGGTGATGACCGGGTTCGAATACACTGCCGCGATCGGGATGCTGTATGAGGGACAACGGGAAAATGGACTGCAATGCATCAAGAGCATACGGGACCGGTATGACGGCCGTAAGAGGAATCCCTACGATGAAGCCGAGTGTGGCCATCACTACGGTCGTGCGATGGCAAGCTGGGGGGCGGTTCTGGCTCTCACAGGGTTTCACTACTCCGGCATCGATCAGGCATTGACGCTTGCGCCCAACGATGGTCTGGCATTCTGGTCGAACGGGTATGCGTACGGCTCCATAGACCAGAAAACGGCTGGAGAAAACCGGCGTGTAACAATCACGCTGCTGAAAGGAAGTCTCGGGATACGAGAATTGAAGCTGTCCGGTTTCGGAAGAGCGTCTTTCGATAGCCCTCGCCTGATCCGCGAAGGCGAGTCGTTAACAATCGAAGTACGCGCATAGTCGCAAGGACTGCTTCTATGGACCGACCGTTCTTTCAAAGGACCGGACGACGCTCTATCTGTTTCTTGACTCCGAACCAAGGGGGCCGGTAGTGATCAAAGGGTTGAAAAACGCCGTCCGGCGTGTGTGGGTTGTCGGCAACGGGACAAAACTCGAAACCCAGATATTGATGAAACAAACCTGGAATGCTATTCCCGGCCTATTGTACATTACCGTCCCCGCCGACGTTCTTGACAAGCAGGTCACCGTACTTGCGGTATTGCTCGACGGACCTGTCGATCTGTATCGTGATGACGTAAAATAGACTTACGTGTTTAGTTGGAGTTTTCGAATTTGAGAATCATGGCAGCGGATGCCGGCAGAGTGATTGGCACGGCGCCGGTTTTCGGGAACGCCTGATTTGAAAGTTGGTTTGGATTTGTCAGATTAGTCACACGCACATTCTTCCGGGTGTTCGAGGAGCGCAGGGATATCCTGAGACGAACATCTGTATCCGATGAATGCAGATTGGTGATCACGTAATAGGTGATAGTTGCATTGGAGCTGTTGTCGGCGAGATGCGCAACGCCGATCATGTTGCTGTTGCTTGCCGTTGTGCCGTCCTCGTTGACAATGGTGATGCCGGCTATCTCGGTTTTGGCACCGGTGCCCAGCTCGTTGACCGCGAAACTCCTTGCATTGACGATGTTGCTCCCATCACCTGTGCCCACGATGCAGTGCTTGTCAACGCCGTACCTGGCGAGCAAATCACCATTGGTCATGCCGCCGGATTCACCGGATTTCGCGTTGATGAACTCCCCAAAAATCTTCAATGCCGCGACTTTCTCCGCATCCATATTGCTTACCGAGAACATACGATCGAACGAGCCGTTATCATCGTGGTATGTGTAGAGGGGTTTCTCGTCCCTGTCGATCGGTCCGGAATAATAGTACACGACTCCTTTTGCCCCGACCACCAGGGAAAGATACGCGCTTGAGAGTACCTCACTTCTTGTCGGTGCTCTGAAATCACCTGCCCCGGAAAACAGCTGGGGAACGCTGATGATGCTCTTTGCCGGATCAGCGGATCTCATCTTCGCGCAGAATCGCGCCAGCACCACATAGTACTTATAGACAATTGACCGGGAATCGGTGTTATCGGTCTTGAAGGGATAATGATCCAGACCGATGTAGTGCAAACCCACTTTGGCAAACCTGCCCACGGTATTGAGATTGAGATGTTCAACATCATCATCGGGCCAGGTGCTGAAAAATGTCAGTTTGCTCTCCTGGGCCGCGAGGTACCTGCAGACAGCGTCCATGGGCGCGTAGTTGCCCACATGAGGCTCGTCGGCGATGGCGATAATCGGATAGACCTTCTGTGAGGCTGATGAACTGGCAATACCCCTGGCGATGTTCTTGAACGCGGTCACCAGATTGCTTCGCTTCTGCGTGCTGAAGAACTTTGACGTTTCTTCGACCACAACTTTCCCGCTGTCATCATAGACGGTGATGTCCCTCAGTTGAAATGAACCGCCCGGGGCCAGGCTACAATTCACCTTCATGCCGAGCCGGTACACGTACGCCTCGTATGTCGCCTGCCCGCCCGTAACGGCCAGGGAGAACGGCAGCACGACTTCGCTGTTTCCTGCAGGTACGGGGAAGGTTTTTTCTATTACCTGATAGTTTCTGTTGCCGGCGCGGGAGGATTTGTTGGTGAGAGTCACGTTGAGAGAATTCGAGGCTTTTGCTCCGGAGAACCTGAGTCGGAGTTTGAAGGCTGCTGTCGTGCCCGTGGTGTTCCATTCCCGTGGTCTCAGCTGTCGATTTTCGCCTCCGAGAACAGTCAGACCGCGAATGAGTGGACCCGAAAGGGAAGTACTTCTGGCCGAAATCGTGTACGACGTGGCCCCCGTCGAAATGGCAAACGTGGAGGTATCGAAATCGATAACGTTACCTTCTTTCGCTGTTGCCGGAGAGAACTGCAGATAATGCGTTTCCGCCGCGCGGGTGATGAAGAAGCACCGGTATATGGGCATGATCTTTGAACTATAGATGAAGTTATCCCCGGGGCCCGGGTACACAGCGTATTCCCTGTGCAGGAAGTCAACGTAGGGGGCGTTGTCCTCCCCGCCCTCGGGAAAGTTGGAGGAGTTAAGGAAAAAAGTATTCATGCCTAATGTTTCATTCCAGAAGGTCATGAGTCGTTTCCCGTCAGGCCCCGTTCTCTTCGCGAAGGAGGTTCCTGTCCAAGAAATACCCTCATTACCTCCCCAGCCTATAGCGTACATGCCATACAGAAATTGTGACTGAGCGAGGACATCTGATTCGCAGATCAGCAATGCGAGGATGAGGACGACGCTGTGGCGCAGCATGGGTTTCTCTCCGTATTGTCCTGAAGGTGGCGATGGAGCAGAAAAAAATAGCTTCGCAGGGAACAACGCCCGTCAAGAACTCTAATATAGGCAAGAGCCCCCCAAAGTCAAGGTTGCTCACCTTGCAGGCTCTGCGCTCTGTATTGCCCGGCTCCTGTGCGGTTTTCCTGTCGCATTGACTGCTTCCTGCAATATTTGCCTGCTGAATCGTTTGCTTCCAACACTGTAGGCCGTGGCACTATTTGGCATTTGCGCTCCTTGTCCCTCCTGGCTTCTCTTGCGATTGTCCTCGTCCGCGCGTATCTTTCTCACGTCATGTCCTCTGTACTCGAAAACTTAGGTGCCACCATTGCACGGAGACTCCTCCCCCGGGGTAGCACACGGGGTGACGAGTTCCTCCGGCCCCTCCCTTCTATCATCGGACTTCATCAGCTTCTCGACTATCTTGGCGCAACTCTTGCCGAACTGCTGGATGTATCCTCTGTGTGCATCCTTCTCCACGAACCCATTACCGGACGGTTTGCCAGCCGTAGGGGGTTCGGTACCGGACCCGAACAGATCAACAAGCTTCGGTTCCACGAAGATGACAGAATGATACAGTGGCTCAGAGCAAACGGAACACCCCTCGATCTCACAGCACACGACGACATTCTCCACTCTTTTCCGGTTGAAGAGCAGGATCTCCTCACACGAGCCCGCATCGCCCTCGTTGTCCCCCTTATGGCGGTCAACCGGTTGAGCGGTCTGCTTCTCGCCTCCGGCAAGAAGAACGGCGGACCATTCACCCGGTCCGATCTCGACACCCTTGCCCGCGTCGTCGGTAATGCGGCCCTTGCCATCGAACATGCCCTGATTCTCGACCAGCAGGAGAACCAGCTCAAGAAGATGCTCCATGCCGACAAGCTGGCTACGGTGGGCCAGCTTGCCGCGGGCGCAGCGCACGAGATCCGCAATCCCCTGGCAACGATCCGCAGCGGTGTCGAGTACCTGGGTCGTTACATCCCTGACGGGGAGCAGTACCTTGTCACGACGGTTCTGGAGGAGTCCAACCGCATCGACGGCATCATCAAAGGACTCCTTTCACTCAGCAAAGCCACCGGCGTCAATCTCGTCAAGGTTGATCTGCGTGATCTTCTCACACACGTTTTCAATATCCTCGAGCCCGAGCTCCGCAAAAGTCGGATCGAGACAACGGTTGTCGAAGAACTTGCAGACACCTTCGTTGAAGCGGACCCTTCACAGATGAAGCAGGTTCTGCTGAATGTTCTCCTTAATGCCATTCAGGCGATGCCCGGTGGTGGTGTCCTCCGCGTCTCTCTCGCCGAACCCCGTGGGGACGGCCCCGATGGTAACGTGCTGATTCAGATTACCGACAGCGGCCCGGGTATTCATTCCGACGACCTGCCGAGGGTATTTGATCCCTTCTTCACGACCAAAGACTCCGGCACCGGACTCGGCCTCTCGATTTGTTATGGCATCATCGCGCGACACGGGGGAGACATCACCATCGATTCATGCACGGAGGGTGTCTCGCGCGGGACGACCGTGAGTCTTCACCTCCCTTTGCGGAGACGCTAGACGCTGCTGAAGATGGTCAGTGCTTTGCGCCTGTTCGCATAATTCAATCTCCTTCATAAGCGAGTGAGAACGATATGTCCACCAAATCGTATTGTGCTCTATTCTTCATCATTCTTGGCTCGATCGGGGTGTGTGCAGCCCAGGTGAGGAAGTCCACTGCAGACGGTCCTCTGGAACAGCTTCTGGGCATCACGCAGCGAATCCTTGCCGGCAATGTGAACCAGAGCGATACGCTCGTTACCACCGGTGCCCGTCTTGTCTCGGGATCTCTTGATGCGAATTTGCGTGAAGTCGTTGCAGGCAAGAATTCATCCATCTCCCTTGCGGAGGACTCCTCGCGGGGGGGTATCGCAATTCGTCTGAAGACCAATGATAATGATGATTCCGGATATCTTCTATATACAACGTCAACAAGAGAGAAGAAGAATCTCTGGTATCATACAGTCGTGTTCATGAAGGACAAAGCCGGTCAGTGGCGTATCGAGAGCTGGCACACAAGTCATTGAGAACCGGCGTTGGACGGGGTGGGGAAGGAAAGGTGAAGAATGATCTTGGTTGCCCTCAGGCAGTCGGGACCGATGCACCCAAATCGCCCATCGTTTCCCGCTCAATCCAGCGGCAGAAAAATGGACTCTCAAACGAGTAGCCTGTGGTGCTCGATGATCTCACCAGATAGCCCGCTTCGATCATGGCGCCCGCAGTGTTAACGGCGGCACCGCTGCTCGGCAGTCCAAACCGCCTGATCGATGTTCTCGTCGTCAACCCGTACAGGTTTGCCGCTATAGCGCGCAGTACGTTTTGTTGCTGTCCTGTGAGCCTGTTCCACAGTGATTGCAGAAGCGCCTCTTGTTCTGCAACTACGTCGTCAAATGCCTGCGCGACGTTTGCTTCAACCGCCTGGCCTGTCATCCTGCAATTGTCAAAACACTGACGCGCAACTTGGATGATGTCTCTTGTTCTCGGCCCGGCCCTGGCGACAACCACTTCACCAACCCCTCGGGCTTTTACGCCTCCTTCTGTCATCCTGTTGTCAATCCATGCGGATAGGTGAGCTTCATCAATGGGGCCAAACCGTAGCTGATCTGCAAGTCCATAGAATGCACGGCCCTTATCGAGCATGCGCTCTATGATGTGAGCCTGTGAACCTGCGAGGATGTAAATCACGTTCTGATGATGCTGTATGATTCCTCTCAGATGCCATTCAGCTGCTTCACCACCGAATTTCCGGATTTCCTGGAATTCATCCAGCACAATCCCGATCGGTGTTTCTCTTTTCTTTGCCAGCGCATCAATCGAGTCGAGGGTTTTCGATAGTGAGTTTCGTTGTTCTTCGAGAGAAGCAGAGCGAAGTCCCACATCCAGGCTAGGCAGGACGAGTCCCGTACCCGGATCAGGTGTGAGAGTGATAGTCAGCCCCAATCGTTCGACAAAGTCACTTATGGAATCCCTCCACCGTCGCCCGAGAGCGCGTCCCGCGGCTTCGAGAATTCGGTTGGCGATGTCAACTATGGTCGACGCGGTCGACATGTCAGCGAGGAAAGCCACACCACCGCTTTCTTCGTGAAGCGATATTGCCCTCACAAGAGCAGAGGTTTTGCCCATCCGGCGGGGACCGTATACAAGAAGCTTCGCTGCGGGTTCCCGGAAGGTTTTCAGAATTCGATCTACTTCCACCTCCCGGTCGGTAAAGAACTGCTCTGATACAACACCATGTATTCGAAATGGGTTGAGTTGCTGTGTGGGTGCCACTTCCGAACTCCGTTGAGTGCTGTTCAAATATACAGCAATGTCAGTGTAGATACAAGAACTTTATAGAATAACAGTCTGTGTGCTGTGTGTTGATAGGGTTTGCGAAAGCACAGTACTTATAAGTCTATATTTATCAATGTCTTTCATTCTGATGCGGTGAGAACCGAGAGGCTCGGCAGAAGGAGTTCTTGATTCTTTCCCCCTTCCGGGCATATTCGCCTCATTCCGAAATCAATTCGTGAGCCCTGAGTGTACCTTTGCAGTGTGGCATTGACATGATTGACAATCCGTGAACCTGACCATATATTGGTACATTGATGGCCTGGTTTTGGGTGGACGCGGAGATCGTAAGGCAGGATACGCCGCCAGCGGTTAGCTGGCGTTACGCTATCAGTGCGAATGTGATTTGGAGTACGCTTATGCAGCTTACAGAAGACTTCCGACTGCCTTTAATGCCGGAAACGTTCTATTGGTTCAACGAACCCGCACGCTACACGTTCGGCCGGGGTCTGGAAATGTTTACGGATGAAAGAACCGATTTTTGGCAGAATACGCACTATGGCTTTCAAAGGGATGATGGGCATTGTCTTTTGAGATCCCAAGGGGGCGACTTTACCCTTGCGACCCGGGTAGAATGTCGTCCCCAGGCAAAATACGATCAGTGTGGCCTCATGGTTCGCATTGACAGAGAGAATTGGATAAAAGTATCAACAGAGTACGAGAGTCAGGAAGGGAGCCGTCTTGGTTCGGTGGTCACGAACCTTGGATATTCTGATTGGGCCACCCAGGATATCCCTTCGAAGCACAGAGAAATGTGGTATCGGATAAGTAGAAACGGAAGTGATTTCTTGCTCGAGAATTCTTATGATGGCGAGACCTGGCTACAACTACGTATCACGCACTTACACAAGGTGTCTGAGTATTGCGAAGTAGGTGTGTATGCATGCAGCCCGACAGGAAAAGATTTCTGGTGTAGATTCACATCACTGGAAATCTCAGAAAATGAATGGCGCTGAAGGGGGCCAGCTAACCAACGCCTGTACCTGACGCCGCGACCGGGTAGCCCGCTGAATGAAACGACACACTTCCTGGCCTGATTCATGAAGGCGCCGATCCAAATAGAAACGACGCGTCTGGTGCTGTTGCAGCCGCAAGCCGATGATGCTGCGTCGATCTTCGAACGTTATGCGAACGATCCGGAGGTTACGCGATGGCTGGGCTGGCGGCGGCATCGGTCCGTGGCCGATACGCAAGCCTTTCTAGAGTTCAGCGCAGCCGAGTGGGAGCGTTGGCCCGCTGGCCCGTACCTAATCCGGTCGAGAAGCAACGGCCAGCTCCTGGGAAGCACGGGCATCGGGTTTCAGGGACCCCAGGAGGCCGCCACTGGCTATGTGCTGGCCAAGGATGCCTGGGGGAAAGGCTATGCCACTGAGGCGCTCGGAGCCATCGTCTCCCTGGCGCACCAAATCGGTGTGGCGAGACTCTACGCGCTCTGCCATCCGCAACACCGGGCATCATGGCGCGTCCTTGAGAAATGCGGATTCGTGCGAGACCCCACCTGGACCCAGCAAGCGGAGTTCCCAAATCTCGCGCCAGGTGTGCAGCAAGAGGTGTTGTACTACGCGGTAGTGGACCAATCTGGTGCAAGCCACGCGGACTGACAACGCGCTGGAGCTGACAGCGCGAAGATGATCGTCCATGGTTCGCGCTGCGGCCCGGCGCGATTTCGTTAGGCAACGCCACAAAGGGACATGGAGCAATTGATCAAACGCAGTTTCGTGATTCAGCAGCTCCCCGAACGCATTGCCGTTGTGCACATGGATCTCGGAAGCGAAGTACCTCCTTGGGCATGGAATGGTTCACTGGCTGCTGTTATTCAGACGACCGAGGAGCTTACCATCGTGTGCGATCAGGCGGCTGTTCCCGGGCATCTCACATCCGAACTGGACCGGATTGCCTTCAAACTTGAAGGACCTTTGCCGTTCTCGATGACAGGTGTTCTTGCATCATTGCTGGGTCCTCTCGCATCTCGACGCATACCTGTCTTCGTGGTATCTACATACGAGACCGACTATATTCTCGTGAAAGCGGATCAAGCACAAGAAGCGAAGGAGAGCTTTCAGGCTGAGGGTCATCAGGTCGTCTGACGCAGGAATCGGGCAGCAGTGTGTTTGTCATGGCACAGATCTGCGTTCAAGGCGAAG
>Ga0315273_10010788_pt1 | contig 11665 bp, 9 predicted proteins | sample YL17G02_0_MG_FD_205753 | JGI IMG/M metagenome (GOLD analysis project Ga0315273, IMG submission 205753) | Sediment microbial communities from Yellowstone Lake, YNP, Wyoming, USA - YL17G02_0 | ecosystem: Environmental > Aquatic > Freshwater > Lake > Sediment | place: USA: Wyoming | collected... | reverse complement strand
CAAAGGCGGCGACGGGCGGGGGCGGTGGCGGTGTGGTGGGGCGGGCAGCGCCTCCCGCGCCTCCCCCTCAGCCTGCCGCGGCCCCACCCCCGCCGCCACCCCTGCTGCCGCGCGTGGTCGCCCGGGTGGCGGCCGCGCCCGCCCCGCCACCGCCACGCCCGCCATCCCCGCCCCTCCTCTCCCCGCCCACCGCCGTGGAGGCCGGCCTGGCCGCCGCGTCCGCCCCGCTCTCCCTCGACCTGCCCCCCGCCGCGGCCGCCTGGCGCGCGGCGCGCCGGGCGCCGCTCGCGCCGCGCGTGCGTTACCTGCCCGCCGTGGACGTGGGAGGGGGCGGGAATGATGCGGGAGGTGAGGCGTCGCCCATGCCGTTCGACGATGATGATGAGCTTGAGGAGGGTGGCGGCGACAGCGCGTTTACGGTCGGCCTCGCGCCCCCTGGCCCGCCACCACCCCGGCGCAGGCGGGGCGGCCTGTTTGGCTTGCTCTCCCGTGGCGGCGGCGGGGGCGGGGACGACGACGACGAGGCCTCCGCCCCGCTGCCCCCTCCCCCGCCCCCCGACCTGAAGGACAGGGTGGCCGGCATGCTAGAGCGGGAGCGGGAGTGAATGTGTGGGGAGGGTGGAGAGAGAAAGCAAAGAGAGAGGGTGGCCGTGATACTTTTTTTTAGAGAAGAGGTTGAAAAAAGTAAAAAACGTCACGCGTGTGCGTGCTTTTATTACAGTTCAAACGCCGGCGCGCCACCACCGCCGGCGCCCCGGCCGCCCAGGCGCAAGCCGGCCGACGACCCACCAATGCCCCGCCCCATCGCCGCCAGGCCGCCGCGGCCGCGGGCCATCCCCACCACCGGGCGCGCGACCAGGGCCGGCGGGCGGCCCGCGGCGGGCGCGGGCAGGCGGCGGGGCGGCGGGGCGGGCGCGTCCATGTCCTCCCACCCATCATCATCATCGCCGGCCACCTGAGAAGCACCACCAGGCGCGGCGGCCGGGCGGGAGGACGATAGGCCCAGGCCGGACAGGCGCGCCCGGGCGGCCGCCTCTGCCGGGTCGTCCTCCTCCTCCTCCTCCTCTTCATCATTCCACCCGCCACTGCCCGTGTTGCTGCCGCCAAAGGCCGCCACCGGGCGGGGACGAGGTGGCTGAGGAGCGGGAGGGGCGGGGCGGGCGGATGCGGAGGCGGAGGCGGCGGAACCACCGTTGGCGGGCGGAGGAGCAGCCTGCCCGCCGCCGAGGGCTGAGGACGCGAGCGAGGAGATAGACGGGATGGACAGGCCCCACCCGCCCCCGCCGCCGCCGCCGCCGCCGCCACTGCCGGTGGCGTTCACGCTGCTGCTGTTGCCGTGCGCGTTGCTGCCATTGTAGCCACCAGCGCGGGCGTTGGCACCGCCTCCGGCCGCCGCCGCCGCCGCCGCGGCCGCCGCATCCTTTTCGTCCAGCTCGGCCGCGTGGGCTTTCAGGCGCTGGAGGATCGCGGTCGCCGCGTCCAGGGCGGCCGCCCGGGCGTCCTTGTCACCATCCACAATGCCAGGCCCCACCGCGGGCAGGCCCCGGGCCGCCAGGTCGCCGGGCGGGTGCAGGTCGAGCGTGGCCTTGAGCGCCCGCGCGCCCGCCGCGCGCGCGGGCGGCCAGGGGTCGCGCAGCGCGCGGGCCAGGGCGTTCATCAGCACCCGCCCCCGGGCGGCCGGGTCCAGGCGCGGGGCGAGGGCGCCCAACAGCAGGGTGGTGTTGGCCCGGATGCCGGGCGCCTCGTCGACTTGGAGCTTGGCGAGGTGTTTGAGCAGGGAGTGGGAGAGCGTGCGGGGTGAGAGGGACGGGCCCAGCGTGGCCATCGCCTTGAGCGTGGCATCCCTCAAGTGCGGCGTCGCGTCCCCAAACCCCGACTCGAAGGCCGGGTAGAAGTCGGCCTCCACAGAGGATGGCGGTAGGCGCGGGCCAAAGGCCGGGACGGCCTCCAGCATGGCCAGGCGGAGGCCGCGGTCGGGCGAGCGGGCGAGGCGGGCGAGCAGGGGCAGGGCAGACGCGCCCCAGGCGGCGTCGTCCAGCGTCGCCGCCACGGCCAGGAGCGGGGCCAGGGCGGAGGGCGGCGCGCCCCCGTACTCCAGGGCCTGGCCCAGGGCGGGCAGCAGGCGGCGCTGGGCCAGGGCCGGCGGGAAGCGGGGCAGGGCCGCGGGCAGGGTGGCTGAAAAGAAGGACGCTTTGGAGGTGGCGTCCGCCAGGGCCAACCCCTCCAACGCCTCCAGCGCCTTCACGGCGGGGGTGTGCAGGGCGCCCGAGGCGACCAGGGCCCGCGGGTCCAGGCGGCGGGCCGGCGCGGTGGCCAGCAGGCGCTGGTACGCTTTGGTGACGGGCGGGGGCAGGGACGCCGCGGCCGACCGCAGCCCGTCCAGCGAGGCGAGGGGCTCCCGCGAGAAGGCTTCCGCCATCAGGCCGCCCAGGCCCCACGCGTCCGGCGCCCAGGCGGGGCCGCCCGCCACGGCCTCCCACTCCCCCCGCGCGACCTCCGGCGCCAGAAACTGGCGGGGAAGGTAGCGCGGGGACGCCGCCAGCGGGCAGCCGGGCACGCCCGCCTCGGCAACGGGCGCCAAAAAGTCGAGCCCCACCAGGCGCCACTCCAGGGTGGGCGTCAGCCCCACCGCCGACGCGCCGGCCAGGCCGCCCAGGGCCAAGCCGCCCGCATCGTGCGCCAGGAAGGCCAGGGCCTTGGCGATCGCGTGCACGCCGCCCGCCGCGAATTCGGACGCGGCCGCCCGGTCCATGCCCAGGGAGGCCAAGGTTGGCAGGAGAGGGGTGACCTCCTCCGTGATGAGGTAGATGACCTGAGGAGAGCCAAATGTGAGAGAGGGCGTGCGGTCAGAGGGAGGGGGGAGGGGACGCCGGGCGCGGTGCGTCTTTCGTCCCGGGCCCCAGGCGGAGCGCAGGGCGAGGTTTTGACAAGAAGAAAAAGGAGAAGAAAATGGCGGGGGCGGCATGCGCGCGTGTAAAAAAAAAAAAAAAAAAAAAAACTCTCCTTCTCTCATGCATGACCACCACCAATCTCTCACCGTCTCCCCGCGTTCCTCCACTTCGACCGTGTCCCTGAACTGCAGGATGTTGGGGTGGCGGACCTGTGAAGGTAAGGAGAGAGGAGTGCGGTGTCAACAAAAAACACACGACGATGCGAAGGAGAGAGCGGACTCACGCGCCCACGCCCAACCATGCAGCCGTCCATCCCAGCACGCAACAACGGACCGTCTTCAGCTTCTGGACGCCGTGCCGGGCGGCGTGCAGCCTGGGGTCGTCCTTGCGGGCGGCGGCCAGGCGCCAGACCGAGACGGGCGCGCCGCCGTCGCGGGCGGTGCCCGCGTGGTGCGCCCACCCGGCCCACCCTCCGCCCCGGTGCGCCTCGCCCAGGGTAAAGGGCAGGGCCGTGCCCATCAGGTTGCTGGCTAGCTTGGCGAACATGTTGTGGGAGGAGGAGCAAAGCCGGGGCACGCGCCGTGACACACAACACAACAAAGGTCTTCCAGGCAGGCACGTGAGAGAGAGCGGAGGTTGAAGTGACGTGACGCCCGTCTCGCTTCTCTCTCGCATCTCTTTCAATTCTTCTTTTTTTCCGCGTGTGTGTGTGTGTGTGTGTGCGTGCGCCCATCCGCGCGCAGTCCCTGGCCCTGCGTGTGTGCCCATAGAGGATGGTATCAGGTGCACCCGGATCACACCCCAACCCTATAGCCGCCGCGCTGGGTGCGGCCCAGCGGGCGGTCGAGGGGCTGAGCGGCGCACTCGCGGCCCGCCTGCCCTCCCTCTCTGGCGCCACCCATAACAGAGGCGGCGAGGCGGGCGGCTCTGCGCCCGGTGGCGTGTCCACCTGGCCGGGAGCTGAGCAGCAACAGGGCCCTCACGCACCGAGGCGCCGCCAGCCCCACGCGGGCCGGGTGGCGTGGCGAACAGAGGCGACAGCGACTGGGCAGGTCGACCAGGTCGCCCCTCCTCATGCCTCCCCTTCGTCCGTTGCCGCCGCCGACCCAAAAGCCGAGCTGGGGCGGTCCACCTGGACCCTGATCCACACACTGGCCGCTCAGTTTCCGGACAGGCCGAGCCGGGGGCAGCGGCGGGACGTGGCGAAGCTGGTGAGGAAGAAGGGGGGAGAGGGAGGAGAGTGGTTTCTTTTTTTTCTCACGAGGTCTGGGCTGTCCATGCCCCGTCTTCTCTTCTTTCCCGCCTCTCTTCCATCTTTTTCCTCTTCTCCTCTCTCCCTCCTCCAGGTCGACGTCCTCACCCGCATCTACCCCTGCGGCGAGTGCGCGACCCACTTCGCGGCCCTGGTGCGTGCCCGGCCGCCCGACACCACGTCGGGGCCGGCCCTGCGTGCCTGGGCGTGCGAGGCCCACAACGCCGTGAACGCGTCCCTGGGCAAGCCGGCCTTCAATTGCCGCCTGGTGGGGGCGCGGTGGGCGCCCCTGGATTGTGGAGAGGGTGGGGAGGACGGCAGCGGCGGGGCGTGCGCGTTGAAATGAATCTAGTCTACCACAAACCACCGCCTCCAACGACCCCACCTCATTTCTCGCCGCCCTCCCCGGTCCGCACGCGCTTGGGGGCGGGCGGTTTGGCGGGCGGGGGGCCGGCCGGGCGGCTGACGTACGGCTTGGCCGGGTCGCCCGGTGGTGGCCCGGCCGCGGCGGCGGGCCGGATGGGCGCGGAAAAGCCAAAGGGCAGCGCACCCGCGGCGGGGGCGGCCGCCCTGGCCTTTTTCTTCTCACCATTTTTCTTCTCACCACCACTACTGCCCCGCGCAAACTCGCGCCACGACCCCACCCGCGCCTCCCGGGTCTCCTCCCACTTCTTCGACGCCTTCACGCCCGCTTTTGCCTCCGCGGCCGCCGCCGCCTCCTCGGCCTCCTCCCGGTGGGCGGCCTCCTTCAAGCGCGCGACCAGCTTCTGGCGCTTGAAGGCCGTCCTGGCCAGCACGTCCCGCGCTTTGGCCTGCCAGGCCTCGTGGAACGCGTCGGACGCCTCCCAGGCAGCCTGCACCGCATCAGCGCCGCCCTCCACGACGGACGCGGCCAGGCGGGCGACGGCGTCGCCCTTCAGGGAAGCCGCCCGGGCCGCGAGGACCTGCGCTTTTGAGTAGTCCAAAACGTACCGAAGCTCCTTCAGCCGGGCCTCGCCGTCGGTGCCCGCGCCCCGCAGCGCCGCCACCGCGCCGTTGAGGACTTCAAAGGCGTCCTGGGCGGCCGGGTGGGAGCACTTGTCCGGGTGGACGAGGAGAGAGGCCTGTGGAAGGGTGGGGAGAAGTGCAGGTTGAGAGAGAGCCAACCTCGACACGTGTGCCATCACCTCTCTCCAGCCTCTCATCGCTCTCTCTCGCTCGCTCTCTCTCTCTCTCTCTCTTTTGTTCTCACCTTGCGGTACGCCCGGGTGACCGCCGCCTCGTCCGCGTCGAACCGGACGCCGACCTGTTCGAAGGGGTTGAGCTTGAAGGCGCCCAGGACCCGGTCGACCTCCGCTTCCCGGTCGGCGGCCCGGACCTCCGCGAAAAAGGAGGCGAGCAGGGCGTCGTCGTCTAGAGCGGCGGGGGGAGGGGGAGGAGGCGCATCGGCTGCTGCTGTCGCTCCGGCTGGTGCCTGGCCGGACCCGCTAGAGGGGGGGTCGGCGGGAGGAGGAGGGGCGGTGGACGGCGCGGCAGCATGGGCGTCGCCGCCCGCGCCGCCGGCTTCCTCGCCGGCCACCGGCGGCATGTGTGAGGGAAGCGCGCGCGTGTGCGCACGTAATCGCTCTGCGCGAGGACGCCGTGTGTCCCGCCGCGCGGGCTGCGTGTGTGGCACGAGCGCACACACACAGCAGGCGTTTTGGGAAAACAGAAATAAATGTGAGCGGGCGGTTAACTTTTCCTTTCACTTTTCCGTCCCGGGCTGACGGCTCTTTTCGTTTCTCGAGCCGACGCTGCATCCTACACGCACACACCGGCAGGAGTAATCTGACACCACACACGCACGCAAACTCTTCTCTCCATGGCCTCCAACGGCCTGCGGGCCGCGGGAGGCATTGCCAAGAAGGCGGTCAAGAAGGGCAGCGGCGGCTTCAGTGGTGAGTGAAAAGAGAAGGAAAATGGCACGCACGGGCGCGGACCTGGTTTTTTTCATGTGCGAGATAGTTAGGTCTCAAAGCGAGGTGTCTTTGTGCGGGATAGGGTGGGGTAACTCAGGAGCAACAAGCCTCTGTCGGCGTGCTCTCTTTGGTTGCACATGCGAGCTAGCCTTCGACGACATTCAACCCGCGCTCTTTTCTTTTTCTTTTCCTTTTTTTCATCTTCAAGGCATCGAGTTCCTCAAGTCCCGGGGTCAGCACATCCTGAAGAACCCCATGGTCGTCCAGGCGATCGTCGACAAAGGTAGGCATGGAGGGAGGGAAGAGAGAGGCGCCGTGCCTCTCCCTGGGAGAGAGAGAGGAGTCTTCTCCCCGTGCCCTAGCCCTCTCCATCCATCCATCTCATTCACATTCTCTCGCCTCTCTGATTCCGACAGCCGGCATCAAGCCCACCGACGTCGTCCTCGAGATCGGGCCCGGCACCGGCAACCTGACCATGAAGCTGCTGGAGCGCGCCAAGAAGGTCGTCGCGGTGGAGGTGGACCCCCGGATGGTCCTCGAGCTGCGACGCCGAGTGCAGGGCACGCCGCACGCGGCCAACCTGACGGTCGTGCAGGGCGACGCGATGAAGACGGCCTGGCCCTACTTCGACCTGTGCGTCGCCAACATCCCCTACCAGATCTCGTCCCCCCTCACGTTCAAGCTGCTGGCCCACCAGCCCGCCGCCCGGGCGGCCATCATCATGTACCAACACGAGTTTGCGATGCGCCTGGTGGCCAAGGCCGGCGAGTCCGCCTACTGCCGCCTGGCCGTCAACGCCCAGCTCCTCGCCCGCATCACGCACCTGCTCAAGGTGGGCAAGAACAATTTCAGGCCGCCGCCGCTGGTGGACTCGTCGGTCGTCCGCATCGAGCCCCGGCGGCCACCCCCCGCCGTCCATTTCGGGGAGTGGGACGGGATGGTGCGCCTCGCGTTTGGGCGCAAGAACCGGACGCTGGGCGCCCTGTTCCGGGCGGGGCCGGCGCTGGCGCTGCTGGAGGCCAACAGTGCGGCCGCGGCGGCGGCGGCAGCGGCGGCAGCAGGTGGAGGGGCAGGAGGGGCGGGCGATGGGGGGCACGCCGGGCCCACCGCCGCCGCCGCCCCTCCTCCTCCCTCCTTGGACGCCATGGCCGTCGAGGACGGCGCGGCCTGCCCCATGGATTTCGGGGACGGCGACGACGGCTCCGGCGCGCCGGCCCTGCCGCCCTTGGTCCTGCCCGGCGCGGGGCGCACCCAGAAGCGGGGCCGCGCGTCGGAGGGGTTCAAGGCCCGGGTCCTGGCGGTGCTGCAGGCGAGCGGCCTGGCCGAGGCGCGCGCGGCCAAGCTGGGGCAGGACCAGTTCCTGGGCCTGCTGGCGGCCTTCAACGCGGGGGGCATCCACTTCAGTTGAGGGGGGGGGGGGGGGGGGGGGGGAGTTGTGTGATAGAAGCAAACGACGGAGGTGTGTTTGTGTTTGTAACCCCCCTTTGAATAATTGCAGAGGGGGGCAAGCGCACACGTGCCCTGTCCCTGTGGGAGTGGTATCGGAGTGAAAAGCGGGAGCTCGGCCTTCTGTGGGCGAGTGCACTCTTTTCAATTCGCGACTGCGCGCCCCCCCCACCGGCGTCTCACCATGGCGTCGCCCGTCCCGGCGCCCGTCCCGGGCGCCCCAATCGGGCCCTCAGCCCCTCTCCTGGCCCGACCTTACGTGCCTGCCAGCTGCGCGCCCGCGGACTGGAGGGAGGCGGCGGCGGGGGCGACCGCGAGCGACGCGGCCGCGTTCGCGCCCGCCACGCTCCCTTACTGGGCGGCAACCTTCGAGCGCGTGGGGAAGGGCGGGACGGCGGCCGCCGCCCTGGCCGCCCTGCTGGGCCTGGCCCTCCTGGCAGCCGGCCTGTGCAGCTGCTGTGGCACGGCGGCGCGGCGGAGGAGGAGGCGGCGGGAGCCGGTCGGCGCGGCCGTGCCCGACGCGGCCCAGGTCCAGGGCTGCCAACAACCCTGGCCGGGCGGTCTGGTGCTCTCCGCCGGCGCCCCTGCCTGTTCAGCCTCCCCCGCCCACCCACCCTCCTGCTCTCGCCGGGCCCGCGGCCTGCGCTGGGCCATCCGGTGCACGGCCATGGCCACTGCCCTGGTAGCCTTCATCTCGGCGTCCATCGGCGCGGCCCGCGTGTCAGCCCTGACCGCATCGGCCGTCCCGGACTTCTGGGCGGCGGTCGGGGCGGCCCAGGCAGCCACCGCCGTCGCGCTCTACTCCGCCAAGGGGGCGGTCGCCTCCCTGGCCGACACGGCCGCCGGGCTAGAGGCGTTGAGCCAAGCCCTGGCTTCAGCCAACGCGTCCTCCCTGCTGGCCGCCGCCCAGAAGGTGCCCATTCTGGGGCGGGATGGAAAGGCTGCGGCGGCCGGCGTGTCCACGCTGACCGCCACCGTGGCGGGCGCTGCGACCCAAGCCCGGGCCGCCGAAGTGGGCGGCCGGTCGGCCCTGGCCCGGTTCGACGGGTCCGACGGCTCGGGCGGCGGGGGCGGCCTGGAAGCGGTGGCCGCGTTCCGGGAGCGGTGGCAGGCGCGGTCCACGGCGGCCGCGCCCACAGTCCGGGCGGCCGTGGTCGGGGCCAGCCTCGGGCTGCTCGCCCTGGCCGCCCTCACCGGCGGGCTGGTCGCCGCCGTCGACCCGGCGCGCCCATCCCTGCCCCTGGCCGTGGCGGTCGCGCTCTGCCTGGCGGCAGCCGTCTCCGCGGCGGGCGGCCTGGCGGGCGTGGCCACCGCCAGGAGCGCCGCCCGGGATGCTTGCCTCCTGGCCGAGAGCACCGCGGCCGCGGCACTCGTCACGGCGGGGGGTGGCGGCGCCGACGGGGACGCGCTCACCACGATCGCCCGCTTCTACCTGGACACCCCGCCAGGGGGCGTGGAGGATGACGTGCTGCCCGCTGCGCCGGCAGGCGCCGACGCGGCGGCGCCCCAGGGCCGGGGACAGGCCGGGGCGGGCGCCCTCAACCTGGCGCCCGCGCCGGTCGTCCAGCAACGGCCAGAGCGCGACGGCGACGGCGGCGGCGGCGGCGGCGGCGGCGGCGGCGGCGGCGGCGGCGGCGGCGGCGGCATCACCGACCTCCTCCCACGCCTGCCCGCCCTGGCCGCCCCGCCCGCGCCCAACCTGCGCCTGGGCGGCGGGCGGGAGGCGCCGGCCTGGGTCCCCGGCGGGGGTGGGGGTGGCGGGCCGCCCCCGCCACCCGAGGGGGCCTCCAGCGGAGGGCCCGTCTCTTTCATCGCCGCACCCCCACCCCCGCCGCCTCAGGGGGAGGGCAACAACACCCGGCGACGCCGCCGGCACCTGAGTGCGGACGAGGGCGCCGCGTCCCCGCCTGCCGCCCCCACCCCCGCACCTGACCCACCCCCGCCCGGCCTGGCCACCGCGCTCGGCCTCGACGTCGCGACCCTCCGGGCCGCTCTGGCCGACCCGACGACGGTCGCCCTGCTCAACACGCTGAGCAGTGGGGCGGGAAAAGCCCTGCTGGGCCGGACTTCCCTGTCCCCGGCCGCCCAGGCCGCCGCGGAGGCCCTGCCGGGCGCCGTGGAGGAGACGGCGGCCCGACTGGACGCGTTTGAGGCCGCGTCGGGGCGGGCAGCCTTCCGGCCGGCGCTGGTCGCCCTGAAGCGCTTGCCCTGCTGCACGGCGGACGCGGCCCTGCGCGTCTGGGGTGGAGCCTGGGTGATGGGTGGGATAGGGGCGGTGTGCACGGCCGTGGGCGTGGCGGTGTTAGGGCTGTGGCGGGGCGGGCGCCGCGTGAGGGGGGGCGTAGTGTGAGAGGTTGAAGAAATGATGGGCACACACCGCTTGGTGGGCCTGGACCGCCTGTGGTGGTCATGCGCATGGTTGACGCCGCCGACGACCAAGGCGATGGCTGAGCGCGCGCCTGCCGATCAAGGAGAATGTGATAGTGCAGAAGCTTGTGGGACGCGGAATGTTGTGTGGAAACGCAGGGGGGGTGACGCAGGGGGGGTGCTGGTTGACTATTCGATCTTTTTTTTTTTTTCCAGTCGTCTCTCCTCTCCAACGTACCTACCAACGCACCTTCATACCATGCTACTGTCTGCCACTCCTGTGCTCTCCGCTCGCACGCCCAGCACCCGCCGGGCGTGCGTCCGTGTGGCTGCGTCGGCCGAGAGGAGCGAGGCCGCCTCGCTGCCGCCGCCGTCGCGCCGGGCGCTCCTGGCCGGTGCGTGATAATCATGGGAGGGGAGAGCTGGAGGGGGGCGCGGGCGCGGTTTCACCCCAATCAACCACCTCCAACACGGCCTCAGGAGATATATCCATGCATGCTGCGGGGTATGAGTGTGCAAAGAGAGGAAGCAGAGCGGCCAGTGAGAGGCGTTTCGCTGCGTCCTTTCACATCGGTCGCGCTGGCGCTCTCGACCAGACCCTCTCGCCTCACCCTCTCATTCAAACCTTTCCCATCAAACCTTTTCTTTCCACGCCGCGGCTCTCTCTCACCCTCTCATTCCCTTTTCTCCCTACATTGGCATAGGCTCCGCCGCCGCGGCCCTCCTTGCCCTCGCCCCCGCCACCGCCCTGCCCGCCTGCGCGGGCGAGATCGCCGAGTCCAAAAAGGTCCGGAAGACCATTAAGAAAGCCTACCTCAACTCTTTTCAGAAGTCCGCGATCCGGGCGGAGATCGTGTCCCGGGCGGACGCCGCGCTGGGAGTGGCCCTGTCCTCTGAGGATGCGCCGGCCGCGGTGCGCCTGATCCTGGCGGACGCGGCGGGTTACGACGCGGCCACCCGGACGGGCGGGGTGGACGGGTCGGCGGTTCTGTTCGAGGCGTCCGCCCCGGCCGTCAAGGCCCTGGCCCCCTACCTGGCCAAGCTGAAGGCCGCCAAGGCGGTCATTGACGGGGCAGCCCGCCCAGGCCAGGCCCCGATCTCGTGGGCGGACCTGGAGGTGCTGGGAGCGCGGTCGACCCTGAAAAAGGTGTTCCGGGAAGCCAAGCTCGCGGCGGGCGGGAACGCGGCGTCCATCGCGGCCATGAGGTCCGAATTCCCCGTCGTGGTCGGCCGGGTGGACGCGGCGGCCAAGGGCCCGGGCGCGGGCGGCGCAGCCAGCCTGCCGGCGAAGGGCGCGGACGCGGACGCCATCATCGCCTTTTTTGGGCGCCTGGGCGCGAGGCCCGACGGCACGCCCTCCAGCGGGCGGGGCCTGATGTGGGAGCGCCCGGCCTTCCTGGCATGGTCGGCTTCGCTGCCGCCGGCGGAGGCCGGCGCGGAGGAGGCCCGCCTGGCGGGCGCGAACGCCGAGTTTGCGGGCACCAAGGCCCGGGCCGACCTGTCCCGGGCGACCGCGTCCCGCACCGATTTCGAGGTCGACCTGGCGGACGTGGTGTCGCGCCTGGCCTCCTCAAAGGGTGGGGCCGTATTCGACCCGGACGCATACCTGTACGACATCGTGGTCGAGTCGGTGAAGCTGAGCTAAGGAAGACGTGGAGAGCAAATGATGAGAGAGGAGGAGGCTGGGATGGAGAGGGTGGGGTGGGGGGGGGGGGGGGGGGGGGGTTTTTTTGTGTTTTTTTTTGAAAACCAAAAAAATATGGCCCAGTTCC
>Ga0315273_10010787_pt1 | contig 11666 bp, 12 predicted proteins | sample YL17G02_0_MG_FD_205753 | JGI IMG/M metagenome (GOLD analysis project Ga0315273, IMG submission 205753) | Sediment microbial communities from Yellowstone Lake, YNP, Wyoming, USA - YL17G02_0 | ecosystem: Environmental > Aquatic > Freshwater > Lake > Sediment | place: USA: Wyoming | collected... | reverse complement strand
GAGACTCACGTCACCCGAAGGGTCGTACACCGCGAAGCTGTTCGCCGGCGGAGTGACCCGCATCGGGGGGAAGGTGGAAGAGGAAGCCCGCGAAGTCGTGGAGGCAGCTGCTGAGGGTGACGTGGACCACACGGTGTATGAGGCGGGCGACGTGGTGTATCACCTGCTGGTGTTGCTGGCCGAGATGGAGATCGACCTGCCCCAGCTCTGGCGAGAGCTCGAACGGCGCAAAGGGTAGGTGTTCGCGCTGCGCGTCCTGGTCATAGACAACTACGACTCGTTCACCTACAACCTGGTGCAGTACTTGGGCGAGATCTCTCGCGGCGACGTTCTTGTCTTCCGGAATGATGCCATCTCCGTGGAGGGGATCCGTCGCGAGCGGCCCACGCACGTGGTCGTCTCGCCCGGTCCGCGCACACCCAACGAGGCCGGCATCAGTCTGCAGGTGATGTCGGAGCTGGCCGGCGAGGTTCCCATTCTCGGAGTCTGCTTGGGCCACCAGTCCATCGGGCAGGCCTTCGGCGCGCGGGTGACGCGGGGCGACGCACCGGTGCACGGCAAGACTTCACTGGTGTTCCACGACGGCCGCACCATCTTCGCTGGGCTTCCCGATCCGTTCACCGCCACCCGCTATCACTCCCTTGTCGTCCGTGACCTCCCCGACACACTCGAGCTCTCTGCGTGGACCGAGGATGGCGTGGTCATGGGTATCCGCCACAGGCAGTATGCGGTAGAGGGCGTCCAGTTCCATCCCGAGAGCATCCTGACCGACCCCGGCAAGGATCTGTTACGTAACTTCCTTCGTATCCAGGCGGCCCGCCGATCCGATTGAACCGGGCGCGACGCGGGAAGACTTCCAGCCGGTCGCCTCCCGCGACGCAAACCTTTAGAATCGACCAAGGAGACGGGCGATGATCAAATCTATCCTTGTGGCTGTCGACGCATCACCGTATTCTGATGCCGCGCGCGTTCACGCGATCGCGCTCGCGAAGCTGTACGGTGCGCGCGTCGTGGGCGTGCATGTACTCGACGTGCGCCTGATCGAGATGCCGCCCTACCTCGACTATACGTACGAAGGCATCCCTCTTACCCCCATGCCCCTCGAGATCCTCGAGGGATTCCGCTCCAAAGGCGACCGCGCGCTGACGGTCTTTCGTGAAGCTGTGGAAGCGGCGGGAGTGCCGGTGGATGCGCTCATGGAGGAGGGAGTGCCGGCCGACACCATCGCCGACCTGGGCGACGAGCACGATCTGATCATCATGGGGAAGAGGGGGGAACACGCGCGCTGGGGAAAGGACACGCTGGGTTCCATCGCCGAGGGAGTCGCCCGCAGGACCACCACCCCGCTCCTACTGACTGAGGAGAAACCCGTGGAGGTGCGCAGTCTTCTGGTGCTGTTCGACGGAAGCCACGCGGCGCATGTCGCTCTGAAGTTGGGTGCCGACGTGGCGTCTCACTTCGGCGCTTCTGTGAGGGTGCTCACCGCCGGAGACGATCTCGACAAGGCGGGCGCCGTCCAAGAAGAAGCGCGCACATACCTGGAAGCGTTCACGCTGCCGGTGACGTGGCGGGTGGAAGTGGGCGAGGTGGTGATGGCCGCGTCGGCCGATCTTGAAGCCGCCCCGGTCGACGTGGTCGTCATGGGAACCAAGGGCCACTCTTTTCTGCGGCGTCTGGTGATGGGGAGCACTTCGGAGCAACTCATGCGTGACCTGGCCGTGCCGGTCTTGCTCGCTCCGTGAGCGGCCTGGCGGGCGCCGACCCCGCTGCTTCAGTCGTCCATCTGACCACCTCGGGCGGCCGGCGCGTGGTGGCCGCGGCCGAGGTGGGTGCGCTTTTTGCCCGGCTCAGCGATCCGGCAGAGCCGACCGTGTGGGTGCACGGTGAGATGAGCGACGACCTGCTGGTTCCTTTGGAAGCCCTGGGCCTGCACGAAGTGGCCGTGAAGAGCCTGCGGGATGGACCGGAGCGCCCTCGAGTGGAGGAGTATGCCGATCACCTCTATGTATCGCTCTTTGCGGCGCGGGTGCCCGCGGAGGGGGGCACGTCTGAGTTGGAGGAACTGCGGGTCTTCGTCGGACCCCGGTGGCTGATCTCGCTGGGCCGTCTCGATGAGGCCGACCTCGAGGGGCTGCAGAGCCTGGTCGAGCGTCAGGTGTTCGCGCGCTCCCGCTCCGCGGGCTTCGTGCTCTACTACTTGGCCGAGTGGACTGTCGGCAGCCTGAATCCGGTGCTCGACGACCTCGACGAGCGCGTCGACGGTCTGGAGGACCTGGTGGTGCTCTCGACGGCCGACGCGGCCCGCCAGGAACTCTTCCGCTTGAAACGCGACGTGGTCGATCTGCGCCGCCGCGTCGCTCCCATGCGGGACGTGATGCAGAGACTCTCCTCACACGGAGTGGCCTTCATCGACGAGAGTAGTGGGGTCTATTTTCGCGACGTGCACGACGACGTGCTCCTGGTGATAGAGCAACTGGACACCTATCGCGATATCCTCTCGTCGGCACTCGACCTGCATCTGTCGAACATCTCGAACCGCTTGAATCAGGTGATGAAGACCCTGACAGTCGTGGCCACCCTGTTCATGCCCGTCACGTTCATCACAGGGTTCTGGGGTCAGAACTTCGATCGGCTGCCCGTGCAGAGCGACTTCTGGTTCTGGCTGATGATAGCCTCGGTGGCAGGAGCGTTCGGGGGGATGCTGGCGTACTTCTGGCGAAAAGGCTGGCTCTAGGAGGCTGCTGAAGATCGAAGCCTTGGCCACCAGAACGCGCCGGCCGGCGCGATACGGCGTCCTCGGTCGCGCACGTAGCGCTGCTACGAGCGCTTCCTGCGTACTTGTCTCGCCCGTGCCCAGCGCGCCCTGACGGCGAAGCGTCACTCTTCAGCAGCCTGCTGGTCACACAGGGCCGATACGTGCTCGCGGGGGGCCGGCGGGTAGCCTGACCCCCTCCCTACCCGATGATGCCCTGGGCCTCTAGACGGTCCTTGAGGGTCTGGGGGCGCACGCCGTATAGCGTGGACAGGTACGCGAGGTCGTCCTTGCGTATGGTGAGTATCTCGCGAGTGGGGTCACCCCTGAGGGTTCTCAAGAAGTCGAGGTAGTTCTCGAGGGGTCGCCGCTCTTCAGGGCTCAGGCGGTCAAGATGGCTGAGGTTGATGCGCAAGGGCCGATTGCGACTGAGGTCGGCGAAGACTTCCGCGGAATCGTCCTCGTCGAGGAGCGAGGTGGCGGAGATGCCGTAGATCTCGGCCAACTCGAGAAGACGCTCGAGGCTCAGACTCCGTTTGCCCCGTTCGTACGCGCTGAGGGTAGACACCACGAAGGCGCCCCCCGAGCGATCGCACACCTCCTGGAGGCTGAGAGTGCGCTCCTGCCGGACGCGGCGGAGACGCTCGCCCACGAGGTCTACGTACCGTCTGGACCTGCCGTCTTCTGAGTGTGTCATGCGCTCAGCCTACCAACTGTTGGGAGAAGAATCCAGTGACCTTTCGCAGAGGATTTTTCGACGTCGGAGCGGGTGTACCTTCAAGTCCAGTCGCCTGCGACACGTTGCGCGGGGAAAGCTGATGCCGAAGGCGGGAATCGAACCCGCACGAGGTGTGAGCCTCACTGGAGTTTGAGTCCAGCGCGTCTGCCAATTCCGCCACTTCGGCGTGGAGTCGGAGCGGTGCTTGGTGGATTATAGTCGAGGCGCCGCCCAAGGGGAACGGGTTTCGACGAGATGGGCGCGCGGAGCACTGGACCTCGGAGAACGGTATTGACGCGTTCAATCGGCGCGGGTAACCTGTGGGCAGCCGCACTGTTCCGCCTTCTCGCGCCCTCTATCCTTCGACGTCGGAGGCATGCCTTGACAGAAACAGAACTTCTGGCTGCCGCCAAGGCGGCCGTCGTCGCCGCCGATGAGGATGCGGCCAAGGCAGTGGCTGAAGAAGCCGTCGCCTTGGGCCTCGACCCGGTGCGGGTGATAGCCGAAGGCTTCACCCCGGGCATGCGCCAAGTGGGCGATCTCTTCGAGCGGGGCACCATGTTCCTGCCCGAGGTGATCCTTGCGAGCGAAGCCATGGTCGCGGCTGTCTCCATCCTCGAAGCTCATCTGCCCGCCGAGCAGAAGGAGAAGAAGGCAGGCGTGATGGTCCTTGGCACCATCGAAGGCGATGTGCACGACATCGGCAAGGGCATCGTCGCCACCCTCATGCGGGTCTACGGCTTCGAGGTGCACGATCTCGGGCGTGACGTGGCCCTCACCAGTTACGTGGAGAAAGCCAAAGAGGTCAACGCCACCATCATCGGTAGCTCCGCTCTTATGACCACCACCATGGTGGGGCAGAAGACACTCGAAAAGATGCTCAAACAGGCCGGCATCCGCGAGCAGGTGAAGACCATGGTGGGCGGTGCGGTCGTCACCCAGTACTGGGCCGACAAGATCGGCGCCGACGCCTACGCCGAGAACGCGCAAGAAGCCGTGCAAAAAGCGCTCGAACTGGCGCAAGGTTAGCGAGGTGACTATGAGTCCCAGAGAGCGGATGTTGGCGGCACTGAAGGGCGAGCCGGTGGATCGCGTGCCTGTGTTCAGCGCCAATCAGACGGCAACTTACTCCCAGATGGACGTGACCGGGGCCGAATGGCCTGAAGCGCATATGAAAGCCGAACCCATGGCCAAGCTGGCCGCCGGCGCGTACACGGTGCTTGGCTTCGACGCCGTGCGGGTGCCCTATTGCCAGACGATCGAGTCGGAGGCCCTGGGCGCCACGGTGAAGTACGCCGGGCGGGAGGGTGTGCCCCGCATCGACGTCCACCCGTTCCATGTGGGTGATTCCCCGGACTATCCTGAGGACTTCCTCTCGTTGGGCCGCGTCCCCGAGCTCTTAGAGGCTGTCAGGCTGCTGAAGGCGTGGCACGGCGACGACGTGGTCGTCATGGGCAACGTGGTCGGCCCCTTCAGCATCGTGGCCAACCTGGTGGGCATCACCGATGCTCTCAAGGCCAGCTTCAAGAAACCCGATTCGCTCATCGGCCTGCTTGAACTCGCGGAGAAGGCCGGCACTGCACTGGCACACGCGCTGGTGAAAGCCGGTGCCGACGTCATCGTCATCGAGGACATGATGGCTTCCATCGACGTCATCAGTCCCCCCATCTACTTGAACCTCGCTCAGCCGTACGAGAAGAAACAGCTGCAGAACTTCCCCGCGGGCATCCCCACGATCATGCACATTTGTGGCAAAGTGAACTCCATCGGCAAGATGATAGCGGAGACCGGGACCACGGCTATATCTGTCGAGCCATCGGTGGACGCCCCGGCGCTGGTAACCGACTTGGCCACCTTCGGTAGGCCCATCCCGTTGATTGGTGGGGTGGATGCGGTCACCACGCTGTTCTCTGGCACTCCGGACGATGTGAGAGCCGACGTAAGAAAGGCCCTGGCCGACGGGTACGCTATGATCGCTCCCGGTTGCTCCGTTCCGCCCACCACCACCACAGAGAATCTCCTGGCTATGGTGGCGGCGGCGGTGGAGGCGGCCCGCTAGAGCGGCCTGAGTCCCGGCCGTGGGTCAGCGCGGAGGGTTGGTCGGCATGACCGCGGAGACTCTAAATCTCCGTAGCCGGGTTGAACTCCCGGACTCTCCTCCACCTACGTGCAACCGGTGCGCCGAGAGGAGCGGCAACGAAACGCACCGTCCGCAGGCATAGCGAGCCCTACGCTCTCATCGAGAAGATCAAGCTCTGGCCGTCGAAGACCGGGGTGTTGCATGGCGTGCGCTCCGTCAAGCTCAAGGGGGGGATGATGGAGATCCAGACGCATTGCGGTCAGACGGCACGCGTGCGTAACTCGCGCACGGGCAGGGTGGCCCGCCACCTGCGCAACAAGCAGTTCGAGAGGCCGTGTCCGCGCTGCCGCATCCCGGCGTGGAAGATCGAGAAGTTCGAGCAGACGGTGTTCGTGTGATGCAGGACCAGGGAGTCGACAGCAGGATCACATTCTCGGACACCCAGCGCCAACGTCTGGCCGAGATGTCGCTGCATGGTCTTGCCGACGCGCCCACGTTTCCGGACGTGGCTCAGCGCGACCATGCGTTCGAGGCGCTGCACCGAGACCTGGTGGCAGACAACCTGCGCCGCCTCGACGAGATGCGGACCGTCACCCGCCGGCCGCTGCTGCGTCGGCTGGATTCGGCCATGACGGCCGCGCTGTCCGCCGAGGGCTTCGTTGAGGTGGCCACCCCGACGATGATCGGCAAAGGCTCGCTCGAGAAGATGGGTCTGGGTCCGGACCACCCGTTGTGGCGACAGGTGTACTGGGTCGACGGGGCCCGGTGTCTGCGGCCCATGCTCGCTCCCAACCTCTACTATCTGTTGAGCCACCTGCAGCGTCTCTGGCCGCTCCCAGTGCGCATCTTCGAGGTAGGGTCCTGCTTTCGGAAGGAGTCCAAGGGCTCCAGTCATCTTTCGGAGTTCACCATGCTGAACCTCGTGGAACTCGGCCCTGGTGTGGGCACGCGGGAGCGGCTGACCGAGCTGGCAGCTCTGGTCATGGGTTCCGTCGGCATGGACTACGAGCTGCGGGCCACCGACTCGGATGTGTATGGCGCGACGTTAGATGTGGAAGTCGCGGGGCTGGAAGTGGCGTCGGGAGTGGCGGGACCCAACCCGCTCGATGAGGTGTGGGGCATCTCCGACGCCTGGGCCGGCTGGGGCTTCGGACTCGAGCGGCTTGCGATGGCCAAAGAGAGCGCGCCTCAGATCCGCCGCTTCGGGCGCGGTCTGATGTACCTCGATGGGGCCCGTCTCAACGTGCAACCTGAGCGCCGCCCCACTCAGGGAGAGATGCCGTGAGCCCGGACCGGCATGGTGGCGTAGATGTGCCTGGGGCCATCGGCCGGGCCGTCGACGGCGCCCACCTCGGCGCGCGGGAGATCGAAGCGCTGCTCTCCATCGGCGATGCCGACACGGCGGCTCTTCTCTTCGAGGCCGCCCAGTCCCTACGGGAGCGTCATTTTGGCCGCAGGCTCTTTCTGTACGGCTTCGTCTACTTCTCCACCTATTGCCGGAATCGCTGCACGTTCTGCTTCTACCGCAAGGGCAACGCCGAGAGCCCCCGTTATCGCAAGTCGGCCGACGAGGTGGTGGCCATCGCTCGAGGCCTTGCCGATTCCGGCGTGCACTTGATAGACCTCACCATGGGCGAAGACCCGGATCTGCGCGGCGACGGCCGCTTCGAGCCTCTGGTGGAGCTGGTCGGCCGGGTGCGCCGAGAAGCGGGACGGCCGGTCATGGTGTCGCCGGGCGTGGTGCCTCTTGAGGTGCTTGCCGCGTTTCGGGAGGCCGGCGCCGACTGGTACGCGTGCTATCAAGAGACCCACGACGAGGCCCTCTACCGGCAGCTCCGTCCCGGGCAGGACTATCGTCGTCGCGAGGCCTCCCGCAGCGAGGCCATAGCCGTGGGTCTCTACGCCGAGGATGGCATCCTGCTCGGCGTGGGCGAGACCGTGTCGCAGCGGGCCCATTCTTTGTTGACCATGCGGGCCCAGGGAGTCAAGCAGGCGCGGGTGATGGGGTTCGTGCCCCAGAAGGGCACGCCCCTGCGCGATAGGGAACTCCCGTCGCTGCTCGCCGAGCTGGTGACGCTGGCCACGATGCGCCTGGTCATGCCCGACCGCCTGATCCCGGCATCTCTCGACATAGACGGATTGCGGGGCCTCGAGGCACGCCTGAGGGCGGGAGCGAACGTGGTCACGTCTATCATCCCCCCCGACTCGGGCCTTGCCGGGGTGTCGCAGTCAACCCTCGACATCGACCAGGGCTATCGCACGGTGGCCGGGGTGGAGCGGCATCTGGCGCCGTTGGGTCTGGAGGTCGCTACTCTGGCCGAGTACGAGGCCTGGCTCGCGGGCACTCGGCCGAGCGCACGGCAGGCGCGGACTGCCCTATGAGGCTGTGCGTCGTAGGGGGGAGGTTGCAGGGCACCGAGGCCGCGTACCTGGCGCGGGAGGCCGGATACGAGGTGGTTCTGGTGGACCGCATGCCCGGCGTTCCCGCGTCGGGCCTGGCAGACGAGTTCCACCTGTTCGACGTGACGGCGGACGAAGCGCGCACCCGGCGGCTGCTCTCTTCCTGCGACGCCGTGCTGCCGGCGTGCGAGGACCTGGGCACGTTGCAGTGGCTCGACGAGCACCTTGCCGACTGGGGTGTGCCGTTCGTGTTCCACCTGCCCTCGTATGCGGTGTCTTCGTCGAAGCTGCGCTCCGACCGACTGTTCGCCGAGATCGATGTTCCGCGGCCGTTACCGTGGCCGGACTGCGGATATCCGGTGGTGGTCAAGCCGAGTGGCTCGAGTGGCAGTGAGGGTATCGCTGTGGCGGGCTGCGCCGCCGACCTGCGCCACGCCCGGATGGCTCTCGAAGCCGCCGGTCACGAAGTCGTGGTGCAGCAATTCGTCGAAGGACCGTCGCTGTCACTCGAGGTGATAGCTCTGGGGGGAGACGTCGAGGTGTTGGTGTCCACCGCCCTGGAGTTCGGCGCCGACTACGATTGCATGCGCGTCGTGGCCCCCGCGGTAGCTGATCCGCGCACCATAGCCGCCCTGGAAGACAGCGGCCGCCGGATAGCCAAGCACATGGGGCTGCAGGGTCTGATGGACGTAGAGGTCATGGTCCAGGGGCTCGTGCCGAGAGTGATTGAGATCGACGCCCGCCTGCCGAGTCAGACGCCCACAGCCGTCTACCACGCCTGTGACCTCAACATCGTCTCGCTCATGGTGGAAGCGTGTGTCGGCGGCCGGTTGCCCGTGGTAGACCGATCGCCGCGCCGCGCCGCCGTGTATCAACATGTCCGCGCGTCGGCGGGCGGCCTGGAGGTGGTGGGTGAGCACGCGCTGGCCACTGCCGGCCCTCTCCGGCTGGTCGAGGGCTTCTATGGCGCGCATGTGGCACTGACAGATGGCCCGGGCCCGGGCGGAGACTGGGTGGCTACGATCGTCACCCGCGGTCGAGATGCCGGGGAAGCGCGGCGCGTGGCCGCGGGTGTCCTGGAAGCCATGGCCGATGATCTAGGTCTGTTGTTGGTGGAACCATCGCCGCCAAGGGCAACAGCCCCGCGGCGTGGCGCATACGCCGGCCTCCGGTCGGCGGGAGTATCCCTATGAGGCTGTTGAAGATCGAAGCCTTGGTCACCAGAACGCACTGGACGGCGCGATACGGCGTTCTCGGTCGCGAGAGTAGCTCTGCTACGAGCTATCCTTGCGTCCTTGTCTCGCACGTGCCCAATGCGCGCTGTTGGTGAAGCGTCACTCTTCAACAGCCTGCTAGATGAGAGAGGAGGTGATGTAAGAGTATGGCAACACTGACCAAGGAAGAAGCAATCGAGAAGGCCATCGCCGCGGTGCTCGCGGTCGATGAAGATGCCTCAGTGCAGGTGGCCGAGGATGCTTTGGCGAGCGGACTCGACCCCCTGGAGATCCTCCAGGAAGGCTTCACCGCAGGCATGCGCATGGCCGGCGAGCTCTTCGAAGCCGAGGAGATGAGCCTGCCCGAGATCATCATTGCGGCCGACTGCATGACGGCCGCTCTCGCGGTGCTAGAGAAGGCCCTGCCCGAAAAATCCAAGCAGGACAAGCTGGGCACGGTGGTCATCGGCACGATCGAGGGTGATGTTCACGATATCGGCAAGACTATCGTGGCCACACTGTTGGAAGTGTCGGGCTTCGAGGTGCACAACCTGGGCCGCGACGTGGCCATCGCCGAGTTCGTGCGTGTGGCCCAGGAGACGAACGCCGACCTGGTGGGCAGTTCCGCGCTGATGACCACGACCATGACCGGCCAGAAGAAGCTCGAGGACGCTCTCACCGCGGCCGGGATCCGCGACCAGGTGAAGACCATGGTGGGCGGCGCGGCCGCCACGCAGCATTGGGCCGACAAGATCGGTGCCGACATCTTCGCTGAGAGCGCGACCGAGGCGGTGCACCGGGCGAAAGAAGCCGTTTCTTGATGAGGCGGGCTGATCGCAGCGTGCGCGGCCATACGCCGCGACCGCGCGACCTGCCGCCGCGCTCAGACACGCGAGAAGGAGGTACGAACGCATGATCCGAGGTCCAAGCGCCTCCTCTGAGGAGTATCGCGGCTGGGGCCTCCGGATGTACACCGACGACCAGCTCGAGGCCATCCACGAGATGACCCTCGAGGTACTGCGTCTGACGGGCGTGGAAGTGCATCTGGACGAAGCTCTGGACCTGCTCGAAGAGGGCGGTTGCATCGTAAACAGGGACACCAAGGTGGTCAAGTTCCCCGCCCATGTGGTGGAACAGGCACTGTCTACCTGCCCGAGTCACATCCTGCTCGCGGCAAGGGATCCCCAGTACGACTATTGGATGGGCGGCAAGCAGGTGGGCTACACCGATTTCGGCTGCGGCATCATGATCGTCGATCCGGAGACCGGTGAGCTCAGCGAGACCACCAAAGAGGACATGGGTAAGACGGCGTTGTTGTGCGACGCCATGGAGAACGTGGACGTGTACTCCACGGCCGTGGTGGCGCGCGACATGCCCGACACGTCCTACGACCTCCACATGCTGGAGGCCGCTTTTCTCAACACCGGCAAGCACGTGCACCACATCGACGTCTCCAGCGGGGCCAACGCCCGGCGGATGTTCGAGATGGCCGCGCTGATCGCCGGGGGCACGAAGGAGCTTGCCGAACGGCCGCTTGTCTCCACGCTGGTATGTCCCACCAGCCCGCTGATGCTGCACACGGTGACGTGCGAGGTCATCATGGAGAGCGCGCGCTGGGGCTGCCCCATCAACGTCCTCTCTATGGCCATGTCAGGCGCTTCCAGCCCGGTGTCGGTGTCGGGGACGCTGGTGACCCACAACGCCGAGGTGTTGGCCGGCATCACCCTGGCTCAGCTGACGAACCCCGGATCTCCCGCAATGTACGGGAGCTCCACCACCATGTTCGACATGACCTATGCTACGGCCCCCGTAGGGGCGCCGGAGCTGGGCATGATCTCGGCGTCGGTGGCCGAACTATCCAACTTCTACAACCTGCCGAGCTATGTTGCCGGTGGTTAGGCGGATTCCAAGATAAGTGACCTTCAAGCCGGGCACGAGAAGACCATCACCAGTCTGCTACCAGCGTTGGCAGGGTCCAACCTGATATATGGGATGGGGATGCTCGAGCTAGGGGTCACATTCTCCTATGGACAGCTTGTCCTTGACAACGAGATAGCCTCGATGGTGAAGCGCGTGGTGCGAGGAGCATCGGTGGACGCAGGCACCGTCGGGATCGATGTCATCCACAAGATCGGTTCAGGGAACAACTTCTTGAAAGAGAAGCACACCCTGAACTACATGCCGAAGGAGCAGTCGAAGGTCAAGATATTCGACCGCCGGACGAGGGGATCGTGGGAGAAGCGGGGCGCGACGGACGCGATCACGCGGGCGAACGCCATCGCGATCGAGCTTCTGAAGACGCACAAACCGGCTCCACTCGACGCCGACATGCACGAGGAGATGAAGAAGGTCGTCGCGGACGCGGAGAAGTAGGGCCGAAGCGATCGGTAGTGCGTATTCCGCAGTCCGTGGCCCGCAGTCGGTAGTATGGGGGGCGGCGCGCCCGCTGGGCGCGCCCCCCCCGGTCCTTTCTTGGACGCCGGGCGCGGCGGCGGCTACCCG
>Ga0315273_10010786_pt1 | contig 11667 bp, 11 predicted proteins | sample YL17G02_0_MG_FD_205753 | JGI IMG/M metagenome (GOLD analysis project Ga0315273, IMG submission 205753) | Sediment microbial communities from Yellowstone Lake, YNP, Wyoming, USA - YL17G02_0 | ecosystem: Environmental > Aquatic > Freshwater > Lake > Sediment | place: USA: Wyoming | collected... | reverse complement strand
TGAAAAAATACGTTATTATTACAGATACAAGACCTATTGCAATTGCTTCGCTGGAGACAGAGATGAGAGGTATCGGTACATTCTTAAGCATAGGTTTTATTATTTCAACTGCTGCTGCGCCACCAATGGCGGATGCGAGGACTCCTACCAGTGTAATACCAAGCTGAATTGTCGCAAGAAATCTATGCGGCTGTTTTCGAAATTTATCCAGAATCGCAGCACGTTTGTTGCCCTCATCGATGAGTTGTTTGACACGTGTTCTCCTGAGTGTAACGACGGCAATCTCGGCTGCAGCAAAGAGGCCGTTTAAGAGAATGAAAATGATGATGAGGAGAATGTCAGGCCACATGATGTTTAGATGCAAAATGTAAAAAATTTAGCATTAAGAAATTCCGCATTTTTAAGCCGTCTGAGACGGATGCTTTTATGATATGGGATTGTTGCCTGAATTCTTCTTTCGGCGAGTTATCAGTTTCCATGAGAAGGATTAGGACAGTTTTTTAACAATGGCTTCTGCAACCATTGATGTTGTTGCAGCAGTCGGGTCATCAGGTGTCGGCTTCATATCATATGTTACATATCTTCCTTCTTCAATTATAGCTGCAACAGCTTTTTCGAGTCTATCGGCTCTCTCGGTCTCCCCTATATGGTTGAGCATCATTACACCTGAAAGTATCATAGCAAGGGGATTTACTTTATTCAACCCTTTGTACTTTGGAGCACTTCCATGAACTGGTTCAAATAAAGCCAAGTCTTCTCCAAGATTTGCACCAGGAGCGAGGCCGAGTCCTCCTATGAGGCCTGCTGCCAGGTCAGATACAACATCACCATAGAGATTGGGAAGGACTATGACGTCATAGAGCTCAGGTTTTTGTACAAGTTGCATACACATATTGTCGACTATCCTGTCTTCGAACTGGATGTCGGGATACCTTTTCGCAACAGTTCGTGCTGTTTCAAGAAAGAGACCATCTGAATACTTCATGATATTCGCCTTGTGGACTGCGGTAACCTTTTTTCTCTTATTTTTTCTTGCGTACTCCAATGCAAAGGTTACAATCCTCTCGGTCCCGTATACAGATATAGGTTTTATACTGATACCTGAATCAACCCTTATCTGTTTTCCTGTTGCTTTCAGAATGAAATTGATCAGGTTTTCTGTATCCTTTGTGCCTTTCTCGAATTCGATACCGGCATAAAGATCCTCTGTATTTTCCCTGATGACAACAAGATCAATATCTTTATATCTTGTCCGTGCGCCCTTAAAGGTTTTGCATGGTCTCAGACAACAATACAGATCAAGGGTCTGTCTCAGGGCAACATTGACACTCCTGAACCCTGTTCCAACCGGCGTAGTGATCGGTCCTTTAAGGGCTATTTTGTTTTTCCTGATCGAGTCAATAACCCTCTGAGGCAAAGGTGTTCCTTCCCTTTCGAATGCATCCTGCCCTGCCTCCTGGATGTCCCACCTGATATCTACACCAGTGGCTTCAATTACCTGTTTCGTGGCCTCAGAGATTTCAGGGCCTATGCCATCTCCCGGTATGAATGTAACGGTATACATTATAGATGTGCGGTGAGTATCTTTTTCGTAACCTCTGGATATGTTGCTAGGAATCTTAATTCATCATCCGTAAGAGGTTTCTGTGTGTGGAGGTTGGCATATTGTGCGAGTTCAAGGACCTTTCTTGCTTCAGTGTCATCGTGGAAATGGATACCGAGTTTGTCATAGACATGTCTGAATCCTTTTATACCTCCGTACTCTCCTGTTGTTATTATCCTTCCTGTTTCTGAGAGCTCCGGTTCGCCTCTCCCTACATCCTCAGGATCATAGAGCTCATAATTACGCCTGTCTTTTAAAGCTCCATCTGCATGGATCCCTGATTCATGGGCAAAAGCGTTTGCGCCCACTCCCGGCTGATTGATCGGTATGGGTATATTGAATGCGTATGATGCGTACCTGCCGATTTTCCATGCCTTCTTCAAGTCTACATGCTCATCGAGGGGGACCTTGTCCTTGAGCCCGTGTGAAAATTTCAGCGCCAGGATTGTAGATACGAGATCGCAATTACCACATCTCTCTCCAAAACCGTTCACGGTTGTATTGATATAGGAATCTACGCCTGTCTCTATTGCTCCCTGTGCACCTGCTACAGAAACAGCCTCTGCCATCCCAAGGTCATTGTGACAGTGCATCTCAATAGGAAACTTTGTTGCGAGGGCAAGTGCCTTCGTCCTTTCGTAAATGGTTATAGGGTCATCTGTACCGAGCGTGTCACAGTATCTGAAGCGATCTGCCCCGGCTTCCTTGCCTGCATGGGTGAATTCTATCAATCTGTTGAGTTCCGTCCTTGAAGCGTCTTCTGCATTGACTCCCACTGTTTCTGCCCCAAGTTCCTTTGCAGTCCTTACAGCGTCAGAGAGAGATTTTATAATGTCCTTGAAGGTTTTTTTCCCCTGAAACTTGCCCTGTATCATGATTTCTGATGTAGAAATCGAGACATTGATATGCCTGATTTCAGGACAATTCTTAAAGGTGAGCTTTACGTCTTCGGGTACAGCCCTGCACCAGCCTTCGAGGCGGAGCCTCTTGATCGCTCCGAGTTTTACCAGTTCAAGGTTAGCATTGATATAATTTAACTCATGTTTCAGAGTTGGAAAACCTATCTCACTCTGGAAGATGCCCATTTCATCAAGGTACATGTTTAACATTGTCTTCGAGAGCTTTGGCAGGAGTATCCGTGATGTCTGAACACCATCCCTGTTTGTTACATCAATCAAATATACTTTACCTTTCATAAAACCTCTCTTTTTAAAATTCCGAATATTTCAGAGGATATTTACCATGGAGATCTTTTAAAAATAACAAATTTACTGCTGAGAATTCAATAGAGGAAGCACGAAATATCAAAATATATAAAGAAACGTGTATGAACATAAAGGGAGAAACAGAAATGAGGTTGATAAATTTTACACCCTGCGGTCTCTGCCGCAGTTCCTTATTTCTGTCATTCTGGCTTGTCCAGTCGGAATCGACTCGTACCGAGAATCTTTCTTGCGATCCCGAACAAGTCGGAAGGATTCCCGACAAGCGGGAATGACACTGAAAACAAATATTCAATTTCAGACGCCCTGCGGTCTCTGCCGCAGGGTTCTTCACTTTGTTTCATGAAGAAGGACCCTGTTGCCTCAAGACAATTGTCATATTTTCGTGTAGATTTTTAAATGAGGCAACGATTCCGTTTCATTTGGATTTTTGATGAGGCAATTCGGGGACTGGAAAAGATACAGACTCTCTGTTACAATTAATGCCAGTTTAAGGAGAGGTTTAAGAGGTCGCTTATGGATTTTACAGAACAGGTTGCGATAGTTACAGGCGGAGGACGTGGTATCGGCAGGGCGATTGCGGAGGGACTTGCTCAAAAGGGCTGTCATGTCGTTGTTGCTGACATAAACGCTGATGAAGCCCGTGAGGCTGCAGCAGGGTTGACATCCCTTGGGGTTAAGGCATTGGGGATAAAGATTGATGTGTCGAACCCGGAAGAGGTTAAGAAAGCATTCGAAGATATCCGGAAAGAGTTCAGCAGGATTGATATATTAGTGAACAATGCAGGTATCACAAAAGATGGTCTCCTGCTCAGAATGAAGGAAGAGGATTGGGACTCAGTAATGGATATAAATCTTAAGAGTGTCTTTCTTTGTTCCAAAGAGGCTATAAAAGGTATGTCCCAGCAACGATATGGACGGATAGTAAGTCTCTCTTCGGTTGCTGCTTTTATGGGGAACCCGGGGCAGGCAAATTATGGCGCATCAAAGGCAGGGATCGTAGGTCTTACAAAAACACTGGCAAAGGAATATGCAAGCAGGGGTATAACAGCGAATGCAGTTGCGCCTGGTTTCATACAAACTGTAATGACAGATGTTCTGCCAGAGACAGTGAAGGAGGAAGTAAGGAAACAAGTTCCTCTGGGAAGGTTCGGCACTGTCAAGGATGTTGCCCATGCCGTTATTTTTCTTGCATCGCCTGATTCAGGCTATATAACAGGTCAGGTGATCCATGTAAATGGCGGTATGTACATGTAGGAAAATCCCGATCACAGAATCCAAAAATAAAATGTTGACATTTGGAATTTTGAATTTGAAATTAAAAAGATGGAGGTGCATATGGTAGAAGAGAAGGTTAAGGAAATTATTTCGAAACAACTCGGAGTTAGCCCTGCAGAAATTCAAGCCGAGACATCTTTTGTTGAAGACCTCGGTGCAGATTCATTAGATACAGTAGAGCTTGTTATGGCGTTTGAAGAGACTTTCGGAATCGAGATACCTGATGAAGATGCGGAGAAGATCGTAAAGGTAAGAGACGCAATTGAGTATATCAATAAGAAAAAGTCTTAAGCATGATGGATAAAAGAAGAGTTGTTGTGACGGGTTTGGGTCTCATAACACCCCTCGGACTGGGTGTTGAGACGTCATGGCAACATCTCATCAACGGTACATCCGGCATCAAGAGGATAACCAGGTTTGATGCCTCAGCCTTTCCTACGCAGATAGCCGGCGAAGTTGATAATTTTAACCCTGAAGACTACGTAGAGATTAAAGAAGTGAAGAAGATGGACCGTTTCATCCATTTTGCCGTAGCTGCAGCAACGTTCGCCCTGAATGATTCGGGTCTCAAAATAACCGATAGTAATTCAGACAGGGTTGGTGTTCTTGTTGGCTCAGGCATGGGAGGTCTGCAGACAATCGAGTATTACCACTCTGTCTTGCTTGAAAAGGGGCCGAGGAGGATAACACCTTTCTTTATACCAATGTTAACCATCAATCTTGCCGCAGGCCAGATATCCATAAAGTTCAGCGCAAAAGGTCCCAACTCTGCAATATCTACTGCTTGTGCTACAGGAAGTCATTCTATCGGGGATGCTTTTAGGATTATTCAGAGAGGTGAAGCAGATGCCATGATCGCCGGGGGGACAGAGGCTGTCATATCGCCTTTGGGCATAGGTGGATTTAATGCCATGAAAGCGCTTTCTACAAGAAATGATGAGCCGGAAAAGGCGAGCAGGCCTTTTGATGTTGACCGGGATGGATTTGTGGTAGGAGAAGGTGCAGGAATCATAATACTTGAAAGTCTTCAGCATGCAATGGACAGAGGGGCAAAGATATATGCAGAGATCGTAGGATATGGCATGACCGCAGATGCATATCACATCACTTCTCCTTCTCCAGGTGGCGAGGGTGCTGCACGGTGTATGACCATAGCACTGAAGGATGGCGGGATTGGACATACTGAGGTTGATTACATAAATGCCCACGGCACGTCAACAAAATCCGGTGATGAGCTCGAAACCCAGGCCCTCAAGACCGTATTTGGAGATCATGCTTATAAAGTTGCAATAAGTTCGACAAAATCTATGATTGGTCATTTACTCGGAGCCGCAGGGGGCGTAGAGGCCATTATAAGTATTCTCAGTATTGTGAATAATATAGCACTCCCAACAATAAATCTCGATAACCCGGATCCCGAATGTGACCTTGATTATATCCCTCATAAAGCGAGAAAAATGAAGATCAATTATGCTCTGTCCAATTCCTTTGGATTCGGTGGGACTAATGCCTGTCTTTTGTTTAAGAAGTTCGACAGGCCGATTTAGTAACACTAACAAAAGTTAGCTGACAATTGGATAAAATTCCTGAATTCAGAATCCGAAAGAATTACTAAGGGGTCGTGAGTAAGACCACATTGTCTGTCATTCCAGCTTGTCTGGAATCCTTCTTGAAGAAAGAAGCTGGACAAAGCCAGCATGACAGAATACTTATACGCATGTAACTTTACTTATTGTCTTATTAGTAAATCAAAAAATATAAAGGGTCAGGAGTCGTTACATGACAGCGGGAAATTCCTCTGAATTAGAAAGGCGTCTCGGTTACATATTCGAAAATAAAGGACTTCTCACGGAGGCTCTGACACACAGGTCTTTTTACTATGAGAACCCTGATAAGTCAACTACACATAATGAAAGACTTGAATTCCTGGGTGACTCTGTGCTTGGATTTGTTATTGTTGAGTATCTTTTCCTGTCAGATAAAAATCTGACGGAATCGGCCATGGCAAAAATAAAATCCTATCTTGTAAAGGAGTCTGTCCTTTCTGAAATTGCGGGAGTTCTCTCTCTCGGAGAGTATCTCAGACTTGGGAAAGGTGAAGAAGCTACGGGTGGAAGGAAAAAGAAGTCGCTTCTGTCGGATGCTGTTGAAGCTGTTCTGGGTGCTATTTACATAGAGGGTGGTTACCAGAAAGCACGCGAGGTTGTTCTGGGGCTTTTCAGGGAAAAGATAGATACCATCATGCATTCAGCGGTGTTATCAGATTATAAGACAGAACTTCAGGAGAGGACCCAACTCTTATTCAACACTCTTCCTGAGTATCGGGTGATAAAGCAGGAGGGTGAAGAGCACAAAAAGGTTTTTACGATTGAGGTTTACATAGATGGTAAGAGACTGGGAATGGGCACCGGAAGAAGTAAAAAGGAAGCACAAACCTTTGCTGCAAAAGAAGCCCTTTTAAAACTTCCTTCGGAGAAGGTGTAGCAGGCTGTCCGACAATTCAAGAAAAGGTTCTGTTGTCATTCTGAGCAAAGCGAAGAATCTAATGTTATCAGCGAATTGCAAAAAGAGATTCTTCGGTTAACACCTCAGAATGACAATTGCCGGACAGGCTGGCAAAGGGGTTTTTTTTGAAGGTGGAAGGAGGAATATAGCATGGATATGGAAAGATTCCGGTCCTGGCTCGACTCTTACGGGCGTGCCTGGGAAAGTCAAGACCCGCAGTCATTTGCAAACCTTTTCACCGATTACGCTTCTTATCATGCGAATCCTTTTAGTGAACCCCTGAGTGGCCATTCAGCCATCCTCGATTATTGGGCGAATATAATACGCTCTCAGGAAGAGATTCAGTTCAACTATGAGATTCTCGCTGTTACTCAAGACAGTGGCATTGCTCACTGGTGGGCATCTTTTGTCCACATTTCTTCGAAAACAAAAGTGAAGCTGGATGGTATATTTATTGTTTCTTTAAATAGCGAGAACTCTTGCATTGATTTCAAACAGTGGTGGCATTGGTTAGAGTACTCTTAAAAGAGACAGAGATTAACATGTAGGAAAAATACGGATACCATAATGAGTAAAAATCCTACGAAAAAATCAGATATTTACTGACAGCGTTAGTTTTCCTTTATACGTATAGTGTAAATGTTGAGATATAGAGACTGAAAAGACATCAGGCAAAATCAAGATGATTCATATACGCAAGAGGAGCTATGACATATGAAACAAATAAACTGGTATATCCTACTCGGCGGTTCATTAGTCTTTTTATCGGTCACTCTCTATGTGGTACAGATTTTAATTTTTCATAGGACCGATGATACCTTTTTTTACATGTTACAAGATCTCGCCTTTGTCCCGATCCAGGTTCTCCTGGTTACCTTGATATTAAGCGGATTACTGAATGTGAGGGAGAAACGTCTCAGATTAGAAAAAATGAATATGGTCATCGGGACGTTCTTCAGTGAGGTTGGGACAAGACTGATAGCCCATTTCTCTGACTTCGATCCCAAATTAGAAAATATCAGAACAAATCTTATAGTGAGAAAAGAATGGTCAGATCAGGACTTCGGTATGGTTATGAAGCGGCTAAAGGATTACGATTACGAGGTAACAATTCATGCGATGAACTTAGAAGATTTACGGATTTTCCTAATGGCAAAAAGAGATTTTTTGGTTCGCCTCCTGGAGAACCCCATCTTGCTTGAACACGAGTCATTCACAGAACTTCTCCGGGCTGTTTTTCATCTGACAGAGGAATTGGCAGCGAGAGAAGATTTACAGGCGTTGCCTGATACTGACCGCCAACACCTTGCAGGTGATGTCAAGAGGGCTTACAATTTACTGGTTCACGAGTGGCTCAATTATATGCAACATTTAAAAGATAATTATCCCTACCTCTTTTCTCTTGCCATGAGGACGAATCCTTTTGATCTGGATGCTTCGGTGATCGTAAAATGAGGGCAATCATTATTAACAAAATTAACAAATTTTAACAGGGAGGTGTTTATGATTTGCAGGTTAGCGATTTTTCTTGTCATGAGTCTTTTACTTATTTCCGGTGCATCAGCCCAGGTGTGTGTTGACTGCCACCAAAAGATCACGCCAGGTATTGTTTCGGACTGGCAACTCAGCAAACACGGCCAGGCCAGGATACAGTGCTCAACATGCCATGGCGATCAACACCAATCGGTCCAGGATGTGGCAAATGTACAAATTCCAACGCCTGATACCTGCGCGATGTGTCATGCAACACAAGTTCAACAGTTCAAGTCGGGAAAACATGCTCTTAGCTGGGCTTCCATGAAAGCCATGCCGACTGCACACTGGCAACCTATGGCATTGATGGAAGGAATGAAAGGCTGTGGCGGATGTCATAAGGTCGGACTCAAAACAGAAGCGGAGATAAAAGAGTTGAAAAAGGGTGGTGCAGGATTTGGCTTAGCTTCATGTGATGCATGTCATACGAGGCACGTTTTTTCTGTTCAGGAGGCCCGTCAGCCGCAAGCATGTCAGACATGTCATATGGGTATTGACCACCCACAGTGGGAAATGTATTCTTCTTCTAAACATGGTGTTCGTTATCTGCTGAAACAAAATAAGACGCTTCCTGAAAATGTTGCGGCGCCTACGTGTCAAACCTGCCATATGCAGGAGGGCAGCCATGCTAACAGAACAGCATGGGGATTTCTTGCCGTGAGACTCCCTATGCCTGAGGACAAGCAGTGGGCTGCAGATCGTGCCACCGTTCTCCAGGGACTTGGTGTACTTGATCCTGATGGGAAGCCAACACCACGTCTTGAAGTTGTTAAAGCGGCAGATGTTGTCCGACTGACACAGGAGGATTGGCAGAAGGAAAGGGATAAGATGGTGAAGACCTGCAATCAGTGCCATTCTGTCAATTTTGCAAAAACAGAATTGCTGAAAGGCGATATGATGATCAAGGAAGCGGATCGTTTGATGGCTGAGGCAATTCGTATCATTGCAGATTTGTATAAGGATGGGATCATTCCAAAGTCGAAAAACTATGCTTATGCATTTCCTGATCTGCTCACTTTCCATGATGCTCCCACGGTCATTGAACAAAAGCTCTTTAAGATGTTTCTCGAACACCGGATGAGAACATTTCAGGGGACATTTCACGCAAATCCAGACTATGCATTATGGTACGGCTGGAGTGAAATGCAGCAGGATCTGACTGAAATTAAAGAAAGAGCCAAGCAGCTTCGGAGCAGTTATAAAACAAAGAAAAAGTAATGAAATCCTTCGCTACATGCCCGGAGATGACAACATGTAACCTGTCATGCTGAACGAAGCGAAGCATCTGTTATTATTGATGCTACTAATGTTTAAAGCGAACGAGAAGGGAGGAAAATCCAATGCCAAAAGATCCCGTCTGTAACATGAACGTGGATGAAAAGAAGTCCGCAGCAACAAGTATCTACAAAGGCAAAACCTATTATTTTTGCGCAAAGGCCTGCAAGGAGAAATTTGACAAAGAGCCTGAAAAGTTTATTGCAAAAGAAAAAGAATAAAACAGGAGGAAAGCAATGAGGAAGTTAATAATTTGTATTGCAATAGTGGTTACCTTTACTGTTACAGCATATGCCCAAACTGGGAGTGCTACAAATGAAGGACAGCAGAATCCTATGACGGGGTGTGGGTGTTCAAAGATGCAGCAGATGCAAAGTCATGGAATGATGCAAGGCACCCAGCAGATGCCAATGGAGCAGTCTATGATGGGTGAGGGCCAACAGATGCCTATGATGAATTGTCCTAAAATGCAACAGATGCAGGGACAGGGGATGATGCAAGGTGGACAACAAATGCCCATGATGCAGCATATGATGGGACAGAATCTGTTGGCGAAAGACATGATGTATATGATGACTGCTATAATGAAGATGCAGAAGAAGATAATCAGTGGTGTAAATCCTTCCGAGAAAAAAGAGATGCTGAAAGAACTGGATAAAATGATGGACAGGATGGACAGGATGATGTCTGATATGAGATGCTCATGTAAGATGATGGGAGGCATGATGGAGCCGCCTGCAGAGCCTGCGAAGGAAGTACAAGAGAAAGAGGAACCAATGCAAAAAGGAGTTCCTAAAACTGACCCACATGGACATTAATCATCGTGACTCATGTTACAGGATAAATCCTACATTGAAAAATAACTGCATAAAACAGCCTACTAACTTTTTAAGTTAGTAGGCTGTTTGGCCATCACAAGCCAACCCCAAAGCAGGAGGTTCAGTTTTCTAAATGGCCATCGAGAAAAAAAAGATTAGCTTCAGTCTCATATATTTTCTCATAGCTCTCTTGTCGATATTCCTACTGCAGCGCTATTTTCTTGTCCGAGATGTGGTAACAATTAGCTACAGCGAGTTTAAAGTACTTCTTGCAGAAAAGCTTGTCGATGACCTTCAAATTTCAAAAGATATAATGGAGGGAAGACTGCTTGCCGGCGCCTCCGAGCAGATTCTGAGTCTTCGCAGGGAAAAAGACGAACAGGAAATAAAGCATGTAAAGAGGGTAACAATTTTTTCTGTTGTGAGGATGGAAGACCCTGATCTTGTGAAAGAGTTAGGTGAAAAAGGCATACGCTACGCAGCGGAGCGGGAAGTAACATGGGTTAAAACGCTTCTTTCCTGGGTTATTCCCTTATTGATATTTGTCGCTATCTGGGGTTTCTTTTTTAAGAGAATGGGCGCTGCCGGCGAAGGTCTCATGGCGGTTGGTAAGAGCAAAGCAAGGGTTTATGTGGAAGGTGAAACAAAAGTTACTTTTGAAGATGTGGCAGGTGTTGAGGAAGCAGAACAGGAGCTGCAGGAGGTCATAGAGTTTCTCAAAACCCCCCAGAAATTTCAAACTCTTGGAGGTAAGATTCCCAAGGGAATACTTCTTGTGGGTCCTCCTGGCACGGGCAAGACTTTGCTTGCGAGAGCCGTCGCTGGTGAGGCGAAAGTACCATTCTTAAGCCTCAGCGGCTCTGCCTTCGTCGAAATGTTCGTGGGGGTAGGGGCTGCAAGGGTAAGGGATCTCTTCGCCCAGGCAGAAAAACTCGCACCGTGCATAATCTTCATTGATGAAATCGATGCCCTTGGAAAAGCCAGGGGTATAAGTCCTATATCGGGTGTCGATGAGAGGGAACAGACACTTACCCAGCTTCTTTCCGAGATGGACGGGTTTGACACAAAGAAGGGCGTAATCATAATGGCAGCAACAAACCGGCCTGAAATCCTTGATCCCGCTCTCCTTCGTCCGGGCAGGTTTGACAGGCATGTGCTTGTTGATCGACCGGATCTCAAAGGCAGACAGGAGATCTTTGAAGTGCATACAAAAAAAGTGAAACTTGCTCCGAGCGTAAATCTTCAAGTTCTTGCCTCAATGACTCCCGGGATGGTAGGAGCAGATATTGCAAATATCGTAAATGAGGCTGCCCTTCTTGCTGCAAGAAAAAACAAAGTAGCAATAGAGATGGCTGACTTTGAAGAAGCAATAGAAAGAAGCATTGCAGGGCTTGAAAAGAAGAGTCGTGTGATAAATAAGCGAGAAAGAGAA
>Ga0315273_10010784_pt1 | contig 11667 bp, 9 predicted proteins | sample YL17G02_0_MG_FD_205753 | JGI IMG/M metagenome (GOLD analysis project Ga0315273, IMG submission 205753) | Sediment microbial communities from Yellowstone Lake, YNP, Wyoming, USA - YL17G02_0 | ecosystem: Environmental > Aquatic > Freshwater > Lake > Sediment | place: USA: Wyoming | collected... | reverse complement strand
GAGGAATATTACGAGCTGTCTCTGGCGCTCGGCCGGCAGATCGGTACCCGCTCAGGCGAGGGCATCGCTCTTGGCAACCTGGGTTGGATCGCAGGTAGTTTGGGCGAGTATGAGAAAGCCCGCGCATATGCCGAGCAGAGCATCCGCATCGCCCGAGAAATTGACGACCCGCATAGCGAAGCCCTCGGCTTTATCAACTCGAGCGCGTACGCTGGCGCCTTAGGGGACCAGGAAACGGCTGTACAGTGCGCTTTACAAGGACAGGCGATCGCCCATAAAATCGGAGAACAATCCAGCGAAGCCTGGGCGCTGACCTACCTTGGCCATAGCAGGTTGGCGCTGGAGCAGCTCCATGCCGCCGCAGGTGCGTATCAGGCCGGGCTGGCTATCCGCCAGGAACTGAAACAGCCGCACCTGGCAACTGAACTCCAGGCCGGGCTGGCCCGCGTGGCTCTGGCTGGCGGCGACCTCCCCACCGCAGAAAGAAACCTGGAAGCCATCCTGGCCTACCTGGATGGCGGAGGCGGATTAGTCGGCACGGACGAACCTTTGCGGGTGTACCTGACGTGCTACCTGGTGCTGGATGCGACCGGCGATGAGCGCGCCGGGGCAATCCTGGAAACGGCCTACAACCTGCTCCAAGCGCGGGTAGCCAGCATCAAAACCGAAGCCCCCCGCCAGGCATTCATGCAAAACATCGAGTATAACCGGGCAATCCTGGCCGCCTGGGAGAAACAAGAGGGCGCAAGATCGCACGGTGGAGCCGGTTGACCGGTTGGAGGGAACTATTGGCGCTGATTGTGCCGATCGATTAATGGGCCCAGCCGATGGGCGGATCCCCCTGGTAGAGATTTGCCTGGATATTGGCGCCTACATCTCTGGTGGTAAGTTTCTCAACGCTGGCGCCGTTATACCAGACAAGCTGGCCTGCTCGCCGGCCAAGCTCGAAGGTGTAATTCTTGTTGTTCTCGAGCATCCCAACGGCAGTTCCGTCTTTCTTTCTTAGCTCGAAGTTGCTGACCCAGGTAATATTCCTGCTGGCTTTATCAGAAGGGCCTTGATAGGTGGCCGGTAAGCCAACCGGGAATGGCTTTGGGAAGACATCGTAATCCGCCTCAAGATCGTCGCCAAGAATCACGGAAACATCCTGTAAAAAGCGCCTTGCATGCTCTGGATGGTTTGGATTAGTGGGTATTGTGATTGTTCTCATGAATTTCCTCTTTTTGAGAAACGGGTTATCCGGAAACAGGATAATTATACTCCTGATCCCAGGCATTTAAGTTGTTCGTAACATTCTTTCTAGACAGACATCATGACCTGCAGTCACCACCCATGATGAAAATAGGGTGGGATTGGATGCGCACAAGAGGACGGTGGTGGTTACCACCCGTGTCAAACCGGCGGACGGGTATGAGCCTTGCCCGCGCCCCAGCGGATTCAGTTCCGAAAGCGTGATTCTGGCTGTGAGTTTTATCCGCCAAAGCCGACAAAGACGCGCTCAAAACCGTCACTGGCGCCGCCCTGGTGGGCGAGCTGGCCGGTATGAAGATCACAATCCAGCTGGATGAATTCCGCCACAAAAGCGGGCTGCGCGTCAACCCCAATCCGATCAAGGAAACCGCCCCCGAATAAGTTATGCCGGATGGTTAGGGCAGGGAGATATCCTCACCTCACTCATACTGGCGAGGGCCGCGCCCGCCCCAGGTTGGCGCGGCCCCTGAGCGGACTACCGTCCGCCTTCGTTTCTATCTCTTCCCCCTACAATCCCTCTCTACCAGCAGTTCTTCTCCAGCCACTGGCGCGCCCTTACAGCAATTGGCGATTCGATCTCCTCGAAAATTCCGAGCGCCTGCTTCATAAGTTCGCTCGGTTTTTCCTTCTCCCCCAGGTCGGCGCAGTTCAGGACCAGGTTGAAAAGCTACTTATCTTCCCTGCGTCAGTCGCGGAGCTTCCTCACCATCGACCGCTCGTAGGCGGGTTTCGTCCCCGCCCGTTCGCCACGCCTCCACAGCCTGACCCTCTCCGCCCCGAAGACCCGCTCAATGATCGCCAGCGCCCGCTCGTAGGCGGCTTTCGCCCCCGCCATGTCGCCTAGATCCTGTAGCACTAGCCCCAGGTTGTTGAGGTCAGTGGCGACCGTGGGGTGGTCAGGCCCGTAGGCACGCTCGTCGATCGCCAGCGCCCGCTCGTAGGCGGCTATCGCCCCCAACAGGTCGCCCAGCTCCTTCAGCACCAGCCCCAGGTTGTTGACATCGCGGGCGACCGTGGGGTGGTCCGGCCCGTAGGCTCGCTCGTCGATCGCCAGCGCCCGCTCATAGGCGGCTTTCGCCCTCGCCAGGTCGCCCAGCTCCTGCAGCGCCAGCCCCTGGTTGTTGACGTAGATGGCGACTGTGGGGTGATCCGTCCCATAGGTCCGCTCGCCGATCGCCAGTGCCCGCTCGTAGGCGGCTATCGCCCCCACCAGGTCGCCCTGCTCCTTCAGCACCAGCCCCAGGTTGTTGACATCGCGGGCGACCGTAGGGTGGTCCGCCCCGTAGGCCCGCTCATCGATCGCCAGCGCCCGCTCGTAGGCGGCTTTCGCCCCCGCCAGGTCGCCAACATTCGTCAGCACCATCCCCAAGTTGTTGACGTCGCTGGCGACCGCGGTGTGGTCCGGCCCATAGGCCCGCTCATCGATCGCCCGCGCCCGCTCGCAGGCGGCTTTCGCCCCTATAAATTCTGCCACCTGGTTCATGTGATTGCCCTGTTCGTTCCACAGCTTCCCTGCCTGCGCTATCCCAGCTCTGTCAGCCGTTTCCGCTGCTGCTTGCACGTGCGCTCGCAGCGGCTTGTATCGCTCAGGAAATCCGCTCTTATTGGCCGTAGAAGCCAGGTCGCACAGCGCTTTCACCAGGCCAGGTAAGGCGCTTTGCTCCGCTGCTTTATCCTTGGCCCGTCCGAATTCCGCTAATAACGGATGCACTGCCGGCCCACCTTCCTCTTCCGCCAGCAATCCGCATTCATTCAATCGGCGCAGACCCAGCTCGAATTGCCGCTCTGTTTCCTCTTCCTCTTCTCCATTCGCAACCGCCCTCGCCAGCACCTCGACTGGTATAGGCGCATTCGCCGCGCAATAGCTGCTTGCCAGGAAGATCCGCCTGGCGGCCTGGTCCACTGCCTCCTCGCCGTCCAGCTTCACCCAGCTCACCTGGAATGTCGCTGCCAGGCTCAGGTCATGTTTCGTCGGGTTGTCCGCCATGGATTCGGGCAGACCTGCGTGTTTCAGCATCCCGCCGGCTTTATCCAGCTCTGCCAGGTATCCCTGGATGGGAAGCCCTGGCCTCGAGTCTAAATAGGACCCTGCCAGGTGCAGCGCCAGTGGCAGGTCCCCCAGCCGCTCCGCCAGCTCGTCCAGTTCATTGTCCGGCCTCTTCTCCAGCCTGGGCGCCAGCTTGCGCAGCAGCGTCCGGCTTTCGTCCCGTTTCAGCACCCCCAGGCGCTGTGTTCTGATCCCGAGCGTCCTTGGCCAGTGCTCCCGCCGCGCCGTCACCAGCGCCCGCACGCAATTCATCATCGGCAGCCACTCCTCTAACAGGCGTGGTTCTTCCAGGTTATCGAACACCACCAGCCGTCGCTCTCCCTGGCCCCATGCTCGCAGGGTCGCGTCTACCTGCTCCGGCGCCTTTTCTGGCCATGGCTCGATCCCCATCATCCTCCCGCACTCCGCAATCTCCGCCATCAAGTCCTGGTTGGCCTGCAACCAGTGCACCCCCTCGAAGTATCGCCCGTACCGGTAGCAGAACTCCACCGCTACCTGCGTCTTTCCGATCCCGCCCATCCCGGTCGCCACAGTTGCCTGCACAATCCCCACCCCCGTCGCCTGTGGTCCATCCGGCCCATACACCAGCCCCTCTGCCAGCTCCAGCAAATCCTCTTCACGACCGGTAAACACCGCATTCCTCAAAAACGGCATCCGCGATCCGCGCGGCAATCCACCTGGCTCCGCCAATTCCCCCGGTTTTGGCAGCTCCATGGGTACTTCTTGCTCCTTTGGGGTTTGCCCTTCCTTGCTTTTTCCTGGCTCATAATGATGATGAATCTCTTGGCGCTCGATATAAGTTGTCGCGTCTACTTTCTTGACATCATGGCCAGCAATATCGCCTCCGGCGTTTACATCGCCGCCAGCAGTTACACCTTGACCGCGCTTCACATCCTCTTCCCCCTCATCTTTTCCTGTTAGTTTTTTCCACTCATTTAAATAGGTCACCACCCCGCTTGCCACGGCCACCACGCCGGCGATAGCTGCACCTATCAGAACCAATGTACTGCCTGGTGTTTTATGTGAATCGGGAAAAACAAACCAGCTGATGACCACCACTGCGATCACCACCATTCCCAGGAGAGTAAGGGGTGTTATGAATTCTTTCTTCCCCATCTTGACCTTCCTTTGCTTTATAGCAGAATCGGCCAATGGATGATTGATTTGAATTCATTTTAGGGTACAAACTACCTTGAGTCAAGCAACCCCTTCTGACCTTAGACCAAAAAGATCGGACAAAGGCTTGCCAAAAGAGGTGGAAGCCGGCAGCGGATGCCAACGCTCACCCCAAGTGGCTGCTCTATTCTGGCGTATTCATCTTGCTCAAACGGAAACTGCGCCTTTAAATAAACAAATCGAGGCCGATTCACAGGCCGATGTCAAAGCTTTTGCTATTTTGATTTATGAAGATGTCCGATCTACTGTCTAAACCTTAGAATATCAGGTAGGGTCGGGTGCGGAATGTGGATTATAATAAAATAGGTAATGTTCCTAGAACGAGAGGAGGCTCTAGATGATCGATTTATTTTCTGAAGCGAGCGCGATCGCAAGGAACATGCTTGCGAAGTATCTGGACGCTGCGCCCAATGTACGAGATCATATTCCGGGCGCCAGCAGCGCTCGTAACGCTTGGGATAAGGTCGAACATGAATTATTAAAAGAGGGTTGGGATGATGTAGTTAAGTCGTCGAAGAGTAATCCGGGTAATATTCCTTACAATTTACCGCGACCTTTAATGAAATTAATGAAAAAGAATGATGCTTTTGCCGGAGAGTTACGCCAGCTCTATGATAGTTACCTGATGGAGACCACATCTGCGATGTTCAATGTAAGCCAGGAGATTGACCACATTTCTGGCAGCGGCAAGGTCGTTGGTGTATCCAAATTTAACACGAAAATGATGGACATTAAAGAAAATATTTTCTCCTCCGAGCCGAAGCCGCCCACCGATTCCCAGACAAATTTAGAGTAATTCTGGTCACGGTTGGCCCTATCGGATATTTTCTAGGTTCCATAAGGGCTTAATCGGCATGAGTGAGCCTGAAAAACTAATTCCCGCTGCGGAGCCAGCCTCTTCCCCGGTCATACAGGGGGAAAACGAATCCCGGCCTGCGACACAATCTGACAGTTCCCAAAAGGGTAAGACTCCCTCCTGGCTTGTTACCCTGACCAATAGCCGTTGGATTGGCATGATCCTCGGGATCGCTATCATCGGCCTTTTTGGTACGGTGGTCCTCCAGACCTTGTTTAGCCAGGTTGTTTGGTTTCGGGCGGGGATCACTCTGACGTTCGTGGCTTATTTCCCACTGACCTATCTCGCCTACCAGCTCCGCTCGGAGAAACACCGCCAGCGATTGACGCAGGATTTCCGCCTGTTAGGCATGGCGCGGGACGAAAAAGAAGAGAATGAGCTGAAGGAACAATTCCAAAAGGTCTACAGCCCGCAGCAGTTCATTGTGTTCATCTCGATGGCTTCCCTGGTGACCCTGTTGGGATTTGGCTTGCAGTATTTCAAGCCGACTTTCCTCTTCGAGATGATGGGCGAACCGGCAACAGATATCGCTGAGATCATGTTTTACAGCTTCTTGGGTGCGCTGGTCTTTTCAGTGTATAACGTTTACCGGCGGTTTGTGACCTTCGACTTACAGCCCGGGGTTTACCTGTACGTGGCGGTCATGATGGTCACTGTGATGGTGTTTGGGCTGGTGGCCTCCCGGTTTTTGATCGAAACGGTCATCTCCCCGGCGATCTTACCGATCGTCGGTTTCCTGATCGGCTATTTCCCGGATACAGGGCTGCGCTGGTTGGTCAGCGTGGGTGGACGGGTCTTAGGGCGCTTCAGTCGCAAGGAGACAAGCCTAGCTCATGTCGACGGGATCAGCATTTGGCACGAAACCCGCCTGCACGAGAGCGCTATCGACAACGTGCAAAACTTGGCATCTTGCGATATGCGCGATCTGTTGCTCTCAAGTCGCTTCTCCGCCCAGGAACTGATCAACTGGATCGACCAGGCGATTTTGCTTTCGACGGTCAACAAGGAGGTCAACAAAGCGCTCTCCGATTTTGGCATTCACACGATGTCGACCTTCCGCTCGATATACGAAGAAGGGTTCGAGTCTCTACCGGAACTTCCGCTGCAAATCTTGGGCAAAGACGAAGTTAAACAGCGCAGGTGGCGGCCTGCTAAGCCCTCTAGGGAGCAGGCTGAGACCGCGGAGGAAAATGGGAAAAAGGGCCAGGCGGAAGTTCCAGTCGAAAAGACCTGGCAGGATAATATCTATCGCAATAACTTGCGGGCAATGTACCGGGGGATTTATCACGCCGCGGATACCAGCCCCAATTATGCCCTGGTCGAAAACTATTGGATTGCAGTAAAGCAGTATAATCTCCGACAGGTTGAAACTGGCCTGCGCCGTTCTATTCAGAACCAGGTGACATCGAGTTTTAATAATCCTGATGAGGTCGAAAGAATAGGCCGGGCCTGGAAAGCTCTGGGGTTGGACTTGCTCGATCTTGAAAAACTTCTCCCTGATTCTTCCGAAGTGCTCGTCGGTCTAGGTCAGGTCTATGCTCAGGATAGTCGATATTCCGATGCTATCCGAGTACTGACAAGGGCTATCAGACAGGATGCTAATTATGCCCCTGCTTTCAGCAACCGTGGTTTGACTCACGCTCTGCGTGGAAATTTCGAGGAAGCCTTTGCGGATTTCAATCACGCTGAACAGCTCGATGATTGTTACCCAGCTTTGTATAATCACAAAGCCACTGCCTTTTTGGCCCGCAACCAATTTGAAAAAATGGTCCAATCGCTCAATCGCGCCATTCAGTTGGACTCCGATTATGCGGACGCCTACTTCAAGCGCGGTCGCGCCTGGTTCTGGTTGAATAAACTGGATCTTGCCCAAAGCGATTTCGATAAAGCAATCAAGCTCGACCCTAGAATGGTCGAGGCGTATATCGAGCTGGGCAAAATTCTGGTTCAAAAATCTCTGTTTCGCGAAGCGATCCAAACCTTCGACCAGGCGCTGCACTATGATCGGGCTCACGCCGGGGCTTATTTTTGGCGTGGAGTGGCCTATCTCGGATTTAAAGACTTCGATCGAGCGATCTACGACCTGGAAGTTGCGATCGATCTCGATCCGAACATGTCTGCCGCCTATAATTCCCGAGGCTTAGTGAACTTCCAGAAGGAGAATTACGATGGTGCGGTCGACGATTTCGACCAGGCTATCCGCCTGGAACCCAATAACGCCGAGGCTTACCGAAATCGTGGATTATCAAAATTCTTACAGGATGAGCCGGCCCAAGCCCTGGCGGATTTGAAGAAATATATCCAATTTGCTCCAAATGCGACCGACGCAGACGACGTCCGTCAATCGATTGCCTCGCTGGAGGAACGCTTAAGGACTGCAGAGCCGCGGACATCAATCCCTATCTAAAGCTTAAAACCTACCACAGGTTATCACGCCCTCCCTTCGTAATAAATGGGCTGGCCAGTAAGAGTGCTGGGCGGCCTGAAGCGGCAATAGGTCGCAGCGTCCGACCGCTAAAGTCCAGTGCATTCAGCACTTTCGCCAACGCCGCTTCTTCCAGTAGGTCTTTAGGCATGGGCGCTGTTTGATTTGGCCTTGAGCTATGAAACGCGGGATGAGTTCCAAGAGGCAGCCAGGGATTACACGGTAGCCATTTCAATGCTGCCTCAATCCTTTTTCTAAAACAACCGCGGCAGCACCCACGCTGACCTGAAGGACTACCCGGCGGCCCTGGCCAACTTCGCCCTCAACTGCGTAACTTCTAAAATATATCGAGATGGCCCGCACCGGCTCGGATTTCGATCTTATACGAGATCGTACCGAGTTCCTGGCTTTATTGTCCTTTGCCTCCTGAACCGATAACATACAGTTATCATCACAGACGCAAAACCGGCCCCGCAGAGCCGGTCCTTCTTCGTCCGTCATTGCCGCAATCAATTGATTGCCGCAATCGATCACAGCCGCCAGTGATCCACCGGCGAGGCCAGCTTATGGCTGCGCTCCAGGTCTGCCTGCGACAGCGTCAGGTAGCGCCACAGCGCCTGCCCAGTCCGCGCGCAGAACGGGATCGTGCACTTTTCCGGCTTAGCGCGCTCAACCTGGTGCAGGATGTGCTCATCGACCAGCCCCTCGTTGGCAGCCCAGGTCCACAGCGCCGACAGCCCGATGTGATAATTCAGGATCGTCTTTTTCGAGACAGTTTGAGCCGCCAGGAACGCCTGCACGTCAGCGGGGGATAAGGTGATTAATGGGGGATCGTCGTCGAGCGACGTCTGGAACTTGCGGAACGTATTGAGATACTCGTCGATCGTATGCTAGCTGAGATGGCGGGATTGCGCGGCGAGCAGATAACCGTTGACCGCCTGCGAGAACGTTATTTTAGAATGGGATTTGGTTTTCATCCGTGAGCCCTCCGGTGCTAAAATTCCTGGACTGATAACACGCAAACAGCACGTGATAACCGACAGCAGGCTTTTTTTAACCGGATGACTTCACGAACCGTGAGGGGTGTAGTAAGCCTTAATTTGTGTCCCCCGTTTACCTTTGTCCCCACGGATACCCAAAAATGTGTAACCGTAGGGACAGCAATAACCAAAAGTCGGGGCGCCGAGATTTGAGCTCGGGACCTCACGGACCCGAACCGCGCGCTCTAGCCGGGCTGAGCCACGCCCCGATTTTCCTCCCCAGGACTGGCAGGCGAGCATCCCCTGGGGCGCAAGCATTATAATCCAGCCGGGTATAACGCAAAAGTATCGGTAGTCGCACCCAGGGGAAGAAGGGGTAAACTGGGTGAGAAAATCCACGGTAATGGAGGGCACAATGACACGCACCCTATCGCGCGAGCGACGCCGCGCAGCGTTTTTAGAAAAAGCTAGACAGATGTTTGATCACCTGGAAGGCTGGTATGATGAACATACGGAAGCCAGCTTTGGAGAGATAGAAGCAGAATCTCGGAAGCAACGCCGAGAACTGATGGGAGAAGCCATCGGGATTCTTGTGAACGGGCGGGACACTGGGAGTCAAGTAGAAAAGCTCTGTTGTGAGAAGTGTGGGAGCGAGATGAGTTTTGAAGGGTATCGGCGGTGGGAAGTACATGGTTTGGAAGGAGACACGGCATTGGAACGAGCGTACTACGTCTGTCCTGAGTGTGAGGGGGAGACGATTTTTCCCCTTGGATCGCAAACTGCGGCTACGGGCGGATCATTGGAGTGAGGGGGCGGCGCGGGTAGCCGTTAGGCAAGGATTGTTGGGCAAGTCGTTTGAACTGGCAGCCGAAGCCTACGGCGAGTCCGTCGGAGGAACGATGTCGAGTGATAGCCTGAGACGGGTAACGGAGGGCTGGGGACAGGTGGTGGAAGAAAGCCGAAAAACGGAAGCGGAGCAGGTGTATGCGGCGGAATCACCGGTGGCAGCCGAGCAAGTTGTGAAGGTGCATCAGCCTATCCAGGGGCAAGCCAACGTTTCGAGTGACGGGGGCATGCTACTCTTGCGTGAAGAAGGCTGGAAAGAAGTCAAAATGAGCGTATTTTCGCAGGCGAAGGTGAGTGAAGTTGCCCCCACTCCGCAAGAACCCATGCCCGAACCACAGATTGTGCTAAAACAGCATAGCTATCAGGTGGGGTTATGGAATGCAGACGAAATGGGCCAACATCAATATCTGGAAGGAACCCGTCGGCAGGTGGCACTTTGCCAACGATTTGGATCCGTTAACGATGGCGCACCGTGGATCGACCGCATTACGACGACCAACTACCCGCAAGCCATTCAGGTTATTGATTGGGGGCATGCCGATGAACGCCTGTGGAAAGTCGCCAAAGCAGCCTTTGGTGAGGGAACACATCAGTCACAGGCGTGGGCCAAACAACAGGAAGACCAATTGTGGCATGGAGGCGTTGCTGAAGTGGTGACTGCCTTGCATGCCCTGGAGTGGTCTCAAATCACTTGCCTCGACGATATTCGTCAATCACCAGCCTATTTTGAAGCCCGTCAATCGAAAATGAATTATGACTACTTTCGCCAAGAAGGCTATCCCATCGGCAGTGGGACGGTGGAGAGTGGTATCAACACGGTCGTCCACCATCGCATGAAACGGCAAGGTCGTGGATGGGAACGACAGAATGCCCAGGCCATGTTAGCGGCATTGAGCGAACTACACAGTGGACGCTTTCAGGCTACCTGGCAGGCTCTTATTCAGTCGCCGACCTGAAGTCACCGACCCTTTTGCGTTATACCCATGAAGCAGGCTATTTTCCGCCGTGCACCTACCTCGGTTATAATATTCCCCTGATCCTTGATCCCTGATCCCTGGTACCCATGCACATCCTCGTAACGAATGATGACGGTTTTGTCGCCCCTGGCCTTTTAGCGCTGGCCCAGACCATGCGCAGCCTGGGACAGGTGACTGTCCTGGCGCCGGACCATAACTGGTCGGCCTCGGGACATGTGAAAACTCTGGACCGCCCTATCCGCGTCAAAGAAGCTCAACTCTTGGATGGGACGCCAGCCCTGACTTCCGACGGCGCTCCTTCGGACTGCGTGGCGCTGGCAATCCTGGGTCTCTTGCCCGAAAAGATCGATATGGTGGTGTCCGGAATAAATTCGAACGCCAACCTTGGCCATGACGTCACCTATTCTGGCACGGTCACGGCGGCCATGGAGGCCGCCATCTCGGGGCTGCCTGCCATTTCCGTATCTCTGGATGCTCCGGAGTATCACAGCGGGCCGCTGGACTATGGCCCGGCCGCGCGCATTGCCCAGCAAGTGGCAGCGGCTGTGATCCGCTATGGGCTTCCAAAAGACACCTTTCTCAACGTAAATGTGCCGTACCTGCCCGCAGACCAGATCCGAGGCTTGCGCCTCACTCGCCAGGGACTGCGCGTTTACCGCGACCAGCTGGTCTCTCGCCGCGACCCGCGCGGCCGCCCTTATTACTGGATTGGCGGCGAAGCTCCCACCGGTGTGCCGGAAGATGGCACCGACTTTGGCGCCCTGGCGGACGGGGCAGTCTCGATCACCCCGCTGCACCTGGATTTGACCAATTATGCGGCGCTGCAGAGCCTGCGCTCCTGGAGTTGGGCCCCAGAGGAAGATGAATAATGAGGTCTTTGATGCAATCGGGATTATTAAAAAATGGCTTAAAGGCGACCTCGAGCCTTGACAGGAGCCGGATTCGCTGTAAAATCGTGCGGAATGACACGTTACCGCTTTTTACCGGATGGTTACGCTCGCCCCAGAGCTTCTGCTCCAGTGGGCGATTTTTTTACCCCTACCGAGAGCCCTAGCGGCTCTATTTTTTTGTCTTTTTCCCGCAAGCGAGAATATGCGACTCCCCGGATT
>Ga0315273_10010783_pt1 | contig 11668 bp, 8 predicted proteins | sample YL17G02_0_MG_FD_205753 | JGI IMG/M metagenome (GOLD analysis project Ga0315273, IMG submission 205753) | Sediment microbial communities from Yellowstone Lake, YNP, Wyoming, USA - YL17G02_0 | ecosystem: Environmental > Aquatic > Freshwater > Lake > Sediment | place: USA: Wyoming | collected... | reverse complement strand
CAGAGTTATGGAGGCGCAGAAAATTTAGACTAACGGCATGGCCGGCAATTTAAGTGCGTGAGCCCTGACCGGCGCCCATGGTATCTACACCCTGCCTTAAATCGCCATCAATAATGATTACGACCTCAGGAACGATGTAGTATACATCAGCCGTGTTCTAACCAAATATTGGCATTAGAAGCACAATATCAGATCAGTGAAGAAAACCAGACTAATTTATAACCTGTTTAGGTTTTACTGTGATCGGTACACATCAGTCGTGGCTAATAATAGCTCTGGTGGCTTTGATAGCTGGCTGTGGTCGATCCCCACATCCAGCACAGGTAGCTTCTGCCGAGTTTGGCGCCAGTCAAATCCTCCCACCGGTACGGATCATGGCTGCGAGTCCGTTAGATTGGTTGGAAGCAACGAAGGAAGAGATCTACAGCAGCGTCGATGCGGTCAACGGCTATCCCCAGTATCTGCCTGATGATGATGATCTGACCCGGCGCGCCCAATTTTGGCTGGGTGCTCTCGACGGCCGCTTGCGTCAGATTTATCCCCAGTTTTTCACGGCTCCAGACGGGCAGTCGATCGTGCCCAAGCCGCATATTAGGCTAATGATCAAAGCGGGCGCGAACGCTTTTACCTCGGTAGCGACAGCCTGCTACCGAGTGCCCATTCGTTTTGCTGCGCCACCGGCCGGTGCACCGGTTGGTGATGGTAGTAGCGTCATATTGATAAATGCAAAGGGGACTGTCGGTCTTTTTCCGAGGGCGCGAGTCAGTTGTATCAACCGCGATGCTGCAGTGCAATCGGCAGAACTAGTCGTACGCCATTTGCTGCAAACCCTGCAGGTCAAATCCTGCAGCCTCAGCGTCGACGAAGGTACGGTCATTATTGGCAGCGATTGTCATCTAGGAGCTTCAGTCAACGCTACCACGGCGGATGGGATCGTCCTGCAGCCCGTGAGCAATTGGATGACGCTGCAATCCAGTCTGTTCGATCTATTACCGAGCGATGGGCAGTTGGCTTACACCATCTTGCATGAAGCAGCTCATTACTATAGGACGCACGGAGCGATAGATAAGCGACAATATCACTATTTTTACCGAATCAATACGGATAACCTCGCGCTTAGTCAACCGTCCGTGGATATGAGTCTAGATGACCTCGGTCATCAGGTGACAGCTCTGCCTAACTACCGGACCCAGCCTTTGGTCGGTCAAAAATGGCATTCAGAGTTGTTCTCCTACGGTCGTCTGGCGCGCCGGTCTTTGGTCCAGGATGCATGCGGCGATCCGACAAGTCCTTGTGCGGCGTCGTGCCGCCCGTGGATGGATATCATGGACGATCCAAACTTCGATCATGAGTTCGGTCGCTTTCCGCAGCAGATGCTCAGCGGTGACGCCCGTGGACGTTATGACCGCTGGGAGGCGACGTTGTCGCAGTGTCTAACCTCAATGACCATCGACGATATGGCGCACCCTGGTAGCGTGACACCAGCGGCCGCACGTACGGTTTTTTGGCGCGCCGCGCCGTTGGCTGCGGATGGGACACCCTTTCGCACGGTATTTGCCATAGCCCTGTCGATGAATGAGCAACTTTTTGCACTCGCCGCCGCCGAGGAGCGCTTGCTCCTACAGGCTTTGGATCAACGGCTTGGTTTTTACACTACAGAAGAAGAGGCGGATAACCTCGCGCAAAGCTGGTTGCCCTTGCTCGGTTTTGCACCGCAGAACGCCGTTGATCATTGGTTAACATTTGCGAAGTTCAAGAATGGTCGCGAGCAGCAGGGGGCGTTGAATTTTAGTGCTGAAGAGTGCCTTTTACTCTACCGAAGTATGCCCAAGTGGAGTCGATCTGGTCAAATGGTACCAGTCCCCGTTGGTTCCTACACCGCCTTTCATCACAGTAGCTGCTTTCGTATTTGGAATGCCGACCAAAGGCTTCCGTGGGTTAGCACTCCGGTAGCAGAGTCTCTTATGCCGGCGGCTGAGCAGCTAGGAGGCTCCTTCGAGACGCTTCGGCTACGGGCTCGCCAAGGACTTGTGCCCATCAATTAAGCAGCAACGAGTTAGCCAAATGTGCAATTTATTTCCTGACCGGCCCTTAGTAGAGACATGCGCCACATTGGCATAATGATTTTTTTGCAAGCCCATGCTTATACTTATCTGGCGGCACCTCGCTAACAGGATTGTTATCGAATGTTGCTGCCCACGTTTTGTGGTTTCGCTGAAGTCTAATTTTAAAATAGGAGACAAAATCATGAAGACAACCGCTTCCCGCTATTTGTGCTTGATGAGCCACCGGCGGACGATTGGTGTGGCCCTGGCAGCTACGGCATGCCTCTTTACCCCATTTTCAGTTGCGGCAAGGGCCGATGCGGAGCCGGCAGTGCTGGCCCCTGAACTGATGAATCATGGTGATGCGACCTGCGTCGTGCGTAATCTTCGAGGCGCCGAGTATGTCGGGCGTGCCTGGGGTGAGTATGCGATGGATCGCGCTTGTCACTACGCCTTTGACCAATGTTTTAGAAACTCCATCCTGCCGCGCACCTGCCATATTGTGTATCGGGGCCCAGCCAACTTCACTGGCGAATCCGCAAGTGCTGTTGTCCCGGCATGCATCCCGGAGGAGGAATCGAGCTGCTCACCTTCTGAACCTGACGCACTTTGATCGGCACAGGGATCACAATGGCCCTCTGTTATCCTGGCCTCGTTGGGCAAATCCCAATGCCTTGTGCGCCAGCGCTTTTGAGATTTTAAGAATCCGCTCCTCCCTGCTTCCGCTTCATAGCGGTCTAACGCAATGCCCCGAGTGGACCACGAAAAAGGGGAAGCAGGGAGCAAGGAGCTCGGTTTATTTATGCAACAACGCCCGGGGGCCGGCATAGGGCATCTTCATCTGGTCCATTCCATTTAATGCAAACAAAACTGTTGTCATCCTTTGCCGGTTGGCCTTGCCAAATCGATCGGCAATCTTCGAGAATACGCGCATGGACTCGCTCAGGGTCCTGTTCTGCAAGAAGGATGTCTTTCAGGTGACGCAGTCGAAATTTGCCTCCGCTCGGCCCTTCGTTGTCCAAAAGGCCATCAGTATAGATGAAAAGGCTGTCGCCTCTATGCAGCTGCAGACGAGCCGAGGCGACAGAGAAATCATCGGCCAAACCGAGCGGGTTTGCACGTGCCACGACCGCCTGGATGGCGCCGTCCGAGATTTTCAATACCGGGGTATGGCCGGCGTTGACATAGGCAAGGTCGCCACTGCTGACGTCAATAGCAAGAAGCGCCATGCTCATCAGCCGATGGTCCTGACGCCCCGAGTCCCGGACCGAGTCGTTCATCACCTTCACTAAGAGCTCTAGGGTCTCGTCCATGGTTGCTGCCTCGCGGCGCGACTGGATGGCAGCCATAGCGCCTTTAAAAGTACCGGCGGACGCTACAGTGACTAGAGCGGAGAGCATGTCATGGCCGGTAACGTCGCCGATCACCATGTAGAGGCGGCGGGTGTTTTGATCATAACTAATGCCTAGCCAATCGCCTCCAGCCATCTCCGCCGCTTGAAAATGACTACAAATTTGCATGCCCGGTACGCTCCCTGCGACCAGTCCGAGCGAGGTGTAAACAGCTTGTGCTTCAGCAAGACTAGACTGCAGCATATGGCGCTCGGCGTTAACTCGGGTCAACTGCAGGCGGGTCATTTCCTGATCTTTTAGTTCGAAGTTGAGCTGACGAATCTCCCTTTCGCTGCGCGCTACGGTGACGTAGGCGCTGTTAAAGCGCTTTGCCAGCAAGATCGCCTGAAAGCAAATAAATAAGTACATGCCGACTGGAGACAGTCTCGGCAAATCAATTTGTGTATTAATCGCTACTATTTCTATAGACGATAGAACCGACAATAGGCCAAATCCCGCTAAAAATACCCGAGCTCCCTGCCGATGATGGGCAATAGCTGAAATGATCGCGTGTCCATAGATGAAAATATATAGAATATTTAAACTCTGAATAATCAGTCGCAGCGGACTAAATACCGTCGAATCAGTCACTATGGTAATCAGAGATATAGGAATGGCTAACATGCAGGCGAGATTAACATATCGTTGTTTGGACTCATGCGGATATAAGATGCCGATGAATTGCGCCAATACGGGGATTGCGAGGTAATAGGTAATCAGCTCGATGCGCCACGCCCAAATCGCTGGCATGTGGAGAAAGGCTAGGGCTATGTTGCCTTCGCCGACGACGATACTCCGCCCGGCCATCAACAAACTAAAGCAAGCAAACCATAGATTGGAGAGTTCGCGGCGGCGACCGAGAAACATATAGCCGTGGTATAAAACCATGAAGAAAATGGTGCTAAAGATGTAGGTATCAAATCCTAGACGTGAACTCTGCCTTTTTGCCATCACCTCGACGTCGCCAAGTAACATATCTGAGCTAGTCCCACCGCTGGCAGCGCTGCTGTTGACGGTCTGAATGACGATGTCGAGATCTTGTGATTCTACGGCCGTGAATTCATAGTATCCGCCGCCACCGCCTTGCGTGCTGGGCACGCTGGCATCAAATGAGCCATATTCGCGCACGGTTTTGCCATTTAGCAGTAGCTTAGCCCAGCCAAAAAAATACGGTAAGCGCAAGCCAATCTGTTTAATCTCAGGCGGCAATTTAATTCTTAGGCGGTACGTGGCCTGGCCGAAGACCGTGAGCTGCCTACCGCCAACGATGGCGCCGCGCCAAATCGCGGGGACCGGGAAATATTCGGGTGCCCTGGCTGGGGAAATAGCCGAATTATCCGGCAAAAGCAACTGGTCCCAGTAGAACTCCCATTCTCCACTCAGCGAAATCGGAGGATGATTTTTTAGGTCTAGCTCTGATAAATCCAATTGGCCGCGACTAATACTAGGTGATGGAGTCGACGGGGACGCAGCTTCACCTACTTTCGCCAATCCCGAAAGAATCAGCAGCATGATGTGCAAACATATTTTTATATAGTAGTGGCCCATGCTCTCTCGTAATGGGATTTACAAGATGTCTGGGATACTTATCGGCAATTCCTAGCCATAAGCTGATAGAATATGGTCAATTTTATTTGATCAATTTCCGGACAAATGATGCAAGTACCTAGAATATCAAGGTACTTATGGGTCAGCTATCCCACCCAAGCACAAGGGCTAGGCCCTTTCATCGCTAAATTGCCGCTGCAGAAGTTTGTAGTAAAGCCCAGCTTGATCGCGGGCCAAATCCTCATGACAGCCTTGCTGGACTATCTGGCCGGCGTCGACGACGAATATGTTATCGGCATCCTTAACCGTCGCTAAACGGTGGGCTATAATGATGGTCGTACGGCCATGCATAAGCCGCTGTAGCGCCACCTGCACCAGCGCCTCGCTAGCGGTATCCAGATTGCTGGTTGCCTCATCGAGCAGCAGAATGCGCGGATTTTTGAGTATCGCACGGGCGATGGCCACACGCTGCTTTTGTCCGCCAGAAAGTTGGACGCCCTTCTCGCCGACTTCGGTGTTAAAGCCACCCGGAAATCGTTCGATGAATTCTAAAGCATTCGCATGCTGGGCCGCCTGCCGCATCTGCTCATCGCTCGCGCCTGGACACCCGTAACGTATGTTGTCGGCAATAGTAGCCGAAATCAGCACCGGCTCCTGCGAGACGATACCGATATTTTCACGCAGATAAGATGGCCTGAGGGTTTTGATCGCGGTGCCATCGAGCAGAATGCTACCGCTTTTTGGCTCATAAAAGCGGGGAATTAAGTTGGCAATGGTGGTTTTTCCGCCGCCAGAAGACCCTACCAATGCAACCACTTGTCCGGGCATGACCGTGAAATTGACACCGCGCAACACGGCGACATCAGGACGAGATGGATAGCTAAACTCAACTTGGTGAAATTCAATGCGGCCGTTGATCTCGGCCAAGGTTCCACCCGTATCAGCAACCTCAGGCTCAAGTTCGATGATGGCAAACACACGATTGCTCGCACCGATTCCCGCCATCAAATCGCCCCATAAACTTCCAAGGCTACCAGCGGATAGGGCGACGATCATTAGATACATGAGAAACTGGGTCATATCGCCGATCGACATATGATCCAAAATAACCTCGCGCCCGCCATACCAAAGTACGAAGCAGATCGCACCTAGTCCGACTACCATGGCGACCGTCATGAATTCGGCGATAGCTCGGACCTTTTTAATAACGACGCCCAGGGCCTGATCTAGAGAATGGCGGTAGCGCTCGGTCTCGGTGCATTCTTGCACAAATGACTTAACAGTGCGCACGCCAGAAATGGTTTCCTCGGCAACGATGCCGGAGGCCGCTAGCGTATTTTGGAATTCCTTGGAGTAACTGCGGATGCGCTTGCCAAAAATTGCCGTCGCGCCAGCTACCGGCGGCACCATTAACAACATGAGCGTAGACAACTGCCACGAGGTGTAAAACATAAAAGCGAAACCGCCGGCGCCCTGACTGAAGTTGCGCAGCCCTTGCGATACATTGACGCTGACGGTGTTCTGTAGTGTGGTACAGTCCGAGGCGAGGCGGCTCATCAGATCACCGGTACGGTTGCTATCAAAAAATGCTAGATCCTGCACCAAGATGCGACTGTACAGCTTCTCGCGCAACCTAAGGACGATGCGTTCACCGCTGATAGAAAACAGATAATAGCGAATCGATCCCGCGATACCGAGCAAAGTAAAGGCTGCGAACAGACCCAGGGCTGCCGGCAGCAGCAGTTCGGCCTTCTTTGGCTGCAGGACTGCGTCGATCATCCAACGGATGAGCTGCGGAAACAGCAGGCTCGTACCGCTGGAAATAGCCAGGAAAAATAGGCCAAAAATGATATTGCGTCGCTCGGGCCGCGCCGTATCATAGAGTCGACGCCAGGTAGATTGTTGCACGAATATTCATCCTTTTTTGCGACGCAGGCGTCTTGAGTGAGCTTGGGGCGAACATCACAACTGAGTCCGCGCCACGGCGTCTATGAGCTACAAGATAGTGCTGAACAGCCCGGTTTATCCCGGGCCCATTCCGGCCTCTTACCGGCAAAAGCTGCGTACTGAGGCTGCTCATCATAGGGTAGCTGCAGCACTTTAGCCAGAAGCTCTAACGGCCCGAGGTCTTGATCTCGCTCGATAGCCTCTATGGCCTGGTGGGCCAGGTAATTACGCAGGACATATTTAGGATTGGCCTGGTGCATGCAGGCCAATCTTGCCGCCGGCGACAAACTGTCGGTGTTGACGCGCTTTATATAACGGCGGATCCAGGTGGCCAGCCGGCGCAGGTAGTCGCCGTCTTCATCAAGTGGCCGGTAGAAGGCATCCGCAAGGCAGAGAGTCAGCGCCCTATCGTCAGCAGATGCCTCACCCAAGATCGCGAGCGCCGAAAGTCCGCGGAAGAAGATCGTCATATCGGTTTCGACTTCGTTCATGAGTTGCATTAGATCACTCGCTAGCTCCTCATCAGCAGCATCACGCAGAGCAGAGATGCCCAGCTTGCCCGCCAGCATTTCGCGCTGCGTCTGCTCAAAACCAGTACGGTACGACTCGAGTCCACTTTCTAAGGTGTCGCGCAACCCCAGCGGGGCAAATACCGGATGCAGGGCCGCGGCAAGCCGCTCAAGATTCCACAGGGCGATTGCCGGCTGATTGCCATAGCAATAACGCCGGCGGTCTGCGTCTGTCGTATTTGGCGTCCAAATTGGATCGTAACCTTCGAGCCAGCCATAAGGGCCGTAGTCGATGGTCAGTCCCAAAATCGACATATTATCAGTGTTCATCACTCCATGCACAAAGCCAACCCGCCACCAATGCGCGACCATCATTGCAGTGCGACGACAAACTTCAGCAAACCATCGCGCATAAGCGGTGCGATCTGGCGGACCGAGCTCAGGGAAGTAAGCGGTAATGGTGTAGTCAATGAGTTTGCGCAACAACTCCAGTTCGCCTGTCGCCGCGAGGATTTCGAAATTACCAAAACGCAAAAAAGTTGGGGCAATCCGGCATACCACGGCACCAGGCTCGCCCCTAGGATGGCCATCGTAAAACATATCGCGCACCACCGTCTCGCCCGTCCCCACCAAACTGAGGGCGCGAGTCGTTGGCACGCCAAGATGATGCATCGCTTCGCTGCAAAGAAATTCCCGCACCGAAGACCGCAGCACGGCCCGACCATCCGCTGTTCGCGAATATGGTGTCAGCCCTGCGCCCTTTAACTGTATGTCCCAGCGTTTAGCATCGGGACCGATCAGCTCACCTAGAGTGATAGCCCGACCGTCGCCAAGCTGCCCGGCCCAATGTCCGAACTGGTGGCCACCATAACGGGCTGCGTAAGGTCTCATTCCATGCAGCACTGAATTGCCTGCAAGCACGGAGGTCAATACTGCGTCAGCGCCCTGCGGTTTGGCGATGCCCAACAGCTCGCCGGCGGCGACCGACCAGCCGAGTAGACTGGGCTTGGCCACCGCCGACGGCATCACCAAGGAGTAACAAGCATTCCTCACCTGTCTTGGGGTGTTTGCTATGCTGATATCGGCAGGGAGGTGAGCGACAAAGCCTTGGTCGAAGGCCAAGGAGTGCGGATCGCTAGACAGCCCCGTAGTGGGCGGGCTCATTGAGACTCTCCTAGATTAAGGGCGTAGTATCAGGTTTTTGGGGCGACAGCGCTACCTTCACCTTAGGGCCCGTCAGAAGCTAGCTCCAAAGAGCGTCGTTGCGCAAATCCCAGCGCTGCTAAAATTTCAGAATGCCGCTGCTCCCTACTTCCGATTCACCGCGGTCAATCGCAACACAACGAATTAACGAGTAAAAATGGGAGGTAGGGAGCAAAGGAGGGGTTCATTTACCTAACAACGCCGCTTCAAATCAGCAACCCACGATAATTAAAAGATAAAATATAAATATCAGCAGGTAATCAAGCTCGCTTATCGCATGTCATGAATATTTAAGGTACCCTCTGCTCAATTGTCGGCCCGCCTAAAAGCCTGGATATGCCGCGATCATTAGCACACACCATTTAGTAAAGTTGCCATGAAGATACCGTCCCGTTTACTGCCTCTGCTGCAAGCCGAATTAATCGATGAAGTGGTCGGCCAATTGCAAAGCGGCAAGGAAGCTGAAGTCTACGTCGTGCGCACGGGCGAAGTTTACCGCTGTGCCAAGGTCTATAAAGAGGCCAACCAGCGCACGTTTAAACACCGCACCCAATACACCGAGGGCCGCCAAGTGCGCAGCAGCCGCAAGGGGCGCGCCATGGAAAGCAACAGCCGCTTTGGTCGCCAGGAACGCGAAAGCGAATGGCAAAACACCGAGGTCGACGCCCTGTTTCTACTTGCCGGGGCCGGTGTCCAGGTACCTCAAGCCTACACGTTTTATGAAGGTGTTCTGCTGCTAGAAATCGTCACCAACGCCGACGGCAATCCAGCGCCGCGGCTCACCGACGTCGATTTAACCCCCGACCAAGCCAGGATTTACCACCAAACGCTGATGCGCCAGGCAGTCCTGATGCTTTGCGCCGGCATCGTCCACGGCGATTTATCAGAATTCAATGTTTTAGTTGGACACAAAGGTCTGGTCATCATCGACTTTCCGCAGGCTGTGCAGGCGACGGCCAATAATGCGTTTGGCATCTTCGAGCGCGACCTTAAGCAGCTCGCGGCCTTCTTCGGCCAGTACGCGCCGGAGATCATGGCCACTGAATACCCCAAAGAGATCTGGAAGCTATACCAAAACGGCAAGCTCAAGCCCGATTCGCCGCTTACCGGGCGCTTCCAGCACACTGGTAAAAAGGCCGACGTCAACGCCGTGCTCAGCGAAATCGACGATGCCAGAGACGAAGCTTTGGAACGGCGTGGCTTTAAGAAGTAGGCTGATCGGACGCAGCGGCTGCGCCGGGCGCAGCAGGGTCTTTACTAGCAGGCGCAGCGGCATAATGCTCAGTACCGATATGAATCATTGGCCTACCGCGCTCCTGCCGTGACAGGTTGGTATCGCGCAAGGAGTAAACACAGCCGCAATACTCCTGCTTATAGAAGCCTTCACGCTTGGCGATTTCATACATACGATGCGAGCCACCTTGCTTACGCCAATTAAAAGTCCAGTAGGTGAGGCCAGGATAGCGCGCCGCGGCACGCTCACCGCAACCATTGATCTGATCCATGTCCTTCCAGCGCGAAATGCCTAGGCAACTGGTAAAGACGTCAAAGCCATGTTCCACTGCATAGGCGGCGGTCGTTTCAAAACGCATCGAAAAGCACTCCGTGCAGCGCCCCCCCTTCTCCGGCTCATCCTCCATGCCCTTGGTCCGCGCAAACCATTGGTCCGTATCGTAGTCGGCATCGATAAACGGGATGCCCATTTTTTCGGCGAAGCGGATGTTCTCTTCCTTCCGTAGAAGGTACTCCTTACGCGGATGGATATTTGGATTGTAAAAATAAATGGTCATGGCGATGCCAGATGCGTGCATCGACTCCATGACTTCACCAGAACAAGGAGCGCAACATGAGTGGAGGAGGACGCGTTTGGCCCCGCAAGGCGGGGTCAATTGCGGAAGGGCTTGGTCTGACATAGGGCTTATTTAATCCGAAAGTTGAATATACCCTGATCCAGGGCGTTGTACTCTTCATAACGCGACAAGGCATAGAGATCCTTGCGATGCTGCATCTTGCCGAGCAGGCCCTCTTGCGTGCCCTTGCTCTTGATTTCCCCTAGCCCATCAACCGTCGCCTTCATGGCCAGGCGGAAGGTGGTCACCGGATAGATGACGATGTTGTAGCCGAGAGCAGACAGTTGGTCAAAGGTCAACAACTTTGATTTACCAAACTCCGTCATATTAGCCAATAATGGCGCGGAGATGGCCTTACGAAAAGCCGCGAACTCAGCTTCGTTTTCCAGGGCCTCAATGAAGATACAGTCTGCCCCAGCATCGATATAGGCCTTGGCCCGGTCAACCGCCTTATCCAGACCTTCGGCGGCGCGGGCATCGGTCCGCGCTATCAACAGGAAATTCGGATCAAGCTTTTTGCCATGCGCTGCGGCAGCGACCTTGCGCACCATGTCGTCGCGGCTGACTATAGCCTTGCCATCCAAGTGGCCGCAGCGCTTGGGATTGACTTGGTCTTCGAGATGACAACCAGCAAGCCCCATCTCGATCATCTCCTGCACCGATCGGCTAGCGCTCATCGGCTCACCAAAGCCGGTGTCGATATCGATGATGGCTGGCAACCTAGTCGTCCTAGCCATTTGCCGGCCACGCTGCGCCACCTCGGTCAGAGTCGTCAGACCGATGTCCGGATAGCCGAGGTCATTGGAGAGCACCGACCCCGAGATATAGACTCCGTCGAAGCCTTGCTCCTCAATCGCTAGGCTAACGAGCGGCGACCATGTCCCGGGGAATTGCAACAGACGTCCCGACTGTAAAGCCTGGCGCAGGTTCTGCCGCTTTTCTGCGGGTGAAATCGCTGGAAAAAGCATTAAAAAATCCCCTTGTCGTCACGCTTGTTGTGGCTAAGACGACTCAGTTCTATTTGCACGTTTAGCAGCTTAACCTGCGCCGGCGTCAGATCGGCCAGATTTTCGACTAGGCCGATGAAACGGTCGCGCTCGGCTTTCGCAATCAGCTCGTGTGTCAGCATGTCAAACTTGCGAATATAATCGGCACGCTTGAACGGCCTCGCACCA
>Ga0315273_10010782_pt1 | contig 11671 bp, 8 predicted proteins | sample YL17G02_0_MG_FD_205753 | JGI IMG/M metagenome (GOLD analysis project Ga0315273, IMG submission 205753) | Sediment microbial communities from Yellowstone Lake, YNP, Wyoming, USA - YL17G02_0 | ecosystem: Environmental > Aquatic > Freshwater > Lake > Sediment | place: USA: Wyoming | collected... | reverse complement strand
CATAGGCTGCAATCGCCCGTTCCCGTATCTGTTGGGTAGCTATCCATGCCATGCCCCCTCTATCGGCAATACGGCATCTCAAACTTAATACGCTCTAGCATTCAACCCATTCTGGCCGCAACGCGGCTCACGCGGCATCCTGATAGGGACTCCAAGGCCTCTGTCGGAAGGCCCCACGTGCGCTACAAGGCTGTCGCAACAACCCTGCCTGCGAGCCTTAGGACTCAGTGCCGTCGAAGTCCGAAAGCCGGCGGGGTCTTCGGCGCGATTTCACAGCGCCCGTTCCCTCCCGGCTGTGGTTTGCCAGCCGGCAGGTCGGCCATGCCTGCCCGACATTCCGCTATGCCGGGCCTTCGGCAGGTTGGCTGGCTGGACGGCCATTGATAAACGGCAAGAGTCGAAATCAGAAGTCCTGTGTGCCTTGGGTTTGTGGGGGAGGCGCCATTCTGCCCGTGAGCATGCCCACAATACCCGAGACTTCCTTGACCAGTTCGCTGGGTATGTAGAAGGCCGTGTGCTGTGTGGTGCCCGTCACACCGGTGCCAAAGGCGATCGGCGTCTTGGTGACGATCTGGAATGGTAGCGGGGGCTGACCGCCTTGCTGGGGGGCCATCGCGGCGGTGATCTTGCGGATCAGGTCGAAAAGGTTCCCGGCATTGAACAGGCCGACAGCCATTGGGTTCTTGGGCAGGTGCTTCATCGCCTCGACAGTCCCTTCTTCGGCCAGGATCGTTCCATCACCGGCCTTGGCTGTCTTGACCGTCTCGGCCAGGAAAGCTTTGGCTCCGCCGAAGGTAATGACCACGGTCTTGTCATCGGTCGCGGCCAGCAGGATGCGGAGCTTGTCTTCTCCAAAGACAGTGCCCAACTGCTGGGCGACGACTTCCCGAGTATCTGCCGGCAGCACGATCTCCACGGCATCCACCGGAACGTCGTCTATGGTTTCGGCCGCCTTGGAGACCACCAGTTTCACCTTGGATTCAGCGGGGGCGGTGGCGGGTTCCGTCTGGGCCGTTTCCGTGGAAGAGGCGGCCTCGGCGGGTTGCGTCGCAACGCTTTCCTGCGGAGGATCATTCTGTTGATCCGTAAGGGGCGGTTTTTCGGTGTCGATGGTCCCGGATTGGCCTTCCTTGGCGGCCTTTTCGATCATGCTGTTGATCATGACCGGCACCTTGTCCACGATGGCGTCCTTGAGCCTGGCGGAATCGTTGCACCGCAGCACCGCGGCGATGCCCACCAGGCCGCTGCCCTCTGGCGCGCCACCGGCGACAAATTGCATCTCCGTGACTTCTTCCTGGCTGAGCGTGATGAGTTCTTTCAAGGCCTTGAGGGACTCTTCATCCATCTTGGGGACCACCCCAGCCGTTATCAGCTTGTCCATCATATTGGCGGGAGTGGTTTGCCGGGTCTGGCCAAGCATCTTGTTACTGCCTGTTCCGCCGACTGCGTAGACGTAGGGCAGGTTGGGCAGGCGGTTCAGTGGCGGACAGGCCGGTGGCGTGACGGAGGCCAAGGCCTTGCCGATGTCGCTATCGGGCTTGTAAGAGACCATCATCTCGCCAGCCAGGCCGGTATCCTCCAACCTTAAGCCGGCGGTGACCGACTCCAATTGGGAGAGCAACTGCCTCTCCACCGCCAAAAGGGGTCGAAGTCTTAGGGCCAAATCAGGCTTGTCTTCCCGTATGGGAAGCCGGGAAAGGGTTGCTTCGATGTTCGTGAACAACTTATCCATCGTTCCCGATGCCGATGTGAAATCCGCGTGGAAAGCGATCAAGGATCGGGCCAGCATGTCCGCCTGTTCCGGGGTGAGCTGGGAGGTGATGTTCTTGTCCAACGTGGCCAGTGAGTCCAGCACGTCGGCCCGGGGAGACAGCGCCACGTATCCACCGAGTTGTGTAACCAGCATCTTGCCCATCCGCAGGGAAACCTCGGTGTACTTGCCTACGGGAACCTGCTCGTAGCTGCCGAAGACTTCCTTCACGCCGGTTCCGGGCACCAACAGCAGTAAGGGCAGTTTTTCCTTCTTGGCGGGGGCGGAGGCGGGCTGCTCCTCGGCATCGGCCTTCTTGGCGGGGGCCATCAGCTTGTCGATGTCCACGCCGAACTTCTCCGGCGGGAGCAACGCCACGGCGAAACCGCCGTTGGGGTTGAAGCCCTCGCCCAATTGGGCGGCGGACTTGATGAGTTCCAGGACTCCGTTGGGCATTTTCTCGGCCAGCAAGGGGGTCAAACCGACGGCGGTCAGGTAGTTGTCCGCCTCACCGGCGACTCCACCGACATCATTGACGACAACGAAGGCGATGGCGTCGGCGGGGATGTGCTGGAGGACCGGTTCTGCCTTGGGCATGGTTGGGGCGGCCGGGGCACTTTCCGGGACAGGCTGGACCGCCGGAGTTTCGGTTGTAGCCTCCGGCTGGTCCGCTGTGGTTTGCTGCTGGGCGGTCGCCGCCGCGATAACCAGGGATGCGCTAAGCAGGAACGCTATTAGCAGACGGGTGGACATGGTTGTCTCCTCATCGATGGAAAACAGGCCGTTGCTCCCACAAGTATAGGGGGCAATCTTCCTCTCCCTCGTAGTTGCGTGTCAAGACAATTGCGCCCTGGGAACTTATCGGTGGGGGCGATTGAAATTGCTCTACAGGCTCGGTTAGGATTCCCTGGTTGCGTCGCCAGGCCTCAGCGACGGGAAACGTCCGGGCCACGACCGGCGGCGCGACACGTATCGGGAGAGGAGCAAGCATGGCGCCATCCGCGGAACCGACGGCAGCGTGTCCGCCTGTTGCCGTCACCGTGCCGCCGCGGCTCCTGGAGGACGGGGAGATCGTCATCCTGGCGATCAAACCCAGCGGGTGGTTCGTCATCATCCATTCCCTTCCCGTACTGGCCGCTGCCGCGGTGGCGGTGGGAATCGCCTGTGTGGCCAGGGACGCTCTAGGCACGCAGGCCGCCCAGACGGCGGTCCTGGCGATTTGCCTGGCGGCCGCCTGCGCCCGTCTCCTGGCGGCGGGCCTTCAGTGGATGTCGCGCCTGTATGTGCTGACGAACCGCCGCGTCATCCGCGTGCGCGGCGTGCTGCATCAGGACGTCCACCAGGGCCTCCTGAGCAGCGTGACCAGGGTGACTCCGGGCGCCAGCGTGCCCGAACGTCTGGTCGGTGTCGGAAGCCTGTATTTCGAAATCTCCGGAGCGGGGATCCTGGACTGGAGCCACGTCGCCAGAGTGGCGGAGGTGCGGCAGGTCGTCCTGGATGCCCTCGGCCGATCGAATTGACCGCGCGTCACAGATGCACGGCCAGGTCGGTCACCGTCGGACTCGCCAGCTTCGCCCAATCCGTGTACTTCATCCGAACCGCCTCGCGGTGCGTTCCGGCCTGGAAGACGATCTGCTCGCTCTTTCCGAGGTGTTCGTCGGCGAGGGTGGGCAGGTCGTACATGGCTCCGATGGGCGGTTCGGCGCCGACTTCGGTGTCGGGGAACAACTTGGCCAGTTCGCCCTCGTCGGCGAGGCGGACCTTCTTGGCCTTCAGCGCCGCGGAGACCCGTTCCATGTTCAATTTGTAGCTGGCCGGCAGGACGCACATGACGAACTTTCCGTCGGCCTGGACGACCACGGCCTTGGCTGTGCGGTCCCCACTGACGTGTTCTTCGGCTGCGACCTCCTGGGCGGTATAGACGGCCCGGTGCTGGTGAACTTCGAACGCCACGCCCTTCTGCTTGAGGTATTCCTGCACGTTCATAGGCAACCCTTTCTTTCCACTGGGAGCCGAGTTGCAGGCCGCCGCGCCGGCGCGCGGCATGGCCCGGGACTGACGGTTTCCGATTCTTCCAGGGAATTCTAGACCTGCCCCCGAAGGCGGGCAACTTGGCCTGCGGTTTGCGCCCGGCGAGGGGCTACGCCAGCATCTTGGCCAGGCGGTCCAGACCCTTGTCGATCTGCTCCATTCCGGTGGCGAAGCTGAGCCGCACGCAACGGTCGTCACCGAAGGCGTCTCCCGGCACCAGGGCGACGTTGGCCGCCTCCAACGCGGCCTTGGCGAAGCTCAGCGAACCGGTCACGTCGATGCCGCCGATCTTCCTGCCGTAGTGGGAGCTGACGTCCGGGAAACAGTAGAACGCCCCGGTGGGTTCGACGCAGCGGACGCCGGGGATGGCGTTCAGCCGGGTGGCCATGTGGCGGCCCCGCTTCTCGAACTGCTGCCTCATCGACTCTATCGCATCGGCGGAGGCGGGGGAGAGGTAGGCCTCCAAGGCGCCTGCCTGTGCGAAACTGACGGTATCGGAGGTTTCGTGGCTCATGAGGTTCTTCATGGCCGCGATGGCGTCCTTGGGACCGGCCGCCCAGCCCAGCCGCCAGCCCGTCATGGAGTAAGTCTTGGACAAACCGTTGAAGGTGATCGTCCGCTCTGGCAGGGACTTATCCAGCGTGGCGAAGGAGACGAACTTCGTGTTCCCATAGATCAGTTTCTCGTAGATCTCATCCGAGAAGACGATCAGGTCGGTCTTGCGGACGGCCTGGGCGATTTCGGCGAGTTCTTGGGGGGTGTAGCTTACGCCGGTGGGGTTGCTGGGGGAGTTGAGCACGAGAATCCTGGCCCCCTTGGCGGCATCGAGAATCTGCCCGGGCGCGATCTTAAAGCCTTTCTCCGGTCCCGCCGGGAGAAAGACCGGTTCGGCCCCAGCCAGGCGGACCTGCTCGGGATAGCTCACCCAATAGGGGGCGGGTATCAGCACCTTGTCTCCGGGATTCAGGAGCACCTGGAAGGCCGCATAGAGGGCGTGTTTTCCGCCGAAGGTGATGATGATCTGGTCGGCGGCGACGCGGATGCCGTTCTCGCGGGCGAGCTTATCCGCGATGGCGGCCAGCAGTTTCGCGCCCGACTTGGCGTTGTACTTGGTGTCGCCGGCGTCGAGGGCCTTTTTGGCGGCGTCCTTGATGAAGGCCGGCGTGTCGAAATCCGGTTCGCCGGCGCCGAAGTTGACCACGTCGATGCCGCCGGCCTGCATTTGCTTTGCCCGGGCCGTGATCGCCAAAGTGGCGCTGGGGGCGACTTGCGAGATACGATCGGATAGCTTCATGGCGCGCTCCTGTTCGCGTGCGGCCTGTACGTTACCGGGGAGTTGGAAATTGTCAACCCAATCGCCCGGGAAACGACCGCGGCCTGGCTTTTCGTCCCGGCCGAGGGGTGGTTGGCCCAATCCGCTTGCCGTCGCGTCACTTGCCCCCGGCCGAGGGGGCGTATCCGACAAACGCCAGGAAGCGGTTGGTGTTCAGGATGGGGATGTGCATGTTTGTCGCCGCTTCCTTGACCTCCTGGTAGCGGTTGACGTCCTGCATCTGGCTGTGATAGACGGCCCAGACGGTTTCCTGGGCGCTGTCGGAAGGCTTGGGCGGGCGGATCGGCTCTTCGCCCAGGACCACGAAATCCGTCTGCACGCCGACCTGGTCGACGACTTCCCCGCCGGAGCGGTTGATCAGCAGGCGGACCTCCTTGGCCTCCTCCGCGGAAGGTTGCCCGGCTCCGCGGAGGTCGAACCGCCCCTCGACGACGAAGGTGTACTTTCGCTGGGTGTCAAAAGCCACGTTGGCCACCAGGTCGCCTACGATGATCGGGTCGCCGGCCTTGTGACTGACGATGCGGCACTCGCTGACGGAATCCTGAACGGTGGAGACGATGATCCTGGCCTTGCCTTCGCCGTTTTCAGGTATTCCCGCGGACGATCCGTAGACGCTGAAGGTCAAACCGGGGACCACGCGCTGCTTGGACCCGATGTTGATGTAGCAGACCTCCGCGCGGTCCAGGACCTGCAAGATCTTGCCGTCGGGCTGGCGGGTGACGGTTTCCGAGCCGAGAGGCCCTCGCTTCCTGTCCAGCTCCGCCCGCAGGCGGGAGATCATCTCGTCCTTCTCCCGCAGTTGCGATTCGATCTCATTGAGTTGCTGGTTCCTGCCGGCGATCTCCTTGTTCAGGTCCGACCGCTCCTTGTCCAGATCCGCCTTGGCCCGTTGCTGCTCCTCCAGATAACGCTTGTGGTTTTCCTCCAGCTTCTTTTCCGAGGCATTCTTCTGGGTCTCCAGCTCTTCCTGTTTCTCGGCGAAAGAGTCTTCCTGCTGTTCCCTGGCCTCCTCGGTCTGCTTGAGTTCCTGGCTCAGTTGAGCCACCCGATTCGCCAGGGTCTTGGCCTCGTTTTCCTTGGCTATGAAGCGATCCTGCAATTCCTTGATGTCGACCGCCAGGCCGCGCCCCGGGGTGCTCTGGATCCCCTTGGCGGCGTCCTCGGCCTTGGCCTTGGCTTCGGCAAAACCGCCTCTCTCGCCGGTGATAAGCTGGCAGAGCTCGTCGTTCTGCGCCATCAACTGGCTGATGACGCTCTGGCGAGGTTGCCCCGGAGGGGGATTGTCATATAGTCCCAACAGCTCGCGGAGCGGCGCGCTGGGGCTGCCCCGTTCCTGGGGACTGGCCAACCGGTTCACCACGCCGTCCATCTGGAGCTTGTCGTTGCGATAGGCGTCTCTCTGGACCCAGAAGACGGCCGCCATCGCGGCGGCGATCAGAAAGAGGATGACAAAGGCCACCAGCAGGTACGGGGGGGCCTGTCGCTGGACCGTGCGTGCCATGCGTCCGCTCCTCAGTAACTCCAATGGGCGTGCCCGCGGGTTTCACCTCGTCGCCGGCTCGCGGCGCCGTCGTCGAGTGGCTTTTCTCCGCAGCCAGTATCCGCCATTGCGGCGGCAAACTCAATAGTTTTTCCTCTCGGCGCCGTGGGTCAGTTCCCCAGCCTGCCTTGCAGAAGTCGCTGGACCTCCGCCGGTTGCGCCGCGCCCCGCGATAACTGCATCACCTGGCCCATCAGGAAGCTAAACGCCTTCTTGTGCTTCTTGCCGCCTTCCTTGACCTCCGCGACGGCCTGGGGGTTGGCGGCGATGGCCTGGTCCACCCATCTTTCGATGGCGGATTCGTCCCGGACGGCCAGCAACCCTTCCTTTCGGGCGATCGCCTCGGGCGAGTCGCCGGTCTGGATCATCTTGTCGAAGACCTTCGTTGCGGACGTGGCATTGATTTTTCCGGCAGCGAGCATCTTGACAAGCTCGGCAAGTGCCGCAGGCGTCACGCCGACCTCCGCGATGGAACAGCCGCGCTCGTTAGCGATGGCCGCCCCGCGGCCCAGCAGGAGATTGACGCACCGTTTGGGGTCCGCCCCCGCCCCGACGGCGGCGTCGAGCAGGTCGCCGCTGGGCGCGTCCTGGGTCAGCGCGTCGGCCTCCTTGAAAGTCAGTTTGTAGTCCTCCATGAAACGCGCCCGACGGGCCAGCGGCAGCTCGCCCACTTCCGTACGGATCGACTCCCGCCAGGCATCATCGACAATCAGCGGGACCAGGTCCGGGTCGGGGAAGTAGCGGTAATCGTGGGCCTCTTCCTTCTCCCGCTGGAAGACGGTCTGCTCGCGGGCGTCGTCATAGCCGCGGTTCTGCTTGCCCAGTTTCTCGAGACTGAAGCCTTCGGGGTCTTCCCGCCAGGCCTCCTGCTGGCGGGCGATCTCGTATTCGACCGTCCGCTCCAGGGCGCGGAAGCTGTTGAGGTTCTTGACTTCGACAATGGGGGTTTGGAAGGTCCTTGCGCCGCGGACGACGTGGAGGTTGATGTTTGGTTCAAAGCGCATCTGGCCCATCTGCATGTTGGCCTCGCTGGCCCCCAGCCAGCGGACCAGCCGGTGCATCGCGCGGGCGAAGGACATGACCTCCTCCACCGTCTGAAGGTCCGGCTCGGTGACGATCTCCAACAGCGGAACGCCGGCGCGGTTGAGGTCCACACCCGTGTGGGCGGGGTACTCGTGGATGTTTTTTCCAGCGTCCTCCTCCAGGTGCGCCCGGCGGATGCTGACGCGCTTGGTCGTCCCGTCGTTCAGCGGCGTCTCTATCCACCCGCCCGAGGCCAGCGGCAAGTCGTACTGGCTAATCTGGTAGTTCTTGGGCAGGTCGGGGTAGTAGTAGCTCTTGCGGTCCCACTTGGTGAACCGCGCCACCGTGCAGTTCAGGGCGATTCCCACCTTGATCGCCAGATTGACAGCCTGGCGGTTGGCCACCGGCAGCACGCCGGGCATGCCTATGCACACCGGGCAGACGTTGCTGTTGGGCGGATCCCCGAAGCGGTTGCGGCATCGGCAGAACATCTTAGTGTCGGTGGCAAGCTCCACGTGGATTTCCAGCCCGATGACGGGCGTGAAGTTGTCCGCGGTGTCAATCATGCGGCCACCTGGGGTTTCTCTGGCGCCATGTCGGTTTTTCCACGCTCGATGTTATCTGGGATTTTACGGATGACAACTGCAATTGGCGGGCGTGATGGTCTTGTGGTCTGTTCGGAGAGGCTGGCGCGCGTGGCGCGAGCTTCCTGGGCTGGGTGCAATGCGCCGTCCGCCATCGTATACTTGCCGGCCGGTGCTGATGGGACGGGTCAACGACATAGCGATGGATGCCCGTATTGACAAAAGCTGGGGCAAAGGCGTTGCAGCCGGCTACGCATGTATGGTTGCCGTGGCGATGGCCTTGATCTGGGGGCATCGATTCGTCCCGATGCAGGACTACCCCATCTGGTTGTCGGAAGGCGCCGTTTTTTCCCAATGCCTGCGAGGCACTGCCGACGACAACTTCTCCATCGTGCCCTACCCGGTACCCAACTCCGCCTCCACCGCCGTAATTGGTGCGCTGACGCTGGCGATGAACGTCGAGACGGCGGGGAAGGTGTTTCTCTCGCTGGTGGCGGCGGTCTTCGCATGGGGGGCCTATTGGCTTACCCGCCCGCCTCCGCCCCTGCGGCGCAACGCCTTCTCGCTGATACCACTGGCGTGGATGCTGGGTTTTCCCTTCTTTCACGGCAACATCAACTACTTTCTTGGTGTGGGCGTGCTTGCCCTGGGCGGCGGGTACCTCATTAGCCGCGCCGATGCCGGCAACAGCCTGCGCTTTTGGCCGGTGCTGGCGATTTCGGTGGTGATGTTCTTCTCGCACGCGCTGATGCTGGCGGCCTGCTGGCTGCTGGTAGGGGTGTACCTGGTGAATCCCATCCGCCGGGGCCAGTGGAAGGTCGCGGCGGCAGCGTGCGTTCCGTCGGCGCTCCTGTCGGCGGCGTACTTGGTGGGCCGGGCGGTCTGCCCGATGGCGCCGCTGTACGGCCCGGCTGCCCCGGCCGGCTCGACGACGCTCTGGGCCAAGAACAAGGTCACGGAGCTGCTCTACTATCTCTGTCCCTTCGGCGGGTTCCACGCATTTCAGCGCGGTCCCTGGCCGGTGGCCCTGGCTGTGGCCAATGCGGCCTGCCTGTTGGGTCTTGCGGTCTTGGCCGCAGTGGTGGCGTGGAAGGCACGCCGCAAGCCCCGCGACCGCTGGCTGCTGGCGGTATGTGCGGTCTTCCTGGCCTGCTGGATGGCCGCGCCGCTGTACCTGGGGGGCGTCAGTTCGCCCGGCCAGCGATTCGTGCTGCCGGCGCTGCTGCTGGGCTTGGCCCTGGCGGCGCGGCGTCCATGGAGCGGTAAGGCCCGTGCGGCCGCGACGGCGGGGGCGGCGGGGCTGTTGTTGTTCGCGGCGGTGTACCTGGTGGGCTATGTAGGCGGCGTCTCAGAGGGACTGCGCGACTGCCATGCTCGCCTGGTGAGTCTGGATACGGACGGTGGTGTGTTTGTCGACGAGGGACTGTTTCGCTTCTCAAGTCGCCTGCCCGCCTGCCGCATCCAGGCAATCTGGCGCAAGGCCCTGCTGCCCGAACATTCCGTCCTGGGCCGGCTTGGCTATTACCTGTCCCTGGAGCGCGGCGGCCCCGGGGCGGTCTTCGGCACCAGCATCCTGCGGGCAAGGCGAAACCCGCCCGTGCCGCGGACGCTGGAGGAGATCCAAGACGCAGCGCCCGGACGCCTGATCCTCCTGGGCTGCGACGAAGGCAATGCCCGCATAGCTCAGGACCTCTCCGGACAATACCACCCCCTCCGGGTGGAGCCGCACATCATGGTCCTGGAGAGGTTCTCTGCCGATGCCAGTTCAGCAAATCATGGGCGGTTTGAGTCTGCTCACGCCGCCGGTCTTTTCGTACATCCGTCCGGCGCGCAGGAGGCGGTCTTCGCTGAAGACCGGTCCGATGAGCTGCATCCCGATGGGCAGGCCCGCCTTCGATAGCCCCACCGGGAGGGAAAGCCCCGGCAGACCGGCCAGGTTGGCGCTGATGGTGTAGATGTCCTCCAAATACATCGTCAGCGGATCGGCGGTCTTCTCGCCCAGCCGGAAGGCCGTGGTGGGGGCCACGGGGCACAGCAGCACGTCGCAGCCGCGGAAGGCGGCGTCAAAGTCGTTCTTGATGAGGCGGCGGACCTTCAGGGCCTTGAGATAATAGGCGTCATAGTATCCGCTGGAGAGGGCGTAGGTTCCCAGCATGACGCGGCGCTTGACCTCCGCGCCGAAGCCCTCCGCGCGCGTCCTGGAATACAGTTCGATAATGTCCTGGACCTTCTGAGTGGTGCGATGACCGTAATGCACGCCGTCGTAGCGGGCCAGGTTGCTGGACGCCTCGGCCATGGCCACGATGTAGTAGCAGGCCACGGCGTAGGAACTGAGCCTGCCGTCGGCGCCAACGTCGATGCGGCTGTGGGGAAGAGTCACTTCGACCACCGTCGCGCCCAGGGACCGATAGACCTCCGCCGCCCGGTGAATCGCCGCGCTGATCTCCCCGTCCAGGGCCTGGGAAAAGAACTCCCTGGGCAAACCGATGCGTAGGTCTTGGACGGGCTTGTCCAGTTCCGCCAAGTAATCTGGGACGGGACGGTCCAGACAGGTGGAGTCCGCCGGGTCACATCCGGCGATGACGCCTAGCAGCAGTGCACAGTCGGCCACGTCTTGTGTTAGCGGGCCGATCTGGTCCAGGCTGGAACCGTAGGCCACCAGCCCGAACCGGCTGACGCGGCCGTAGGTGGGTTTCATGCCCACCACGCCGCAGAAGGCGGCGGGCTGGCGGATCGATCCGCCGGTGTCGCTGCCCAGCGCCGCGGCGCAAAGGCGCCCGGCCACCGCCGCGGCCGACCCGCCGGAACTCCCTCCAGGCACGCGGGCGGTGTCCCAGGGGTTGGCGGTTGGGCGGAAACCGCTGTTTTCCGTGGAGGAGCCCATTGCGAACTCGTCCATGTTGGTCTTGCCCAGGATGACCGCCCCGGCGGACTCCAGGCGAGCGACGGCCGTTGCGGCGTAGGGGGCCTGGAAGCCCGCCAGCATCTTGGAAGAGCAGGTGGTCCTGCCGAAAGGGGTGGCGAGGTTGTCCTTGACTGCCACCGGCACGCCGGCAAGGGTTCCCAGCGGTTGCCCGCTTTGGCGCCTCTGGTCGATCTCCCTGGCCCGTCCGATGGCCCGTTCGGCCAGTACCTCGTTGTACGCTCCAATCGCCGGTTCGCGCCTGGCGATGGCGTCGAGATAGGCTTCGACGGCCTGGGCGGCGCTGATCTCGCCGGCGGCAATGGCGTCGCGCAGCTCCAGGGCGGAGAGGTTGTCGACTCCGTTCACTGGCTGTCTCCGATGACCTTGGGCACAAGGAAGAAATCGCCGTCGCGTTGGGGGGCGTTGGCCAGGGCCGCGTCGGGCGTCAGCGACGGTTGCGGTTTGTCCTCGGCCAGGACGCTGTGTATCTCCACGGCGTGCGCCA
>Ga0315273_10010781_pt1 | contig 11671 bp, 9 predicted proteins | sample YL17G02_0_MG_FD_205753 | JGI IMG/M metagenome (GOLD analysis project Ga0315273, IMG submission 205753) | Sediment microbial communities from Yellowstone Lake, YNP, Wyoming, USA - YL17G02_0 | ecosystem: Environmental > Aquatic > Freshwater > Lake > Sediment | place: USA: Wyoming | collected... | reverse complement strand
CGAAGGCGGCGTCGAACTCGCGGCGGATGAGGGTGCGCACCTTCTGGGCCTTCAGGTAGTAGGCGTCGTAGTAGCCGGCGGAGAGGGCGAAGGTGCCGAGCATGATGCGCCGCTTGACCTCGTCGCCGAAGCCGTACTGGCGGGTCTTCTCCATGTTCTCCCACATGCTCTCGCCTTCTTGGTAGGAGAAGCCATACTTGACGCCGTCGTAGCGGGCGAGGTTAGCCATCGCCTCGCTGGGGGCGATGATGTAGTAGACGGCGAGGGCGTAGGCGGTAGAAGGCAACGAGACATCCCAGTCGACGGTGGCGCCGAGGGAGACCATGACATCGATGGCTTCGTTGACAACCCGGCGCACGCCCGGATCCATCGCGTCCGGCAGGTACTCCTTGGGCACGCCGATGCGCACGCCCTTCAGGTCGCGCTGAAGGGATTGTCGGAGGTCTGGCATCTCCAGAGCCGCTGAGGTGGAGTCGCGCGGGTCGTGGCCGCCGATGCAGTTGAGTACAAGGGCGGCATCCTCCACGTCGCGGGCCAGGGGGCCTATCTGGTCGAGGGAGCTGGCGAAGGCGACGAGGCCGAAACGGCTGACCCGCCCGTAGGTGGGCTTCAGGCCGACGACGCCGCAGAGGGCTGCCGGCTGTCTTATGCTGCCGCCGGTGTCGGAGCCGAGGGCGACGAGGCACTCGCCCGCCGCTACCGCCGCCGCCGAGCCGCCGGAGGAGCCGCCAGGGACGCGGTCGAGGTCCCAGGGGTTGTGCGTCGGGAAGAAGGCAGAGTTCTCGGTCGAGGAGCCCATGGCGAACTCGTCCATGTTTGCCTTGCCGACAAGCACGGCGCCAGCGGAGAGGAGGCGCTCCGTGACGTGGGCATCGTAGGGTGGGACGAAGCTCTCGAGCATGCGGGAGCCGCAGGTGGTGGGGACGCCCTTCGTGCAGATGACGTCTTTGATGCCGACGGGGACGCCAGTAAGGGGTGTGACATCGCCGCGGGCAATGCGGGCGTCGGCCTCGTCCGCCTGCTTAAAGGCCAGCTCCTCGGTCAGGGTGACATAGGCCTTAACCTTGTCCTCAACCCGACGAATACGGCCGAACACGGCCTTTGTCAGCTCACGAGAGGTGAGCTGCTTCTTGTCTAGGAGGTCGCGGGCCTCATGTACGGTGAGGTAATACGGTTCCAGAATCTCCTCCTCAACGGTAAACAAAGAGCGGGCGGAAAGCCGGCCGGTTCAACGCCGCTATTCCAAGACGGCCCGAACTCGGAACAGACCGTCCTCAGACCGGGGAGCGTTGGCCAGGATATCACCGGGAGGGAGAGAGTCCCGGGCTTGGTCAGGGCTGAAGACGTTCTCCAGGGGCAGGGTGTGAGCAGTGGGAGGCACGTCATCGGTGTTGAGCTGCCGAAGGACATCAAAGTGGTCGAGGATCTCGGATAGCTGCTCCTCGAACTTGACTTTGTCCTCTTCGCTTAGAGCGACGCGCGCCAGCTTGGCGATATGCTCGACCTCTGCCCTGGTGAGACCCAATCTCCCCTCCTCAGGTATCCGTCGATTCGGATTATAGCATCGCCGTTGGAACGGGGGCAACGCGTAGATAGGCGACGTTGAACATCCGGTAGGGCTCTGCTACGATGATCACGTTGGGGGCAAGTGAGGGCGGAGATGGTAGAAGCTGCTGAAAGAGCGGCGGTTCTGGGCCGGCCCAGCTATGTATGGCAGTCGGGCCAGGAGCGCCGACTGGCCCTCATTCGCCGCTACGTCGATTTGGAGAACGCGCGCATCCTAGACGTGGGGTGCGGCATCGGGACTTATGTAAACAGGCTGAGGGGCCTCTCGGAGCACGTCTACGGGATCGATATCGACGAGCAGCGCGTACGGCGCGGTTCTATCACCCTCCCCAACCTGGCGCTCGCCGTGAGCGAGCATATGCCCTTCCCCGACAGCAGCTTCGACGTTATCCTGCTTCATGAGGTGATTGAGCACGTATCGGACGATGCAGTGACTCTCCAGGAGGCATGCCGCGTCGTGCGGCCGGGGGGCAAAGTCGTGATCTACGCACCAAACCGGCTCTATCCCTTTGAGACGCACGGAATCTACTTGGGGAAACGCTACATCTCCGGGAACATACCATTTGTCAACTATCTGCCCGGTTTCCTGCGGCGACGGCTGGCGCCTCACGTGCGCGTCTACAGCACGGGCAGCCTGCGATCGCTGACCAGCAAGTTGGATGCTTCTTGGGTGGCGCACACGGTAGTCTACCCGGGCTTCGACAAGATCGCCGCCCGCAGCGGGCTAGTCGCAAAAACGCTACGAGCGATACTCTACAGGCTGGAGAATACCTGGTTCCGAGCCTTTGGTCTCTCACATTTCCTCGTCCTGGAGAAGCGCGAGGCCATTGGAAAGGGGTACGAGGGTGGCTAGTCTGTTCAAACGCCACCGCTGGCGCTCCCGCTTCCGCAACGGAAAGAACGGGAACCGCCACATCAACAAGTGGCTGGCGGTGCCGCTCATCCTGTTCGGAATCATGGTCGTGGGGGCAGCGGCCGCCACCGTCGCCGGCTTCATAATCTACCGTAGCTACGCCGACGATTTGGTGCCGATCGAGGAGGTGCTGGCACAGCAGTCGGCGGGAGGCGCCAAGATATACGACCGCAACGGCCGGCTGCTATACGAGTACATGGACGACCTAGCGGGGCTGCGACAACCGGTGCCTCTCTCAGGTGTGTCGAAGTACCTGATAGACGCCACTGTCGCCACAGAGGACTCCACTTTCTACTCCAATCCCGGCGTGAACATCAAGGGTCTCCTGCGGGCCGCTTATGAGAACTTCTTCCCCGGCAATCTGGGCTTCTTGAAGGGCACGGGCGGCAGTTCCATAACTCAGCAGCTGGTGAAGAACGTCTACATCTCGGAAGCGGAGCGGCAAAAGCGGTCGATCTCACGCAAGCTGAAGGAGACCGTATACGCGGTGGAGCTGACTAACCGCTATTCCAAAGACCAGATATTGGAGTGGTATCTGAACCAGATACCATACGGCGGTGTCTACAACGGCATCGAGGCGGCGGCACAGGGATACTTCGGCAAGTCGGCGAAGGACCTGACACTTGCCGAGGCGGCGCTCCTGGCCGGGATCCCTGCCTGTCCCAACTGCTACAGCCCCCGCGAGAACCCGGCCGCGGCTGTAGCGAGGCGCCATCAGGTGCTCGTTCTGATGCTGGAGAAGGACAAGATCACTCCTTTGGAGGCATTGGCAGCAAACCAGGAGCCGCTGCAACTGGCACCGAACTGGTTCTTCATCGACGCCCCTCACTGGGTGCTCTCCTACGTCGGGCCGGAGTTGGAGAAGATGTTCGGCCACCAGGCGTTGTACCGAGGGGGCCTTGAGGTCACCACAACCCTTGATCTGGACTTGCAGAAAAAGGCGGAGGCGATACTGGAGGAGAAGATCAGCGACTATGAGGAGACGGCCGGTGGCCATAACGGGGCGCTGGTGGCGCTGGACCCGACCAGCGGCGAGATCCTAGCCTATGTCGGCAGCCGCGACTATTTCCGAGAGGACATCCTGGGCGAGAACGACATGGCGCAGGCAGTGAACTCACCGGGGTCGGCGCTTAAGCCGTTCACGTATCTCACGTCATTCATGAAGCTGGGCTGGGGGCCGGGCACGCTCGTCCTGGACACACCGGCCAGCTTCACGGAGGCAGACGGGACGGTCTTCACACCCCGAAACCCCTCCGGCGACTACAAGGGGCCGATATCGATACGGACGGCCCTCGGTAACTCGCTGAATGTGCCCGCCTTCAAGGTGATCCTGGCCACCGGCGTGCAGGACGTGGTTAACACAGCGAAGAAGATGGGGCTGACCTCCCTCACCGGCAGCTACGGCCCTTCCTTCACCATCGGGGGCGTGGACGTCAAGCTGGTGGACATGGTCTTCGGCTACAGCGTCTTCGCCAACAACGGTGTGATGAGAGGAACACCGACGGTGCTCGACCTGCCGGAGGGTGACCGGAAACTGGACCCGATCTCGATATTGCGGGTCGAAGACGCCGATGGCAACGTACTCTACGATGCCAACACCGCAAGACAGGAGGCAGAGATTGTCCCTCCCGAATACGCCTATCTGGTCACCAGCATTCTGACGGACCCGCAGGCCCAGTGCCTTACGTTCGGCTGCGGTGGCCTGAGCATCCCCGGTCAGCAGGCGGCGATCAAGACGGGCACCAGCGAGCCATACGAGAACAGTCGCGCTATCGGCGACACTTGGGCGATGGGCTACACGCCCAACCTGGTGGTGGGGGTGTGGGCGGGCAACGCCGACAATTCACCGATGTGGAATATCCTCAGCACCTCCATCTCCTGGCGCGCCCTGCGCGACTTCATGGAGGCCGCCCTGGAGGGGAAGCCGGCGCTTACCTTTGAGCAGCCACCGGGAGTCGTGAAGGCGACTGTGTGCTTCCCCTCGGGCAAGCTCCCCACGGAGTACTGCGGCAAGACGGTGGATGACCTGTTCGTGGCGGACTCGCTGCCGAAGGAGAAGGACGATTGGTGGCGGCCAATCAAGATCGACACCCGCAACGGTCTGCTGGCGACGGAGATGACACCGCCCCAGTTCGTCCAAGAACGGGTCTTCTTAGTGCTCCCAGAGGGACTCACGGGGTTCGACAAGCAGCAGGCGGAGGAATGGGCAAAGGCACTGGGTGTGTCTCTCGCCCCCACCGAGAAGAGCGATCCGAATAATCTACCGGTGCTGATCACCAGTCCGGCTTGGGGGAGCAGCGTCAAGGGTATCGTCACGGTGATAGGACGGGCAACCTCCGGGGAGTTCGAGTCGTACCGGCTCGAGTACGGCGACGGCACGTCGCCGACAGACTGGACGGTGATCCAGGAGTCGACAAGCCCCGTGGCGGATTCCACGCTGGGCACCTGGGATACGAGCAGTTTGACGTCAGGAACCTATACGCTGCGACTGGTGGTCAAGGATCGAGCGCGAGGCGAGCTGTCAGTGACGGCAACCGTGTCGGTTGATAGGCCGAAAGCCACGCCGACGGTCAAAGCCAGCCCGACGCCCCGCGTAACACCGACTCCGCGATCCCGGCACTAGAGGAAGGACAAACTCGCATAGGATGTCAGAGCCAGAAGATGCTAGCAGTCGCAACGAAGAGGTACCCTCGGGGAAGGATCAGCACGATAACACAGAGCAACGCGGCCTCTATCGGGTACCGCGCCGTCAAGCGCCGCTAAGGCCGGACCTCCAGCTCTCGGAAATTCGGCACGGAGTCAAGCCGGGCTCCCGCTACGTCCGCATCACTCCCTCGACTCAGCAGACTCTGCGGCGGATGGCGCCCGCTTACCTACAGGCGACAGCAGTCCTTCTGCGCCCGCGAACGCTGCCGGGGCAGCTATGGACGGGGCTGAAACGGGTGCTCCTCGGCTCTCCCCTGGCGTCCTCGCAGGCGATCCATGAGCGGCTCACCAAGGTGAAGGCGCTGGCGATTTTCTCCTCCGACGCCCTGTCTTCCAGCGCCTACGCAACGGAAGAGATATTGCTGGTGCTGGTACTGGCCGGAACCGGCGCGCTAACGGCATCACTGCCCATAGCGGCCGTGATCACGGCATTGCTGGTGATAGTGGCCTTTTCCTATCGACAGACGGTTCGGGCTTATCCCGGCGGCGGTGGGTCCTACACGGTGGCACGCGAGAACTTGGGAACGATAATAGGCCTAACAGCAGCGGCGGCCCTAATAGTCGACTATGCTCTGACGGTAGCAGTCAGCACGTCAGCCGGCATTGCCGCCATTACCTCAGCAGTGCCGAGCCTCTATGACGAACGGCTTGCTCTGGCCCTGATCTCCGTCGGAATCATCGTGATCGGGAACCTGCGAGGGATCCGCGAGTCCGGCAGCATATTCGCGGTCCCGACCTATGTCTTCATTTTCAGCTTCGCGGCGCTGTTGGTAACGGGTTTTGTCCGTTATGCGATGGGCGCGGATGCTGAGCCGATATCTCAGGAGACAATGACCACGACAACGAACTCCCTCGGACTGATCCTCATCTTGCGCGCTTTTTCGTCGGGCTGTTCCGCTCTGACTGGAATAGAGGCGATGGCCAACGGTGTGCCCTCTTTCAATCCGCCGGAGTCGAAGAACGCGGCGACGACGCTTGTCTGGATGGCAGCGATCTTGTCGGTTTTCTTCGTTGGGCTGACGGCACTCGCCCATCTGTTCGAAGTCGTGCCGGTGGAACATCCCACGGTCGTCTCCCAGGTGGCAAAGGCGACCTTTGGCAATACTCCTCCCTACTACATCGTGCAGGTGGCCACGATGTTGATCCTCCTCATGGCCACGAATAGCAGCTTCGCCGGGTTCCCGCGACTGGCTTCAGTCATGGCCCACGATGGGTTCCTTCCCCATCACATGGCGTTCCGGGGCGACCGGCTGGCCTTCTCTGGGGGCATCTTCGTATTAGGGGCACTGGCCAGCGGGCTGCTCATTATCTACGGCGCACAGACGCACCGGTTGATACCACTCTACGCGGTGGGTGTATTCATCTCCTTCGCGCTATCTCAGGCAGGTATGGTGGTGCACTGGCGGCGCACCAGGGAGCACGGCTGGCGGCGCAGCATGATGATAAACGGAACCGGCGCAGTAGCTACCGCTGTCGTCGCCTTGGTCATCGCCAGCACCAAGTTCGTCCACGGCGCCTGGATAGCGCTGGCTGCTATCCCTGTCCTGGTGCTGCTCTTCGAACGGATCCACCATCATTATCAGCGGGTGAACGAGCAGCTCTCGGTTCGCGAGGCAGACCTCCGCGAGGCTCAGACTTCGACCAGCAACAGCGGTGGTCAGAATATCATCGTCCCGGTTGACGGTCTCAATCGAGCTGTCCTGCGCACGGTGGAGTACGCTCGCTCTCTGTCTAACAACGTGACGGCAGTGCACGTAACGGACGATCTCAAGCAGGGGGAAGCGTTGCGGACGGAATGGGAGGATATCCTACCCGAGGTGCCTATCGTTATCGTCGAGTCTCCCTATCGCGCCTTGGTCGCCCCCTTCCTCGCTTACATCGACGCGGTCGACCGGGCTAATCCCCACGGTAGGATCACGGTGGTACTGCCGGAGTTCGTACCCGCTCACTTCTGGCAGGGCCTCCTCCATAACCAACCAGCGATTAGGCTCAAGCGGGCCCTCCTCGGTCGACCGAACACGGCGGTGGTCGACGTGCTGTACCATTTGCGCTGAGGAGCGGGCAGAAGGTCGGCGTCGCTTGCAGCCGAAAGATGCTATGTGGTTTGACGCTGTCGCCTGCGGCCACCCACAGCTATCCCGAGCGGCGCTGTCGCTTGCAGACAAACGCCGCTGTGTCGTTTGACGTTATCGCTTGCAGCCCCGCAGCCCTAACAAGGTGCGACAGTAGATGCGAATCATTCTGTATACGGGCAAAGGCGGCGTCGGCAAGACAAGCGTTGCCGCAGCCACAGCCCTGCGCTCGGCTCGACTTGGGCATAAGACGCTCGCCATAAGCACCGATGCGGCCCACAGCCTCGGCGACTCCTTCGATAGACCCTTGGGAGGGGAAGCCGTCCCCATAGTCGCGAACCTGTGGGGTCAGGAGATGGACGTGTTTCGCGAGACGGAGGCGCACTGGGGCACGCTGGAGAACTATATCAGGATACTGATGGCCTGGCGGGGTATCGACGAGATCCTGGCAGAGGAAATGGCAATACTGCCGGGCATGGAGGAACTGGCCGGCCTTCTTCACCTGATCGACTACCACGAACAGGCGGAGTACGACGTCATCATCGTCGACTGCGCGCCGACAGCGGAGACGCTACGCCTCCTCAGCTTCCCCGATGTTACGCGCTGGTGGCTGCGCCGCATCTTCCCTATCCAGCGGACGGCAGCCAAGATCGCCCGGCCGGTGCTGAAGCGGGTGACGGACCTCCCCTTCCCCGAAGACGATGTCTTCGAAGCACTAAAGGGCCTGTTCACGAAGCTCGACCGAATGCGCGAGATCCTCACCAACGCTGAGACCTGCTCGGTGCGACTGGTGCTCAATCCGGAGAAGATGGTGATCAAGGAGAGCCAGCGCACTTTCACCTACTTGAACCTATACGGCTATGCCACGGACCTTGTGGTGTGCAATCGCCTTATTCCTGAGGATGTGGCGGATTCCTTCTTCTCGAACTGGAAAGACAGCCAGGAACGCTACTACAGCCTGGTGGAGGAGGCGTTCGGCCCTATGCCGATTCTGAAGGCGCCTCTCATGGAGCGGGAGGTTGTAGGGATGAAGATGCTGGAGCGGTTCGCCGAAGCCCTCTACGGCGACGACGACCCAACACGGCTATACTTCACGGGGCAGACGCAAAGTATCCACCAGGAGGACGGTAACTACGTACTGACGCTCATGCTGCCTTTCAGCAAGAAGGAGGAGGTGCATCTCTCTCAAGTGGGCGACGAGCTGATAGTGCACGTGGGAAATCAAAAACGTAACCTAATTCTGCCGCGGGCCCTGGCCGGGCTCGATAGCAGAGGTGCTAAACTAGAGGGTGACCGGCTGACAATCCGGTTCGTCCGGCCGGAGGCATAGGCAGCCTCAGGAGGTTCATATGGCGGAGAAACTCTTCGAATGTGAGTACACCCAGGGCAAGGAACTGGTCTTCCGCATCAAGAGACCGGGGATGCGGCTATTGTCGCCGGAGGCGCGGGGTCATTTGCTGGACGCCCGCAAAGACGTGCTCATGGCCGTGCGCAGCCTCATCGACGCTGCTCTGTCGGGTCTCGAGGAGAAGAAGGCCAGCAGGAAGCGCACCGTGATCAAGGTAGAGTAGCCTCTGCCCCATACGAGGCGAGCAATCTATCCAGATCGGCTTCGCTGGTGATCTTGGATACGGCGCGTATGAATTCAGCCAACGCCGGGACGCGGCGCCTTAGCTCCTGGAGTTTGGGGCCGATGGGGCTGCTCGACGCCGGCGCAGTGCCGTAGAGCCCGTGGAAGGCGAAGTAAGCCTGGTTGATCTTGCGGATGAAGTAGCCGTTGTCGGCCAGGTATTGACGCTTTTCCTCCATCAGGGCCTCCGCCTCTGACACCCTACCCTCTCCCAGCAGCCTATCGACGTCGAGGCGCAACTGGCGCATCACCGACATGAAGAATGTATCGTCCCCCGGCGGCGCGCTCGGAGGTTGTTCCTCCGGTGGCTGCCCTGTCGGCGACGGGAGCGGGTAGCGCTGCGCGACAAGCTCTCCCATCTCCTCCCCGGCGATGTCGGCGACTGTCTCGTTGATCGTTCGCAGAGCATCGCTGTCGTAGTAGTGCGTGCCGAGGGGCTGGAAGAATAGGTACTGATGCAGCCACTCGTGAGCGGCGAGCTTGAGCGTATCGGTGTAGTCTTCCATCGGGGGGATGATGCTGGGGTAGGTGGCGACACCGCCCGTCCCCACGACAAGCGCTGATACGTTATCCCCCTGCTTCTCCTCCTCCAGATGTAGGGCATCTTCCAGCGTTAGATCGCTGCGCAGGAGATCGGCGCTCTGAAGGCGGATGCGATCGCGGGGTGAGATGACGAGGAGACGAGGCGGATCGTCGAACTCGAAGTCGACGGGAGGGAAGAGCCAGTCAATCTGAGGGAATAGGGGAGGCGATCTCTCCAATCCCAAGGATGCGGCCTCATCAGCGATCCGGTCTTCGAGGACGGCTTCGACCTTGTTCTCCAGCCGGTCCCTCTCATCTCGCTTCTCGGATAGGCGCTGGAGGATGTCCTCGTCATCGCCGGGCGACTGCGCTGCCCTCTGGTGGAGGAGTTCGTCTTCCAGAGCCGCGACCTCCGACTGAAGTGCAATGTAGCGTTCTATGGCCGCGTCTCCCTCTTCACGGCTGGGGCCACTGCTGCCGAGATGGCCGATCTCGTAGAGCCACTTGTTGGGGAAGTTCTTCACCTCCCAGACCGCCAGGTTGAACTCGTCGCCGGCGAGGGGCAGACCCAGGGAGTCAACGGTGAGCCAGCTCGCGACGGCGGCCAAGGCGACAACGAGGGATACGATGAGGAGAGAAACGGTTCGGGAAGAGCGTTTGAGCATGTTGAGGCCGCAGAACAACACAGATGGCTTTCTTATCGAGCCCACATCATCCGAGGATAGCATGCGCTCGGCGGCACAACAAGCAGACAGGTTGTAGCCGCAGGTGCGCCGGCAGAACGGTGCTGCCCGGCGCTATTCGACCCCCATCTTGCAGTCGGGAGAGATCTTCACACGCCAGCCCATCGTCTTCAGGTCATCCCAGGCGACATTCCAGACACAGATGATCTTACCGGTATTGTCCAGAGCCCTGACTTCTGCCTCACCTCGATAGCGGTACTTCTGCGATATCTTTGACGAGCCCGCGGGTATGACCAGGGGATCCGTTCCATTGAAGAAGAGGCTGGTGGAGGTCAACGTCTCGTTGCTATAGACGATGTCCTGGTGGGGCTCTTCACAGGCCAAGCCAAGCAGGCCAGTCAGCAAGAAGACACCCGCGGTTGTGACGACACGAAGTACACCGATCAGTCTCATTGTCATGCCCGTTCTCCGGTTTCATAGTACTGGACGAGTCGCGCCGGCAGGTCACTGTAAGCGCCACACGTTTATACATCATGAATATCGGCAATGGACGCCAAGTCTGGCGCGAGGGGGACCACATCCGCGCGCCCCCTTCTGGCGGCCATCGACGGCGTGCTATAATCGCAGCGAACCGACGGGGAACAACGGCACTACGCCGATCTGGACAGAACTGCGGTCGAGAAGAGATATGACGAGCACAGCGACGGCAACGAAGCTGCGATGCGCCGGGCTGGAGGCGCGGGTGATGGCGTTCATCTTCGACACCATCATATTGCTGGCGTTCGCATCGGTGTTTGCAGTGGTGGCTCTCTTCCAGTTCCTCGTGCAGAGCAACTTCGGTGAGGATGACCCGCCGGACTCCTCCTACTACCTGGCGCTCGGCATCATCGCCGCCGTAGTCCCCTTCTGGCTGGTGTTCAACCTCTGGCTCCAGATGTGGCGGGGTCAGTCGGTAGGCAAGTACATAGTGGGGATAAGGGTGGCCCGCAGCGACGGTGGCCGTCTGAATCTTTTCGGCGCTCTGTGGCGGATGCTGACGCTCAACCCGCTGCTGTTCCACCCGATACTGATGTTCCCTTGGGCCCTGCTGGCGATTTTCGGCACTATGCTCACGCAGAACTTGATAGTCCTCATAGTGACGGTGACACTGGCGCTACTGTCGCTGCTGGCGCCGCTGATCGCTCTCGTGGCCGTGTCGGGGGACAAGCAGCGGCGGGCGCTCCACGACCGATTAGCAGGGACGCTCGTCGTTCATATGTCATAGGACAGGATCGATATCAGCCGGAAACGCAGGGATGACGCTGAATCCGGACAATCTAGAAAGACATGAGCCCTTGCGGGCTACATCGGTTACGGTGACTATCGGCACGGGATTCTGGCGCAATTTCTTCAAGTGGGCAGCGGGCATCGCCCTCGTCTTCGCCCTGGGGCTTCTCCTTCTGTCCCTGAACGCGGCCCAGTTGACGGGAAAGGAAGTCGCGCACAACGGGCTCCGCCGCGCTCTGGCGAGCATAACCGAGATCGACGCGATGCTGGCGGATGGGCAAGACGATCTCAAGGCACAGGCCGAGGAGGCGAC